>Ga0209101_1000548_pt1 | contig 30594 bp, 21 predicted proteins | sample ConPoolayeCmetaG_FD_185481 | JGI IMG/M metagenome (GOLD analysis project Ga0209101, IMG submission 185481) | Hot spring microbial mat communities from California, USA to study Microbial Dark Matter (Phase II) - Cone Pool mat layer C metaG... ...
ATCAGATTTCGTTTCCATCGGCGCCGGGTTGTATGACCTGGCGCTTATTTTTTGTGCTGCGGTCAAGTCATAATTTGAGCGAGAACGCCCGCGCCGTCAGCGGTTCATTTCCATCGGATTTGTGGGAGAAATACGGTTCTGCTAATAATAGCCGCCGCGAACGCCCCCGCGGGATTGCTCTATTTTTATATCCTGATGTTGTTTAATGTAGATACGGAAATAATAACCGGCCAGTGCGCCAGTGGGAACCCAGATGAATTCGCCTTGCCAGCAATGAAGATCCCGACCGATTTTCAAATTCTGTGAACTGGCCTTTCTGGCCTTGAAGTCGTAATGTATGGAATACTGGAATTTCCATCCCGGAGTCGGGTTCAAATCGAATGCGGCATCCACCCAGCGGGTTATGCTTTTGCCGGTCAGGCCGCGGCTTTCGCTGTAACGATATGACAAACTGAGGTCGAGGCGCGCCGGGCCGCCGAAATTTCTGTCGGTCAGGTTTTTCCTGCGGGATCGGCCATAATCAGCGGCCGCCGCCTGGATGCTTTCTGGTTCGTCCTGCGCCTCGGCACGACCGAGACTCAGCGACCGGTTGAGCGAGGACGCCAACGAGAAACTTTCAAGCCGGGGAGAGGTCAGGATCAATTCGCCGCTTGTCGGATTATAGAGGCTGTGCGATGATGAGGCAGACACTGTCACTATTTTCAGAGCGCTGCTGTTAAGACTGCTGGAAATGTTGCTCCATTTTTTCGCTTTCGCCTCGAAATTGTAGCCGCTCGAGAAATCGAGATTGAACAGGTCGAACTTGCGGTCGGAATCCCCTTTCTTGACCCTGGCCTGAAATAAATTCCGAAGCGACATCGTTATGGCTCTGGACCGGGTGGATGATGTCCCCACTCCGGTATAGGAAACGAATTCTTTGTGTTTGTCGATTTTCGGGCGATAGCTGTAACTTATCGATGGATTCATCACGTGGCGCAGTCCTGTCAACGAAAGCAAATTCGGATAAACGGTCCCATAGAGAGCCGTAGTGGCCGTCAGCGCGGCCGACCAGACCTCGCGGCGATAATAACCATCGGTGGCGAATTGAAGGGAATCCGCCGAGTGGATTTGATCGATTTTATAGATAGTTTGAGAAACATTGGCCGAGGGATTCAACGTCAGGATTCCGCCCAGTTTCTGCGGCGCCGAAAAGGCGATTCTCGAATTGAGCGTCTGAAACGCTTGCCAGTCGGCCACGTTCTTTTTTTGTAGAAAACTGCGTTTATTCTGGTAATCGCTTTGCAGGGAGAAATATATGGAGTTATACCATTTCGGCGCGGCTTTCTCCGGTGGTTCCTCCCATGGCAGAATCCTTTTGCGAGGACGGTTGGCTTTATCGGCGGCCGGAAATATCGGAAGGGAGCTGCGATTGAACGATATCGAGGGCAGCAATTGTGTCTTGGCGTCCGTATCGAGATTCCAGCTCTGATCGGCGGCTACGGCTATCGATGAATTCTTCCATTTTTGATTCAAGCTGGCGCTGGCTCGAACCGTTCGATTAAGTCTTTCCCGGGGATCGAATTGAGTATCGAGTATATATGACTTGTCCGATTGAAATGAGCCGCCGGCCCGCAGACTCATGCTTTGGGTGAGCGTTTGATTATGAGCGAATCTGACGGCCCAGCCCTGGGTTATGTTGCGCTGAAAGTTCAGCCAGCGCGTGGTTCTGGTGAACGAGCCGCCGATGTTGCCGGAAAGCCGATAGCGCAGAGCGTAATTGATCATGCCGTTCACTATAACCCGGTCGTTTTCATAAATATCAAGCCCGCCCTGAATGTCCCAGTAATCCGAGGCCGCCCAGTAATACCCCAGTTTGCGGATATATCTTTGACCTTTCTGAAAACTGCCGAGTTCGAACGTCAGGAAGCCAGAATGTCTTCCTTTTCGTATGGGAAAAACATAATAAGGCAACGCGGCCACCGGCAACGGCCCGATAAACAGCACCACCGGTTTTGCGAATATTTTGTCGCGGGCTTTCATTTTCATTTTCCGGCTGTAAAAATGATAATGGGGATCATCAAGGTCGCAACTGGTATAGCTGCCCGATTCAACGAAGAGGACTTCCTCCTCGACCTGCCTCAACCTCTTCCCTTTGTAATACCCCTGTTCGTATTGGGTCCAGCCGACCTCCACCTTGCCCCGTCGCGTCTCGATATTATAAGTCATTCGGTTGCCGTACAATTTCTGGTCGGCGTCATAAAGAACGGGCGTATCTTCCAAAACCGATCCGGTATCCGTTTCAACCGTAATCCCTTCGGCAATAAGAATCCGATCATCGACACTATATTTGATTTGGGCCGATTCGAGTCTAAGCTGCTGGTATTTGAGCGACGAGCCTCCCGACATGACGATTTTGCCGTCCTCGATTAGATAATCGATCTGTTGGCCTTCATAATAAGTCGTTTCCGGCCTGATCGACTTGTCATCGCCGCTTTTCTGCTCTATATATTTCCCCTGCGCTCCGCCGATTATCAAAACCCTGTTTATGCGGGAATCACCGAAAAACAAGGTGATTGAATCTCCGCTTGCGTAGTTTGTCCCGCGGGCGAAGCTGTCCGAAGGCGCCGGCACGTAAACGCTCGATGCGTTTCGTCTCATGACCGCTTTTACCGCTCGCTCGTTTTCAAAAAACACCTCCAACTGCTTGCCGTTGAGGGTAGCCTCGGCCTGCTGCAATTGCGAATCGTCCGAACCACTGTAATGCGAAACAGCATTGCCATCGACCACCATTCCCGAAAGCGCTCGGTCGGTCGATAGTATTCGAATCCGGTCACCATCGACTGTGCCGTCCTTGTGGATAGCATGCGGATTGCCTTCAAGTGTTATCTCGGCGCCTTTATCGTGGAACGAGGCCGCCTCGCAGGTGGCTTTTAGGCTGCCGCGGGTAATGACCACGTTTTGCCTGGCGAACCCGACTTTGGCGGAAACATCGTAGATTATGGTGTCTGCCGATACCGAAATCCTTGCCGTATCGTCGGGCATTCCCAGTTTCAGTATCGGTCCTCCCGTGGCGATCATCTTTCCGCTGTTTCTATCGTAATTGACTTTGTTGGCGGTCAAAGTCGCCATTTCGATCGAATCCCTGAGAATCACGCCGCCGACCGCCAGCGCCGTGCCGGTGGCGCGGTTATAAGTTAGATGATCGCAGAAAAGTGAACGAGATGATTCAATCATGGAAACCCCGCCGCTGAAAGCCGCCGCGTCGGTCCGCCGGCTCCAGGTTGCTCTGTCCGAGCGTAATTCGACATTTCCATGGCGAAGATGAACGTTTCCGACCAGATGAGTGAGATTTTCGTTATCACCGCTTGAGGAAATCAGTTTGTCCGCATGGATAAGCTCAAGCGGTCGATCGTCCGCTGCCGAGATGCCGTAATCTATTGAAAGCAGGCAGATTGCACAAAGAACGCCCCTAATCATGCGGCGGCGGATTGCCGATACAATCGATTCCATGGAGTAGCTTATAATTTATTCAATTCCCATATTCAAGGGATATCTGCGGTTTCCTACTATTGCGAAAATGCGATTTTTAATACAAGCCACCCCAAGCCTATCGCCGTCGATTCTTGATTTATCGCACCCCCCAACGTATATTCCACGTAATATGATAAAATGCAATCCGTCGTTTCGTGGAGGAATGGATGAAACGTGATTTTTTGGCCGTAACCGATTTTTCAGAAAAGGAAATTCGTGACACTCTGGAACTGGCGATCAGGATCAAGAAGTCCAGACAGAGATCGACCGTGCTCGAAGGGAAAACGGTCGGATGTATTTTTCATAAACCATCTTTGCGCACAAGAATTTCGTTTGAGGTCGGAATCTGGGAGCTTGGAGGCTACTCGCTTTATATCACCGAAAAGGAGATAGAACTCGGCGTGCGCGAATCGATTCCGGATGCCGCTAGAGTGCTTTCGCGCTATCTGGGCATGATAATGATCAGGACCTTTTCGCATAAATCGGTGGAAGAGCTGGCACGATATGCGACTATCCCGGTAATCAATGGTTTAACCGACCTGTCGCATCCCTGTCAGATTATGGCCGACCTGCAGACGATTCTGGAGCATAAGGGCAGGATAGATCAGCTCAAGATCGCTTACCTCGGGGACGGCAACAATGTCGCCAACAGTTGGCTTGAGGCGGCCACCCGTTTGCCCCTTGATTTGCGGATCGGCACCAACGAAAATACACCGCCCGACGCAGAAATACTCGACCGGGCGAGGCAGGCGGCCAGATCGAAAATAACCATCACCGACGATCCGTTGAAAGCCGTGGATAAGGCCGATGTAGTATATACCGATGTCTGGGCGTCGATGGGACAAAAGCATTTGCAGGAGGAGAAGACTCGTTTGCTTGCCGATTTCCAGGTAAATTCGAAATTGCTCAAAAACGCCGATCCGGCGGCGATCGTGATGCATTGTCTTCCCGCCAACCGCGGCCAAGAAATCACCGACGAAGTGATCGACGGGCCGCAATCGGTGGTATTCGACGAGGCTGAGAATCGCCTGCACGTTCAGAAAGCAATCATGATCAAGCTGATTGAGGGAAATTGACATTTTGTCTGCGCCTGCGGTCGGCGATATTGAATACGTCGGTTGTTGCCAGCCGTTATCGATGAATCCGATTATGTTTGATTACGCCGAGAGTCGCGGTGATAGTTGTCGGTCATTTAAATGCTGAATGCATTAATTCGTTCAAGACCGGTTTTTGCAGGAGCGTCGGCAATTCCAAAGGTGGCGGCCATAGGAAGCAAATGATATTGACACCCTATCCCAAGCTTGCTAAAATCTAATTATGGCCCGAAACAGGCAATCAGGCTCCGATAGAAACGGCCGAATCCTCGGCCTGTTGATTTGTCTGTGCGCCGTTCTGGTTTTCATCAGCATAGTCACCCACAGTCCGGCGAACGACACAAAGATCCTCAGAGATGCCTTCGCGGGCGGGACTCCCGGCAAGTTGTTCAGCACGCCGCTGCAAAATAAGGGAGGTATAGTCGGAGTGCTGATCGCCTACGCGTTGCTGGGCGCCTTTGGCTATTTGAGTCTGCTGGTTCCGCTTGCCCTGTTGCTATACGGATGGCTGCTGACTCTCGACAAGGAAATCCGGCCGTACATGCAACGGTTCGCTTACGCGGCGGGTATTCTGTTTTTATTCGGTCTTTTTGTTTCCTTGTTTTCGTCGGGAAGGGCATTCTTGGCCGAACGACCGGGCCTTGCCGGCGCCCTTGGTCACCATATTGCGAGGTTGCTGAAAAGCCTTATCGGTTCCGTGGGCTCATACACGCTTGTGCTCTCCCTGCTTCTGATTTCTCTCAGTCTCGTTTTGCCGTCGCTGTTCGGCAGGATCGGCGAAAAGTTGCTTTCATTAATAGATAAAATAAGGGCGATCCGTTTCGGCAGGGGGAAAGGGAGATTTATAGCCGGGCCGGAGACGGCAATCCATTCTGATGGGGGTATCCCGGAAGGATCCTTCTGGAAAAGATTGTTGCGGCTTAAAAAACCGGAATCCATGAAGCTACCCAATCAGGATGTTGACGTTGCCCCGCCTGCTGCAGAGCCGGTCGAAGATTTGTCGATTGCCGGTGAAAACAGTCGGAAACGCAAAAAAAAGACGATTATCGAAAAGCCCGAAATCACCTCTGCCGGTTATCGGTTTCCGGGGATTGAACTGCTGAACGATCCGCCGGCCGAGGAACAACCGATAAGCCGGGCTGAGCTTCAAGCCACCGTTTCCGTCCTAAAAGATACTCTCAAAACATTCGGTGTCGAACTTGCCAACGATGACGTAGAACTGCATCCAGGCCCGATAATAACGCGATTTGAATTCAAGCCCGCACCGGGGATTAAAATTTCGCAAATCGTCAATCTGGCCGACGATCTGGCGCTGGCGATGAAGGCGAAAAGGATAAGAATAGTGGCTCCGATTCCGGGCAAGTCGGCGGTCGGAGTAGAAATACCGAATCGCATGGGCCAAACCGTTTATCTGAAAGAAATAATAACCTCCGACGAATTCCAGAAAGCGAATATGGTCTTGCCCCTTGCGATCGGGAAAAATATCGCCGGCAAACCTTTTGTCGTTGATCTCGCCGCCATGCCGCACCTGCTGATAGCGGGGGCGACCGGCAGCGGCAAATCAGTCTGCCTGAATGCGATAATAACCAGCCTGCTTTACAAGTTGTCGCCGGAAAACATCCGTTTCATCATGGTCGATCCGAAAATGCTCGAGCTTTCCAGTTACAACGATCTTCCTCACTTGGCGAAAGCGGTCGTCACCGATGTCAAATACGCCGAAAAAACCCTCGGCGAAGCGGTGGTCGAGATGGAGGACCGTTACCGTCGTTTGGCGAAAGCGGCGGTGCGCAATATCGCCGATTACAATAAATCCGCCGGTGAACCTTTACCCTATGTGGTGATAATCGTCGATGAGCTCGCCGATCTTATGATGAGCGGATCCAACCGGATTGAAACGCTCATAACCAGACTGGCTCAGATGGCGAGGGCGGTCGGCATTCATCTCATTCTGGCTACTCAGCGCCCTTCGGTCGATGTCATCACAGGGCTGATTAAGGCCAATTTTTCGACGAGGATCGCCTTTCAGGTAGCCACCAAAGTGGATTCGCGCACGATTTTAGATGTCAACGGCGCCGAGAAACTGCTCGGAAAAGGGGATATGCTCTATATGAATCCAGCCTATCCGGAACCTATTCGCGCTCATGGGGCGTATATATCGACTGATGAGATACAAAGTATTTGCAGATTTCTCGGCAATCAGGAGTATAAGCCTCCGGCAATGACCGCCTTCGCCGGAAGCGCCGAGGATTCACACCAATACGATCCGGCCGCCGATGCACTTTTCAAGGAGGCGACCGAGCTCGTGATAAGACATAGACAGGGATCGGTTTCGCTTCTGCAACGCCGCCTCGGCATAGGTTATCAACGGGCGGCCCGGCTGATCGACCAACTTGAAGAGGCGGGAATAGTCGGCCCATACGATGGTTCCAAAGCCCGCGAAGTGCTGGTCGATGAAGAATATCTTAAACAGAAAACTGATTAGCCGTTGACAGGGAGCCTGATGTTTGCCGGTAAAACAGTTTGGGTTTTTGTCGCAATTACGGCGATATCGATCGCCCTTGTGTTGCCTGCACGATCGCAAACGGTCGATATTGATTCAAGCTCGTTGCCGAACTCGGTAAAGGCGCATTATTCGGGGTGCAAAACCGCCTTTTGGGAAGTTCTGCAGGTCAGCAACTCCGGGCTGTTCGATGAACCTGAAAGCTCGCTTGCCAAATTTTACGTGGAAAAACCGGATAGAATGCTGATCGCCACCGCCGACAGGGAAATATTCGTTCACCGCGATACGGTCTGGATCTATGTCCCGCGCCATAAACAAATTCAGCGCAGCACCGGCCAGTATGCGGTCAATCCGCTGGATTTCATCGACGGCAATTCCAAAAACTTCAAAATAAAGCGTCTTTCCGACAACAGGGTGTTGCTGACCGCAATCGATGAGTCTATTGCTCCGGATACCATCGAGGTTACCTATGATTCCGATGGTAAATTGCGGCGGGCGGAATACAAGGATCCGAACGATCAGCTTATCCGTCTGGAGTTCCGCAAGGAATCGTTCAGGAAAAAAATCCCGGCGCAGGCATTTTATAAAAAGATCAATTCCGGGATCCAGATAATCGACCTGGATAAAGAATGACAGGCAAGACCGCCATGAACGCGGCGCCCCGGATACTATTTTTGGTCATGATCGCCTTTTTTTCGGAGGCTACCTCGGCGATCGAAATATCATACGATCTGAAATCGACCGAGCCGGTCAGTTATCGATTGACCTCAAGCAGTCTGCTGGATTTCGGCCGGTATGAAACGCTGGCAGGAGCGTTAGGCATCAGGCGGATAGGCCAGAACGCCCTTGTAGAATGTCGGTTTGAAAATCAAAAAAGACTCGATAAAGGCAGCGGCCTTTTCAGGGGGGAGATAGAGCGCGTAAGTATCGTAAACATTTTCAACGACAGCCTGTATGTCGTCGATTCACCCGGCTGGGACATATTTCGGGCAGGGAACACCGGCGATTTTTCGCTGAGCCGAAACGGGCGGATTACCGGCATAGGTTCGAACAGCAACTCAAACTCAAAAGAGCAAAACCTTCTGGCGCTTTGGAAATTCATTCTGCCTGAATTTCCTTCCAGCATGAATGCAAAAGATGTAAGCTGGGAACGGGAAATCGCCTTGACGGTTGAGTCTAACGGGCCGGAGCCATTGCCCGTAACCCTCAAAATCACCTATAATTACAGCGAAAGCAAGAATCGCAAAACAAAAGAGGGCACATTTTTTGAATATATTGTAACCGGTTTTTCACCAATTAGCGCCGATTTCCGCGTAAGCGGCTCCGGCGAAATGGTTTTCGATAAGGTCAGGGGCAGGATGATGACTAACGTATGTAAATTGAAAATTACAGGCTTCGGCGGCCTCGGCGATTTCGGCCTGCCCGCGGATCTGGCCGGTAAAATCCCCCTGACAATCGACACGGAAATAAATATCAAGCAAATAGGCCAATGAACAGCTATTATTTTCTCAACCTCGGTTGTCCCAAAAACCGGGTCGATGGCGATTATTTGCGGGGGGACTTGCAGCGACTCGGCCTGATCGAATCGGCAAAGCCGGACACGGCCGATTACCTGTTTGTCAATTCCTGCGCTTTCATCGAGTCGGCCCGTCGGGAGACGGTAGGCGAAATCGAGGCCCTCATTAAAGGAGGAATCAAAAGATCAGCCGAGGTCATTTTGGTCGGTTGCTACCCAGCGCTCCCCGAGGCCGAGTTGGAAATCTCCGGGATTTCCAAAGCGATTCCTTTCGACCGCTATGACGAATTGCTGGATTACCTTGCCGCCCGCACCGGAACCTGCCGTCGCCCGGAAAAGCCCAGACGCGTTTCGCCGGATTCTTATTTTGCCTATGTGAAAATAGCCGATGGCTGCAATAATCGGTGCGCCTATTGCCGAATTCCCTCTATTCGCGGCGAATACAGAAGCGAGGCTTTCTCCTCGATTATCGGCGAGGCGGCTTATTTGGCCGAACGCGGAGTAAAGGAAATTATACTTGTGGCGCAGGATAGTACTCTCTACGGGACCGATCTTGATCGAAAATATGATTTGGCGGATATCTGCCGGGAAATCGGTGCCATCGACGGTATCGAATGGATTCGTCTGATGTATGCCCATCCGGCGCATCTCGATCTAAAGCTGATGGAAAGAGCATTTTCCTGCGCCAAGGTATGCCGGTATTTGGACATGCCGATTCAGCATATTTCGGATAAAATCCTGAAACGGATGAACCGCGCTTCGACCTCCCGGATGATCCGCGATAAAATAAAATGGTTGCGGAGTTTCGATAATGAATTATCTTTAAGAACAAGCCTGATGGTAGGATTCCCCGGTGAAAGCGATGATGATTTTCGGATGCTGCTCGATTTTACCGAGGAAATGCGATTCGACCATGTAGGCGTGTTCGCCTTCAGTCCCGAACGGGGAACGATGGCATCGCGGCTTGACGACCGGATCGATCCGGAACTGGTGCAAGAGCGTCAGGAACTGTTGATGGAGACAACTTCAAGAATAACCGAGGAGATCGAAAGATCTCTGATAGGGAAAATCGAATTGATGTTTATCGAGTCCCTTTCGGCGGACGATCCCGGGCAATTCGAGGCCCGTTCTTACAGGCAGGCGCCCGAGATCGACGGTTTCTACCGGGTCGAACGCAAAAAAAGCGTAAGTCCCGGGTCTTTTCATCGGATCATGATAAGCGACCTTAACCAGGGGGTGTTTTATGATTAAGATGGCTAAGGCGAATCGTTTCAAAATCACCTTCAAAGGGGTGTTGATAATTTTTCTGCTTTTCGCGGTGTTGGCAGAATCGGTGGCCGTGCATTACCTGTTCCGGGAATACGGACGGCAGAAACGGGCCATTGCCGAACGGGACGCCACGATAAAGGAATTGCAGGAAAGGTTGATGCTGATAAACGCCATAGAGCAATACCAGCGCGGGTTGACGTCGGGTGAAGTGATTCAGGTCGCCGATATCATATATGAGGAAAGCAAACGTTACATGTTCGATCCGTATTTGATTCTGGCTCTGATAGTCACGGAAAGCTCGTTCAGGAAACATCAGGTTTCCGAATACGGGGCGATGGGTTTGATGCAGCTCATGCCATCGACCGCTCAAGCCGTGGCCAGAAAGAACGGTATTGACTTGCTGGATGGTATTGACTTATACAATCCGGTATTGAATGTTCGTCTGGGAGTCAACTACCTGTTCGATTTAATACTGAAATTCAAGAGCCTCAAGCAAGGGTTGCTCGCCTACAATATGGGCGAGTCGCTGGTAATCGAATATAATTATTACAACGCCGAGCCGCCCCTCGGATTTTACCATCGAGTGATCGACAATTATCGCGATCTGAAAAGCAGGTATGGAGAGGCATCGATTCAATAGTATTGTTCTCGTTGCGTTTTGCCTGTTTCTGGTTTCCGGCGCGATTCTGAGCCACGCTGAGCCATTATCCAATGAATTTGTATTTTCCAATGCTGTCGAAACCGCCGTATCGGAAGTGATTGATAGTCTTAGGCTGTCTCCCGGGAGGCTGCGAATCGTGCGGGAATCCGGAATCGACGGACTGGCTGCCGATGCGCTGGCCGCGGCTATGGTGAAATCCGGCTGGATCATAGCGGCCGATTCCGATTCTTCGTTTTCCGCCGACTTGTTCGAAAGCAAAATCCGCTTGAGCGCTTTCCGCTTCGCCTACGAAAAGGCCGGATCGCGGGGGTTATTGAAGAAGCCGGACATTCGGCGTCACCTTCGGGGACAAATATACATGAGCCTATTGGGGCCGGTTGATTTCGTCGGCTATCGAGCATTCGAACATTCCGACACTATCCGCTACGAGGAAGCGAACTATGTCGCCAGCCGGAGATATAAGGAATTGAACCCCGAGTTGTTCGTTTCGGGAGCCGGCAGATATCTGGAGCCGGCGGTGGTTATTTCAGCGGTTGGTGCTTTGGTGTTTCTTTTTTTCAACAGCAGGTAAATAAATAAGGAGAGTTATTTGCGCAAGATTCCGGTGATCGGGATAGTCATGGTATTGATTTCGGCCTGTTCGCCGAAACCGGTGCCGGTGCTTCCGGCCCAGCAACAGTTCGAGCTGGCAAAGAAATATTACAATAACAAAAAATATCATAAGGCGCTGCCCGAATTCGAAAAGCTGATCTACGCCTATCCGGGCAATATCGTCATAGATTCAGCCCAATTCTTTCTGGCCATGTGCTACTACAATCAGAAAGATTATCCCGAGGCGATCGGCGAATACAAGAGGCTACTGCAGAGTTATCCGCAATCCGAATTCGCCGATGATTCGCAGTATTATCTTGCCTGCTGCCATTTCAAGATGTCGCCGAAATACCAGCTTGATCAGTCCGAAACCTATCTGGCAATCGAGGCGTTTCAGCTGCTTTTAAGCAATTATCCCGTGTCCCCTTTTAATGACGATGCCCGGCATAAACTGGCCGAACTCGACTCGAAACTTGCCCAAAAGAAATTCATGACCGGAATTCTATATTTGAAAAACGGCGACTATCAGCCGGCCTTGCTTTATTTCTGGAACGTCCGGGACAACCATCCAGCGACTCCCTGGGCGATCGAGGCGATATATTATACTGGCGAAGCGCAGATTAGAATGGGCAGCAAAAGTGAGGGGATACAGACCCTGAAAGCTTTCGCGGATGGGTTTCCCAACCACAAATTGGCCGCAAAGGCGCGACGGATGCTCGAAAAGTTGAGGAACGACTCCAGTGTCGCCGGATGAAAAACCGTCTATCGGTCTGCTCGGCGGCACTTTCGATCCGCCTCATTTGGGACACCTCATACTCGCTCAGGCCGCCTGCGAATCACTGAACCTCGAACGAATAGTATTCATTCCGGCTTTTATCCAACCGCATAAGCAGGACAAGCCTGTCACCCCTGCCAACCTAAGGCTGGAGATGCTTCGTTTGGCCGTCGCTGGTAATCCGCGCTTTACCATTTCCGAAATCGAAATAGCCAGAGGCGGGCTGTCTTATACGATCGATACTATTCGCGGAATGGAACGGGAATATCCGGAATCGGACTTGTATCTGATTATCGGCGCCGACAACGTAGCCGATATCGACACATGGAAAGATCCCGATGAGATTTTCGCCCATTGTCGAGTGGCGGCGGCAAACCGGAAAGGGTATCAGCCGACGGGGCGTTTCGCCGATCGTATCCGGATTTTCGATATTCCGGAAATCGACATTTCATCTTCCGAGATCAGAAACCGAATAAGAACCGGACGATCGATACGCTACCTTGTTCCGGCTCCGGTCGAGGAGTTCATCGAAACCCGCGGTCTCTACGGAAAATGAAAAAAAAACTGATATTGATAGACGGATCGGCGCTCGCCTATCGCAGCTACTTCGCCTTGATCCGCAATCCTCTCATCAATTCAAGAGGCGAAAATACCGGAGCGGTATATGGGTTCACCTCGTCGCTTTTCAAATTGCTTGACAAAATCCAGCCGGATTATATCGCCTGCGTTTTCGATACTCCGGCCCCCACGTTTCGACACGAATTATATGCCGATTACAAATCGACGCGGGCCAAAATGCCCGAGGATCTGGTCGATTCGCTGCCGTGGATAAAAGAAATCCTTTACGCTTTCAACATACCCGTTATTGAGATGCCCGGATTCGAGGCCGATGACGTAATCGGCACCTTGGCGGTAAAGGCCTCGAAAACGGGTATCGATGTCGGCATATTCACCGGTGATAAAGACTATTATCAACTGGTAAACGATAACATCAAAATTCTCGATCCGAAAACCCTTCAATGGTACGATGCGGCGGCGGTAGTTGAAAAAATAGGTATCCCCCCCGACAAAATCATAGATTATCTGGCCTTGATGGGAGATCATTCGGATAATATTCCGGGCGTTCCCGGGGTGGGTGAAAAGACTGCTCTCGAACTCATAAAAGAATTCGGGGGGCTAAGCGAGGTTCTCGAATCGGCCTCGAAGATCAAAAAGAAAAAAATCGCCGAGGCGGTTGCCGCCAACGCCGATCTGGCCAGACTTTCTTATCGGCTGGCAACCATCGATCGCCACGTTGCCGTTGAATTCGACCCGGTCGGATTCCAGACGAGGCAGCCGGATAGGAGTAAGCTCGCCGCCCTTTTCAAAAGGTTTGAATTCAACATGCTTTTGAACAAGATAACCGACAGCGTACCGATAAGTCATGATTCAAATAAGAAGGAAGTCGAATACAACACGGTCGATAGTCTTGAGAAGCTTGCCGCCCTGCTCGAGGAGGCGCTCAAGGCCGGTGAATGCGCTATCGACACCGAAACCACCGCCGTTGACCCCATGCGGGCAAGGCTCGTCGGCGTATCGATATCTTATGAGCCGGGCAGAGCTTGGTATGTGCCGGTAGGGCACGAGGATTGCGCGGGAAATCTGCCGCTTGCCGAAACCCTTGGTTTGTATGAAAAATTTTTCCAAAAAGCCCCCCGCTTGGTCGGCCATAATCTGAAATTCGATCGGCAAGTGTTCAGCAATCATTCGCTGGCGATTAATGACATCTATTTCGATACGATGATCGCTTCTTATGTGCTCGATCCCGGCAGGCGGTCGCATAGTCTGGCCGTTCTGGCGGAGGATTTTTTCGGCTGTAAGATGCAGCCGATAACCGAGCTTATCGGAACGGGCGCCGGGCAAAAGTCTTTCAGCAAAGTCCCAATTGATAAAGCCGCAGCATATTCAGCCGAGGACGCCGATATGACGCTCCGGCTCAAAAAGGTCCTGCTTGACCGCCTTGAAGAACAATCCCTCGACAGGCTTTTTTTCAATCTTGAAATGCCCCTGCTGCCGGTTCTCGGTGATATGGAAAAAACGGGAGTTGCTATAGACTGCGAGGTTTTGAGCAGGCTGTCAAAAGAATACTCCGAAAAAATGTCCCTTATAGAGCAGCAAATTTATCACCATGTAGGTTTCAGTTTCAATATCAATTCGCCGGTGCAATTGCGCCGGGTGCTGTTCGACCGGCTGAACCTGCAATCAGCCCGAAAAACAGCCAAAGGCGGCGAAAAATCGACCGACGTCGGAGTGCTCGAAAAGCTGGCCTTGATTCATCCGGTGCCGAAACTTGTCCTCGAATATAGGCAGCTTGCCAAACTGAAATCAACCTATATCGACGCCCTTCCCAAATTGATCAATCCGCAAACCGGCAGGGTTCATACCAGTTTCAATCAGACGGTGACCGTCACCGGACGTTTGTCGTCGTCGGACCCTAATCTGCAAAACATACCTATCCGCACCGAAGAAGGCAGGGAGATCCGCCGCGCATTCGTCGCCTCGCCCGGCTATCGCATAATGTCGGCCGACTATTCGCAGATCGAGCTTCGCCTGATGGCCCATTTCGCCGGGGATATGGCGCTAATCGAGTCGTTTCGCAAAGGTGAGGATATTCACCGCCGCACGGCGGCCGAGGTATTCGGAGTGAGACTGGAAGACGTCACCGATTCGATGCGGCGTTCGGCGAAAACCGCTAATTTCGCGATAATCTATGGCGTCAGCGCCTATGGCCTGTCGCGCCAGTCCGAGCTTGGAGTCAAGGGGGCGCAGGATTATATCGATGCTTATTTCGACCGCTACCCGGGTGTCAAAAGATACATGGAGGAAATAAAAGAATCCGCCAGACGCAAAGGATTCGTCGAGACTCTGCTAAAAAGACGACGTTACCTGCCTGATATAAATTCACAATCGAGACAGGCGCGCGAGTTTGCCGAGAGAACCGCTATCAATACACCTATCCAAGGGACGGCGGCGGACCTGATAAAGATTGCCATGATTCGGATCGCCCGGAATCTGGAACACGATAAGAAACAATCAAAAATGATACTGCAGGTTCATGACGAACTTGTTTTCGAGCAGAAATCCGAAGAAAGAGAATATCTTCAGAATATGGTGAAGGCCGAAATGGAGGGGGCGCTTGAATTGAAAGTGCCGATCAAGGTTGACATGGGCGAGGGGGATAATTGGTTTGAAGCGCATTGAAAGGAAAAGCGGTCGGCTTTGGGTATTTTGACGATTGGCCTGACTGGTGGACCGGCCACGGGCAAGACGACGGTTGCCAAATTGCTGCTTAAGTCAGGCGCGGCCGTAATTTCGGCCGATCGGATCGGCCATGAATTGCTCGAGCGGAATCGCCGGGTAAGGCGATCGGTGAAAAAACTGCTTGGCGACGAGGTTTTCGGCCCCGGTGGTACTCCCGATAGAGGGAAAATCGCCAGAATCGTCTTCGCCGATCCGGCAATCCTGATGCAGTTCAATACGATTATGCATCCGCCGTTGTTGCGGGAAATAAAACGTCGGATCAACCGGTTCAGGCGGGAAAAATCGACCTCAATGATCGTCGTCGAGGCGGCGTTGATATTCGAATGGGGGATAGCCAATTGGTTTGACTACCTGATATCGGTGGACGCGCCGATTACATTACGGTTGGCAAGGTGCGCCAAGGCCGCCTTCCGCCCCGAACAGCTTAGGCAAAGAATCAAAGCGCAAATGCCGCAAAAAGAAAAAAACGCACTTGCCGATTGGATTATCAAAAACGACGGTGACATGAATGAATTGAAAAGGTCTGTCGGAAAGGTCTTAAGGGCGATTCGGAAAGGGAAAATCGGCCGCCGTTAGTCTCGTTTCGGGAACAACGGCTCCGACAAGATTAAAATCGATTGTCGATGAGGAAGAGCTGAAACCAGCAACTTGAAAACTGCGGAGGATTCGGATGGTTCAGGGCAAAACGGCGCATTTCGCGGCGAAATTCTGGCTGGGATTCAACAGCTTCGTATTGCTTTTTCTGGCCGTAAATATCAGCACAATCGGAGTCGAGCTTGCATCGCACTGGCCGTTTTTGGGAGCGTTGGGTTATATGGTGTTTATGAGCATCTACCTTTCCCGATGGGCGCGCTGGAAAGCGATTGCCCTGCTGGCGATCGGCCTTGTCGCGGCCGGAGCGTTCGGATTGGTGTTGATCGCCGGAAAAGTATCTTCGGGAATGCTACCTCTGGCGATTACCCATGTGGCGTTATCGGTGATTCTTTTCGTCGGCGGCCTTGCCCAATTGAGAGCCGAAAAACATGCCGCTGGTCGGATTCAACAGCCGTCACCCAAATAAAGTCCCGCTTTTGGCCACTCTTCATCGGTAATGAAGGTTGACTTTGAGGGCTTCCTGAATTATTTTTGATAAATTTTATCGGGGCTGTTTAGAATGTTGAGAGCGATCGGTGATCGATAATCGGCATAAGTGGCAAATGAGAGGTTACAGATGAAACTTGCAAACAGGATGTCGCGGCTGGGGACGGAAACCGCATTTGTGGTGCTGGCCAAGGCGAAAGAGCTTGAAAAGAGGGGAATGGAAGTAATCCATCTCGAAATAGGGGAACCGGATTTCGATACTCCAAGAAATATAATCGATGAGGCGATCAAGGCGCTTAACAATCATTGGACTCATTACGGCCCATCGGCCGGGTTGATAGAACTGCGGGAAGCCATCGTCGAGGAGATAAAAAACACGCGTGGGTTGACGATCAAACCGGAAAACGTGGTCGTCACTCCCGGCGGCAAACCGGTGATGTTCTTTTCGATTCTGGCGTTGGTCAACGAAGGTGAGGAAGTCATTTATCCGAATCCCGGCTTTCCGATTTACGAATCGATCATAAATTTCATCGGTGCAAAGCCGGTGCCGATAATGCTGAGGGAGGAAAATCAATTCAGGCTCGACGTCGATGAATTGAAATCGCTGGTGACGCCCAAGACGCGGCTAATAATCATCAATTCGCCGCATAATCCGACCGGTTCAATGCTCGATTACGATGACGTTAAGCAGATAGCGGAGCTGGCGGTCAAACACGATATTTATATACTGTCCGACGAAATTTACAGTCGGACCACTTACGACGCCAAGCATTACTCCATACTGACCTTTCCGGGAATGCCCGAGCGGACGGTGTTGCTCGACGGCTTTTCCAAAACCTATGCCATGACCGGCTGGCGGCTGGGCTATGGAGTGATGCCGGAAGATCTCGCCGCGCAAGTCGCCAAATTGCAGACCAATTGCAATTCCTGCACCGCCAGTTTTTCCCAGATCGCCGGTGTTGAGGCGCTGCGTGGTGATCAAAGCGAGGTCAAGCGGATGGTGGCCGAATTCCGCCGCCGCCGCGATGTCATTGTAAACGGCCTTAATAAGATTCGGGGATTTTCATGTCTCATGCCGGAGGGCGCGTTTTACGTGTTTCCCAACGTGAAAAAACTCGGCCTGAAATCGGCCGAGCTGGCCGATCGGCTGCTGAATGAAGCCGGCGTGGCTGCTCTGTCCGGCACGTCGTTCGGCGCATACGGCGAAGGATATTTGAGATTTTCCTACGCCAATTCCATCGAAAACATAGAAAAAGCCCTGCAAAAGATCGCCGCTTTTGCGGAAAAATTGTAAGGCGCAGGGAACAATTTCGAACGTGCAAGCCGGCCGGAATCGGTCGGCTTTTTCTTTGGCGTGCTTAAAACTTCCCCGGTCCGGTATTGACGGTCGAAATTAACCGAATTGCCGACGGATCGGCCCATTACATCGAATAGATATCGGAACAACGGCTTAAGAAATCGGGTCAAATGCCGAATAGCTTGAATAGAGTGCCATGATTCAGGTATTTCCTCGAATAAGGAAGTTGTGAATAAAAGTGAAGATTTTTGCTTGACAGAATCCTCGAATTGCTCCTATCGTCAAATTAAGATGAGGGGAACAATGTGGTTTTTTAATTAGACTATTTGTTATGGTAATTTCGATACATTTAACCGTTTAATGGCATGGAGGTACTAAGGACGAAAATGCTATTGATTTGCAAAGCAATTCGAACAATCAAATGTTAACCCAAAACTATTGAAGGAGGGATTCATTTTGCTCCTTAAACCATCAACAGCGCTTGCGGTTTTTTTGCTTGCCGTAACCCTGGTAACAGGAGCGTTTGCCGGCACCACGGGCAAGATTGCGGGCAAAATCACCGATAAGCAGACCGGAGAACCGCTACCCGGAGTAAATGTCGTCATCGCCGGAACCAATATCGGCGCCGCGACCAACATTCAGGGGGAATTCTTCATAATTAACGTTCCCCCGGGCAACTATACTTTGAAGGTCAATTTAATTGGGTATCGATCGGTCGATGTCAAAAATGTCGTGGTGACGATCGATTTGACCACCAGCGTTGACCTTGCTCTGGAAACAGAGACGATCGACGTCGGGACGATAACCGTCGAAGCCGAACGTCCTTTGATCGAGAAGGATTTGACCGCGAGCCGGATGCGGATCTCGCCGGCGGAGCTGACGAACTCGGCGGTTTCCGGTCTAATCGACCGGGTGAGCGTCAATGCCGGAAACGTTCTTGGCTCGTTCCGCGGCGGCCGCGTCGGAACCGGCGAGGTCGTTTACATGCTCGATGGCATCAATTTATCCAATCCCCTCGGAGCCACCTACGGCATTCTGCCGGGATCAGGGACATCGACCGATCTGGCTACATTAATACCCGATGAAGCGATCGCCGAGGCCGAGGTGTTGACCGGCGGTTTCGGGGCCGAGTATCCAAGTGTTCAATCCGCTGTGGTAAACGTCGTTTCCAAAGAAGGCGGCAACGCTTATTCGGGCAAAATAAAATCGAAATCATCTCCCGATGCTCTCTTCGGATGGGATATATATGGCAAGCGGCGTTATGGGAGCAACGGTCTGCCTATCGTCGGCGTAAATCCCGTTTTCGACAGCTTGGGCAATCATACCGGATATGAATGGGTCAAGGACAAAACCTATGACGACAAGCGCAGGTCGAAAATCTACGACTGGCGCCAACATGATTGGTCGTTCGGCGGACCCGTTCCTTTGGACCGCGTTGATGTACCGGGTAAACTCAACTTCTTCACCTCGGGAACCTATTGTTTCAACCGTGATCCCCGTGACCCGGATTTTTGGGAAAAAGGCCAGTCGATTCAGGGCCGGCTGTCTTACAGCATGAGCTCATCGAAGAAAATAACGATTTCCGGACTGAGTTCGTTTTACAGCTATGTGCCGTATAGTTTCGCCCGCCGGCTCATTTTGACCTGGGGTCAACCCGTCTATATGAGCGGACCGGTTTACTGGGTGGGCACCGGTCAAAAGTACGAAAGACCACAGGATATTCCGGCCGGCAAAGAACTCTATTATGTCGATATCGAGGGCGAAGGACTCGATACCGTCTATACCGCCACGCCTTGGGGCTGGATCGTCGGACACGGCTACACCTCGAGCCAAGCGGATTCGGCGTTTTTCTATCATTTGAATTCGATTCTCGGATTGCCGGATTCTCTGGCCATTGATGAGTATCCTTCCCGTGGATTCCGCGACAGCACCATTAACGGCCATTCCTTGTTGGATGCCGTTGCTGAAGCGGTCGGTCGGGTTGAAGCCGGCGGCTGGGCAAGAACCTATAAAAACTACAACATGGCCTTGAACCAGTTCCGCGCCCATAGCTGGTCGAACCAGCTATCCATCGCCTTCACCAACAATCTCAGCCCGCGCAGCTATTATTCGCTGAATTTCTCGCGTTTCTACACGAGCAAGCGGGCCAGAACCTACGATCCTTTCGACGGGCATCCGCTGACCTACGAAGAGATGCACGAACCGAGATTTTTCCCGACTCGAACGACTTTCCAGGGTGCCGATTTCGATCCGATGTATCTGGGACGCCGGAGAACGCAGGACGATTATCAAACGGTTTATACCTTCAAGGGCGATTTCACCAGCCAAGTCGATACCCGCAACCTGATGAAAACCGGCTTCGAGTACAAGACGTTTGATCTTTTCAAAGACGCCACCTCGATCGCCTCGGGCGGCAACGATTACAACGACCAGTTCCATTACAAGCCGTACCAGATGAGCGCCTACGCTCAAAATAAGCTGGAAAGCGAAGGGATGATACTGACGATCGGTTTGAGGTTCGATTTCTTCGACCCGAAGGCGTGGGTTCCCGCCAACTTTGCCGATGCTCTACTGCCGGCCTACGTCAACGACATAAACAACGTCGACTACATGTTTGAACCGCAAAAACGTCTGAAAGGCGCTTCCAAGGCCAAAGCCAAGCAGCAATTGTCTCCCCGCATCGGCATCAGTTTCCCGATCACCGAGAAAGACGTGCTGCATGTCAGCTACGGCCACTATTTCCAGTTGCCGATGTTTGACATATTCTATATGAATTCTGGCTATGATCTGCGCGGAGCTCACAAATATATCGGCAATCCGAATGTCAACGAAGAGAAAACGGTGGCCTACGAGGCCGGCCTCGAGCACGGTTTCAACGACTATCTGAAACTGGCGGTCACAGGGTTCTACAAAGACATAAGCGATCTCGTCGACTACAGAAAGGTGACATTCCCGAGCGGAATTTTCTGGGTCAGAACGAACTCCGACTACGCCAGGGTCAAAGGTTTTGAGTTTACTTTGACTCAACGGTCTTGGCATAATGTTTCGGGCGTCGTGACCTATACTTACCAGATTGCCCGCGGCAGATCGTCGCAGAACGATTTGAATTTCACCAATCACTATTTCAATCGCAAACCCTTGACTGAGGATTTCCCGCTCGATTCCGATCAACGGCATACCGCCCGGGTTAACCTGAATTACCGGATTCCGGAAGCCTGGGGACCGGCGATAGGCAATTACCATTTCCTGGGCGACTGGGGATTCGATTTCTATTACGTGTACGGATCCGGCACGCCGTATACCAGCGCCAGCAACGTTCCGCCGCCCAATATTCCGCCGGTCAACGACAAGACTTTCCCGGCGAGTCATCGAATTGATGTAAGGGTCGACAAGGGATTCAATCTGTATAAAACGTTTACCACGAATTTCTTTGTCGAAGTTAGAAACCTGACCAACAGAGCCAACATCGTTTCCACCAGCGACGCAAAGCGCTATGATCTAACGGGCGAGCCGGGCGGACAGTTCGCCGATCCCGATGACTATTCCGATCCGCGCCGAATATTCCTCGGTATGGAGATGTTGTTCTAAACACCGGTTGGCCGAGTTGATCAATACAAGGAAATAAGTGGAGGAGTAATTCGAAATGAAAAAAACCCTTGAAGCGGGAAGAATAGCCGGGCTGGTGTTTCTGTCTATCATGCTGGTTGCCGTCTTTTACTGGCAAGAGGCTGATGCCAGATCCAGGCATGCGGCTGATAACCCGCTAATAAACTACGGCGGTCTCGGGAAAGCAGGTGTACCGATCGATGCCACTGAAGTGGTCTGCAGGGTGGGCATGCTGGAAAACAGAATATGCAACACCACGTTCGAAAAGGTTACCGGCACCGAAGACTGGACCATAATAATAGGCGATGACGCTTTGGAGTTACCGTCGATGGTCTGGAAAACACCGTCGAAATATTCGATGAACAGCTATCTGTACTATGCCAGTCTCAGGCTCGGCTATCAGAATAAGCTGGTTCATTTGTCTTCCGACAGGGCGACCCAGATCGATACGACGTCGAACGTGTTCGACACCACGGCGATCAGCGCTTTCGACACGCATTTCTATATCGATGATCAATCGCAGCGGGTTCCGGAGGAATTGCGCATAGGCGTTAGAGTCCACGAATATACCTATGCTTGGTCGGAATCCTACCGCGACGATTTCATCGTCTATGATTTCTGGATCGTAAACATTAATCAGAACGATACGCTTAGTCCGTTTTACGTGGCCCTGCATGCCGATTGCGACGTGGCAACCGCGGAAGGAGGCGACGGGGCTCAAGCCTATAGCCGCGACGATCTCGCGGATTACTATCGCAATGACGCCAACAAGGAATACATCTCGTATATCTATGACGGCGACAACCCCACGGTTCCGGGAAACGATATCGGCGGCAATAAAATCCCCAAAGAATGCGCCGGCTATATCGGAAGCCGGGTGTTGTATTGCCCGCCCGTAATCGGTGATACGGTTGTCGGACGCCAAACCGGCCACGGCTGGTGGGATTGGAATTCAGATCCCAGCGACGATGAAGAATATTTCGCCCGCGTCTCCGATACGAGCTGGATGGCCCCGCCCCCATCGCCGCATGATTTCCGATACCTGCAGAAGATGGGGCCATTCTCGATACCTGCCCGTGAATCGATCAGAGTGGTTCTGGCGTTCGGCGTCGGCGAGGGTCTCGATGGACTGCGTGCCAATCTCGCCTGGGCCGCCAAACTGTTCGAAGATAACTGGGTCGGCCCGTCAGCGCCTCCCAGCCCCAGTTTTACCGTTACCTGCGAGGGGAATAATCAAGCCACGATCGAATGGAGCAATACCCCGGAAAACACCCCCGATCCTTCAACGGGCGAATACGATTTCGAAGGTTATAGGGTCTGGCGCAAAACTCAGACCGGCCCATGGACGCTGCTTATGGAGTGCGATATAGTGGATTCGATCGGACCAAACACCGGCCTTGTCCATTCGTTTGTCGATCATGGGGTCAACGATTATTATCCTTACTGGTATACCGTTACCTCCTACGACAAAGGTTATCCGCTACAGGGAATCGAATCGCTCGAATCCGGTAAAGGAGTCGGCAAGAGGATAGAAATAGGCGTCAATTTCCCGACGGCCAATGCGGAAACCGGAATCCATGTGATTCCCAATCCGTTCGTGGCCAGGATCGATCCGGATTTCGGCTATCTGGCCAATGTCGATTTCCCATCGACAGATAGGATCGTGTTCGTGAATCTGCCCGAAAACGCCACCATCAGGATTTATACTCTGACAGGTGATCTGTTGACGACCTTGAAGACGGCACAAGATAACAACGGCGACTGGGAAAGAAGAGCGAATTGGGATTTAATCACCGATAAAATGCAAACGGTCGTTTCCGGATTGTATCTTTACGTCGTCTCTGCCCCCGGCGAAGACGATTTCATTGGCAAATTCGCCGTGGTTCGCTAAAGGAAGATTGGAGGGAATCACGATATGAGAAAGACAATTGTAATTTTTCTCGCTGTTGCCTTTACGGCCTTTGGCTCGACCGCGTATTGCCAATTTGCCAAGAAGGGAACAGTGGGACTGAAATTTTTGGATATCGGCGTTGGCGGAAGGGCGCTGGCGATGGGCGAGGCCTATACCGCCGTCGCCAATGACGCCTCAGCGATTTTCTGGAATCCGGCGGGCATCGGCAATATCAAGAACGGTGACCTGTTCGCCGGGTTCACCAAATGGCCGGCCGATATATTCCTGTATTCATTTGCCCTCGCCAAAAAGGCGGAGCTTCCGCTGTTCGGCGCCAGCTCGGTCGGTTTCGCCGGCACCCTACTGAATACCGGATTGATGAATAGAACCACCATCAAAGATGTCGATGGCATCAATTCGGGCACGTTTGCCTACGAGGATTATTGGTTTGGCCTGACTTACGCAAAATACCTGACCGATCGGTTCTGCTTTGGAACGACGTTCAAGTATCTGCACGAGCAAATCGCCGATTGGAAGGTCAATAGCTGGGCCGTCGATATCGGTTCGTACTATGAAACCGGATTCAAGTCCATAAGAATCGGAATGGCCATATTGAATTTCGGGCCCGACGTGAGATTCGATGTCGATGAGGATCAGGACGGGCTGGTGGACGAAGACAGGCTCGACGGTCAGGATAACGACGGCGATGGCTTGACCGACGAAGACCTCGTTCAGAAAGACGTCCCGATTCCATTGACTTTCCGTGCCGGGTTGGCGATGGACGTGGTCCAAAACGACTATTCCAAGGCCACGTTGGTGGCTGAATTGGCGCATCCGCCGGACAACGAAGAACGGTATCAATTCGGCGGTGAATACTGGTATAAGGAAACTATCGCTCTCAGGGCTGGCTGGAAGCTCAATATGGACGAAGGCGGATTCACCGCCGGCGCGGGCATCAGATTTCCTTTTGCCTCGAATGCCAATTTTTCGGTCGATTACGCTTATAACGATTGGGGACGCCTGAATGCCATTCATCGGGTATCCACAAGCCTGAGCTTTTAACCAATCGCCAAAGATGGAGGCAAGTTAGAACAAATGAAAAACTTGAAGTTTCTGAAGATAATTGGTCTGGTGCTTTTGGCCTCTCTTCTGGTGGTGAATTGTGCCGAAGAAGGTGAAAAGCCGCAGGCTAATGTGCCGCCAACCGCCTTTATAACGGGCTATCAAATGTCCGTTGCGCCCGGATCCGGATATAATTATCCGGTGACGGTTTACTGGGGAGCCAATGATCCGGATGGCTACATTATCCAGTACCGTTGGCGCATATTTGACGGCGAAGGCGACAGTATCTGGGCCGGTACGAATAACCTCTCGCGCTGGCAGACGATTTCCGATGTCAACACAACGGTCAATCTCGATTTCCCGAACTTGGGACAGAGCTACTTATTCCATGTTTCCGCTCAGGATAACATCCGCGAATGGAGCGCAACACCGGCGGAAATCACAATCACGAGGACCGGAGTGGTCGGCTTCAATTATCCCCCCAACACGATTATCGAGGAGCCGCCCAACGGTGCATTGACCGGCCCCGGAATCAGGGTCGTGGTTCGCGGCGAAGACATCGATGGGGTCATGGACACTATCGAATATCAGGTCGATGACGATACTTCATGGACCAAAGCGGCCGCCAATGTAATCGCCGGATCAGGCGTGGTTCTGGTGCGCGGTCTTTCCGGCGGCGCTCATACGATCAAGTTCCGCGCCCACGATAATTTCGGAGCGGTCGATCCGTCCCCGGCATCGGTTAGCGTGGTTGTCGATACGACCTTGGCGCCGGAACTGGCGATCTCGGTGAGAGCCGGTGATAAATATGTTGTGCCTTACACCAATCCGGAACTCGAAGAGCTTATTGTAACATTAAACGCAACCGTCGATTTCTACTACAGCTTCATCGATAGTTTCCGGATCAGTTCGAGCACCGGCGCATCGATTCGCTACATCAATCTGATTGATACTTTCTATGTCATAGCCGGCAGTGAAACTCTGAATGTCGCCGCCGGGACGGTGCCCTTGACTAACGTCGAGGTCGGTGAGCAATGGATCGAAGTCATTGCATACGATATCGGCGGCAATTCGACAACGACCGATACCGTTGATTTCGAGGTCATTGAAGTTCCGGCCGGTGATGGAGTTCTCTGCGTGAATGGTATCGACTGGGCTACCTACGGCAGCCAGGCGGTCAATATCTGGAACAACGGTGTTCCTTGGGGAAACAGAACACATTATAAATGGTGGGATCTGTTTGTAGTTCCTCCGGGAGGCGGACGGCCGCATCCGGACAGCCTTCTTGGATTTGGAACGCCCCCCGAATGGTTGTTCGATACGCTGTTCTTCGATGCCGTGATTTGGTTCGGCAATAATTACAGCGGCGATCTGGCTTATTGGGAGGATCTCGAGCCGACTATTTTGGCTTATCTGAACAGCGGCGGCAATGTCTTGCTGGCCACAAGGATGGGGTCGAGTTTCTTCGGCGATGACCTTTCAGCTTATGCCCACGTCAGCTCCTGGACCACGGGGGCCAATCCAACTTCGCTGGTTGCGATCGCCGACAGCCTGACCAACATCACCCGGATCGGCTCGCAGTCGTTGACGGATATCCCGACCACCGACGGTCATTCATCGGTAACGGTATTGTATAATCCCAACACCGGAACGACGCATGCGGGATTCATTGTGATGCCGAACGGAATAGCCGGCGGCGGGGAATTCTGCTTTATCGCGGGCAGAAATTATCGCTGGACCAACTCGCTGCTGAAGAGCAATATCGATGTCATTCTCAGATACTACATGGGAATTCAATAGAAACCATCAACCGGGGAAAGGAGAAAAAGCAATGAAGAAAACAGCCCTTATATTCGCCGCCGGTTTGATGGTAATGGCCATCATATTCGGCTGCAGCAAAGAGAATCCATGGGAGCCGCCCGCCGGGGAGGCCCTGAGTGTGTTTATACTCTCCGGGCCGGACACCTCGACAGCCGTGCCCCATAACTCCACCGTTTCTTTCACTTGGGGCGCAAGGGGAGGCAGCGGCACGATAGCCTCATACCAATGGTATCTTTCACCGCTGGAAAACACCTACGGCACCGGTGCGATGGTGACCAGCGTCAGTTATTCCGGGCTGGTCGGTGCGGATTCCCCTGACGACGCCACTTATACTTTCTATGTCAGGGCCACCGATGAAGCAGGGCATACCGCAGTCGCCAGCCGGGTTTTCGTAGTCTCTGATACGGCCGCTTCACCCCCAGACACGACGGATCCTACCGTTCAAATCACCAGCGGTCCTGCAGAAGGATCATTTGTAGCAGCCGGTACGGCTATTCATATCTCTTGGGAAGGGAGCGACGGCAAGGGGATTTTCGACACGTTGACCTATCAATATATCTTTGCCCCCACCAACGACACGTCCGGATGGTTGGCCGCCACAACAGTGACAATAACCGATGTTCCGGTCGCCGATCCGGCGTTGTTCTATGTTAGGGCGAAGGATCCGTCCGGAAACACGTCCGCCTGGGATTCGCTCAGCTTTGTGATAAAGCCTGCCTCAATCCTATACATAGACGATTTCTTCTGGACCGATCCTTTCGGCGCACCCGATATGGTGAAAGAAAGAGAGCAGAAACGTTTCTATCGCGATCTTCTCGAAGGATACGCGTTCGCTGAATGGGATATCCATTCCCAGGGTATGCCCGATTCGGCGGATCTGGTCGATGGCGGTGAACCGGTCTATTCAACGATCGTGTTCTGCTCGGATTCGTATCACGGCACGACCGATGGAACCTGGTGGTATGAGGTCGGCGCGGTCGGAGGCGGTGTCGTAAGATATTACCTCGAGGAGGGCGGCAATCTGCTCATGACGGGAGCGCTGTCGCTGCTCGATATGGGCGACTACGATCCGATCAACGGCCCGACGCCCGAGCCGGGTGATTTCGAATTCGACTGGCTGGGTATCGATTCAACCGAGTGGTGCTATGACTACTGGCTGGAGTTCACTTGGGCGGTGAAGGATCCGGGAACATCCTACGATCTGCCGGATTCGATGAAAATCGACGTCGCCAAGAACGGCAGTCAGCTCGACTACGCTATCGAAACCCCCGGGCTTCAGAGCAATACCGAAGTCATTTTCCTCTGGGGGCTCGACGTGGACGGAGCCGAACCGCATCCATATCTGCATCCGGTCGGCCATGTCGTAACGCATAGCAGCGAAGTCAGAGTCGCCATGCTGAATTTTGACACGTTTTCGATGCCCAAACCGGAGATGACCCACGTGTTCCAGACGCTGCTGACGGCGCTTGGAGAATAGCAATAGTTTAAGGGGCTGATGACGCTCCGAAAACTCAAAAACGACCTGCCCGTTCTTAGAACGGGCAGGTTTCTTCTTAATAGCGGTCGGATTCTACTCAGCCTGATTCTGAGCATTCTGTTTCCCGGCCTGATTTCGCTTGCCGGGTCACAGGCGCCGCCGCCGCAATCGTTCTTGTCGGATGCGGCAGTTGACGGAGCCCAGGTCGGTTTGCTTTTCAAAGATATCGATTCGGGAACCGTATTGTTCGCATTTAATGCTGACAAAAGATTTATGCCGGCTTCGAACCTGAAGCTTTTTACCAGCGCCGCCGCCCTGACGCTTCTCGGTCCGGAGTTCCGGTTCAGGACCTCGGTGTTGGGTGTGGGGAAGATTAATCATGCGAAGCGCAGGCTTGAAGGCGATCTCGTTATCGAAGCGGGAGGAGATCCTCTGCTGTCTGGCCGGTTCCGGGCAGATATGCTGGAGATTTTCCGTTCTTGGGCTGACAGCCTTAAAGCCCGGGATATCGAAACGATTAGCGGAAATATTATCGTGAATAATGCGTTTTTCGAAAATGACGACCTTGGTCCGGGCTGGTCGCAAGATGATCTTTCTTACTGGTACGCCTGTCCGACGTCGGCTTTTTCTTTCAACGATAACTGTGTCGATCTGAAAGTCATCGCCGGAAAGAAAGCGAATGATCCCTGTCTGGTGCGGCAAAATCCGCCGATCGACTATATTAAGTTCATTAACCGCACCTTCACACTGCCTTCCGGTTCGCCGCCGACAATAGATTTTTATCGGTTTCCGGGCAGCGATTCGGCGGTTATTTCCGGCGGTTTGGCGATAGATGACACCGTGGGAATCATTGATTATATTTCGGTGGCCGATCCCGCGAAATACGCCGCCGATGTCTTGCTTTATGTTTTAAGACAAGAAGGGATCACCGTTACCGGCCGTAAAGTGAAAATCAACGACTCATGCGTCTATAATAATGGCGGAACGAAAATTTTCGAATGGCAGTCCGATTCTCTGCCGGTGGTGATATCCGTTATCAATAAAAACAGCCAAAACTTTTTCGCCGAGCAGACGTTAAAGACGATCGGGAGGATTTCGGGAGGCAAAGGCTCATATCCGGTATCCACGCGCATAGTCGCTGGTTGGCTGGAATCGATCGGAATAGCCGAAAACGATATAAAAATGGCCGACGGCTCAGGCCTGTCGGCGTTGAACTTGGTCAAGCCGTCAGCGTTAGTGACCCTGCTCGAATATATGAAATCGACTCCGATGTTCGACATATTCTACAACTCCCTGGCGATTCCCGGCATCGACCGCAGCGTCCGCAGTCGCATGTCCGGTCAACCCTTGGCCGGAAGGATGAGGACGAAAACCGGCCGGATCGCCAACGTAAGCGCCTTCTCGGGATACCTCACCAGCAACGGCAACCGGTTGATAGCATTCTGCATACTTATCAACGGCGCCATGGCACCGGAAAAGGAGTTGACGGCTTGGCAGGATAAACTTTGTTCATATTTTATCGAAAATTATTGATATGAACTATTTCAATCGCCGCCGCGGTGAACTTTTTTGTGAAAGGGTTTCCCTTATTCGTCTGGCCGATAGGTACGGGACGCCGCTTTATGTTTACAGCTTGAAAACATTAGTTCGTCATCTTAGGGTTGTTTCGCAGGCTTTCGGCAGTCTTCCGCATAGTGTATTTTATTCCGCGAAGGCGAATTCCAATTTGACCTTATTGCATCTCATCGCCGAACTCGGCCATGGCTGCGATGTGGTATCGGTCGGCGAATATCTGACCGCCAGAAAGGCGGGTGTAAAACGTATTATATTTTCGGGCGTCGGCAAAAAAGAAGAAGAAATAAAAACCGCGCTCAAAGGCGGAATTGAATTTTTCGGCGTCGAGTCGGCCGGCGAATTGAAAACGATCGAAAAAATCGCCGCAAGTCTGAAAATTGCCGCCCCGATCTCGTTGCGGGTGAACCCCAATGTCGATCCGCGGACCCACAGGCATATCGCCACCGGACTGGAAAAGGAAAAATTCGGAATTTCTCCGAACGAAGCGGAAACGCTCTACCTGAAGATTAATTCGAGCAGATGGCTCAAAGCTGTTGGCATTTCAATGCATATAGGCTCGCAAATAAGGTCGGTTAAACCTTTCGTTGAGGCCTCCGGAAAGTTGAAGAGTCTGTATTTGAAGCTGCTGGCACAAGGGGTCAGGTTGAGGTATTTCGATCTCGGAGGAGGCTGGGCCGCCCCCTATTCCAAATCGGATAAGACCGCCATGCCCGATGATTATGTCAGGGCGATGTTACCGCATCTCCGAAATCTTCAGGTCGAATTCATCGTCGAGCCGGGGCGTTCGATCATCGCCAATGCCGGTGTTCTGCTGGCAAGAGTGATTTACATAAAACAAGGTGTGGGCAAAACGTTCGCCATTATAGATGCCGGCATGAACGATTTGATTCGTCCGGCCTTATACGATGCTCATCATGTTATCGAGCCTGTAGTTGTTCGCAACGGGCGGCGCCGTCAGACCGATGTCGTCGGGCCGATTTGCGAAAACGCGGATTCTTTCGCCAAAGGGATAAAATTACAATCGTTGAAAGAAGGCGACTTGCTTTGTATATTCACCGCCGGCGCCTACGGTGTTTCGATGGCGTCGAATTACAACAGCCGGCCGAGACCGGCGGAGGTCCTTGTCGATGATACAAGGACATATCTCATTCGGGAAAGGGAAAAGATTTCGGATTTATGGCGAAAACAGAAACTGATCAGACGGCCGTGGATATCGCCGCCGTTAAATTGAACGATTTTCGTCCGGCTTATCTCGAAATAGATCTTCAAGCCTTCGCTGCGAATTTTGCGGAAGTCCGCAGACTCGTCGGAAATGACCTTTCGATCATGGCGGTAGTCAAGGCCAATGCCTATGGGCACGGTGCGCCAGCCGTGGCCCGTTGCGCCCAAGACTGCGGGGCTGCCTTCTTGGGGGTGGCATTCATCGAGGAAGGGGAGCAGCTTCTGAATCATGGAATAAAAGTGCCGATTGTGGTGCTCTATCCGGACCTACCGGAAAGGGCCTTGCGCCTCGTAAAATCCGACCTGATCGCAACTGTCGATAATATCGAATATGCCGTCGCCCTGAAT
>Ga0209101_1000549_pt1 | contig 30530 bp, 23 predicted proteins | sample ConPoolayeCmetaG_FD_185481 | JGI IMG/M metagenome (GOLD analysis project Ga0209101, IMG submission 185481) | Hot spring microbial mat communities from California, USA to study Microbial Dark Matter (Phase II) - Cone Pool mat layer C metaG... ...
GGTTATGCCGACAGGACGGGTGTGGCGTGCTAAAGCCAGACGCATCACCACCAGGCAAAGGCTCCGACGACCAATTTCAACATTAGTCCCATAATTGTGCGCGAAATGGCACGTGGGTTTAATTTAGTCGGGCACGCGACCGATAAAGTAATGGGTTCGGCGGCGATGCGCCTGGCGCGTGCGCGACCCGCCTCAGTCGCCGAGCAGCGCACTTCAGTGGGCGTAGCGAGCCTATGCGCCCAAGAGCGACCGCATCTCGACACGGACCATGGGCTGCGTGTTCGGGACCTCCCGTGACCGGTCCCGGCAATCGCGAAGGCGCCGGTTTATACCGGCAGCGAGGTTGCAAGGCACGCGGGAGCGCTTTATGCTATATTCGGAGGTGCAATAATACGTCGCCGTCGCGTGGCGGGTGCCGGCTGACGTAGGCCAGCACTTTTTTGGCAGGCGCACTTCGTAGCGGCGACGCTAAGATAGATCAGGCAGGCGCTAGCGTCCGATGCTTATGGTTGGCACAACCGAAGCGCGGCGCTGACGGTGCTGGGCATGAATAGCCGACCCGTACCATCTCGCCCGATTCGACGGGGGCACGGAGGCTTTACGCTTTCCGAGTTGCTCGTCGTCATGGGCGTGATAGCGCTGCTGATGGCTATCTTGCTGCCCCCATTGCGGGCCGCTCACAGACAGGCGACCGCGACGACCTGCAAGGCGCAAATGCGCGAGCTGGGACATGCGCTGACCAATGTCTTCAGCGAATTTGGCTATTACCCGATCTGGGACGACTTGGGCAGCCCGTTCCGCTACACCTGGATCGATGTGCTATTGCAGCAGGGCGAACTCCTCAACCGCCGGATCGGCTATTGCCCCGATGATCCGCGTCCCGGCTTCCTCAACAGCGCCCGCGGGTATCGCTATCGCGTGATCTACCCCGGACGCACGGACGCCTACGGCGTGGACTACAGCTATGGCATCGGTGTTCCGCTGGCCTCTGGCGGGTGGAACTGGCGACCGGGCTTCGGCGACAACCTTCGGCGGGTGTTTGAGGAGCACGACCGCTATCCGGCCAACCGCGTGCTGGCGGCAGACGCCGGGTGGAGCATGGTTTACAATCTCAGCGGCGAGGTATTACGCGGCCGCGACTGGAGCTGGCCGACACAATTTGATAACACGGTCGATTGGCGACACCGCGGAGCGTCGGCCAATGTACTCTACCAAGACGGGCACGTGGAGCGGCTGGTTTACAACCTCGCCGGCGACGAGCCGGTCAACACTGCCAAGTCGTTCCTCTGGCACCCCAATGAGTCGGTGTACGTCAACCCGAACACTTACTACAACGGAAACTTCTATCCCAACACGCCGCCCGTGAACCTGTTGACGGGCGAGAGTAACGGACTGTTTCCGCCGCAGTTGGTTCCGGGCTGGTACACACACAACATGTCTTGGACTATCTCTAAATGAGATAGTCATTCGCCTCGTCCTCCCTGGTCCAGCATTTCGCGCCGGCTCCTTATGGGCGCGGCCAATATCGGCCAGCAAACAGCCGCGCCATCATTCTGGCTGCCGGGCGATCCGGCTGGACAGCCAGACATCACGCTCCTATACTCTGCCAAGGCCGTACAGCCGCGCGATTTTGAGAGCATTTCGAGCGAGAATCATGACCAAGAGCGACCGTATTAACGTCTGGTTTGTGGAGCCGCAGAGTCGGCAGGGGCGGCCGTTCAACGCCTGGATCAAGCGTTGGCCGCTGCTCGGCCCGATCACGCTGGCGAGCTGGTTGCACGAGCGCGGCTACGCGGTCGCGGTTTACAACGAGAACATCTCCGGCCCGCTGCTACAGAATACGAGGGCGTTGGAAGAGGTTGCCGCTGCCGAGGTGGTCGGCATCAGCATCATGACGCCGACCGCGGCCCGCGGTTACGCCATCGCCGACCACTTGCGTCAGCGGCGCCGGCCCCCCCGGATCGTCTTTGGCGGGGTGCACGCGACTTTCTGTCCGGATGAGGCGCTCCAGCATGGCGACGTGGTGGTGCGTGGCGAGGCCGAAGCGGTCATCGAAGCCATCGCGCGCGGCGAGATTCGGGAAGGTATCGTCACTGGCACGCCGCTGACCGACCTGGACGCGCTGCCGACGCTGCGCCACGATCTGCTGCGCGATTTCGAGCACATGTTCGGGCGTTTTCGGCGCCGCGAAGCCTACGAACTGCCGGTGATGACCTCGCGCGGCTGCCCGTACAACTGCGAATACTGCACGGTGACGCGCATGTTCGGGCGGCGCGTGCGGCGACAGTCGGTGGAAAAGGTCTGCGACGACATCGCCCGCCACCGGCAGCGCGGCTTTCGGCGGTTCTTCTTCTATGACGACAATTTGATGACCGATCGGGGCTGGATGGGCGAGTTGTGCGCACGTCTGGCGCCGCATCGACTACGTTTCAATGCCCAAGTGCGGGCAGATTTCCACTGGCTGGACGCGGCCCGCAAGCGCCGGGATGACACATTACTGCGGGCGCTGCGAAAGGCCGGCGGCGACGTCTTGTACATCGGCTACGAGACGATCGACGACCGCACGGCCCGCGATTGGCACAAAGGTTATCGCGGCGCCGGCATGCTTCAAGACCGGTTGGCCGAAGACACACACATCCTGCACGAACACGGGTTCTGGCTGCACGGCATGTTCGTACTGGGTCCCCAACACACCCGTCGCACCGCCGAGCAGATTGTGAAGTTCGCCCGGCGCTGCCAGATCGAATCCCTGCAAATCAGTATTCTCACGCCGTTCCCCGGCACGCCCCTGATGGAGCAGATGCGTCCGCATCTGGTACTCAACCGCTTCCCGGCCGACTGGGACTACTACGACGGCACGCACTGCGTTTACGGTCACAGTCGCCTGGGGCTGGAAGAATTCCAAAAGACCGTTTTAGAGGCGCATCGCAAGTTCTACGGCTGGGGCGGATGGAGTCTGCGCCGGCTGCGTGCGGTCGCTGCCGAAAGGCACACATCGCTGGTGCACAAGCTTCTGCACTTCTGGGCACAGGCGCGCACGGCGCGCACGACTTTGCGCGCTTGGCGCGCGGAGACACGTGCGTTTCTGGCCACCGTCAATGCCCGTATGGTGGGAGTTAGTCTGCGCTAGGAGGTGTGAATCATGCGAATCCTGGAGTTCCCGATTCACCAGCACCTGTCGCGACTGGCCGTTGACGCTGCTGCCCGCGGGGCCGGCCTGGCCCTGCATGTTCCGTTGTTGCGCGACTTTCTGGTGGAACGCCTGCTGGAACGACTCGAGCGGGCTTATCTGGAGCGACAGACTGACCGCGAGCTGCTACGTCATCAACATTGGCTGGGACGACATCTGAAGAACTTCCTCCAGCGGCTGATTCAGGAACGCCCGGCTGCCGCCCGCGCGATCCTGCGCTTCATCGCCACCTGGAGCGCCGACGTCCACCGGCGCAGCAACGCCCAGTCGGACGGCGCCGTCACCCCTTGCACGGTGGTGATCGAACCGACCGATCGCTGCAACCTGGCCTGCCCGGGCTGCTACGCCAAGAGCACGCGCCTGGGCGATGATCTGCCCTTCGAGCAACTAGTCGCAATCGTCGAGCAGGTCATCGACATGGGGGTGACGCTGATCACGCTCTCTGGCGGAGAGCCGTTTCTGCGCGAGCGCAGCGACCAGGCGATCACGCGCCTGGCCCGCCGCTTCCCGGACCGCGGCTTCCTGGTTTATACCAACGGCACGCTGCTGGATGAGCCCATCGCCGATCGACTGGCCGAGGTCGGCAACGTTTTCCCGGCCATCAGCGTGGAAGGCTTCGAGCACCAGACCGACGCCCGGCGCGGCCGCGGGATCTACGACCAGAACCGGCGGGCGCGGCAGTTGTTGGCACAGCGCGGCGTGATGACCGGCTTTTCCGCGACGGTGACGCGCGAAAACTGCGCCGCCATCTGCACCGATGAGTTCATCGATCTGCGCATCGCCGAGGGCGACCTGTTTGGCTGGTTCTTCCTGCTTCAGCCGATCGGTCGCTCGCCGCGACCGGACCTGATGGTCACCGCCGAGCAGCGCGCCCGCCTGCGCGAAACCATCTACCGTTGGCGACAGGAGGACCGGCCCATCTTCCTGGGCGACTTTTGGAATGACGGGCCACTAGTGGGCGGGTGCATTGCCGGCGGGCGGTACTACTTCCACATTTACGCCAACGGCGACATCAGCCCCTGTGTGTTCGCGCCGGTAACGTGCGGCAATATCTTCGATATCATCCAAGGTCGTAGCCCGTATCGCAGCTTGGCCGATTTCGTCCAGCGCCACCCGGTCTTCGTGGCTTTCCGACAAGCCCAGCAGCAGGTCACCGACCGTGCCCGACCCTGTCTGCTAATTGATCATCCGCAACTTTTCCGGCAGATTGCCGCTCAACCGGAGTGCCGCGCTGCCAAGAATATGGCGCCGGGCTACCTCGATGGCGACATCGCGACGGCCATCGACCATTGTGCCACGAGTTGGTCGGCGCTGGCTGCGGCGCTACCCCCCCTGCCAGCCGACCTCGAACCGGCACCGGTGGCGCCGAAGGTAGCGCACAACGCTAATTGAGCGAACCTGCGAGCAGCCCGCATGCCGGGTGGGAGTCGGGTGTCGTGCCGTTCGGTTGGGAAGGCGCGAAGGTCCGCCTCGTGCCGCTCGACAAAGAGCGGCACTTCCACAATTGCGTGCGCTGGCTCAACGACCCGGAGGTCACCGCTTGGACGCTGGTCGGCGACCTGCCGCTGACGCGCCTGGCCGAGGAACGGTTCTTCAACCGTGCGGCGCAAACCACCCGGCAACCCGCCTGGGTCGTTTGGGCCGTTGAAACGAAGGTCGAACCCGAAGAACACGTGGGTGTCGGCGGCATACACGACATAAACTACCGGCACGGCAGCGGCACCATCGGGTTGCTGATCGGGCGCCGGCAACTGTGGGGCCGTGGACTGGGTGGCGACGCGCTGCGCACATTGACCCGCTACGCCTTCGACGTCCTCGGGCTGCGACTGCTGTTGGCGGACACCTTCGCAGATAACCCTCGCTCGCTCAGGCTGTTGCGCGCTTGCGGTTACCAGGAAGTCGGCCGGATCGCCCAGCGCTGGTGGAAACGTGGGGCCTACCGTGACGCCGTGCTCTGGGCCTTGCAACGCGAGGATTGGCAGGCTGCCAACCAGCGTGCCCCAGCACCGCCATGAATGACTGGCCGCGACAATTGTCCGACTTCGACCGGCTTCCGGGCGTCATCAAGGCCGACTACAGCGACTTCGTGGTCGAAGAAATACCCTTGTACCCGGCGGATGGCGCTGGCACCCACACCTACTTCCTGGTCGAGAAGGCTGGCCTGAGCACAATGCAGGCAGTCCACGACTTGGCCAAGGCGCTGAACCGCCGACGTCACGAAATCGGTTTCGCAGGGCTGAAGGACGCTCGTGCCATCACCCGCCAGTGGATGTCGATCGAACACGTGCCCCCGGAGACGATACAAAGGCTCTCGATCCCCCGTCTGCGCATTCTGGCGGTCACACGTCACCATAACAAGCTACGCCTCGGTCACCTGCGCGCCAATGCATTTGTCATAAAGGTGCGCCAGACGCGCCCCCAACGCCTGGAGGACCTGCGCGCCGCGCTGGCCGAGTTGGAGCGCCGCGGTGTTCCAAACTACTTCGGCACACAACGCTTCGGTTACCGCGGGGACACCTGGCGTGTGGGTCGATCCATATTGCACGGTCTGACCGACGAGGCTGTGGACCTGCTCCTCGGGCGACCGGAGACCGAAGACCGCCATGACATCCGTCGGGCGCGCCAGCTCTATGACCAGGGCCAGTACGCTGCGGCGGCGCGCCTCTGGCCACGCCTGTTTCATAGCGAGCGGCGAATGCTCAAGGTGCTGGAGCGTACCGCTGGCAACCGTCGCAAGGCCCTCGCTGCTATTGACCGTAGCACGCTGAACTTCTACATTTCGGCCTACCAGTCGCACCTTTTCAACCAAGTTGTGTCGGCGCGCCTACCGAGTGGGCTAGGCCGCCTGTATGACGGCGACTTAGCCTGGGTGCATGCCAGCGGAGCTGTTTTCCGGGTCACGGCTGCGAGCGTTGAGCAACCACGTGCCGATGCCTTCGAAATCAGCCCCACCGGGCCGCTGCTGGGTTACCGCATGAGTACGCCGACGGAAACAGCAGGCGAACTGGAGCAGCGCGCCTTGGGCGAGGAGCAACCACCTGCGGGGGCGTTCCATCGCAGCGGCCTGAGAGTCAAAGGCGGGCGCCGCCCGTTGCGATTTCCGGTATCGCAGGCCGCAGTTGCGCTTGGCGCCGACCACGCCGGGCCATATCTTGAGATGCGCTTCGTGCTGCCGCGCGGTTGCTACGCGACGGCGCTACTGCGCGAGCTGTTCCGCATCGACGCAGCGGACAAAGGTTCTGAATCCGAGGATGCGGAGGTGCCGCCCGACGAGTAGGAGCCAGCCCTGCGGGCGGCAAGAGGGCATTCGCACGTTATGCCGGTAGACCCGGCCTTCAACTGGGAGCGGGTGCTGGGGATGGTTCGGGAAGAAAAGCCCGGCCTGTACCGTTCCTGGTTCGACACGCTGGAGGTTGGTCCGCCGCACGCTGGCCAGCTTGTGATCCGCGCCAGCGACCCGGCACAGGTGCACTACCTTGAGACCGATTGCCGCCAAGCATTTACAGAAGCGGCCATGCGGGTCACCGGGCACCTGCTATCAATCACCTTTGCCTGCACCACTCCTACCCCGAGCACGACAGCCCCTACGCGCGCCAGCAGAGTACTCGGTGAAACGCCACTAAACGTTGATTACACCCTTGAGCAGTTCGTCGTAGGTCCATCAAACCGGCTGGCCCACGCTGCATGCTTAGCTGTCTGCAGCCAGCCTGGCGCACTGTATAACCCGCTCTTCGTCCACGGTGCCTCAGGGCTTGGCAAGACACACCTGCTTCAAGCCGTATGTGCGGAGGTCAGGCGTGCAAGTTCCGCAACCAAAGCCTCTTACGTTACATGCGAGGCCTTCGTCAACGACCTCGTCCAAGCAATCGCGGCTGGTGAGCTGCACAGCTTTCGGGAGTCCACGCGGGCGGTCGACCTGCTCGTCATCGACGACGTACAGTTCTTGGCAAACAGGGAATCGAGCCAAGAAGAACTCTTTCACACCTTTAACGCCCTTCATCAAGCCCGCAAACAGATAATTCTCTCAGCCGATAAGCCACCATCTGAAATCCCTACTCTTGAGGATCGGCTGATCAGCCGCTTCAACTGGGGCCTGGTCGTGCAGATTGATCCGCCAACACGCGAGACGCGCCAAGCAATACTGCACAAGAAGGCCAGTCTGCGCGGCGTCGAGATACCCGATGAGGTGGTGGACCTTATTGCCCAGCACGTCCAAGCCAACATCCGGCTGCTTGAGGGAGCACTGACCAAGCTGATCACGGCTGTCCAGCTTGATTGTAAGCCACTCAACGTCGACACGGCACGCGAAGTCTTAGCCGCCTACCTCGGCCACAGCGAGCCACCACTACACATCAGCGCAATACTCGAAGCTGTGTCCAAGTACTTCGGCATCCGTCTCCAAGACCTCCTTGGCCGCCGGCGCACGCGCTCAATCAACCACCCCCGCCAAATTGCCATGTACCTGGCACGCAAACTCACAAACCTAAGCTTGGGAGAGATCGGCATGCATTTCGGTGGGCGCGACCACTCCACCGTCCTGCACGCTGAGCAAACGATCGACGCCGAACGCACACAGGACCCTAAGCTGGCCCAGACTCTGGCAGAGCTGACAAGCCGCCTGTCACGACACAGTTGAGTCGGCAAGCCCAACAGCTCCCCCCCACTGGCCAGCAACCCGGCACACCATCCCGCGCCAGCCGCGCAAGCCAAGTGCGAGCAGCGGACGGACAGTATGGCACACCTGGGACGACAGCCACTGCAATAACGCCGGTGGCCTAACCGCTTTCAGTACGCACAATTGTGGGCCACCCCGGCGCAACTTACAGTGTTGACAGGGCTGGTTAGCTAAGGCTGGGGAAGTTCCCTTCTCTACTGTATAGGCTGGAGCGCCAATAGGACGGCTGATGCTCTCAACTGGCGTGGGGCCCTTAGGGAACTCGAGTGCTGCCATGGTCTCCCGAGAGGTTGGGGTGTGGCGGAGATGGTGGGATTCGGGTAAATATAGCGTGGATGGCAGCCGGTAAACGGTGCGCTGTTGCTCGTTTTGCTGGAGTTGGTTGAGACTGGCGCTCTGGCTCGTAGCGGACGGTGGCAATGAAGACGAAATTACCACGCCAGGAGTTCCTGGAGGCCCTAGGGGCTGTGGCTGCGGTTGCGGGAGGCCGGACCACTAAGCCGGTCCTGGGTTGCGTTCATATCGCCAGTGAGGGGGAGTCGCTCGAGTTGAGCGCCGGTGATGGGGAGGTGGGCCTGCATGTGCGGGTGGGTGCGTTCACCGTGGGTGAGCCGGGAGAACTGGTGGTCTCGGCGGAGCGCTTGCTGGCTATCGTGCGCGAGATGCCGGATGCTGAGGTGCAGCTTGAGTCCGATGAGCGGCACTGCGTGATCAGGGGGGTGGGGAGCGAGTTTCGTATCTTTCTCTACCCACCTGGCGAATTCCCCACCATTCCGACTTTCGATACAGATCCAGACATCGTGCTGGATGGTCACTGCCTACGCCGGATGATCGAGCTGACGAGCTATGCTGCCGCGCGCGAGATGACGCGTTACGCGATCAATGGCATTCTCTGGGAGAAGCGCGGTAAGCGGTTGCGGCTGGTGGCGACGGACGGTCGGCGCTTGGCGTGCGCTAGCGGGACGGTCGGCCGCTCTGGGCCGGAGGACTTCGATATCATCGTGCCGCTTAAGGCGATGAGCGTGTTCGAGCGCGTCTTTGCGCCGCAGCGCAGTGGCGAGGAATGGCCGGTAGACATCGCGGTGACTCCGAACCAGCTACTGTTGCGCAGCGGCGGGTGCGTGCTGGTGACTGTGCTGGTTGAGGGAACGTTCCCGAAGTACGAGGAAGTCATACCCAAGGCTAGCAACAAAGTAGCTGAGGCAAACCGGCTGGAGCTCTACAGCGCTGTCCGGCGCGCGGCCCTCCTGACCAGCGAAGAATCGCGCGCCATCCGCATGAAGTTCAGCAGCGACGGCCTGACAGTCAGCGCGCGCTCGGCTGAGGAGGGCGAGGCACGCGTGGAACTGCCTGTGAAGTATGAGGGTGATGCTCTGGAGATCGGGTTCAACCCGGCCTTCATTGCCGAGGTACTGAAGGCGCTCGACTGCGAGAACGTCCGGCTGGAACTCCAGGACAGCTTTCGCCCTGGCGTTATCAGTGGTAGTGACAAGGGCGCTTTCCTGTACGTCATCATGCCCGTGTCACTGTAGGTGCGCGAGTTGTCTAACTTCGCCAGGGAGATGAGTGCTGAGGAATACCGGCGCCAAGTCGAGAGTCGCCGTCGACGGGGACTGCGTCGGTTGGGTGAGGCGGCGCGCGGTAGGTCCGGCCGTTCGCCGGTTGCTCACGTCCTGGCGAAGGCCGCACGTGTACTCCGACTGCGTGAACAGGCGGAGCAGGCTTGGTCCAAAGTGGTTCCGCCGCTGTTAGCTGGCTGCGCATTCGTCGATGGCTTGGTAGGGGATGCACTTGTGGTGGCGGCAGTGGAGCCCGCGGCTGGTTATGAGCTGCGCCGTTGCCAGGGGCGCCTTGAGCGGCAGCTTAGGCGGCTCGTGCCTGGCCTGCGGCACCTGCGAATAGTGGTCGCCGGGCAGGGCATGGCGGGATCGGAAGGGGAGTCCCCAGCGCAGGACAGGAGCTGAGTGTGGCTGACACGCAGGTCGGGTCGCGCTATGACGAGAGCAAGGTGCAGGTGCTGGAGGGCACGGAGCATGTGCGCAAGCGCCCCAGCATGTACATCGGCGATACCGGCCTGCGCGGTCTGCACCATTTGGCTTATGAGGTTGTCGACAACGCCATCGACGAGGCGATGGCCGGCGCGTGTCGCAACATCCGGGTAGTCGTCCATCAGGACGGCAGCCTGAGCGTGGAGGACGACGGGCGCGGCTTTCCAGTCGGCATCAAACCAGAGTACGGTGTATCGGCGCTGGAACTCTGCCTGACGAAGTTGGGGGCGGGGGCCAAGTTCGACCGCGAGTCGTACAAGGTATCGGGTGGTCTCCACGGCGTCGGGGTCAGCGTGGTGAACGCGCTGTCCGAGCGTTTGGAGGTGCGCACGCGTCGCGACGGCCAGGTGTGGGTCATGTCCTTCAAGCGCGGGGCGCCCACCAGTCCGCTCCAGGCCGTCGGGACTACGGGGCGGACCGGGACGGTAGTGCGCTTCAAGCCCGATCCTGAGATTTTCGGGCAGAACACGTTTCACGCCGAGATCTTGGCGCGGCGGCTGCGCGAGCTCGCCTATCTGAATTCCGGGCTGACCATCACCTTCGCCGACGAGCGTGACGGCCGCGAGGAGACGTACCGCTTCGAGCAGGGCATCCGCCAGTTTGTCGAGCACCTGAATGCGGGCCGGGCCCCACTGCATGCGCCAGTGCATTTCCGCCGGGAGGACCCGCAGCAGCGTCTCATCCTGGAGGTTGCGCTTCAGTACACCGACGGCTACAGCGAGACGATGCTCTCGTTCGTGAACAACATCAATACCGTGGAGGGTGGCGAGCACCTGTCCGGGTTCCGCAGTGCCTTGACGCGTACGCTCAACGCCTATGCGCGCAAGAACAATCTGCTGAAAGCGAATGATCCGGCTCCCTCGGGGGAGGATGTGCGCGAGGGCTTGACAGCGATCGTCTCGGTGATGGTGCCCGAGCCGCAGTTCGAGGGCCAGACCAAGACCAAACTCGGCAACAGCGAAGTCGGCACATTTGTTGAGACGACCGTCAACGAGCTTCTGGGTAACTACCTGGAGGAGCATCCGGCCGAGGCCAAGCGCATCGTAGGGAAGGCCGTTCAGGCCGCGCTGGCGCGCGAGGCCGCCCGCAAGGCGCGCGAGACGGCGCGCAAGAGCGCCCTGGCTGGCGCGGGCTTGTCACGCAAGCTGGTGGACTGCTCCAGTCGCAACGTGGCAGAAACCGAGCTGTTCATTGTCGAGGGGGATTCGGCGGCCGGCTCGGCCAAGGGTTATCGTGACGCCCGCACACAGGCCATTTTGCCCATTCGCGGCAAGATTCTGAATGTCGAGAAGGCGCGTGTTCACAAGGTGCTCGGCAATGAGGAGATTCTCGAGATCGTCAAGGCCCTGGGTACGGGCATCGGCGAGGAAGAGTTCGACATCGAGAAGCTGCGCTACGGGCGCGTGGTGCTGATGACCGACGCCGATGTCGACGGTTCGCACATCCGCACGCTCCTGCTGACCTTCTTCTTTCGCCATCTGCGCCCCCTCATCGAGCGCGGCGTGATCTACATTGCTCAGCCGCCGCTCTACCAGCTCGCCAAGGGCAAAACGCGCGAGTATCTGCTCGATGACACCGCCCTCAACGCGCGGCTCAGCGAGCTAGGGCTGGCGCAGGTGACGCTGGAGATACGACGCCCGGGCGCTGCGCCGCGCGGGCTGGGCGGCACGGAGCTGCGCGAGCTGCTGCGACTGGTAGAAGAGATTGAGCGGTACGCGCGTGTGCTGGGGCGGCGCGGGATCGTGTTCCGCGATTTCGTCGCGCGGCGCGACGCCGCCGGGCGCCTGCCCGTGCTGCGTGCGGTGTCAGGCGGGGAGGAGCGATTCTTCTACGACGAGGCAAGCTTCGACGAGTATCAAAGCGCGGCAGCGGGCCGTGGCCTGACGGTGGCCCGGCAAGAGTTGGGGGAAGCTGAGGAGTTGCAACGCTGTTTTAGCCGACTGCGCGCTTTCGACTGCAATGTGGATGATCTCTTTCTGCGGCGCGAGGAGCGGATCACCGGCGAGCTGAGTCCGGCCATCTTCGTGCTGCGCTCTCGGGACGGCGAACTCCGCGAACTGGAGAATCTGGCGGAGTTGCCGGCCGGAATTCGGGCCAGTGGAGCCAAGGGCTGGGAACTTAAGCGGTTCAAGGGCCTGGGCGAAATGAACAAGGAAGAGCTCTGGGAAACCACCATGAATCCGGCGAGGCGCGTCCTGCGGAAGGTGGTCATCGGCGAAAGCACCGACGACCCGGAGCAGGCCGACATCGACGCCGTCGAAGCCGACCGCATCTTCAGCATCCTCATGGGCGAAAACGTCGAATCCCGTCGCGAGTTCATCGAGCAGAACGCCATCTACGTGAAGAACTTGGACGTGTAGTTGCCGCTGCCTGCTTCCCGCGCGTCCGTTACAATAGCGCCGGTCCTCGCCGATGCGCGGCTAGCGAGCGGGTGCAGGCATGGGTGCTGTGCGTCTATTGGCTGCGGTCTTGCTGCTGACAAGCGGCGCTCGGGAGGCAGCGGAGGACCGCCCGCTGCGCGAGGTGCGCTCCGCCAACCAGCGCTTCGTCTTGCGGATTGAGCCTGGACGTCCAGGGAGCAAAGGTCGCAACTGCCAGGCTGCCCTCTACGAACAGCAGGGCCCTGGCCGGGGGCGCGAGCGTGTGTGGCAGCGCGCCCTGGTCAACGACGTCGCTCCGGTGCAGGCCTTTATTCGTGACGACGGCCGCTTCGTAGTCACGCTGGATGAATTCCGCCGCGGCGGTGCTCGCCATGCGCTGGTGGTGTACGGGCGCAGCGGTGAGTTGTTGCGGCATTTTGTGCTGACGGACCTGCTGGGGCCGGGTGACTGGCCGCAGGTGAGGACGGAAAGCCTGGACGGGCGCGACGGTCGGATCGTCTGGCTGGAGGGTGCGGAGGCGACCTTCGACCCGAGCGGCGCGACGTTCACGATCAGGTTGGCTTGGGGGCAGCGGATCGACATCGACCTGAAGAAGCTGTGTGTCGTACGTGGCGCCAGCGGCGGCTCGCCTACGACTGCTCCCAGCGTGCCGGCTGAAATCGCCGCCTTGCTGCGGGTGGATGAGGATGAGCCGGCGAATCCTCTGGAGCAGATCGGCAACTTGGTCGAGTTGACGGACGCCCAGGAGGCCCAGACCGCCGCGATCGTTGCTGAGCTGGTCGGTGCTCCGGGGCCGACAACTGCTCCGGCCCAGGGGGGAGGTTGGGCGGCAAGCGTGCCCTCCCCAGAGCCGGCCTCGTCGGCGCCGATAGCAGCCGAGGCGGCAAAGTCGCATGATGAGCGTGTTGCCGCGTCGAGCACCGCCTATCTGGCGGGCCGGCTGGTGCCGACGCCGGACCCCGCCAACAAGGTGGACTACGTAGAGTGGCTGAACACCGTCGGGCGGGTTGACGGGCCGGACGCAGCGCCCTTGTACGCGGCGGCGGCCGAGCTTTTCGTGCCTTGGGATGGTGATGCAGAATTGTTGGCAGCGGCCCAGCGTGGAGAGCCGGAGGCCCTGTTCGCGCCGCCGATTCAGGCTTGGCTGGAAGCCAACGCTGCGGCCTTGCGAGCTTTTCGTGAGGCCGCCGGGTTGCCGGTGCGCAGCTCGCGCTACGCTCCAGAGGCCCGGAGCGTTATGGACATCCCGCTGCCGGAAATCGCGGCGTTTTGCAGTCTGGCCAAGCTGAATTGCCTGGAGGGACGGCGGCTGGCGGCCCTGGGTCGGACCGACGAGGCTGTTACGCGGTTCTTGGAGGTTATTGCGGCGGGCGGGCACTACGGACGGTCGCTGACGCTCGTGGAAAACCTAGTGGGCCAGGCGGCGCGGGCGATTGGATCCGACAACCTGCTGGAAGTGTTAGCGGGCCCGGCTGCCGACAAGCTCGACTACCAGTCGCTGGTGGGACGGGTGGAGGCGGCCTGTCAGCCGTTGCGTCCGCTGGCTGAGGTGCTGGAGTCCGAGCGGATCTCGTACCTTGACGCCGCCCAGCGCTGCTGGGACGCTGACCCGGTCAGCGGTGAACTGCGTTTCAACGAGCAGGCGGCCGACGGGTTTCTGGCCCTGCTGGTGGACACGGACGCCGACCGCCAAGTGCTGCTGCGGCGCCTGGCCGCCGATGGTTACCGGCAGACTGTGGACGTCGTCAACGCCTGCTTCGACGCGCTAACTGTAGCTCTCCGCCTGCCGTACGCTGAGGCCAGACCGCACATCGAGCAGATCGAAACCCTGTTGGATAGCCAAGCCATAAACCCGCTTCTGCGCGGCATGGTGGCGCCCGTGCCCTATGCCCGTATGGCGGTGCGCGTGGAGTCACAGCGTCGAGCGACCGTACTGGTCACGCGTTTGAAAGCCTACCGCCAGCTACAGGGGCAGTATCCGGCCGCACTGGCGGAGCTGGGCGAAGACGAATTTGCCATCGACCCCTTCAGCGGGAGACAGTTCGTTTATCAGCGCGTTGGGAATGACTTTCGGCTGTACTCGGTCGGGGCGAACCTAGTCGACGACGGAGGAGTGCACGATAGGCGCGGGGTCCAGGCCGACCTCTGTTTCTGGCCCCCGCCGGCCAGATGAACCGCTGCCCGGCCTTCGGTATTATCGCGGTATGCCGCGCCGCGGAAGCCGACGACCTGATGATCCTGAGCAGACGCGCATGACGTTGGGGGAGCACTTGGAGGAACTGCGCGGCTGCGTGTTACGCAGTCTGCTGTCTTTGGTGCTGGCCTGTCTGCTGATGATCTGGCCGGCCAAGTACCTGTTGGAGGTGATCGCCCGACCGGTGGTGCTGGCGCTGCGCCGGCATGGACAGCCGGACAGTTTTCTGGCCACCGGTCCGGTAGAGAGCATTCTGGTTTACATCAAGGTGGTGGTGATCTTCGGGCTGATCGCCGCCTCGCCGTACATTCTTTATCAGCTTTGGAATTTCGTGGCGGTGGGGCTGTACCCGCACGAACGGCGCTGGGTCTATCGCATCGTCCCGGCCAGCGTGGGTCTGTTTCTGCTGGGCGTGCTGTTCATGTACGTCTTCGCCCTGCTGGTGAGCCTGAACTTCCTGGTGGGGTTCAGTGGGTGGCTGCCGTTACCGCGTCCGCAGCCCAACCCGCTGGAGCGACTGGTGCTGAACATCCCGGAGCTGCGCCCGCCCGACAGTCAGCCCACGGTGGACGAAGGGGCGCGGGTGCCACTGTTGAGTGTCGATCCCGTCGATCCACCGGTCGGGGCCTTGTGGGTCAATCTGCCAGACTCCAAGCTCAAGCTCCGCCTGTCGGACGATAAGACCTACTCCGTGCAACTGCTGCGCGACGACAAGCGCGCCTTGGTCACCACGCACTTTCGCATCGGCCAGTATCTGTCTTTCGTGCTGATCATGACGATCGCCTTCGGCGTGGCTTTTCAGATGCCGCTGGTCATCATGTTTCTGGCGCGCACCGGCATCGTGCCGGCCGAGACCATGCGGAAGCATTGGCGGGTCGCCGTATTGATCATCGTCTTCATTGCTGGCCTGCTGGCTCCGCCTGACCTGCTCAGCCATCTGATGCTTTCGGGCCCGATGGTCTTGCTCTACGTACTGGGTCTGTTCCTGGCCGGCCGGCGCGGTCCGCGGCACCGGACCGCCACGACGGAGGGTTCCTGATGCGGCTATCGGCACTAGCGGCGGGGGCGGTCGGAATGTTGATCCCCGCGTTTGGCTGCGCGACGTTGCCGCGGGCAGTACCGTCAGTGGAGCAGGATGCAATGGTGGTTCGCGGCGTGGTTTTCCACGATCGCGACGGTGACGGCCGGCGCGATCCGGGCGAGCCGGGCCTGGGCGGGGTCTGCGTTTCCAACGGGCGCGCGGTGGCTGTCACCGACCGGCACGGTTACTACGAACTGCCGGTTGAGGACGAAATGGTGGTGTTCGTGATTAAGCCGACCAACTGGAGGCCGCCCATCGACAGGCTGAACCTGCCGCGGTTCTACTACGTCCACCGCCCCAAGGGTTCGCCGGAACTTGAATATCCCGGCCTGGCGCCGACCGGTCCGCTGCCGGCCAGCGTCGACTTTGCGCTCTACCCGCAGCCCGAGCCGCACCGCTTTTCGGTGATTCTGCTGGCTGACACGCAGCCGCGCGATCTTCAGGAGGTGAATTATGTGGCACGCGATGTGGTGAGCGAGCTGGTGGATATCGACGCGGCGCTGGTCTTCTTGCTGGGGGACCTGGTGTTTGACGACCTGGCTTTGCACGAGCCGCTGAATCAGGTCATGGCGCAGATCGGTCGCCCCGTCTACAACGTTCTCGGCAATCACGACATGAACTACGACGCAGCGGACGACCGTTACGCCGCCGAGTCGTTCAGCGCCACCTACGGCCCGCCCTATTACGCCCTGAACTACGGTCCGGTGCACTTCGTTGTGTTGGACGATGTGGTATGGGAGGGCGGCGGCGCCGAACACAGCGGGAACTATCACGCCGGCCTCGGGCAGCGTCAACTGGAGTTCCTGCGCAACGATTTGCGGCAGGTGCCGGCTGATCGTCTGGTGGTGCTGCTGATGCACATACCGATCATGCAAATTGCGGAGCGCGCGGAGCTGTACGCGCTATTGGCCGAACGGCCGCACGTGGTGTCCTTCTCCGGCCACGAACATGTGCATCGTCAGTGGTACCTTGGTGCCGCCGACGGCTGGCCGGCTCCCTGGCCGCACCACCACACCACGATCGTCGCCGCCTGCGGAAGCTGGTGGTCCGGTGCTCCCGACGAGCTGGGTATCCCGCATACCACGCAGCGGGACGGCACGCCGAACGGGTGGTGCTTGGTGGATTTCGACGGCAACGACTATCAGGTGAGCTTCCGCGCCGCCCGGCGCCCGGCCACCTACCAGATGAATATATATGTCCCGGACGAGCTCGGGATAGCGGAGATCGGGCAGACGGAGGTGCTGGTGAACGTGTTCGCCGGCTCCGAGCGGTCGGCGGTGTACCTGCGCGTGGACGCAGGCGAATGGGTGGAGCTTCAGCGCGTCGAGCGGGTGGATCCGCAATACCAAGTGCTCTACGACGCTTACCAGGCTGATCCGCCACCGGCAGGCCGCAAGCTCTCGCGTCCCGCCGTCTCGGCGCATGTGTGGAGCGGCGTGCTGCCGAGCGGATTACACGCGGGCGGCCACTTGCTCACGGTGCGCAGCGTGGACCAGTGGGGCCGCTCCACTACAGCCCGGCGGATCATACGCGTCGTTGGCGATCGACAGGCCGAGTCGGTCAATCAGGCTTGTGGTGGCTGACCGGGCGCCTGGCGGTACGGCAATTTCGCCAACCGCTTGTGCATATGCTGGTGAGTGGCGTGACAGCAGCACGTAACAACACAGGCCCGGCCGGCCCGCCGGCGCGATGTCCTTGGGGTTCACTTGTGGAGCACAAGAAGTGCTGGCGTGGCTGGCGGCGAAGGTCACCTGGAATGGTCTGAGAAGAGCCAAGCCCTTGTGGGCGACGCTGCTGTTGCCGTAAGGCCACCCCCCACTAGCTCGTCCCGCGCCGAAATACTGCGACGATATCTTCGACCGGCACCACGAACAGTCGGTTGTCCCCCTCGAAATCGACCGGGATGGCGTTCTTGGGATTGAACAGGACTTTATCGTATTGTGCGATCGGGTAGTCCTCGTTGCGTTTGACTTCAGCCGAAACGGCCACGACGCGACCAGTGATGGTGGGAATCTCGATGTTGCCGGGCAATTGAATGCCGCCCTTGGTGGTCTTCTTGTCCTCGTCCTTGCGGATCAGGACGCGCTTGCCGAGCGGCTCGACGGTCTCCAGTTGCTGTTTGCGGCTGTCTGTTTGACTCATGTCATGCCTCTCGTCGTCCTGACCATGTCTAGATATAGTGCGCTGCTGTATGGTACCGTTCTCAACCGGCGCAGGCGAGAGCGCGGGTCGCATATTGGTCGGAGCTGCGGAGATAATATCTTGAGCCCCCTGCTCTTGCGGCAACTTCTGGAGGAGCTGGCTGCCGGTCGCGTGTCGGTCGATGACGCTTTGCGCCGTTTGGAGACCTTGCCGTTCGAGCAGTTGGATTTCGCGCGCGTCGACCACCATCGCGCGCTGCGCTGCGGGTTTCCCGAGGTGATTCTGGGGCAAGGCAAGACGCCGGAACAGGTGGAGGCGGTCTTCGCGCGCCTTGCCGCCGCCGGCGGAAACGTGCTCGCCACGCGCGTAACGCCGCAGGCAGCAACGCTGGTGCGCGCGCGGTTTCCCGGTGCCGAGTATCACGAGGTGGCCCGCGCCCTGACGCTGCGACAGCAACCTGTTGCGCGCGAAGTCCCCGGCTTTGTGGCGATAGTTTGCGCCGGCACAGCCGACCTGCCGGTCGCTGAGGAAGCGCGCGTCACGGCTGAGATCATGGACCAGCCCACCCGCACCTTTTACGACGTGGGGATTGCTGGCTTGCACCGCCTGCTGGTGAACTGGAACCAGTTGCGTCAGGCGAACGCAGTGGTGGTAGTCGCCGGCATGGAGGGGGCGCTGCCCAGCGTAGTGGGCGGGCTGGTGCAAGTGCCGGTCATCGCCGTGCCCACCAGCGTCGGTTACGGGGCCAGCTTCCATGGTTTGGCTGCGCTGCTCACCATGCTAAATACTTGCGCCGCCGGAGTTTCCGTCGTGAACATAGACAACGGCTTCGGGGCTGGGTATCAGGCGGCCATGATCAATCGGTTGGCCTGCCGGTTCCCTGGCCAAGCCCAGCGAGCGAATGAGACCCACCATGAGCCCGACTGACGCCCCCACGCCGGTTTCCGACATTCCGCCGTTGCCGCCAAGGCCACCAGAGATGCATAAGGGCCAAGCCGGCCGTGTTGCCATCCTGGCTGGCAGTCGCGGCATGGTCGGGGCGGCGGTATTGAGCGCTATAGGAGCCTTGCGCGGTGGCGCAGGCCTTGTGCGTGTGTACTGTCCGCAGAGCATCCAGCTCACGGTTGCAGGCTGCGAGCCTTGCATGATGACCGTGCCCCTTGGGGAGGATCATGAGGGGCATGTAGCCTGCGACCCGCTTGAACTGGCCCGGAATCTGGGTTGGGCCGACGTGCTGGCAGTTGGCCCGGGGATGGGGCAAGCCGGCCACCTGCCGGATCTGCTCGCGCACGTCCTGCGCGTGTTTAACGGGCCGGCAGTCGTTGATGCGGACGGGCTAAACAATCTCGCCGGACTGGGAGTGGCTGTTTGGCAGGCTCGTCGCGGCCGTACGACGGTTTTGACACCGCACCCTGGCGAAATGGGACGACTGCGCGCGGGCGCTGGGCTGAGCGGCGATGTGGTGATCGGGGAATCGGCTCGGTTGCGTATCGCGCACGAGTACGCCGCTCTGGCCGGAGTGGTCCTTGTCCTAAAGGGTTATCATACAGTGGTTTGCGACTGTGAGCGGGCCTACGTGAACCAAACTGGCAACGCCGGGATGGCCACAGGAGGCATGGGGGATGTTTTGACTGGTCTGTTGGCGGCGCTGCTCGGTCAGGGGATGCAAGCTTTTGACGCGGCGAGACTTGCGGTATACACCCATGGTCTGGCGGCGGATCGATGCGCGCGAAGCATAGCTCCCATAGGCTTCCTGGCACGCGACGTCGCCGAAGAACTGCCGGCGGCGTTGGCTGACGCCTCACGCCAGCGTATCGGGTTTCGTTGAGTTACCGGCAATCCGGGCCGCTCTGGCTAACTCAGGTCGATGTGTAAGCCGGTGAACAAATTGCTCAACCAGGTGAAGAGCTGGCTGAGGAACTCGCTGAGGAAGCCGAAGAGCGACTCCATGAAGTTCCGGAACGCACCGCCCAGTTCGAGCATATGTGGCCTCCTTATGGGCTGGGTTGCGGCATAAGAGCGTCAACACGACCATGGTAACGGCCCGGCGCGTGTCCAGGAAGCTAGCGCCGCCGGCTTCTTTTTTGGGGACCGGGTTGCGATGACAAAAGCATGCCCCTGGAAGGGTCAGTGACTCTCCCAGGGGCATCTATCGGCAGCCTGCGCCCCCTCTTGCTGCCCACTCCCACCCGAACCAGTCCCCGGCCTGATCGCCAAGTGGCGCGTCAGAATTCGCAGCCCGCGCTCGTTCGGAAGCGGTTATGTACTGACTTGATCGGTCACCATCGTCGAATCGTATACCAGATTTGGGGGAGAAACATATTAGGGTTTTCCCTAAGGCCCAGAAAGTTACCTCGGCGACGAACGGTTGGCGGCGCGCTCGGCTGGGTGTGATTGGAGACGGGGCGGATCGGCATGACTGCGACGCTGATTGGTTGCAGTGCTAACCTCTTCAAAACCCAGTACTTGAGCGGTAGGCTTTCCACCATGAAGCCCACTGACCGCGGACACCTGCTGACCGAGCAAGCGAACCCGCTATCGGCTGACCTTGATGCCCTGCCCCTCGAGAAGGCCTTCGACCTCATGAACGCCGAGGATGCCAAGATTGCCGGTGCTGTGGCGGCGGCGCGGGAATCGATTTTGGCGGCCATTCGGTTGATAGCGGATGGTTTGCGGCGCGGTGGGCGGCTCATTTATGTCGGGGCGGGGACCAGTGGTCGGCTGGGCGTGCTGGACGCGGCGGAGTGTCCACCGACGTTCCTAGTGGATCCGCAGATGATCCAGGGCGTCATTGCCGGTGGGGATGCTGCTCTCCGTCGCAGTGCAGAACATCGCGAGGACGATCCAGAGTATGGGGCGGCGGAGATTGAGCGCCTGGCGGTCGGCCCGGCGGATACTGTCTTCGGGATCGCCACTGGCGGCACCACGCCTTTTGTTCACGGTGCCTTGGGTCGCGCTCGGCAGCGCGGGGCGCGCACGGTGTTCCTGGCATGCGTGCCGCGGGAAGAGGTAGCGGATGCGGCGGACGTGTCGATTCGCGTGCTGACGGGACCGGAGGTGCTGAGCGGCTCGACCCGCCTGAAGGCCGGTCTGGCGACCAAGATGGTGCTCAACATGGTCAGCACTCTGGTCATGGTGCAGCTAGGCAAGGTTTACCGCAATCTGATGGTCGACGTGAATGCGCGCGGCTGCTCCAAGCTGACGGACCGGGCCATCCGCACGACCATGGCGGTGACGCGGTTGTCGCGCGACGAAGCACGCGCGTTACTGGAGCGCGCCGACTGGCACGTCAAGACGGCGATCGCCATGCATGGTCTGGGTGTGGATGCAGACGAGGCGCGCCGCCGGCTGGCGGCCTGCGACGGGCAGTTGCGGCGGATTCTGCCCGCGGAGCCGCCATGCGCGTAATGCTGCTGGTGACCGATTTCGAGCGCGGCGGGACGCCTTTACGGATTGCCCGGCTGGCGCGCCGCTTATCAGCAGCGGGTTGGGAGGTGTGGGCGGGTTGTCTGGCCGCGCCAGGCCCGGTGAGCATGGAGCTGGAGGCGGCCGGAGTGCGCACATTTGCCTGCGGGGCCGAGGATGCTCGCGATGTGCTGGCGCTGGCGCGGCTGTCGGCGCACGTTCGACGGGTTCGTCCTGATCTGATCCATTCCACTTTGGTGCATGCCAACGTCGCGGCGCGGATGGTGGGTCTGCGGCGGCGCGTGCCGGTGGTGGCCTCAACGGCCACAATCGAGGTGGAGCGGCGCTGGCACATCTTGCTGGAGCGAGCCACGGCCGGTATCGAGCGGGCCCACATCGTGCACAGTCGGGCATTGGCTGAGCATGTCGTGCGGGCGTTTGGGCTTCCGCGGCGGCGGGTGTACGTGGTTCCGCCGTCACTCGATCCCTGGCCGCACACGCTGGAGCGGAGCGCGGCGCGCGCGGCACTCAAGTTGCCCGACACGACATTCGTTGTGGCCTGGGCGGGGCGGTTCGATGTGGTGAAGCGGTTGGAAGTGGTGGTGCGCTGCGCCGAGTTGCTGAGCGATGCGCCGACGCGCTTCCTGCTCTTGGGCGACGGGCCGGAGCGGGCACGCATCGAAGGTCTGCTGCGCTCGGGCCGCGGCGCCGGGGTGGTGGAGTTGCTCGGTTGGCAAACGGATGTGGGGGCGATTCTGTCGGCGGCAGACGCGTTCCTGTTCCCTTCACGCACCGAGGGGTTGCCCAACGCCCTGCTGGAGGCCATGGCCTGCGGGCTGCCGATCGTGGCGAGCGACATCCCGGCGGCGCGGGAACTCTCCGGAGCAGGGGACTGCATCCGGCTAGTGGCCGGGGACAAGCCGGCGGCGTTCGCAGCGGCGCTGCGCCAACTGCGCGACAATGCAAACGAGCGCCAGGCCCTGGGGCAGCGCGCCGCTCAGTGGGCCCGCGATCACCTCGACCCGCAGGCGACGCTTGCTGCGGTCGTCCGGGTCTACGAAGAGGTCTTGCGGCGGCGGCCCCAGGCGTGAGAACGCCGGGATTCAGCGTGCGGCGCCGGCTGCTACACGCGCCCCAGGCGTTCCAGCACGCCGCGCAGTAGCAAAGGCCAGGCTACGGTGGCGTCGGCGTAGACTTCGGCGTGTCGGCCGCCTTCTTTCTCCGAGACGAACTTGCCCCACGACACGCCTTCCGAGTACGTGCAGCCCGACAAGCCGCCCCAGTGCACCGGCTCGGGACAGATACGGATGGCGTAATGGAACCGCAGATGCGCGCCGTAGCGGCCGGCCGTGCGGCGCTCGAGGATTTCGCCTAGCGGGCCGACCTGCTGTGCCCAGTTGCGTGGCACGCCGCCGCCAATGGTGAATATTCCCAGGCGCTTGGCGGCGGTGCAGCGGCGGTAGTAATCGTCGATGTCGCGGAGCAGGTCGAGGCGCACCGGCGCTTGGCCGGCGTCGGCTTGCAACAAGTTGTGAACGAACAGGTCCAGTCCTAGCTCGCTGTCGGTGAAGGCCGGCACGTACACCGGGATGCGCCTGGCGGCCGCCGACTGGAGGATGCCGCGGCCCGGGTGTATCTGGCGGATGTATTCGCCGATGCGCCAGTTCAACTCGTAACTGCCCAGCGGCTGGTCGGTGGGACAGGCGGCCAGCACCGTCTGCATCATTTCGGCGGCTTCTTCGAGGTTCTTTTCCAGCTCGAGCGTGTCGTAAACCCGGCAATAGCCCTGGTCGTAGAGCTGTTCGTCGCTCCAGTGCGGCTCGTGGCGGAAGTGCGTCCGGCCGGATTGCTCGACCAGCCCGTGGCACATCAGAGCGCCGGTGGCAACGACCGCGTGTAGCAGGCCCTGGTCGATCATTTCGGTGATCAGCAGTCCCTGCTTGGCGATGGTCATGGCGCCCGAGAAGGTGCCGACGATGAAGCAGTCCGGGTCGGTCGCCATTGAGCAGAGGATGTCAGCCGCCTCGCCCAAGGCCCGACCGCTGAAGGCGGTCTTGCTCATGGCGGCCAGCAGGTCGGAGCAGGTGCGCGTCTGGCGGACGTCGATCGGTTCGAGCGGTTTGAACTTGTGGGACCAGCCGTCAGCCAGCTTGTCCACTCCGCGAGCGGCAGGCTTCTTTTTGCGATGAGCCACGGGGCGACCTCCTTGCGGCCAGCGGCTAGCTTTCGATGGAAACGGACATCCAGAGGACTTCCGCGATGTCGAACTGACGCACCTGTTCGTGGTTGAGGTCCGCCAGCCCGTCGGTCAGCATCGTCTTGCAGAAGGGGCAGGCGGAGCCAAGGGCGGTGCCGTTGGCCGACGCGGGCAGCACTTCGAGCAACTGCTTCGTGCGGGCGTGGTTGACGCGCTCGCGGCCCGCCTCCTCCTCCTTCCACATCTGCGCGCCGCCGGCCCCGCAGCACATCCCGCGGTCGCGCGTCCTCACCGGCTCGACCAGCTCGACGCCGGGGATCGCCCGCAGCACTTCCCGCGGCGGATCGTAGACGCCGTTGTGCCGGCCGAGATAGCAGGCGTCGTGGAACGCGACCTTCAGCGGCACGGGGCGCTGCGGCCGCAGCCGCCCCTCGCGCAGCAGCCGCGCCAGCAGTTCGCTGTGGTGGACGACCTCGAAGTGCCCGCCGAAGTCGGGGTATTCGTGCTTGAGTGTGTTGAAGCAGTGCGGGCAAGCGGTGACGATCTTCTTGACGTTGTAGCGGTTGAGCGTCTCGACGTTCTGCCGGGCGAGCATCTGGAACAGGAACTCGTTGCCCGCCCGCCGGGCCGGGTCGCCGTTGCACGTCTCTTCCGGGCCGAGGATGGCGAAGCGGACGCCGGCGGTCTTGAGCAGTTGGGCCAACGCCTTGGCGATCTTGCGGGAGCGGTCGTCGAACGATGCCGCGCAGCCGACCCAGTACAGGTACTCCACGTCGGGATTGTCGGCCATGAGCGGGACATCGAGGCCGGCGGCCCACTCGGCCCGCTGGTCGTTGGGGTAGCTGTACGGATTGCCGGCGTTTTCGAGTCCCTGAAACATGGTCTGAAGCTGCTCGGGGAACGTGCCCTGTTCCATCGCCAGGTTCTGCCGCATCGACACGATCTTGTCGATGTACGTGATGAAGACGGGGCACTCTTCTTCGCACGCGCTGCACGTCGTGCAGGCCCACAACACCTCCGGCTTGATCGTCTCGGGCACGAGCAACAGCTTCTCGTCGCCGTTCCCGCCGTTGCTCCCTGGCGCCGCGTCGTGGTCCGGCGCATTTCCATTTCTTGTAGCGCCGGGCCTCCGAGTCCGGCGCTCATCAGCCGCGACGAGCAGCTTCTCGTTGTGGTACAGGTAGTCGCGCAGGGCGATGGTCAGGTGTTTCGGTGACAGCAGCTTGCCGGTGTTCGTCGCCGGACAGTGGTCGGAGCAGCGGCCGCACTCGGTGCAGGTGTAGAAGTCGAGCACGTCTTTCCAACTTAAGTCGCGGACTGCCTTCACGCCGAGCGTCTCCTCCCGTTCGAGCCGCCCCTCGATGTCCTGGATCGGCGCGAGCCGGCCGCGCGGCGTCAGGCTGCGCGTGAAGATGTTGGGGATGACGGTCAGCACGTGGAAATGCTTGCCGTACGGCAGCAGATTCAGAAACAGCAGTACCAGGGCCGAGTGCGTCCAGAATCCCAGGTGCCACAGGAAGGTGCTGTCTCCGACCAGCCGGGCGGCCAGCGACCCGAATGGCATGGCGGCCTGGAACTGTCCGGCGTGGTGTTTATTGATCTCCACGCCCTCATACACCAGGTCGGCGATCATCATCGTGAAGATGATGAGCAGGATGAGGACGCCCTCGAAGTTCAGCGTCAGTCGCGACAGCCGGGCGACGAGGCGGTAGTAGAAGAACACGAGCACGCCGACGATGACCAGCACGGTGAAGATGTCGCGCAGGAACGCGTAGATCAGGCCCAGCGGCTGGTGCAGGCCGAAGATCCAGAGGTTGTAGGCCGGGTTGCCGTGAGAGACATAACCGCGCGTCCAGAGCATGATCGAGTTGAGCAGCAGAACGCAGAACCCGAAGAACACGATGATGTGGGCCCAGCCGGCCAGGGGGTAGCGCGGCATGCGCGATTGCCCGAACACGTACTTGACGACACCTGCCAGGCGCTCGCCGATGCGATCGGTGCGGTTCTCGGGGCGTCGCGCCACCAGCATGAGTCGCCAGCGCCGCCGGGCGGAGTAGGCGAACGCTGTCAGGGTCACGACCAGCAGGACGGTCATTGCGATCGGGCTCATCGCGCAACTCTCCTGTCTCGATGTGTGGAATGGTGCGGGGATTGTAGCGTCGGTCGGCCCGCCTGCGAACTCGCTCCGACTCCGGTTGTCCGGCACTACGGCCCAGCGGCTGTGGGCCGGGAGGCCGGCGTCATGGCTTCCGGCGGCGGCAGCAGGCGCACACGCAGTCTGACGGTCCTTGCGCCGGTCGGCTCGGCGGTTGAAAGTGCACGCGCTAAGTCCGTCGGCGAAGGGAACAGCAAGGCCAGAAGTCGTTCGAAAAAGACATGGCGTTCGACCGGCTCACCCTGCGGTCGGGTGGCGGCCGGCGCTGGGACTGCCTCGGTGGGGATCGGCTGGGAGGGGTGTTCCCCCGGCGGGGGCACCCGAACGATCTCCAGTTCGGGTTCGGCGGTGGCGGCCTGAAGCTGGGCCTCCATGTCGGCGCGGATCTGCTCGGGCGTGCGCCGGTCGTCAAAGCCCTTGCGCGGGGGCAGCACGCCGCGCGGCTCCCGTCGGCGCTGGGCGGACTGGGCCACAGGTCGTTCGCCGCCGGTTGTTAGCGCCTGCGGTGGCGACGGCTGGTTGTCGAGTTCCTTCGTGGCGTCTGTGCTGAGCGTCTCGGGCAGGCTGGGAGGCGGCTGACGGGCCAGCACCGTGGCCTGGGAGGACAAGGACCTAGTGCTCACGTCGGCGGAGGATCCCGGTTCGTTGGACAGCGCGCGCGCCACCAAGTTCACGACGAAGCTGTCATCGGGTCCGAAACTTGTTTGCAGGTGCACGCGCTGACGGCCAGCGGTATCGATCAGCCGTCGCAGCCGCTCAGCCGCCGCTTGATCGTCCAGGCGCCACGTCAGTTCGACGGGCGCGGGTGCGCTCGGGAGCAGGGAGGCCTCCGCGGGGGCAGCGCGGCTCTCCGACGTAGCACCGCCTGTGAATCGAGCTGCCCCGTCGGCTGTCATCCAGGTTGCCAGCAGCAGCCCGGTGCCAAGGTATTCAATTGCGTCCTGCGGAGTCACGCTGACGATAATCAGCGGTTCCGGTTCCACATCACTGGTGGGTGGCGAGATCGGCATATGAGTGGCCGCCGGCTCTGAAGCTGCTGTCGGCAGCGTGCCGAGCGAGGCCATTGCCAGCTCGTTCGCCAGCGCGGATTCACGCTTGATCGGGCCGGTGTGCTCACGCGCCTGCACAGAGGTTGAAGTGTCGCCGGTCGCGGCATCAGGGGCGGCAGCCGGTCGCGCCACTGGCGTCAACCCGCGGCCGGCAACCGACACTTGTTCACGGTCGTCGAGCGATGCGGGCGAGTGCGCGATCGGCGTGCGATTGTCCGCCTCGAGCGACTGCGGCGGCTGGCCGGCCGGAAGGGCGTGCGGCGTCGACAGCGGTGCGGGAGCGAAAAGGTGACGACCGACCAGCACACCGATCAGCAGCACCGCGGCGGCGGCAGCGAGCTGGGCAGAGGCGCGGATAATGCGCCCACGGTCCTTGGCCGACGGTTCTCCCCACAGGACTCGATGCTCGGCGTGACGGGCCAGGGCGGCGGAGAGTTCCTCGGGGGCGCGCAGGCGCGGCAGAGCGCCCAGACTGGCGGCGACGGCGCGAAGTTCTGCTAGCCGCTGACGGGCAGCCGGCGAAGCTGCCAGATAGCTCTCCACCTCCTGACGCTGCTGTGCGGGCAGTTCGCCGTCGAGGTACGCGGACAGCTCGCTGTCAAGTTCTTTTGGTCTGCGCTGCGGCACTGCTCGGTTCCTCATCCGTCAGCAGGTCACGGAGCATCAGGCGCCCGCGATGTATGCGACTTTTTACAGTGCCGATCGGCACGTTCAGGATTTCGGCAATCGTGCTGTAATCGAGACCCTCGATGTCCTTGAGCACGACGGCGACGCGAAACTCGTCGTCTAGGCGCTCGAGGGCCGCCTCCACTTGCCGACGGTGTTCTTTCTGTTCGATGTCCGCCGAGACGCCCACGGTTCGTGGGTCCGCCGGGGCGCCGCCCGAGCGCCCCTCGCCATGACGCTGTTCCAGTGAGGTGTAAGCCCGACGGCGCGAGCGACGATGGGAGAGCGTCAGATTGACAGCGATGCGGAACAACCAGGTGTAGAAGCGCGAGCGTCCGTCGAAAGTGTGCAGGGCCTCGAGGGCCTTGAGAAACGCCGATTGCGTCAGGTCCAGGGCGTCGGCGTGGTTGTGACACAGGCGGTAGCATGTGTTGAAAACCCGGTCCTGATAGCGGCAAACCAGGGCCGCGAAGGCCGTCGGCTCCCCGCGCTGGGCCCGGCGCACCAGTTCCACTTCGGTCGGCTCGGGTTCGGGCGTTGCGCGATTCACGGCGATTTGCGTGCCTTATATTTGACGTTTGGGCGGTACCCGAGGTTCCCGGCTCCGACGCAGCCGGTATGGCGCCGCTGCCGCTGAGACCTATCATAACACACAGGCCGGACCAGGGTTAACGGCCTGGCCGTTTGCAATCTCCAACGGGGCGCGCTGCGATCAATCGCAGCGCAAACGCCCGGTGAGGGCTGCCACCCGCGGCAGATCGTGGGTCTCCAGGTAGGCTGCCAGGCCGTCAGCGATCTTGATGGGCAGGCTGGGGTCGATAAACAACGCCGTCCCGACCGCGATTGCCGAGGCCCCTGCCAGGAAGAACTCGACGGCATCGTCGGTGTTCTGGATTCCACCCATGCCGATTATCGGCACGCCGGCGGGTTTAGCCACCAGACGATAGACGCGGTGGACGGCATAGAGGGCCAGCGGCTTGATGGCCGGGCCGCTCCAGCCGCCGGTAACGTTGGCCAAGGCGGGTCGCCACGTGTGAACGTCGATGCTCATGCCGACGTAGGTGTTTGTCAGGCTGAGTATGTCGGCTCCGCCATCGATCGCAGCCTGCGCCAGCTCGGCGATGTCGGTGACGTTGGGGGAGAGTTTGACGATCAAACGTGCTCTCCGCACGACGGCACGCACGGCTGCCGTAAGCTCGCGCAGTCGGCGTGCGTCCGTTCCGAATACGAGTCCGTCGGCCACGTTCGGGCAGGAGACGTTCAGCTCTATGCCGGCGATGCACTGGTGCGGCTCGAGGGCAGCGGCCACCTCCACGTAGTCGGCGACGCTGTGCCCGGCCACGTTGACCACCACAGTGGTCGGCAGGCTGCGCAGGAAAGGCAGCTTCTCCGCCAGGAACCGCTGCAAGCCGACATTGGCCAATCCGATCGAGTTGAGTACCCCTCCGGGCAGCTCGACGAGTCGCGGGGGATCGTTGCCACGGCGCTCCTCGCGCGTGATGCTCTTGGTGACGAACCCGCCCAGCCGACGGTAGTCCAGTACGTCCGCATATTCCGGCCCATAACCGCACGTTCCAGAGGCAGTGAGCACCGGCGTTCGCAGGCGCAGACCGGCGAGGTCGACGGCCAGTCGCGGATCGGTCGGCGTGGCGTCCATGCCGTCAGCTTGGCGCCGCGGACTAGGGCTGTCAACGCGTGCCGCCGGGGCTAATAACGCGCCGGCGACGATGAACCGATGAGACCTGAGGGTCGCCGGGCGGCACCGCGGCGGTTTGACCGCCTTCCGACCATGCAGTCTCCTTGTAGCCGCACAATGTCGCGCATCGAGGCAGTGTATCGCTGGCTGGCCTGCGACCGCAGCGCGGAGGTCGATCAGATTCTGGCTGCCGCGCTGCCTCACGCCGAGTCGCCCTACTTCGAGCAGCTCGCGACGTTGCTTTGGCAGCGCAAGAATGAGATCGCCTGGGCCGGGTTGGTGGCCGAATATCGGCGGCTGGCACCCGAACTGCGGCAGGAGTTGCGGTCTGACGCCAGGCTGCTGAAGGCGGCCGTGGCGACAGTCCTGGCGCAGACCGGGTCGGAGGGACGACTGAATGCGCTTCACTTGCTGGTGGAGCACCCATGTCCGCAGCTTGCCTACCTGGTTGCTGACGCGCTGCGCGACCCCGCGACGGAAGTGCGGGCGGCGGCAGCCGCTGTCTTGTGCGCGACCGCCGAGCAGGTCCTGAGTTACCCGCAGCCGACCGGGTTGCAGGCGGCGTCAGCCCGCGCGGCCATGGCCGAGGAGCGTGCCGCATTGGCCAAAGCCCTCAGGGAGGCCCTGCGCACCTTCGAGGTGCACCAGCGCCAGGATGTGCTGGAAATCTGCTTGTGGCTGGCGCGCGACCTGGGCGACTGTCTGTGGAACGCGTTGTGCGGCCGCCGCTCGGTGGCCGGTCACATCGTGGCACGACACCTCAAGTCCTGGAACCACCCACGCTTGGCGGGATTTCTGCTGCTGGCGTTGGGGCGGCCGGCTTGGCAGCGCGCGGCGCTGAACGTGTTGAGCACCTGGAACTCGCGCAATGAGACTATCGCGCTGCTACAGAATTCGGACCTCCTGGCTGATCCGGCGGTTCGTCACAACCTGCATCTGTGGAAGCACCCGCGCTGGCTGGCGCTGCACGGCGCCGCCTTGGCGGAACTGCCGCCCGAGGCGCGTGCGCAGTTCCCGCTATGGGCCTGTTATCTGGGGCTGACGCACGAAGAGCGCATGCGCTACCTGATGGTCTGGCAGGCTTCGCCTTGGCCGGAGGTTAGTCGCGCCGCCGTGTACGCTTTGGCCGCGCTGGATGTCCCCGAGAGCGACGCGGTCTTGGCGGATCTGGCGGCGCGCCCGGGGCCGCTGCAACATTTTGCGCGCTGGTTCATTGTTGGTCGTCGGTGGGCGCGGGAAAACGGGCTGGGGCCTGTCAGCCGGGAAGGGGCGCGCCGTGTGCCCAGGCCGGGGGTTGCTTCCGCTTCCCGCGAGGTGCTCGCATGAACAGCCCGATGGCATGGGCTCTGTTGGCCGAGCTGGATCGGCGCCAGATTCTGAATGCTCTGCGCGATGGCTTCGGCACACCAGCGCGCTCCGAGAGCATGTACTGGCTGCTGCTGGCGGTGCTGGCGGGCGGCGCCCTGTTGGCTGTGCTGATGCTGGCGCAGCGGCGCGAACGAGGCAAACGACCACGCGACTACTTGGGGGCGGTGGCGCGCCGACTGCAACTGAGTCGCTGGGAGATCTGGACACTGCGCCGCATCGCACGCCGAGCGGGACTGAGGCATCCGGCGGCCATGCTGCTGTCGCCCGGTAGTCTGGCGCATGC
>Ga0209101_1000550_pt1 | contig 30517 bp, 28 predicted proteins | sample ConPoolayeCmetaG_FD_185481 | JGI IMG/M metagenome (GOLD analysis project Ga0209101, IMG submission 185481) | Hot spring microbial mat communities from California, USA to study Microbial Dark Matter (Phase II) - Cone Pool mat layer C metaG... ...
GGGCAAGGGGGTGGGGCTTACGCCATAGACGGCACGGCCAAGTAATTAAAATGAAATGAAAGTTTGTGCCCGTTCAAGTATATGCTGCCGCCGACCATCACTCACTACTCACATTTTACGCTTTGCCTTTTTTCGTTTTGCGTGTCGCATTTGCCAGCGCGCGCACGAACGCGTCAATCTGCGCGCGCGTATTCATCTCGGTCACCGCGACGAGCATCGCATTGCCCAGATGGGGATAATCGCGCGCGAGATCGTATCCACCGATGATACCCTCCTCGCGCAACGCCGCGTTGATCTCGGCAACGGGGCGCGGACACGTGACGACGAACTCGTTGAAGAACTCGTGAGTGAGGTCCACGCGATAGCCGGGCAAGCGATTGATTTTACGCGCGGCATAGTGCGCTTTGTGATAGCACAATTCGGCGACGCGCCGCAAGCCGGTCTTGCCCAGCGTGGCAAGATACACACACGCTGCCAGCGCGCACAAGGCCTGATTCGTGCAGATATTCGAGGTAGCTTTTTCGCGCCGAATGTGTTGTTCGCGCGCCTGGAGCGTCAGCACAAAACCGCGCCGCCCCTTGGTATCGGTGGTTTGCCCCACCAGTCGTCCTGCCATACGCCGGATGTACTTTTCGCGCGTCGCGAAAATCCCCAGATAGGGACCACCAAACGCGATGGGATTGCCCAACGGTTGCCCTTCGCCAATCACCACGTCGGCGCCATAGTGCCCTGGCGGTTGATACAAGCCGAGCGAAATGGGATACGCGCTCACGACAAAGAGCGCGCCAGCGGCGTGCACGCGTTCGGCGTAGGGCTTGAGATCGCGCACGCGTCCCAGAAAATCGGGGTTGGCGACGATGACACACGCCGTCTTGTCGTCGAGATGTTTCTCGACCATCTGCTCAAAGGTCGCGCTGGTATCTTCGTCACCGACAATTTGAAGGTCGTACCCTGCCAGATAGGTACGAATCGTCGCGCGATATTCCGGGTGCAAAGTGGGACACACCAAAATCTTGTTGCGACCGGGCAACTGATTGATGGCGAGAATCGCGGCTTCGGCGGCAGCCGTAGCGCCATCGTAATGCGACGCGTTCGCGGCGTCCATCCCGGTCAAATCGCAGATCATTGATTGATACTCGAAAATCGTCTGCAAGGTGCCCTGACTGATTTCCGCCTGATACGGTGTGTAGGCGGTGTAAAACTCGGTGCGAAAGACCAGATGGGGCACTGTGGCGGGGATAAAGTGATGGTACGCTCCTGCTCCCAGAAAACACGCGTGTTCGCTGAGATTGGCATTGCGCGCGGCCATAACTTGCAATTCCCGCATCAAATCGAGTTCGGACAGCGCCGGGGGAAGTTTGATTGCCGGATAGAGCACCTCCTGCGGCACATCCGTAAACAACTCTTTCACCGAGGTAACGCCAATCGTCTGTAGCATCGCCGCGCGATCCGCATCGGTATTTGGTAGATAACGGTGAGTCATAGGTCACTCCAGAATGACAAATGAAGAATGACAAATGACAAAACCACTCATCTGCCATTTATTCATTTGTCATTTGTCATTTGCTCATTTGCCCATTTGTCATTTGTTCATTTGCTCATTTGTCATTTGCTCATTTGTCATTTGTCATTTGCTCATTTGTCATTTGTCATTGCTAATGCAGTTCGCCGGCTTCGATCTTTTTCTGATACGTCGCCGCATCGAACAGTTGATCGAGTTCGGCAAGGTTGCTCGGTTTGATCTTGACGAACCATCCCTCGCCAAAAGCATCTTTGTTGACAAGGTCCGGTTGGGTCGCCAGGGCTTCGTTGACCGCGACGATTGTGCCGCTCACCGGAGCGTACACATCGCTCGCCGCCTTGACCGACTCGACAACGCCAAAGGCTTTGCCTGCGGTTACCTCTTTGCCAGCCGCAGGTAACTCGACAAAAACCACATCGCCAAGTTGATGTTGGGCATAATCCGATACGCCGACGACAACGAGATCGCCTTCGAGTCTTGCCCACTCGTGCGTCCCGCTGTACTTGCAATCGGTTTTGTAGATGACGGATTGATCAGACATTTTTTTCCTCCTTACACTACGACCGACGACCGGTGATCGCCGCTCGTCGTAGATTAAAACCTGATGTTTAAATTTTTTGTCGGGCGCGATTTTCGTAAAACGGCGTCTTGACGATGCGCGCCTGGAGCGCGTTGCCGCGAATGATCACCTCAAGTTCCGTGCCGATGGCGCTCCACGCGGGTGGCACAAATCCCAGACCCAGATTTTTTTGTAGCGTCGGCGAGAACATTCCAGTGGTGACGATGCCAATTGGTTGACCGTCTTTAGCGATGGTATAACCATTGCGCGGCACACCTCGCTCGATCATCTCAAAGCCGACGAGTTTTTTCTTGACGCCCTCGAGTTTCTGCTTCAACAGCGCATCGCGACCGATGAACATCTTGTTCCACGCGCACGCCCATCCCAGGCCGGCTTCGAGCGGCGTGGTGTGCGCGTCCAACTCGTGGCCATAGAGCGGCATTTTGGCTTCAAAGCGCAGCGAGTCGCGCGCGCCCAGACCAATCGGTTTCACGCCCACGTCCTTGCCGGCTTCCAGAATCGCGTCCCACACCTGTTTGCCGTACTGAATCGGGACGAACAACTCAAAGCCGTCTTCGCCGGTGTAGCCGGTGCGTGCGAACCAGCCGCGTTCGCGCTGAATGCGAAACTCGCGCGCGTGATGATACGGCAATTGGCGCGTGTCGAACCATTCCAGTTTTTGCAAGACCTCCTCGGCACGCGGTCCTTGGAGCGCGAGCATATAAAACTGGTCCGAAACATCCTCCAGCGCGACACGAAATCCGCTGCGATGCGCGTCCAGCCACGCCCAATCTTTCGCGCGATTCGATGCGTTGACGACGATGAGGTACTTGATCATTCCGCGGGTCTTGCCGGGCAATTTGTAAACGAACGTGTCATCAATCACACCACCGTCCGCATAGCACAGGATCGCATAGCCAGCCTGATAAACGTCCAGTCGGGAAAGATCGGCAGTGAGAAGATGTTGCAAGAACGTCAGCGCGTCTTTACCGGTGACCTCGAATTGACCCATATGGTCAATATCGAACAAGCCAGCCGCGTGACGAACGGTGTGATGCTCGTCGAGAATACCGCTGTACTGCACCGGCATTTCCCAGCCACCAAATTCCACCATCCGCGCGCCGAGCGCGAGATGCGTCGCGTAGAGCGGCGTGCGTTTGAGCGTACTCATTCGATCGAATCCTCCGCATCAATGTTCGATTCGCCGGCTTCTCTGGTATTCACCTTGATTTGAACACGATGCACCCCGGGAGATAAAGGTTGGTCTTCCACACGAAACGTTACCGTCGAATTGAGTGGAAAGAGGCGCGGCGTATCGAAGGAAACTTCGCTGGCGCGTACGGGCGTACCATCATTCACCGTGATGAAAATACGATCGTGCGGAATGACGCGCCCATCAATCTGAACACTGCCTACCCCTGTGAGTGTCCCTGCGGCGAGGGTGTTGCGTAAGGCCAGTTGAAAACCGGTGGGCGTGTTTTTGAAACTACCGCGCACGTACAGTTTCTTGAGTAAAAATGTTGGAATCATCGTCGGCATAATTCTCACTCCTCGGGTCAGGGCACATTTCACATTTGCCCTGCACCTGAAAAAAACCAAACAGAGGAGACGCGGCGCGACTGCCGCGTCTCCTCTGTTCGAATGCCTGAGAGATTCATCGCTTGCCACAGCGATTTGCCCCTTCGGCGTGGAACGCGACGCGTTCCACTCTCCAGAGAGAAAACACTTGGGGTCCTTTGACCTGAGAGATTCGCCCAGCGACTCGCCAGCCGCTGGACTTGCCCCTTCGGTGTCCGAGGCATCCGTGCCCGGAACTCTTCCCCGTCTGGTTATTCGATTCAACGATCTGCGCATCACCCACTACGAGCAAAGCGGTCACTGGATGCGCGGCTTGCAGGCTTTAGAATGGTTTTCGCATCTGTTCGGTCTCATTATAGAGTATCCCGCTCTGAATGTCAATTTAATCGCGCGGGTGGCGGGTGCATTTCAGTTTGAGGGCAAATCCGCTTGAGCCATAAATTTCGCAGCCGTGCTCTTGAGCAATCCCCTCTCATCCCCCTGCCCCCTTCTCTCCCCGCGACGCGGGGAGAGAAGGGGGATGACGGTGTGGTGGCGGGCGGCTTCGCCGCCCGCCACCACACCGTCCTTTGACTCCCCCTCCCCGTTGGGGCGAAGATTTTTCGCCCCAACGGGGAGGGGGCAGGGGATGGGGCTATGCGTTTGCACAAGTGCAAAAGGTGGGCGGAGAAACTTGCCTCCAAACTAAAATACACCCAGGGTGGCGCCGCGCATTTGACAATTCCCTGCTCAGGTGGTAATATGCGCCCGTACTAGACCAATGCTATAATCTTGAGCTAGATAGGGGTGATTCGATGTGACCGTGAGACTGCGTGACGGCGAGTCTTTCGATAGTCTGCTCCGTCGCTTTAACAAAGAAGTGATGGAAGGCGGTATTATGAAAGACCTGCGTCGCCGCCGTTGGTTCATTCCCAAAGGCGAGCAACGCCGCATGGACGAACGCAAGGGTCGGCGCCGGGCGCGCTTGATGCGCCTGCGCCAAATGCAAGAGGAAGGTTAAATGTTGGCTCACTAACAACAAAGCATTTGCCCACCCGACGGCAAATGCTTTGTTTTTCAGAGGAAGGACGAAAGACGCCAGCGCGTTGGTCTTTCGTCCTTCGTTTTTTGTGCTATCGTCGCGGCAGCATCCGTTGCAGCAGCGCGCGCTCGTCTTGCCCCACCGCGCCGAGCGCCAGCAGAACGACCACGTAAACGATTCCTGCCAGCGGCACCGCCAAAAGCACTCCCACTTGCGCGATCAACCACCACAGCGCTAGCCCCATCACCCCCGATGCGACGACAGGCTGCCAGGCGATAGCGAGAAACGGCACAGCGGCAAGATTTTGGCGCACGCCGTAGTAGAACGGAATCAGCAACACAATCTCGGACAAAATCGTCGTCAACGCCGCGCCCACATAACTGAGCGGAGGAATCACCAACAGATTCGCAATGACGTTGAACAGCACACCGATCATAAATGCTTTGGTCAGAAACCGCTGTTGCCCTAGCGCGATCAAAACATAGTGCGTCACACTGTTGATGAAACTGAACGGCAGAAACCAGATCAGCACCTGGAGCGCGATCTCAGAATCGGGCAAATAGGCATCGCCGCCGAAAATCATAATCAGTTCGCGCGCGATGAAAACCGTCCCTGCCGTAATCGGGAGCGCGAGCCACAGCAAAATCTTCAGCGAGAGGATGTACGCACGCCGCATCGCATCTCTGGAATCTGCCGCCATACGCGACAGCACCGGGAAAATCGCCAGCGTGAAATTGGAAGGGATAAAGTTCAGCGCGTCAACAAATTTATACGCGGCTTGATAATACCCGACTACCGTATCCCCTTTGAACGGCTTGAGAATCAAAATGTCAATGCGGAAAAAGAGCGACGAGAGCAAATTGTTGATCATCAAGGGGAACGATTCAAAGAACATCCAGCGCACCAGCGCGCGATCGGGTTCCCAGTGCGGCACAAATAACGTACGCCGAACGAGCAGGTAGAACATCGTCAAGGTAAACAGATTGGTAACGATAGAGACCACGGCCAGCCCCACATAGCCATACCCCGCCACGAGTGCAATGACCCCCAGCGTCACCGCCAGCAGTCGCGTCGTGAAATCTACCGCGATGCGATACTCGAACTTTTCATATGCATTGAACAGAAACGCCAGCGACGCGGCAAGTGAACTGGGCAACATGCCCAGCATCAACAACGCGAGCGCGAGCGCGGTGCCGGACGCCAGATCGAAAAACGCCAGATAAATCGCCGTGATGAGAGCGACAGGGAACAATGAGATTGCCCACAACACAAAACGCAGAATGGCAGAGTTGATCAGAAAACGATTCGCCTGCGCCCGCGCGCGCGATACTTCACGCGTGACCAGAATGCCCAGGCCAAAATCGGTCAGCGTGTTTGCCAAAAGCCAGACGGTGATTGCCCAGCCATATTGACCGGTGCCGGTGGGACCGAGGACGCGCAGCGACAGTAACGCAAAGGCAAGGTCTAGCAACTTGGTCAAAAGTGATGTCGCCATCGGCAGAATCGAATTCTTCGCCACGCGAATCACCGGCGTTTCGATTTCGGCGCGATAAAAACGACGCCATGCCAGATACGCCCAGCCGAACAAGAGCATCATCACGCCCAGAAACGAACCGATGGCACCCACGCGAAACGACACCGGGCTGTACTTGAAGCGAATCGTGTGCTCGCCCGCTGGAACATAGACGGCGCGAAAATTGTAATTCGCGCGATAGAGGGGCGCCTCCTTTTCATCAACGAACACCAACCAGCCGGGAAAATATGAATCGGCGAGCACAAGCCAGCCGGCACACGCCTGCTTGCTCCGGATAATCACCTCATTGCCGCTGTACTTTGTAATCGTCACCGGCGCGTACGCGCACGCGGCAGCGTTGGCAATGCCGGGGTCTTGTTCCAGCAACACCTCGCGGGTCGGATCGAAATCGCGCATCTGCGCGAGGAGCGCGGCGCGATCAGGAATCACGCGCGCGTGCGGCACCAGAAACGCGCGCGGTAACACGCGCTCGTTACGATAGATTTTAATCTCGGCGTCGTACACCAGCGTGTATCCCGCGTTCGGCAAGGGGCGCGTCGTGAGCACGTACTTGACGTTGAGGAGATGAACGATGGGCGAATCAAAGGGGGCAGGTTCGTAGAATGGCGCAATGCGGTTATAGAGCAGTTCTCCCTGCGGCGCCAGCGCGCCCATCAACTCGGCGTACTGTCGGGGAATGATCGAGTCGTAACCGCGAATATCGGCAATGCCAAAAAACATTCCGACGTTCGGATTGAACACTTTTTCGTTCGGTGCATCATAACTGGTGATGCGATAGAGCGAACGGTCCTGTTGCAGAAATTTCACCGCCGGCGGCACAAAGTCAACCAGATGCGGCGCGGCGCGCGGATAGAACGGCGTACCAATGATGAACAGATCGGCAATGAGAACGCCCAGCGCAACCAGTTGCCAGAAACGCGAGGTGTTGAACCTGAAACGCGCAACTTGAAACGTAAAGCCTGAAACCCGTAGCGCGAAACCAGCACCCATCAGCAAGAGTGCAAAGAGCGCGAGGTTGCGAAATTCGTACGAGTAGAACATCCGCGCGCTATCGAATGCCAGTTGCGCCATTTCGGACGCGTGCAAAATGCGTTCCACCAGTACGAGCGTATGTTCGCGGAACACCCATGACACGCCAAGCGCGACAAGAATCAGACCACCCGTGAGTAGTGAGAGGTTAGAGATTAGAGATTGGAGATTCCATTTTCCAATCGCTAATCTCCAATCTCTAATCTCCATCACATGCGCGCCAATTCCCGCCAGCACTGCCATACTCAACGTGTATGGAAAAACCCAGCGGAACGGTGTGTGGAGTTGATTGAAACCGGGGACACCAAAAAAGAGAATGGCATACAACGGTGTACCGAAGGTAAAGAGCAGCGAGACGAGCGCCAGCGCTGCGAAAAGCCACGTTACAGGTTGCCAGATTTCACGTTTCAGGTTATCCGAACCTGCAACCTGCAACCTTAAACTTGCCACCAGCGCCAGTAACGCGAGCAACAAGGGTAAGATGCCTACGTACGCACCGGCTTCGACGTAATTCTTGACGCCCCAGAAAATTGTGCCCTTCGGCGCGGCGCGCGTGGTGAAATCGAACACGTCCACGTACGAATGATGCGTGGGATTACCGAAAAAGTCGGGGATGAAAAAGGTGATGAGTTGTTTGAGCGGATACGCCCAACCGATGACATCGTGATACGACGCCGAACCGCTGCGGAAATTATTTTGCACCAGTTCGTACAGCGGCACCAGTTGCACAGCCCCCAGCGCAATGCCGATGATGATCATCGCGCCCAGCGCAAAGAGCATGCTGACCAACGATCGCAGGCCGCCGCCTGAAGACCACAGCCTTGCGACGATGCGCCACGCGGCGTAAAACGCGGTGACCATCAAAATGTAAATCGAAATTTCGATGTGTCCGGCGAGAAACTGGATGCCGATGCAAATCGCGCCGAGGAGCGCCCAAAAGATTTGTCGCGCGGAATTGGTCGCACGAATCACCAGTTCGGTACAGGCAAGGATTGCCGGCAGCCATGCCGCCGCTGCAATCACCATCGGGAAGGTAACGCTGACGAAGAAGAACGCGCTGAACGCATACGTGATTGCGCTGAGCGTTGCCGCAAAACGTGATAGCCCCAGCACCCGCGCCAGGGCGTACATCGCCAGCGCGGCGAGCGCGAATTGCAGCGCAACAAAAATGCCAAACGCGCGCGGAATAGGCAAGAGGTAGAACAGCACCGAAAAGGGATAGAGCACGGAATGCTGCCCTGCTGCAAGAAAGGGCACCCCGGCAAAGAGGTACGGATTCCACAGGGGAATCTCTCGGGCGCGCAACGACTCGACGATGAATTGCTTCCAGACGTAATTTTCGAGTACCAGATCGCTCGCCAGTTCGTTGTACGGCGTGGTAATACCGAACTCGGCGGCGAACGCGCGCCAGGGGGGAAAACGAAAGAGGTTATCGAAAGGGACGAGGGTCGCGCCGCCAAAAATCACTGGCGCAAAAAAAAACGCCGCCAGCGCGACCAGTAACAAGACCACTTGGAGATCGCGCCTAGACACGTTGATAGTCCACCTGCGCGTTGTGTGAGAGCGCGCCATAGCGCATCCGAATTTGCACGACGCGCCAGGCGGCTTCGAGTTTAATCGGTACCGTCATTTTCGATTTGCCAATGCGACGGTCTTCAAAGTAGATGGGCCATTCCAGAATCCGCAACCCCAACTTTTCACTCAAGTAAGCCATTTCCACTTGAAAGACATAACCGTTGGAGCGCACTCCCTCCAAGGGAATGCGCTCCAGCGCACGCCGACTCCAGCACTTGAAACCAGCGGTCGCATCGCGTACTTGCGTACCCAGAATATAGTGCACCCAAATACTGTTTGCCCATTTGCTCAACAGGTAACGCCAGCCACTCCAGCGCGGATCCAATCTGCCGCCAGGGACATAACGCGAACCCACCACCACATCGTACTCGTTCATTCTGGAAACAAAGTGCGGAATATAGTCGGGCGAATGGGAAAAATCACAATCCATTTGAACGATGTAATCCGCGCCGCGTTCCAGCGCCCAACGAAATCCCATCACATAGGCCGTCCCCAATCCAAATTTTCCCGCCCGATGAATCACCGTGACGCGCGTCGGTTGTTGCTGTTGCAAACGCTCGGCAATCTCTCCGGTGCCATCGGGCGAAGCATCGTCAATAATCAAAACGTGCACATCCTCCAGCGGAAGTGCCAGGAGGTGCCGGGTCATCAGTTCGATGTTCTGGGCTTCATTGTACGTGGGAAGGACGATTTGTGTTTTCACAATTTTAGGATTATAGCACCGTTAATCAAAAGCGCAAATCACAACGGAATGTTCCCGTGCTTTTTAGGCGGATTCTGATCGCGCTTGTTTTGCAACATCTCCAACCCGGCGATCAAGCGCGCGCGCGTCTGGCGCGGCTCGATCACATCATCAATATAGCCGCGTCCTGCAGCGATGTACGGATTGGCAAAATGCGCGGTATAGTCGGCAACAAGTTTCTGGCGCAACGCGTCGGGATCGGCGGCTTGTGCCAGTTCCTCGCGGTACAAGATATTGACCGCGCCATCAGGTCCCATCACGGCGATTTCGGCGGTGGGCCAGGCAAAATTCAGGTCACCTCGAATGTGTTTGGAACTCATCACGTCGTACGCGCCGCCATACGCTTTGCGCGTGATGACCGTCAGTTTGGGCACCGTGGCTTCGCAGTAGGCATACAGCAACTTGGCGCCGTGTCGAATAATGCCACCGTGTTCTTGTCCCACGCCCGGTAAAAAGCCCGGCACATCTTCAAAGGTGATCAAAGGAATGTTAAAGCAATCACAAAAGCGCACAAAGCGCGCTCCCTTGACCGAGGCGTTGATGTCCAGACACCCTGCCAGCACCATCGGTTGTTGTGCCACGATACCGACCACGCGTCCATTCAACCGTGCAAATCCCACGATGATATTTTGCGCGTAATGTTCGTGTACCTCGAGAAACTCACCATCGTCCACAACGCGATGAATCACCTCTTTCATATCGTACGGCTTGGTCGGGGAATCGGGCACAATCGAATCGAGTTCTTCATCGGCGCGCAGAGGATCATCCGTCGTACGCCCGCGCGGCGGGTCTTCCATATTGTTCTGGGGAAGATAACTGAGCAACTTGCGAATCAAAGCGATACAATGCTCTTCATTTTCAGCGGCAAAGTGCGCCACACCGCTTTTTTCATTATGCACCATTGCGCCGCCCAATTCTTCAAACGTGACGTTCTCGTGCGTCACGGTTTTGACCACATCGGGTCCGGTGACGAACATATAACTGGTGTTTTTGACCATCAAAATAAAATCGGTGAGCGCGGGCGAATAAACGGCGCCCCCTGCACACGGTCCCATCACCGCGCTGATTTGCGGAATGACGCCACTCGCCATCACATTGCGTAGAAAAATGTCCGCATACCCGCCGAGCGAAACGACACCTTCCTGAATGCGCGCGCCACCCGAATCATTCAGACCGATGAGCGGTGCACCGTTTTTGAGCGCGTGATCCATCAGCCGACAAATTTTCTCCGCGTGCGCTTCGCCCAGCGAGCCACCAAACACGGTAAAGTCCTGTGAAAAGACATAGACCAGACGCCCGTTGATGGTGCCATAGCCTGTAACGACACCGTCGCCATAGAGCGAGTGTTGATTGGTCATCCCCGGCGTGCGCGGGGTGACAAACACCCCCAGTTCTTGAAACGAGCCTTCGTCCAAAAGTAACGCAACACGTTCACGCGCGGTCAATTTGCCTTTGGCGTGTTGCTGGTCAATACGCTTTTGACCACCCCCCAACTGGGCTTGTTCGCGGCGTTGCCGCAGATCGAGAATTTTAGGATCAATTGCCATTGGATTTGTCTCCTTGCATTTGAAATTTTCAAGAACTGTGCGCTCAGGTCTCTGGTTTGCCACTCTTACCCTGCCCCCTTCCCTCCCACGTGGCGGGAAGAAAAGAGGGTGAGTAGGACGTGGTGGCGTGCGGCGAAGCCGCCCGCCACCACATCCTACTTAAGTAGGTGTGCACAAGTCTTTTCCGCCATCGGAAGGTGACGTGCTCGTTGTTTCGCTGTCGCTGCACGTGCGAAAAATCTTTCGCCTCTACGGGAATAACCCCTCTCCTCCCCCTGCCCCCCTGCTCTCCCCGCAAAGCAGGGAGAGCAGGGGAAGACGGGAGGGGGTGTGTGCGCGGGCGGCTGCGCCGCCCGCCCACACATCCCTTCCTCTCGTTTCCCCCTCCTCACGCCGCTCTGCGGCGTGGGGAGGGAGAATGTCATTTTTCATCCAGCGCGGCGCGCGCAATCACAATACGCTGAATCTCACTGGTACCTTCATAGATTTCCGTAATTTTAGCATCACGAAAATAGCGTTCGAGTGGTAACTCTTTGCTATAGCCCGCGCCACCGTGAATTTGAATGGCTTTGGTGGTGACCCACATTGCCGTCTCGCTCGCAAAGAGTTTAGCCATCGCGGCTTCGCGCGTAAAGCGTTCCTTGCGATCCTTTTTCAATGCCGCGTTGTAGATTAACAGGCGCGACGCTTCGATCCGTGTGGCCATATCGGCAAGCATCCATTGAATCGCCTGAAATTCACAAATCTTTTGTCCAAAGGCGGAACGCTCTTTCGAGTATGCGACGCTCGCTTCGTAGGCGGCTTCGGCAATGCCCAATGCCTGCGCGGCGATACCGATGCGCCCCGCGTCGAGGATGCTCATCGCGATCTTGAAACCATCACCTTCATTACCCAAACGATGCGAAACCGGCAGGCGATAGTTGTCGTACGTGGCTTCGCATGTTGCACTGGCGCGAATGCCCAGTTTGGGTTCTTTTTTGCCCAGTTCAAAGCCGGGGAGTTTCGTGTCCACGATAAATGCCGCTGTGCCACGATGTTTCAATTCGGGTTGTGTTGACGCAAAGAGAATCATATAATCCGCGGCGGGACCGTTGGTGATCCAGGATTTGCGTCCATTGATGACATAGTGATCACCTTCCAGCACCGCGCGCACTTTCATATTACCCGCATCACTCCCCGATTGCGGCTCGGTGAGCGAGAACGCACCGAGTTTTTTACCCGAAGCGAGAGGGATGAGAAATTTTTGCTTTTGCTCTTCGGTGCCGAATTTGTTCAGTCCATAACATACCAGCGAGTTGTTCACACTCATAATGACGCCATGCGATGCGCACACTTTGGATATTTCTTCGACAGCGAGGACGTAACTCACACAGTCCAATCCCGCGCCACCATACTCTTCGGGAATTTCGATGCCCATTAAACCGAGTTCGCCCATTTTCTTGACCGTCTCGTAAGGAAACTCGCCCGTCTCATCAATCTGCGCCGCGATAGGCGCAATTTCTTTTTGCGCAAACTCGCGCGCCAGATCGCGAATGGCGCGCTGTTCTTCGGTGAGTTGAAGATTCATTTTTCCTCCTTGAAAATGCGACGAATGACGAATGACCAGAGACGAACGGTCTTGGTCTTTCGTCTTTCGTCCTTCGTCACTGTCACACCATCTCCACGGTCATTGCCACAGCCTCACCGCCGCCCAGACACAACGCGGCCAGCCCGCGTTTTAGACCGCGATCTTTGAGAGCGTACAACAGTGTCACCAGAATACGTGTGCCACTCGCGCCAATCGGATGACCGAGCGCGACGGCGCCGCCATTGACGTTCACGCGCGTAAAATCAAGGCCCAGTTCTCTACCATCGGCAAGCACCTGCGCCGAGAACGCTTCGTTGATTTCGAACAAATCCACATCGTTCAACGTCCAGGCGGATTTTTCGAGCACGCGCTGGATGGCATAGATCGGCGCCCAGAAGATGCGCCTGGGTTCTACGCCAGCCTGAGCGTATGCCACCACGCGCGCCAGTGGCTTGAGGTTTTCGCGCGCCACCACCTCCTCGCTCACCAGGACAACTGCCGCTGCGCCATCACTCAGCGGCGGCGCGTTACCCGCCGTAACTGTGCCATTTGCCTCGAACGCCGGTTTGAGTTTTGCCAGCGCCTCGAGGGAAGTATCCGCGCGCGGGGTTTCGTCGGTATCAAACAAAAGCATGCCTTTTTTTGCAGGAACCTCGACAGGCACGATTTCGTCTTTGAATTTGCCGGCTTGCATCGCGGCAAGGGCTTTGCGATGACTGTTGAGCGCGAATTCGTCTTGCATTTCGCGCGTGATCCCACACTCGCGCGCGATAAACTCTGCGGCGCGCCCCATATGCCAGTTTTCAAAGGGACACCACAAACCGTCGAAGATCACCGCATCAAGCATCTCGGCATTACCCATTCGATAACCGAAACGCGCGCTGGATAACAGGTACGGCGCGCGGTTCATATTTTCCATTCCCGCCGCCACCAGCACATCGGCGTCGCCGGCGCGAATCATCGCGCTGGCAAGCATCGCCGCTTTCAAACCTGAACCACACACCTTGCCGATTTGAGTCGCGTTGATCGTGTCTTTCAAGCCGGCTTGAAGCGCGACCTGACGCGCGGGCGCCTGTCCCAGACCCGCACTCACTACATTGCCCACAATCACTTCTTCCACGCGTTCAGGTGCAATGTTCGCCCGTTGCACAGCGTGGCGCACCACTACCGCGCCCAATTCGGGCGCTGGAATCGGCGCGAGTGTACCTTGAAATTTTCCGATCGCAGTTCTGGCTCCGCTCACAATCAAAACTTCACGTCGTTGTGTTGTCATTGCTCCTCCTGCGAGTAGAGATTAGGGATTTGGAGATTGCGTGATCAGGATTTGCGTTTGCGTGAAGTGGGTGGACCGGTGAGGGCTTGAAACGCCTCACGCAATTTGTCGTACGTTTGCGGCAAAAGTTCAGGAATCATTCGCACTTCGGCAAGCACAGGCATAAAATTCGTGTCACCATTCCAGCGCGGTACGATGTGAATGTGCACGTGATCTTCCACGCCCGCACCTGCCACACGTCCTAAATTGATGCCGATGTTGAACCCCTGGGGATTCATTGTCGCGCGCAGTGCGCGAATGCTCGTGCCCACCCACTCCATCATCTCTTGCAACGTCTTGCCATCGAGATCTTCCAGCGCACCGGTATGCTCGTACGGCGCGACCATGAGATGGCCGCTGGTGTATGGATATAGGTTCATCATCACAAAGGCGCGGTCACCGCGCTGCACCACCAGATTTTTGCGATCACTGCGGCGATGTGCTTTGATTTTGGTACAAAAGATGCAACCAGACTGTTTTGCTTTAGCAGATGATTTCAAATACACCATACGCCAGGGAGTCCACAAACGTTTCATTGTTCTTTCACCTTTGCCGCGTCATAGTCCAACCAAAAGCGATTGTAGGCGAGCAGTGCCTCGCGCAAAGCGTGTTCATCGAAATCGGGCCAGTAGATCGGCGTGGAATAAAAGACACTCTGCGCGGCTTGCCACAGAAAAAAGTTCGAGAGGCGTTGATCACCGCCGGTGCGAATCACCAGATCCAGATTGCCCAGGCCAGAGGTGAACAGATAACGTTCAAACAGTTCTTCGGTGACCGCGTGAGCGGGGATGCCATCGGCCAGAATCTTTTGCACAGCGCGCAGAATCTCCATCCGCCCACCATAGTTGAACGCGACGTTCAATACATAGTCGCGATTTTCACGGGTGATTTCTATGGCGCGACGAACCTTGTCTGCCAGTAGCGGTGGCACACCGTCCAGAGAACCGCTATGAATGAGGCGCACTCCCTGCCGTCGGAAATTTTCGGTCTCGCGATCAATCACCTCGGCGAGTAGTTTGAAAAAACCTTCGACTTCTTCGCGCGGTCTGCCCCAGTTCTCCGTGGAAAAAACGTACAACGTCACAATGCGAATATCGTAGCGCGCGCACGCATCCAGCACACGGCGCACGTTTTGCGTTCCGTAGCGATGTCCTTCCAGGCGCGTCAAACCGCGCTGCTGTGCCCAGCGGCCATTGCCGTCCATCATCAAACCGATGTGTCGCGGGAGGTATGCAAATTCGGTCGCCACAGGCAACTCGTGTGTCTTGAATAACAGCATCATTCGAGAGGTGTGAGCATAGAGATTAGAGATTGGCGATTGAGATTAGAGATTGGAGATTAGAGATTGGAGATTAGGAATCGGTGGCATGGTCGTTTTGTCAAGATGGATAAAGAACTCGATGTTACCATCTGCACCAGTAATCGGTGAACGACACAGCGCGCGCACGCCCCAATGATGATTAATTGCAAACTGCACGATTTTTTCGAGGACTGCACGATGCACCTCGGCGGCGCGCACCACGCCACCTTTACCCACCTGCTCGCGTCCGGCTTCAAACTGCGGCTTGATGAGCGCGATACATTCACCGCGCGAATGCAACCAGTGGTACGCCACAGGCAAAATATGAGTCAGCGAGATGAACGATACATCAATCACGACCAAATCCACCGCTTCGGGCAACGTATCGAGATAGCGCGCGTTGACGCGCTCCATCACGACGACGCGCGCATCGGTGCGCAATTTCCACGCCAATTGCCCATAACCCACATCAATGGCATAGACGCGTGCCGCGCCGCGCTGTAACAAGCAGTCGGTGAACCCGCCGGTGGAGGCTCCCACATCCGCACAAATCTTGTCGCGTGGATCCACGCCAAACGTATCGAGCGCGCCAGCGAGTTTCACGCCACCGCGACTGACGTAAGGGAGCGGCGCGTTCACGGTGATTTCGGCATTCTCTGCAACGAGGGCACCCGCTCTGGTCACCACTTGCTGATTAACACGCACATCGCCGGCAAGGATCAGTGCCTGGGCACGCTGACGTGTCTCTGCAAGTTCTCGCTCGACCAGCAGTACATCAAGGCGTTTCTTTGCCACAGCGCAAGGATAAGGGCAAGGTGGGAAAAAGTCAAATGTGAATGACGAATGCTGCATGACGAATGACGAAAGACGAATGACAAATGATAACAAGGTCTCTTCGTCGTTCGTCCTCCATCGTTCGTCGTTCGTCCTCCGTCGTTCGTCGTTCGTCCTCCATCGTTAGTCCTCCGTCGTTCGCCCTCCGTCATTTGTCATTTAGCGTAATTCTGTGTATGATATTCGTTATCGGAGGCAGAATGTTGATTCACCTACTCAAGACGATGCGTCCACGCCAATGGACCAAGAATCTAATGGTGTTCATTCCATTTGCATTTACTTTGCGGGAATATTGGCGTCCCTTCTCACCCGAAATGTGGGCTTTGCTTGGCAAAGCCACAGTGGGTTTTATTTTATTCTGCATCCTTTCTGGCGTCATCTATCTCATCAACGATCTGGTGGACATTGAAAAGGATCGTTTGCATCCCCAAAAACGCTTTCGCCCGCTGGCGTCAGGCGCGCTATCGAAATCGGTGGCGGTGGTCGCGATCATCGTGTGGCTGCTGATAGCACTCCCGGCTTCGTTCGCGCTAGAAGGGTGGTTCGGTGTCATCGCGCTGATTTATTTCGTGTTGATGCTCGCGTACTCGTATGTCTTGAAACACATTGTCATTCTGGACGTTTTTACGCTTGCCGCTGGATTGGTCTTGCGCGCGCTCGGTGGTGCCGCCGCGATTCATGTGCCCGCGTCACCCTGGCTGTATGTCTGCACAGCACTCCTCGCGCTCTTTATCGGCTTTGCTAAACGTCGCCACGAACTGGTGCTACTGGAAAACAATGCGACCAATCACCGCTTTATTCTTAAAGAGTACACACCCCAGGTGCTGGATCAAATGATTTCGGTAACGACCGCGTCGTTCGTGATGGCTTATTCGCTGTACACCTTCTCGGCAAAGAACTTGCCTCCGAACAACGCGATGATGTTGACGATTCCGTTTGCACTTTTTGTCGTGTTTCGTTTGCTGTATCTGGTCCACATCAAAGGTGAAGGAGGTAGTCCCGAAGAGATGCTCTGGCGCGACCGGTGGTTGCTGGGCGCCGTGTTCTTGTGGGGGCTCTGCATCGTGACGATTTTGTACGTGTTTGGACGCGGCTAGTCGGCGCGCCAAACAAAACATCGGCCAAAGCGCGACCTTTGCCGATGCACTTGTTACCCGCGCCACATCAATCCGCTCCCCGCGACGTCACGGCCGTAGATTCTTTGGGTGCAATGTACCGAATCCCGCGCGCGTTCACCAGAATCGCCTCTTGCTCGATCACATAACGCTCACTCGCCTCGAGATACACCGTGGCGCGCGTGATCGGCAAAAAACTATCGGTAGTGTTCGCCAGATAGCGGTACAAGTCCAGTTCGCCAGTCGTGTGCAGGGTGCCGTGAATTTCCAGGCCCTCTAACAGTAAAAACACTTCGTACTGCTGTTTGCGCACATAGCCAAACAAACGGCGCGACGGCGGAATGGCTTTCTGGGGCGGCTCGAACGCGACACTAATCAACGCCTTGGGAATCACCGCCTCGGCACCACGCTGGATTACCTTGCCAGGATCGGCAAGACGCGCAACCTGCGTGTTCACCAAACGCATCATCGTCTCGCGACGATCATTCAAAAAATCGGACAGGCGTTGATCGTGCAAGGTGATCTCGCCAGAAATGGAATGCCGCGCGGTAAGCACAACCACCAGATATACCGTTGCCATTTTGCTCCTATAACCTTTTGCGCTATTCTACCCTGCCTGCCAAGGTCTGTCAATTCTAACAATTTCTTTAGGAGCACCTGCACTTTCTTACATTCCTTTTATAGTTCAACTCTAGAATGAACGCTGACAAGATGATAAAAACGAGAGGAGCGATGGATTTAATGACACCCCAATTGGAAATCAAAGACCTTCACGTTCAAGTGGAAGGGAAAGAAATCATCAAAGGAATTAACCTGACGATTCACGCGGGCGAAATTCACGCGATTATGGGTCCCAACGGTTCGGGCAAGTCCACGCTGGCGAACACCCTCGCAGGACATCCCAGGTACACGGTCACGCAAGGCGACATTCTGTACAAAGGCGCAAGTATCCTCGAATGGGGACCGGATGAACGGGCACAGAAAGGCATCTTTCTGGCGTTTCAATACCCTATGGCGATTCCCGGCGTGACCGTCGCGAATTTTTTGCGCACCGCGCTGAACGCCAAACGCAAAGCGACGAGTGCCAACGGCGAGGCAAAAGCCATCAGCATTCCCGAATTTCGCAAATTATTACTCAAACAGATGCAACTATTGAAACTCGATGCGTCGTTTGCAACGCGCTATCTCAACGATGGCTTTAGTGGTGGCGAGAAGAAACGCGTCGAGATTTTGCAGATGGCAGTCCTGAATCCCGAATTAGCCATCCTCGATGAAACCGATTCGGGTCTGGACATTGACGCCTTGCGCATCGTCGCCGAAGGAGTCAATACCCTGATGAATCCGAATCTGGGTATTCTGCTCATCACACACTATCAACGTATCTTGAACTATATCAAACCTCACTTTATTCACGTTCTGATGAATGGTCAAATGGCTATCTCGGGTGGTCCAGAACTTGCCTTGCAGTTGGAAGAAAAAGGGTACGATTGGATTGTGGAGAGTAACAAGTAGGTAGACAGGTAACAGGGTAGACAGGCAAGTTGCGTTGGCATACCTGTAACCTGATAGGAGGCACGATGACACAATTTGATAAATCTACATTTGATATTGGCGCATCGAGTTCCGTTTATCGAGAAAAATACGGCTTTTACGATCCGGAGAAATATGTCTTCAAAGCGCGCAAAGGGCTCGACCGGGATATTGTCGAAGAAATTTCGTGGATGAAAAATGAACCCGAATGGATGCGCCAGTTTCGTTTGCGCGCGCTGGAACTGTTCCAGCAACGTCCAATGCCCAAATGGGGCGCCGATCTGAGTGACATCAACTTTGATGACATTTACTACTTTGTGCGCGCGACCGACCGCACGGAACGCTCGTGGGACGATGTGCCGGAGCAAATCAAAAAGACGTTCGACCGGCTGGGCATTCCCGAAGCGGAAAAAAAGTTTCTGGCTGGCGTAGGCGCGCAGTATGAGTGTCTGAGTGGAGACACACAGGTCTACACCGCGCGCGGGCTGGTGCCCATCAAGGATGTTCTCGCCGGGGACGTTGTGTTCTCTTTCGACGAAGAAAGCAACCGGCTTGTCCCTGCATCGGTCAAAGCCACAGCCGCCAAAGGGACACGTGAGGTCTTTCAAGTGCGCGTGGGCACGCGAACGATCAAAGCGACGGCGAATCATCCATTTTTGACGCTCGAATATCGACGCGGTGTAGATAGATTACGCGGTCGCTATCGCCGGGTTTGGAAATATCTCAATGAACTCAAGCCGGGCGACCTCGTCGCTGTAGCCAAACAAATTCCTGATGTAGGGACAACGGCTACGTTGCGTCATCCCAAAATCAAAACAACCGTCGTTGGACGTAATCAGTCCGTCGAGTACGCCCTCGATATTTCAAACCGCTACAATCCCATCAACCTGCCAGAGCATACTTCACCCGATTTGATGTGGTGGCTTGGGCTGTACCTGGGAGATGGTTACATTCATCATCAGAACGGTGCCGACAAGGCACGGGTCAGTTTTGCCATTCCCGAAACAGATCAACCGCTGCGACAAGAATTCACGCGCGTGACGGAGCATCTCTTCGCTCTGTCACCCACCAATGGTGATCCGTCTCGTATGACCATCAACTCCACTATCCTGGCACGTTATCTGGAAGAGAATGGATTTGCCGGCGACGCGCTCACCAAACGAATCCCCGCATGGGTCTTTTCACTACCCCAAGAGCAGAAACTTGACTTTTTGGGTGGTTATCTGGATGCCGATGGTTACGTACGCCATCATCCCAAGAATCATGATCTCGTACTGACCAGCGCCAACCAAGCCCTATTGCAGGATATCCAGAACCTGTGCGCTCAATGCGGCTTGACCACCTCTTCGATTCACCACTTTGAATCGCGGCATCCGCTGGATGAAAATCGCACAACGGTTGGCTACCGTATGCAGATTAGCGGTAACTCTGAGCGAGTTCGTTCGCGTTCTCCGCAACGGACCACCCGCTTTGGTAAACGCAAGTACCACCACAACTTTTCGAGTGCTAAAGGAACTACTTTCCGCACACACACTAACGAATACATCGGTTTTGCTAGAATTGACTCGATCACACCAGCGGGTATGGAACCCGTGTACGATATCGAGGTAGATGGTCCACACAACTTTGTCGCTGAAGGCCTCATTGTGCACAACTCGGAAGTGGTCTATCACAACATCCAGGAAAATCTAAAAAAGCAAGGCGTGATCTTTTTGGGGATGGATCAAGGACTGGCAGAATATCCTGACCTGGTGAAAAAGTATTTTGGCACCGTGATTCCGCCTTCCGATAACAAATTTGCCGCGCTGAACAGCGCGGTGTGGTCGGGCGGGTCGTTTATCTACGTCCCCAAAGGCGTGCGCGTCGAAATGCCGCTTCAGGCGTACTTTCGCATCAACGCGCAAAATATGGGTCAGTTCGAACGCACGCTGATTATCGCGGACGAAGGTTCGTACGTGCACTATGTCGAAGGGTGCTTTCTGGCAGGCGCGCGCGTGCGAACACGCGAGGGTGAAAAACCCATCGAAGAGATTCGCGTCGGTGACGAGGTGCTCACCCATCGCGGACGCTTTCGCAAGGTGTATCGGACGATGCAACGCCCCTACTCGGGTGCGATCTATCACATCCGCTATTTTGGGGATAGCAGTCAGACGTTGCACGTCACTGCAGAACATCCCTTACTGGCGGTGCGTAGAGAGCGCGCTAACGAACGGAATCGCCAATTCGCTCCCGAATGGCTAACCGCCGCTGATTTGAAACCGGGCGATTATTTGACAATCCCTGTTCCCACGCCTGACGAACACGTCGGTACAACGTACACCACAGCCATCTGGATCGGACGAGGACGCCATGCTCCCATCGAACGCGCCGTCAATCTTGCGTTGGAACCCGATTTGTTCCGCTTGTTTGGATACTATTACTCCGAAGGGCACGTGGACAATGAGCACTACCTTTCTTTCTCTTTCAACACCAGCGAAACAGACTATCTCCAGGAGGTGAAGGAACTGACCCAGCGCTATTTCGGTAAAGCAAGGATCGAAAACAAACCATATCAAAATGGACAGACGCTTGTCTTAGCCTCGACCGAAGTAGCGCGCGTCTTTGCGAATGAATTCGGTTCTACAGTGTATGAAAAACGCGTGCCGGCGTGGGTGCAGAACGCTCCACTGGATTGTCTGGCGGAACTGGTACGCGGTATGTGGCGCGGCGATGGCAGTTACGATCCCAAGAAAAATATGTTCCGTTACAACACGATCTCGCGCAACCTCGCGTACGCGTTTCGTGATGCCTTGTTGCGGTTGGGCATTGCCGCTTCGATCAATATCCAGATGCGCGAAGAGCCGCGCCAGGACATGTTCAGCGTCGTCGTTTCATCACCCTGGAATTCCAAATTTGGCGCCCTCGTTGGGCATCCCGCGCCGGACGGCAAACAAAACGATTTGCCGTTCTATCTCGATGAACACTACCTTTACGTCCCCATTCGCGCCATCGAGATCGAAGAGATGGACACGACCGTTTATAACTTTTCCGTTGAGGAAGACGAATCGTACATCGGCGAAGGAGTGGTCTCGCATAACTGTACCGCACCGATTTACTCCAGCGATTCACTCCACAGCGCGGTCGTTGAGATCATCGTGCACAAAGGCGCGCGCGTGCGCTACACCACGATTCAAAACTGGTCAATGAATGTGTACAATCTGGTGACCAAGCGCGCGGTGGCGTACGAAGATGCAACGATGGAGTGGGTGGACTGTAATCTGGGCTCCAAAGTGACGATGAAATATCCCTCGGTGTATATGATGGGCAAAGGCGCGCGCGGCGAAATTCTCTCGGTAGCGTTTGCCGGGCGGGGGCAACATCAGGACGCTGGCGGCAAAGTGGTACACGGCGCGCCGTACACCTCATCGCTCGTCACCTCCAAGTCCATCAGCAAAGACGGCGGACGGACTTCGTATCGCGGGTTGCTCAAAGTGTATCCCGGTTGCGAAGGGGTCAAATCGAATGTGCGTTGCGATGCGCTCCTGCTCGACGAAACCTCGCGCTCGGACACGTACCCGTACATCGAAGTGGACGAGGACAATGTGCAAATCGGTCACGAGGCCAGCGTGTCGAAAATCGGCGAAGAGCAACTCTTTTATCTAATGTCGCGCGGCTTGAGCGAAGCCGAAGCCGCGACGATGATCGTCAGTGGTTTCATCGAACCGATTGTGAAAGAGTTGCCAATGGAATTCGCTGTCGAAATGAATCGCTTGATTCAACTGCAAATGGAAGGATCGGTGGGCTAGATGACCAACACAGTCGCAACACTTGAACTCGCAACCGGATTCTCACCCGCCGCGCTCGAATACCTGCTGGCAGCGAAGAACGAACCCGACTGGCTGCGCGCGCGCCGGCGCGAGGCATGGCACCTGTACCAAGAAACGCCGGCGCCCGCGCCCAATGATGAATTGTGGCGGCGCACCTCGCTCAAGAATTTGAAACTCGATGCTGCCATCCCGTTCGCTCCCGCTGTGAGTACCGCACTGCCTGCATCGCTGCGCATCGCAGAGGACGCGCGCGGTGGCGGCGTGGTGACACAATACAACATAACTCTCGCGGATGTATGGCTGGCGGAGGATGTGAAAAAGCGTGGGGTCATCTTCACCGATCTCCACACCGCGATCCAAACACATCCCGAACTTGTTCGCGAGTACCTGATGACGCGCGCGGTCACGTACACCGAAAATCGCTATGCCGGTGCCAAGACAACCAAAGGCGAAGGCGCGGCGTACGGTGATACGATTGGCGATTTAAAGTTCGTTGCACTGCACGGCGCATTTTTCAACGCGGGTACTTTTCTGTATGTGCCGCGCGGTGTCGTGGTGGAACTGCCGCTCCAATCGCTCATCCACTTTGACGCGCCAAACGTCGCGCTCCTTGCCCACACGCTCGTCATCGTCGAGGAGGGTGCGTCGGTGACGTTGATTGAACGATTCACCTCCGAGGCGACCGAAGCCCAGCGCTTTTCCAACACCGCCGTCGAATTGGTTCTGAAACCGGGCGCCCGTTTGCAGTATTTTCATCTGCAAGACCTGGCACGCAACGTGTGGCACTTTACTTCGCAAACCGCGCTGTTAGAGCGCGACGCGCAACTGACGTGGCTCAACGGCACGCTGGGAAGCCAGACCACCAAAGCCTTCCTCGACTGCAAATTCATTGGCGCGGGGGCACAAGCCAACTTGCTTGGCTTTTTCTTTGGTGACGACAAACAGCACTTTGATCAACACACCTTCCAGAATCATCTCGTTGGACAAACCGCCAGCGATTTGTTGTACAAAGGTGCGCTGAAAGATCGCGCCTACGCGGTCTTTCGCGGCTTGATTCGCGTCAATCCGAACGCACAGCGCAGCGATGCATATCAAGCCAATCGCAACCTGCTCCTGAGCCAACACGCGCATGCTGATTCGATTCCCGAACTGGAGATCGAAGCGAACGATGTGCGTTGCACGCACGGTGCAACGGTGGGACCGATTGATCCCGAACAGGTCTTTTACCTGAGGACGCGCGGTGTTTCCAAAATCGAAGCCGAACGTCTGATCGTCGAAGGGTTTTTTGAGCCCTTGTTGCAAAAGATTCCACTGACAGCGGTACGAGAAGCGTTAGAACATGTCATCCAGAACAAGATCGGTACGGCGTAAGTACGCCGTATGTACTCGTAACTCAAAGATTAACAGGAGTTGTTCATGACGCACGCGTCTGCCACAACGGATGAATAGATCCACCAAGAACACGAAGGTTCACGAAGATTTTTTCTTCGTGTTCCTTCGTGCCCTTCGTGGACAAACGGATTTTCGTAAGGAGGTCGCGTATGAGTGATTATGCCCATCCCGAAGTCCTCGTCGAAACCGAATGGGTCGCGCAACATCTGAACGATCCGATGGTGCGCCTCGTTGAATCGAATGAAGATGTGCTGCTCTACGACGTGGGACATATTCCTGGCGCCGTCAAAATTGACTGGCATACCGATTTGCAAGACGCGCTGATGCGCGACTATGTCAGTCGCCCGCGGTTTGAAGAGTTGATGTCCAGTCGCGGCATTGCGAATGATACAACCGTGGTCTTTTACGGCGATAAGAACAACTGGTGGGCCTGTTACGCCTTTTGGGTCTTTAAACTCTTTGGTCACGAGCGCTGTGTCGTTATGAACGGGGGACGTCAAAAGTGGATTGCGGAGAATCGTCCGCTAACCAAAGAAATCCCCACCTATCCACGCACCCACTATGTAGCCCAAGAGCGCGATGACAAGACGATTCGTGCCTTTCGCGAACAAGTGATGCAACACATTGCCAGCGGTCAACCGCTCGTGGATGTGCGCTCGCCACAAGAGTATAGCGGTGAGTTACTGCATATGCCCGGCTATCCCCAAGAAGGTGCTCTACGCGGAGGGCATATCCCGGGGGCTAAAAATATCCCCTGGGCAAAGGCGGTCCGCGAGGATGGCACCTTCAAATCGGCGGAAGAGTTGCGCGCGCTGTACACAGAACAAGGCATCACTCCCGATAAAGACATCATCGCCTATTGCCGCATCGGTGAACGCTCCAGTCATACCTGGTTCGTCCTCACCTATCTCCTGGGGTATCCGCGCGTCCGCAACTACGACGGTTCATGGACCGAGTGGGGTAATCTCGTGGGCGTGCCTATCGAGAAATAGGACCGATGGATCAACAAGAGCACATCGCCCTGATACTGGATCACTATCAACATCCTCGCAACTATGGTACACTGACCGACCCTGATATTCTGGTCAACGGAGGCAATCCCGGCTGTGGTGACGTCGTCACGATGTACCTGCGTCTGGATGCCGAGCAGCGCGTTGTAGATATTCGCTTTGAAGGACACGGATGTACAGTGAGTATGGCTGGGGCTTCGATAATCACAGAGTTGGTCAAAGGGATGACCCTCGCGGAGATCGAAGCCCTGCCGTATCAGGTGCTGATTGACCAGATGGGCGAAGGCGTGTTCAAATCGCGTCTGCGTTGTGCGACGTTGGGGATAGACACGTTAAAAGGAGCAGCACGCGAGTACCCCACACGTCAGTCCCTGGGTCAAAAACTGATTCAACCTATCGTGCTGGCGCATACCGGATGGGTGTAACCCCTCCAAATTGCCTAAAATCACCGCCTATGGTAAAATTTCTTTGCGTCGGCAAATGCCCCGCCGTCTTTTGCCACGACGACGGGGTTTTGCCTTTAACAGGTTTCCAATGAACGAGTTCACAATCACTGACCACAAACCTGCTCCCGATTATCCACCTGAGAGCATCGAAGGAAAAATCAAACAAGCCTTGCGTCAGGTCAAAGACCCTGAACTGGGATTGGATGTGGTGCAACTCGGCTTGATTCGCGAAATCAATTTGAATCAAGACGAACCCGAAATCAAAATGATGCTGACGACGCCCTTTTGTCCCTACGCTGGGTGGCTGATTCAACAGGTCAAAGACCTTGCCAGAGATACGGCGGGACGCGACATCAAGATTACGGTTCTGCCCGATTTATGGGACCCGAACTATATGGAAGATCCCGCGTTGCTGTTAGGCTGGTAACCATCATCACGTAGAGGAATGCGCTATGCCCACCGCCGGTTTGAATGTGTCAGCGATTCGGGAAGATTTCCCGATTCTGCAACAAAAAGTCAACGGCAAGCCCGTCACCTACCTCGACAGTGCCGCCACCACCCAAAAACCCGACGTCGTCTTGCGCGCCATGGACACGTACTATCGCCAGACGAATGCGAACATTCATCGGGGCGTGTACACGCTTGCCGAGCAAGCCACCGCGCAGTACGAAGCCGCGCGGCGCAAGGTTCAGAAATTCATCAATGCCAAATCGTATCGCGAAATCATCTACACCCGCAATGCCACCGAAGCGATCAACCTGGTGGCATATTCGTGGGGACGCACCAACATTCGCGCCGGCGATGACATTGTTTTGACGCTACTGGAGCACCACGCGAACCTGGTGCCGTGGCAACGTCTGGCAAAGGAAAAAGATGCGCGCTTGAAATTTATTCGCGTGGACAACGAGGGGCGACTACTCGCGGAAGACATCGAGACCCACATCACCGAAAGAACGCGCTTGGTGGCAGTCACAATGGCATCGAATGTCACCGGCACACTCACGCCGATTCGTGAAATCATCGCGCGCGCCCATCGCGTTGGCGCCTGTGTCGTCGTAGATGGCGCACAAGCCGTTCCACACTTTGCGGTGGATGTTCAAGCCCTCGATTGTGATTTTCTTGCTTTCAGTGGCCACAAGATGTTGGGGCCCTTCGTGGGCATCCTGTACGGCAAGCGCGCGCTGCTGGAAACGATGGAGCCTTTTTTAGCCGGTGGCGATATGATTCGTCAGGTATATCTAGACCACGCCACCTGGAACGAACTCCCCTGGAAATTCGAAGCCGGCACGCCGGCGATTGCCGAAGCGATCGGCCTGGGTGCGGCGGTGGACTATTTGACCGCGCTGGGAATGGACAATGTGCGCACGCATGAGCAAGAGTTGACTGCGTACGCGCTGGAGCAGTTTCGCACGCTCGCTGGCGTGCGCGTACTGGGTCCCTCCAGCGCGGCGGAACGCGGCGGAGTCATCGCCTTCGATATTGCTGGCATTCATCCACACGACGTAGCGCAAATCTTCGATCGGGAAGGGCTGTGTGTGCGCGCCGGTCATCACTGTGCTATGCCCCTGCACGAGCACTATGGTCTCGCCGCCACGACGCGCGCCTCGTTCTACATCTACAACACACTAGACGAAGTGGACAAACTGGTAGAAACGATCAAAAAAGTACAGCGTGTCTTCCAGTCCGTATGAGATGAATGACGAAGGACGAACGACCAATGACGAATGGGATTGGTTTATTGGCACATTGACACACTGGCGCATTGACTATGGACAATCTCTATCGCGAACTCATTCTCGATCACTATCAACATCCTCACAATCATGGTGAAATTCCGGATGCGGATGTTTCGTACGAAGATTCCAATCCCCTGTGTGGTGATCGGATTCGGATTGACATTAAATTGCAAGGCAACATCGTGGCAGATGTGAAATTCAATGGCAAGGGATGCGCCATCAGTCAAGCCGCCGCTTCGATGCTGACGGATGAACTCATCGGTAAATCGCTCGATGAAATTAAAAAAATGGACAAGCAATTTGTGCTCGATTTGCTAGGGATTCCTCTGGGACCCACGCGAATCAAATGCGCGCTCTTGCCGCTCAAAGTGATCAAAGCCGGTGTGTATGGCATCCACACCTGGCCCGATGAAGAAGAGGAAGACTAGAATGGCACGCCTGGTTCGAGTGGCTCAACTGGCAGACGTTCCCGTTGGTTCTCTCCGCGCGTTTGAGGTCAACGGCGAATCTATTTTGATTGCGAACTGGCAAGGCACCTTGTTTGCCACACAGGATCTCTGCACGCACGATAACGGTCCCCTTGGCGATGGTAGGTTGGTTGATGGAGAGATCGAATGCCCGCGACACGGGGGACGCTTTAATCCTGCGACTGGTGCCGCGACTCAAATGCCGGCAATGTTCCCCATCAAAACCTATCCCATCCAGATAGAGAACGGGGAAATCTTTGTCGCGCTCGATTAGCGATCAGCACGACGGACATATCCGTACGTGACGCAAGACGCATTTTACCATCTCCAAAAAATGGTGGGGTGATTGCTTTAAGCAGTCACCCCACCATTTTACTCTGGCAACGCCTTGTGCATACCGCGCTGCTAGCCCCTACGTGTCCATTATCTCCACAACCTTGTGTAGCCCACGCTCTGCTTCGCTTCGCAGAATCGTCACGCGCGCGCGGCGTTCCTGCACAAACGCGTCATCGCGGATACTCTGCAGATTGATGAGCACGTTGTACGCCGCGCCGCGCACGCCCGCGTGCGCCATCAGCGCGCCGACCGCGCCATCGCTGCGCGCGTTCTGGTTGCCTTGTTCCACAACGATGCGCGCCAGTGAGAGCACCTCCGCGCAACACTCGGCGACGCGTAGCGGCACATCGGCAGCATGCTGAAGCGCGGCTTGAATCGCCTGTGTGCGCGCCGCTTTTTCCTCCTCTGTCGTCTTGGGTAACCTGTAGGCGTCCAGCACGCGCGCGTACGCGTCCGTATCGGCTTGCATCAAGTCGGTCAACTCGCGTTGCAATGCTTCTGCGCGCGGCAGCATCGTTTGCATCGCCGCGCTGACTGCCTCATAATTCTTTTTGCCGATGGTCAAGCGACACACCATTGCCACCAGCGCCGCACCGAGCGCGCCACTCAACGCGGCAACCGTGCCACCGCCCGGCACCGCTTCCGCCGACGCGAGTTCGTCGAGAAAAGTTTGCACCGATTGGTTGGAGAAAGACATAGATGCCCCTGTGATGACAAATGAGCCAATAAGCCAATGTGCCAATGAGCCAAAGACGAATGACGAATGACGAAAGAGGAATCTCCTAATCACCCAATCACCTAATCACCCACTCCCACTACCGCCACTGCACTCGGACGACGCGCCGCTCGCCCTCAAAATCAATGTAGGCGACGCGCTTGTTCACAACACCATACTCGAAGATTTTTTTGACGAGTAGTACATCCTGCAAGCAATATTTTTCAAGTCGTTCCTGAAACCACGCGCCCAGTTCGTTCACCCGCTCGGCGCCTTCGGTATCGCCGACGTTCGTCAGCGCGAGGGGCCACCGTTCGCGCAGCGTCACCGCCAGCCGATTCCACACAACGGCTTGTGGACCCGTCGCCAACTTTTGCCTGCCCAGCGAACCTTCCGCCAGCGCGGCAAGTCCAACGCGATGTCCCAGCCGCGCCTCTAAATCCGCGAGCAAATCGAAGCTTTTTTGATCGAGGAGTTTTTTGAGTTCCGTCGGCGAATCGGGCACGCGCAACGAATCAGGGTCGAGCGGGTCGCGCACGGGACGCTCGGGCGACCATGCCAGCACCGCGTTATCGAAATGCACAATGTTAAAGCCGATGATGCGATCGTGCGCGAGCAGATGTTTGATAAGCGGTGCCGTAGTGCGAAATGTTTGCGCGTTGTGACATTCGCACCACGTCACTCCCACCGACATTGTGAGCGCGCGGATGGCTATCTCTTGATCGGGAGCATTCGGGTCGAGTAGTTCTTTGGTCTCCAGATCGTAAAAAATATCCGTCATCGCCGCGCCATTCTACACAGCACCGCGAAAAAGTGCAAGCGGGCGGGAGTGTTGATTACAAGTTTCAGGTTACAGGTTGCAGGTTACAGGTAGTTGCCAAGGTTGGGATGATGTATGTAGAATGCAAAGGTATTCGTAATTACTCAGTAGTTACAACAAGAAAAGTGAACCGCCGATGAACGATTCCTATTCCTCACTCGAACGACGCTTTCTCGCGCCGGCACGACGCGTGTTGCGCGCGCTGTTCGCGCCGATTGTGCGCGTGCTCGTCGCGCTGCGCGTCTCGCCAAACGCGGTCTCGTTTGCGCAAGTGCCACTCGGCGCGCTGGTTGTCGCGCTGATGCCGACGCAACCGCGCGGCGCGTTTGTGCTGTTCGTCATCGCGCTTGCGCTCGATGGCATAGATGGCGCGCTTGCGCGCGCGACCAATCGTGCCTCGAACTTTGGCGCGCTGTTCGATCAATACTGCGATCATTTCCGCGAAGTGCTGGTCATCGCCGGGCTAGCCTTGTGGGGCGCGCTGAATCCGTTGCTGGCAGGACTCTACGGTATCGTGTATCCTGCTTTCAATTTGACGCTCTACTTGTGTAATCATTATCGCGTGCCGTTGCCATTCGCTATCAAGTCGTACCTGGTGGTGTATCCCGCGCTGTTCGCGTATCTGTGGTTCGGCACGAATGTTCTCGACGCGGCGGTCGCGCTCGCGCTTGTGGCGATGGGCGTGGTCATCGTGCTGGGTTTGGTACGCCTGGCGTGCGCGATGGATTAAAATCGCGCGAGGCGACTGCAAGTCGCAGCAAGCCACAGCCATGCCGACCGGCGTCGGCAGATGTTGTCCGCGCAGGCGGACATCACTCTGCGTTGTGGCAAATTATGGATTTTAAGGAAATAAATTGGTAATGCCTTGCCTCTACTTGGGGACAATCCATCTCATCCCCCTGCCCCCTGCTCTCTCCCCGCAAAGCGGGGAGAGCAGGGGGAGATGGAAGGCGGGGAGTGGGCGGGCGGCTGCGCCGCCTGCCCACTCCCCCATTCCCCAGTTCCCCCTCCCCACGCCGCTCGG
>Ga0209101_1000551_pt1 | contig 30514 bp, 32 predicted proteins | sample ConPoolayeCmetaG_FD_185481 | JGI IMG/M metagenome (GOLD analysis project Ga0209101, IMG submission 185481) | Hot spring microbial mat communities from California, USA to study Microbial Dark Matter (Phase II) - Cone Pool mat layer C metaG... ...
CCCCAAGTTCTTTTTTTAGCTGGACGTGCTCCTGCATCAGCTCGGCCAGCACCTCGTTCTTCTGGGCGAGCTTCGCTTCGAGCCTCGCGATCTTCTGCTCGCGGCGATCCGCCTGGCGGCCGCGTGACTTCTGGAAGGCGGCCGCCCCATTCTCGAAAAGCTGCTTCTGCCAGCCGTAGAAGACGGTGGGGTTCAGGCCCAACTCGTCACACAGATCGGAGACCGGCACCTTCTCCACCAAATGCCGCTTCAGGATGGCCACCTTCTCCTCGGGAGTGTAGTTCTTTCGCGTTCGACTCATGGAAAATCCTCCTCTGGGTCTCTATGCTAACCCACAGGCCGCGACTTTCCAGTTCCGTCTGAGGCAGCACATATTTACCTCGAAAAAATCCTGGCGGGCCACGCGCCAGCCTTCTGGCCTCACCAATAAGGGGGTCCCATGCGCAAGCGAATTGACGTGATGTGGTTTGGCGGATTGATGCTGGACCTTCTGGTCCTGGCACTGCTGGCGGCGCTCGTGGCGTCGCATATCGTTGCTGGCCTCCGTTGAGTTTTTGGTACGACTCCGGGCCCCGTCGCTACTCGGCATATGAGTCAAAAGCCAGGTAGTCAACGGGGCCATGGTTGTCTCTGACTATGCTTCGTGTCAGGAGAACCAAAAATGCTAGTCAAGTTCTATGACATCGAGTGGGATACGAAGGACGACGACGGCGTGGTCTGGCCGCCGGAACAGTGCGGGCTGCCTCGTTCCTGTACGGTGGAGATGGACGACCTGGACGAGCTGGAGGATTTCGACGAGGCGGCAGCGGATACGCTGAGCGACTTGTACGGATACTGCGTGTGGGCATTCCGCTACGAGATACTCGAAGGCTCGGACCAGCCCAAGACGGCCCCAACCGAGGTGTAACATGGACATCGAACTGCAAGACGTCTTGTCAGACGGCGTAAACAAGGCCGATCCGATCAAGGTCCGGGCTTCTGTCGAAGTCGATCACTTGGCCCTGCTGATCCACCCCGCAGGCTGGGGAATCGGCAGCGATGATGATTTCGCGCCGATCGTGTTGGAAAACTACGGCGGGGTGCCTAGGCTCTTGGTGTGGGCGGAGGGCGACACGGAAGAGCCAACCCACGTGATCGAGCTCCATCCGTACAACCGGATCAACGTCAAGGCCGCCGACGACTGGGAGCTCGTCGCGGCCGTAACCTCGCCAGGCTCTACGGCACGGCTGCCGGAACCGGCTTGCGTCGAGATTCTCCGCGAAACCTGGAAGCTTCAGGACGGGTACGGGAAACCAGGCTATACGCCGGTCCAGGGCTGGGATTGGTCCGGCATCCGGGACTCCTCGCCGAAAGCGGTCTCTCAGATGGCGAGGGTGATACGCGAGATCCTGGAAAAACACGGAATCGAGGATATCCAAGCGCGCCAGCCGAGAAGCTCGCCCAATGCCGCGGCGCAACAATAAGCGCGCATGATTTCTTACTTGTCATGCGGCGGCAGACGCGGGTGGCGCTTGCAACCGGCGCTACCCCGCCTGCCGCGAATTTCTAAGTATCCCGAGGCCAACATGTGGATTCGCTACACGATCACCCCACCACCCGACTGGTCGTGGGACGAGATTTGTCGCCGGATGACGGCAATCGCGGACGACATCGTAAAATGCACCGGCTTCCTGGAGGTGCAAGTGCGCGACTTTCGACTCGTCAACTATCTATGGACGCCGGCGGAGTGCGTTCCGGAATACTACGGCGCCCTGCAAATAGCCGGGCGCTATGTCAGAATTCCGGAGCTTCCGGGACGACCGGTATACCAAGACGCGCACCGGATCGTCGTTATTATGGCAACACCGGACGAGAACAGCAGCCGATTCTATATTGCCTGCGCCGAGTACGCAGACACGGTAGTGTCGACTTGCTACGCGTTTATCCCGTGGCATACCGCGCTAGCGAACCCTAGCCGTTACAAGGAAGCCGTCCGTTTGTTCCGCTCGGTCATGCGACGGCACCATCTGAGAGCGACGTACAGCCAGAAGCGCGTACGACAATGGTGTATGTCGACCAGATACACAAAATGGAATGATTACGGCCCCGCCGAACTTGTGAGCTATCCCTCCCGTCGCGACTCCGAATTACGCTATGCGATTCTCGTGTGGACGGACGCCCGACGCGAGCCGATCTTGCTTCGCTTGCCGCGCGGCGCGAGATTTACACAAGAACTTACCCATGACGTGATGCGGCTCGTGGGGATCGGCCATTACCGCGTCCCGGCGCAACGGATATGGCAAGCCACGTACCAGACGTGGCAAGCGGAAGTCGGCGGTCTTTCAAACTTCCTTTGTGTCCACCAGGATGCCTGCGCAGCGCTCAAGATCTGCGAAGAGCACGGCTTCAACGTCGAAGTCGTTGACGACGGCGGATTTTGGGACACTTGGGATACCCGTAGCCTGGTTCGCCGGATTGAGGCGTCGGACGCCGAGATCGAAAATCTGGCTGGCATCCTCGGAAACACGTAATCCAGGAGACTCGTATGATCCGCACGATTGGTTACACGATTACCCCGCAAGCCGGCTGGACATGGACGGAGATTTGCGACCGTCTGGTTGCGGTTCGCGACGAGATAAAGAAAAGCGCCGGCCTGTCGGAAGTCGGTGCGGTGCAAGAGTTTCGGCGTCGACGGAAACAGTGGCATCCCGAGGGGCCGGCAGCAGATTGGCGTTACAACCTGCGTCAGGTCACACGGCGTGTTCGCGTCCTTGAATTGCCGCAGGTCCGCTTCCGACAAGCGCCGAAACGGACGGTGATTCTGCCGACGTGGCCAGGGGAAGCCGCCGAACAGTTCAATATCGGGTGTTCGGAGTATCCCAACACCATCGTGTTGCGCCGCGAACTTCCGTTCATTTGGCGCGTGATTCTCGAAGACTCGAGCAGGCACGGCACGGCGGCTTACACGTTTCGCGCGTTCGCCCGAAAACACCGGTTGCGGATTGTGCAATCGGCGGAGCGATGCGAGCAGCTACACGATCGGTCCCGGCTCGTCCGCCGTTTGACCTGCGTCGGCGGGGCCGCCGTAGTGACGTACCAGTATTCCGACAGCGAACAACGCTTGGCGGTTGTCTGCGAGGGAGACGGCGGCGAGGCGCCGGTTGTACTTATGGCGCAAGACGCCGACGTCCAGTTCACCCAGGAGATGTACGAGGACCTCCGCCGCTTGCACGGTCGTGGTCGATACCCGGTTGTCGGGGAACGCATCTGGCGATCACGTTGTCTGGTGTACTGCGACGACAACCCAGAACCTGGTCGGCGTTTGGGTTTCCTTCGCGTTTACCAAGGCATCTGCTCCGCCCTCAAGACGTGTGAGGAGTACGGTTTTGGCGTAGAAGTCGAGGACGACGCCGGGTTCTGGGGCGTTTGGGACGCCGATGTATTGGTCCGCCAGCTTGGCGGCCCGGAAACGGCCTCGACCGTCCTTCGATAAGCAAACTTCCAAGAAAAAGGAGGATATCCAGTGGGTTTGACGGTCCACTATACGATCACTCCCCCGCCGGAGTGGGCTTGGGAAGAAATTCGGGACCGGCTGGTCGCGATTGGCGAGGAGATAAAGAAAAGCACCGGTTTTCTAGAAGTCAACGAGGTACGCGAGTTTCAGTGGGTTTCAACGAGATGGCAGCCGGAAGTGCCAGAGGAGTATCACGGGGCGCTATCTCAGTCCTATCGTCTCACGACGATCCGGGTGCTGCCTGTTCTACAGGTCACGCAGAGACCAAAACGGATTCTGCTCCTGCCGACAATGCCAGGGAACGGTTCCGAGCCGTTCCATATCGGATGCGCCGAGTATCCGGATACGGTTAATTGCAGCAGAGCTGTTGCGATTCACTGGCGCCAAGTACTTGCAAACAGACGCAAGTATCCAGAGCTTGTCCGCGCCTTCCAGGCGTTTGTCAAGAAGTACCGTTTGCGTGTTATACGCTCGGAATCGCAATGGCATCGCGTTTATAAGATAGGGTCGAACGTGCGATTTGTTTTCTCAGACGACGCAGGGGACATCATAAGATACTCGTCTGCTCCAGACGAGCAGCGGCTGGCGTTTATCTTCCGCGGAGGTGAAGACATGCCGCTGGCATTGGTGTCGAGCGACGCCGAAACGCGGTTCACCCGAACAATGCGTTGCGATTGGAAACGCCTACACGGACGAGGGTTGCATAAGACCGAACCGGCGAGAACCTGGCAATCGTTTTGCAAGACACAGTATGCCCGCAATCCGGAATATGGCGGGGTTGCGAATTTCCTTCGCGTCCATCAGGGCGTCTGCGCGGCCTTGAAGATCTGCGAGGAACACGGCTTTGCTGTCCAGGTCAACGACGAAGGCGGATTTTGGGGCAACTGGGATACCGGGGCCCTGATTCGCCGGATCGGGGCCTCCCCTGAAGACAGAGAGCGTCTGTCTGGCGTTTTGCAAAACACCGGCGCCAGGTGATAAGTAGCAAAAGCTCAACTGAGGAGATGCGATGCGTATCCGCTACAGAATGACCCCACGACCCGACTGGTCGTGGGACGAAATTCGCGACCGGTTATCTGGCATCGCCAAGGACATGGCGCATGGCACAGGCTTTCTCGAAGTGAAGGATGTGCAAGAATTTCGTCGAATCAACTGGCGTTGGACATCGCCCGAGTTGCACGACAATTACTATGACGTGCTGCTGAAATCAGGACGCTATACGAATCCGCCAGAAGCGCCGTGGTGCCGATTGCATCAAGAGGCACAACGGTGCCTGGTCGTCGTGGCGCAGCCGGACGACGCCGACGAACGGTTCAGCGTGGGCTGCGCCGAGTACGAGGATACGGTCACAGGGCGCAACTACGGGCATCTCCCGTGGTGGGAGCTGTTGCAGATCGTAGAGCATCCTACTCGGTACCCGGAAGCCAAGCGCACGCTCAACAGGTTCATCCGCAAATACAACCTCCGGCTAACCTGGTCTCTAGCGCGCATCCGGCGATGGCTTAAAGCGGTCGACTATACGAAACAGCTCGATGTCGGGCCGGCCATGCTGGTGACATACTATTACTGCTCTGCTGCACGCCGGGACGAGACAAGACGCCGCGCGATTATTATCCCGGCAGCCATGCCGCCGCCGGCGATCCTGATGCGTTTCCCCGACGGAAGCATCTTTACGCAAGAATTTGTCGACGATCTGGCGCGGCTACTAGGCTACGGGAGTTACCGGCTCGACGACTGCCGCGAATGGAACGGCGAGTACCATACGCAGCGCAGCCGCGCCACGCAATTCCTTGCCGTCCATCAGGGCGTCTGTACCGCGCTCAAGTTATGCGAAGAACGAGGGTTTAACGTAAAGGTCGAGGACAGGACGGGATTTTGGGGCACCTGGGACGTCGGACGCCTACTTCAGCAGATCGACGCGTCGGCCGAAGACCGCGACCAAGTGTTTGAAGTCCTCGGAGGCCCCTAAACCTCGTTTCGACCAAATCCGACGAAGGAGAGCCTAGGGCCGTGACCATCCACTACACCATGACCCCACAACCAGACTGGTCGTGGGAAGAGATTCGTCGCCGGTTGGTTTCAATCGGCGAAGAGATCAAAGCACACTGCGGCTTCGAGGAAGTCGAAGAAGTGCAAGAGTTTCGTCGTGTTCGACGGGAGTGGGAGCCGAGGGACCGACGGGAAACATATTACTGGATGCTGCGCCATGCCCGTCGCTGCTTCCAAATCCCCGAGTTGGCTCATTACCGTTTCAACCAGGAAGCGAAGCGGGGATTGATCTTGGCGACGTGGCCCGGCCTAGGATCGGACATGTGCAACATCGGATGCGTCGAATATCCGAGTACGTTCCGGCGATCGCAAGCCAACCTGCCGGTTGATTGGCGCGAGGTTCTTGCCCACCCAAAAGAGTATCCCGGAGCTGTTCGGGCCTTCCACGAATTCGCGACGAAGTACCAGTTTCAAATCGTGCGGACAAAGGGGGTCTGTCGGCGCTGGTACGAGCGGTACTGGCCGGGCTGGAACATAGATTCTGTCGGCTCGGCGCTTATCGCGGAATGTTCCGAGAAACCCGGCTATCGCCGGTTAGCGATCGTCTGGCCATCGCGCGGCGATGAGCCGATTCTTATGCTTGCCGACGATGAGGAAGTAGAGTGTACCGACGAGATGCTCAAGGACTTGGAGCGATTGCATGGTCGTGGAACCTACCAGGTCGACAAGACACGGGAATGGCGATCATTCTGCGAGACGAAGCATGCGAACAGCTCAGAATTCGGAGGCGTTCGGAACTTTCTTCGCGTTCATCAGGGCGTCTGCGCGGCCTTGAAGATCTGCGAGGAACACGGCTTCGTTGTCGAGGTGAAAGACAAAAGCGGATTTTGGGGTACCTGGGATACCGAGACCCTACTTCGAAAGATAGACGCTTCGGCTGAAGACTTTGAAGCCTTACATGTCCTCGGACTCGAGTGAACGTCAAAATCCAACGAAGGAGGAATATTCTCGTGGGTCTGACAATCCGCTACAAGATGACCCCACAACCAGACTGGTCATGGGAAGAGGTTCGTCGCCGGTTGGTTTCAATCGGCAACGATATCAAAGCACACTGCGACTTCGCGGAAGTCGAAGAAGTGCAAGAGTTTCGACGCACCCGCCTATGCTACGCTCACCGACTCGTTCACATCCCCGAGTTGGCGTATTTACGATTCGACCAGAACGCGAAGCGGGTGTTGATCTTGGCAACGCGGCCTGGACCTGGTACGGATCAGTGCAAGATCGGATGTGCCGAATATCCGAGCACGTTACGGCACTCGCGGGCCTTGTGGATTGATTGGCGCGAGGTACTTGACAACCCCAAACAGTATCCGGTGGCTGTCAGGACGTTTCGCGCGTTTGCGGCGAAACACCGATTTCAAATTGTACGGGCAAAGAGGGTCTGTCGCCGCTGGTACAAGCGTTACTGGCCCGAATGGAGTATAGATTCTATCGGCTCAGCGCGGGTCATAGAATATTCCGAGAAACCAGGCGGTTGTCGTCGGTTAGCGATCGGCTGGGCATTACGCAACTACGACGAGCCGGTTCTCATGCTGGCCGACGACACGGAAGTGGAGTATACAACCGAGATGCGCAAGGACTTGGAGCGATTGCAGGGTCGTGGAACCTACCAGATCGCCAAGACACGGGAATGGCAATCATTATGCGAGACGTACGACGCGATCGATCCATCCTTCGGATGCGTTCGGTATTTTCTTCGCGTTCATCAGGGCGTCTGCGCGGCCTTGAAGATCTGCGAGGAACACGGCTTCGTTGTCGAGGTGGAAGACGAAAGCGGATTTTGGGGCAACTGGGACGTCGAACGCCTACTTCAGCAGATCGACGCGCCGGCTGAAGAACGCGACCGATTGTTTGAAGTCATCGGAGACCCCTAAACCCCGTTTCGACCAAATCCAACGAAGGAGGAATATTCTCGTGGGTCTGACAATCCGCTACAAGATGACCCCACAACCAGACTGGTCGTGGCGAGATATTCGTCGCCGGTTGGTTTCAATCGGGAGCGATATCAAAGCACACTGCGACTTTGCGGAAGTCGAAGAAGTGCAAGAGTTTCGACGCGTTCGTCTGGCGCAGCCGCCTAGGGATCGCTGGGAAACAGAGTACTGGAGGCGGCACCACGCCCGTCGCCGACTCCAGATCCCCGAGTCGGCGCATTACTGGTTCAGCCAGGAAGCGAAGCGGGGATTGATCTTGGCGACGTGGCCTGGACAAGGTGCGGACCAGTGCAACATCGGATGTGCTGAATATCCGAGTACGTTACGGCACCCGTGGTCCCTGTGGATTGATTGGCGCCAGGTTCTTGACAACCCCAAACAGTATCCGGTGGCCGTCAAGAAATTCCGCGCGTTTGCGGCGAAACACCGATTTCGAATTGTACAGGCAAAGACGGCCTGTTGGCGATGGTACGAGCGTTACTGGCCGGGCCGGAGCATAGCTTCTATCGGCTCGGCGTGCGTCCTGGAATATTCCGAGAAACCTGACTGGCGCCGCCTGCTAGCAATTGTCTGGCCGCCGTACAAGCACGCGCCGGTTCTCATGCTGGCCGACGACACGGAAGTGGAGTATACAACCGAGATGCGCAAGGACTTGGAGCGATTGCACGGTCGTGGAACCTACCGGGTCGACAAGACACGGGAATGGCAATCATTCTGCAAGACGCAACAAGCGAGCAATCCAAACTTCGGAGGCGTCCGGAACTTCCTTCGCGTTCATCGGGGCGTCTGCGCGGCCCTGAAAATTTGCGAAGAACACGGCTTCGTTGTCGAGGTAAACGACGGAGCGGGCTTTTGGGGCAACTGGAATACCGAGGCCCTGATTTGGCGGATTGGCGCATCCCGGGAAGAAATAGAAAGCCTGTCTGGCGTCTTCTGAAAGGCCGATATTGTTCACGCTAAGTAAAGTCGAACCAAGGAGATACGATGTGGATTACCTACAAAATTGCCCCACGACACGCCTGGTCGTGGGACGAAATTCGGGACCGCTTGGTCTCGATCGCGGGGAAGCTGCCGGATATCGGCTTTTTGGACGTTAAGGCAGTACAGGAATTTCATTGGATCCGTGATACCTGGCACCCGGAAGCGCTCGCGAATGGATATCGACCGGCGTTCCTCTTCACCCATCGGTGCGTGCAGCTACCGGAATTGCCGGACCTGATCGATCACCAGCCGCCGAGCCGTATAATGGCTTTCATCGCCCGGCCGACTGCTGGGGCGGACGCGATCGCCATCGGATACGCGGAGTATCCAGAATGCATCAGGTACAGCGCCATAGGAAACGTCCATTGGCGAAAGGTCGTCGAAAACTCGCGCAGCTACAAGGCGGCATTCGACGCCCTGCGGTCCTTCGCTAAAACGCATCGGCTGCGGCTCTTACACTCGAAGAGCGATGTTAATCGTTGGTTTTCCCGCGTCGGCCAGGTCTGGGACCAACAACACATCGGCGCCGCGGTTATCTCCCACTACTGCTGGCCGAAAAACGCTCCGAAGCCTAACCGTTTGGCGATCCAGTTTACCTGGCTCGACGAAGTCCCGGTGCTGTTGCTTGCGCGTGATCCCCTCGACCAGATCGACGTCGAAGCCCTATGTGCAGGTTTGCGTTGGCTTGCAGGGTCGGGAGTTCACCGTGTTGTCGGAGACAACAAATGGAAAGGACGCTACTACTCCACGCTTACGCATCGAGGGCCGCACCCGGTCAAAAGCAGGTACGACCTGGTGGCGAATTTTCTTTGCAACCACCAGCGCGTCTGTGCGGCCCTGAAAATTTGCGAAGAACACGACTTCGACGTCGAAGTCGACGACGAAGCCGGCTTCTGGGGTAATTGGGAGACCGACAAGCTGTTACAATACGTCTGGTCGCCGCCACCAGCTTTCGACAATATCCACTAGTTCGATGAACATTTCGGAGGCAAGATTTTTATCGCCGCAAGCTGGTAGAGTGTGTACAATGGATCGCGCGACCTCGTTAAACGCGCTAGGACGCTGTCTGACGGCTTCTAAGCTCCTGGATGACTTCCTAGACATCGGGGCGCAAAGTTGCCTTTATACGCGATCTGGAGCAGCCAGGAGTGGCATCTGTTGCGTATCGGGGCGTGTAAACGGGTGTTGGTATGCTAGAATGCTAGTATGCCGGCAACCCGTTAAACGCGCTAGGAAGCGATTAGACGGCTTTTGCGTGACCGGGAGGTTGTCGAGACCTCCCGGTACGCAAGTGCCGTTATACAGCGTCTGGAGCGCTTATAACGGGTGTTTTGGAGTGGTTGTTCTAATGCCGGTTGACGTTTGGTGGATTCTAGTTGTTTTGGTGTATTCGATGATGCACGTATTGGGTGTACCACTTTTGGGTTTGTTTTTGCTCTCTGTTTGGATGATTTTTTTGCATCTCTATACTCGGTGCTCATCTTCTTCCCGCTCTCGCAGGCCGCCCCCCCTTAAAGGGGCGGCCGCGAAGCGAGAGCGGTGGAATGAAGTTTTACGGAATGACTTGGGATTAACACTGCATATTTTGGTAAGAAGTTTTTAGAAAACAATTTTTTCTGACTTTTCTGAAAATAATACTAACGGGGGATCTTTCCACCAAGTCGTGTTAACACAAAATGGTGCTTACGACCCGTTGGAGGGGGTCTTATTAATATATAGAAAATAAAAAAAGAGAGAATGAATTAGTTTAGGTTAGCTCGTTTTTAATCACTTTGACGACCATCAAACTACCCGAATTAGCGATTACCTTCTGAGGCATTTGAGTTCCCGTCTATAGTTGTATTTTTGACTCTTCTGGACCGCGACAAGTAACCCACATTTGCTAGCACTTCCGCTGCGATGCTATACCGGCCGATTGTGGTATAATCCGGCTTGGGGTGGTCGTTTTCTAACCCGTTCTTGCTAGCATCGTTCCTGCGATAACATACCCGCCGGTTGTGTTATAGCCGGTGGAGTGGTTCTGTGTGCCCCTATCGTACTTGCTGCGATAGGGGTTTCTTGTTTCTCTCACGGAGGGGGGGTCATGGTTATGAAGGCGCTGATGCTCTGCGCGCTGTTGCTGTGGTTTTGCTCTGGTTGCGCAAACGTTCGGGTCGCGATTACGATCCCCGACGCCCAGCAACCAACCCGAAATATCACCATTTCGGTGTTCAATGAGAGACTGTGATCTCGTGATACTTAGAAATTGCCCTCGCTCGGGCCGCGATGTCGGTCTGAGCGAGGGCGTTCCTTTTTTCTTGAGGAGGCTGCGATGGAAGACCCGACGGAAGCTGTGCGAAGGGCGGTATTGGACGAGATCAATGCCGTCCCGGGTTCTCGGGAGGTGTTGGAGGCGAAGTTCGGCCAGGTGTGGGATACCGAGGATCTGAAGAGGGACTTTGAGGTGTTGGGCTTTGCTTCGCCGCTGGTCGTGGTCCGGCGACGAGAGGACGGGATGCGCGGCTCGCTGCTGTTCCAACACCAGCCCCGATATTACTTCGACTTCGAGCCGTACTGATGGCGACCGGCGACACTACGGCGAGGCGTTGCTGTTACATGTCCTTCGCGCGATCCAGGAGGTCCGAGCGTGCGTGGAAGCGGTGTGCTCTCGTTCAACCACGACGGAGATGCGAGCGCTTGCGTGCGGCAAATCGGGTTTTTGTTGCTGGTTGAAGGGTTGTTTCGAGATACTCGGATTTCCCGGGTCTTGGAGGGCACAGAATGCGTTACATTCACTACAGCATCGAGGATCTGGATGGACATTTCGCTGGGGCGTTGGCAAGGTCGTTCGCGGATTCCCGTCGTCTGGAGTACCAGATGGTGCCGTCCGGCGACGATCGTCCGTTCGACGTTCGCAAGTACGTGGCCGGCGACCGGCTGATATTCCTCGACTGGGTTCCCGATGTCGATATTGCCTGGCTGGTCAGCCAGGGCCTCGTCGTAGTGATTTCCACCCGCAAGGCTGCGGAAAAGATGGTCGGACGGGTGCCGGGGCCGTGTCTGATCCTTCCCCAGAACGGCGAGGCCGCCTGCGAGCTGGCGTCGCGGTATTTCTTCCAGTCGGTCAACCTGGCGACCCGGCTGGTAGGCGCCTACAAAACGTGGCGAAAAACTGACCCGGATTGGGATAATCTGGTCGTGCCCTTCCAGTATTGGCTCCGGTCGAAGGAGACGGACCCGGCGACCGAGGAGGGATATCGGTTCCTGTCGAGCGTGTGCCGATGGGATTACGTGCCCGAAGAGTGCCTCCGCGCCGGCCGCGAACACGCCGACTACGAGGCGATCCAAAACCGGAGGGCCGCTCGCGAAAGGACCTTTCAGGTGCGCTTTGCCGGTTTACGGTTCTTGGCCGTCAACGGCCCCGCGACTTGGGACTGGTTCCAGCCCGTGTGGGATCCGGTCCTCTACGACGCCGCCATGTCGTTCTCGCTGAAGAACGGCAGGTGGACGGTGAATCTGTATACGGACAAGCCCGGGGTGAACGTGGCCTTCGTGGCGGAACGCCACGGCGGCGGCCGCGCCCAACAGGCGAGCTTCCAGGTCAGCGATATCTACGACGTTGTCAACGGCGGGAATCGGCCAGCGCCGGTCGTGACCCCCTTGTCTACCAAACCGACGAAGAACGGCCGCCGAGGCATTCCGTATGCGGCGGCGCTTGCTGAGGTCATCTGAAGGGTGGATGCGTAGTCAGTGCCAGGCGTGTGGTTAGACATGCGAGAAGCGGCGACGTACTGCGGCTTCTCCGTCGATCACTTCCGCTCCCTCGTGAAGGCCGGCAAGGTCCGTTCGGCGCGACCGACGGGCCGTTACCGGTTCCGGACCGAGTGGCTGGATGAATTCATGCTGGGCGTCCCGGCAGCGACGCCAAAGCCAAAGCCAAAGAAGAAGGCGCGCCCGGCGCTGGAGGTCTGTTCGGCCCGGGTGCAGTTTGACATGTCGAAGCTATGAAGGAGTAAGCAATGCGACGGTTGGTGATGCTTGAGGACGAGACGTATGACGCCATCGTGGGGGCCGTGAAGCAACTACCGGATTCCGGTGTAAAACGCTCGGCGCTCCTGGCCTTGGCCTCGGCCGTGATCCCGCGCCTGGCTCTGTTCCACGCCGATATGGACGAGTTGTGCAGCGGCGAGCTGTACGACACCGAGGAAGAAGCCCTCGCCGCGTGCGACCCGGAGATCGAGGACGAAGTCCTCGTGGTGGAAGTGAACGTCCCGCTCGACGCTCCAAGACCGGACTTCTGCGCGCAGGACGAGCGCGATGACGCGTTGGTGTCGCTCCGCGCGATCTGAACGTAACTCGAAGGCCCGGCGGACCCTGCGGTGACGGCTGCGAATAATCCGCCTTGGAACTCTGAATGCAAACACCGAGAACGCGGCAGCCCGCGTGTTGCAAATAAGGGGCAAGTCCGCCGGGCCTTTTTTCATGCGAAATACGCTACAGGAGGTTACGATGCCTTGGTTTGTCGAGAAGAGCAAGATCAGCGTGTATCGAGCGCCTGCGTGCTGGATTCAGCGACGAGTGGTTTTGCGTGGGGTCGCGGGGCCTACGGCCCGAGACTCGAAATCCGTCGATACGATCCTGTATGCCGTGAATCAGTGGCGGCGGCAGTTGCAAGCGTTGACGGACATGGGGTGGAAGCCGTCGCGCAGCAACAACGCCCTTGACAGGATGCTGAACTGCGTGCCAACGGGGATCAAGCTGCCGCTGAAACCTTGGTTTTGTTCGCACACTCGTTTCTGCCCATTCTGCTACGCCCGTTGGGTGGCGAGCACGTGGCACGATTTCAAGCAGACGCTGGCGGCGCATCCGCGGTCGATTCTGTGGGTATTCTGCAAGGACGGCTCGATCGATCCGAAACAGCTATCAGATTACGAGGATCGACAAGACGGCTTCTCCCGTCTGATGGATGCGGTATTTCGTACCAGGGCTGCGCGCCTTCGCAAGATGCGCGGCGTGCTTCGGGGTGTTTACAACACGATGTTGTCGCCGTGCCGAGACAACCAGATACGCGTGACGACCAGCGTGGCGATGCTCGTCAACGGGGCGTTTTCGCCTCCCAAATGGTTTATGGAGTCGCCCAGCCTTGTCTGGTGCCGTATGCGCAGCCATCCGCGGCGCGACGATCTTACGTCGTGGTTTCCGCGGACGTTCCTTTACCCGAGCGATCTGCTCCAAGCTGATCCGGAACAGCTCCTTGAGGTCTTTCGGGCGATCGGCTACGGGTTTGTCGAGGGGCCTCGGGGGCTCGCGCCGCTCGGGGGGAAACGGCGGCGGATGTCGGCATCTTTTGGCGCCGAGAAAACGCATAGTAGGGCTTATGGTTGAATCCGTTGAACACTTGCTTCAGAAATTGGCGGCCCTGTCGGGCTTCGAGCGTTACGCGCAGGACGAGGCGAAGATCGAGCTTTTGTGCGGCTATTTGTGGGCGCGTCGGTTTGCGCCCGAGCTTCCCTTGGAACGCTTCCTGGAGTGCCTGGTGACCGCCTGCGGCGGGGGCGACCACCGCGCATGGGCGCGTCCCGAAGACGCCTTGGATCGGCATTGCCCGAAACAAGGCGACACGACCGAAAACGCCGGATGGACCGAGCGCGAGCGGGCGGAAATCCTGCGGATCTACATCGACGCGCTCCGCATGTCGGAGGCGGCCGGCGATCCGCTGCGGATGGACCTGGACCAGTTCCTGGAGGCCGTGGCGCCGTCCTATCGGTCTGGCTTTGCCGACCCGTCGTCTACCGCCGGCGAGGAGCCGGCAAGACCCGCGGAGCCGCCTGCGTCCCCGGTAACGGGCCGGGCGATCTACGAGGTCTACCCGGGCGGTCGGGCGTATCGAGGGTTCGTGCTCAGGGAATATTTCGACGGCGCCTTGGCTTACGTGGACTTCCAGTCCGATGACGGGGAGATCTTCCGCCATATCGCCGCGTCGCAAATCCTCCCCTGTTCGGACCCGTTCCCGAAGCGGCTCCCGAATGTCGAGCGGCATACGGTGGAGCTGTCGGGCGCGGAGTATTACTTGGTGTCGCAGATGTTGTCCCGCCGTGACTACGAGGAGAGCCATAGCCCGCTTTACCAGAAGGTGGTGGAGCTGCCGCACGGGAAAATCTACCTGAACGTATGGAGCGGGCATGGCGGGCCGTATGTCGACCCGTATTTCGAGCGCGCGGACGGTAAGGTCACGGATCTTCCCCCTCGACGCAATATCGAGGGGGACTACTGGTTCACGCTGTCCGACGATACGGCGCTTTGTCTGACGGTGAGCGTCGAAGGAGGCCCTTCCGATGGCGCGTGATTTCCGATCAGGGCTTGACCGCGATCTCCAGGGGCGCTTGCAATCGCTTCCTCCGGCGGATTGGGTGCTCGCGATGCGGGCGCATTACCGGCGTACGGGAGCGTATCGGGCGAGCGACCTGCGCCGGTTGCTTGGGGACCCGAACCGCGCGGTCGAAGTGGGCCCTAAGGTGGATTTGGCGTCGGTTCTTTTGGGGCGGGCATGATGGTCGCTTGACTGCTAAGCCGGCCGGCGATACGCTGGAATGGTCTGCGTGGTGGTCCTGGAAGGCCGGCGACGAACGATTCGTCGTCCGGCCTGTTTTTTGGTGAGGGTATGGCCGATTTCGCGGTATTTACCCTGACGCAGAACGAGAAGTTCTTCTTGCCGATTTGGCTACGCTACTATGTGCCGCAATTTGGTCCAGAACACGTCTATGTGCTGGATCACCGTTCCGAGGGAGACGCGCTGGCCAGCCTGTTGGATTTGCAGCGGGGTTACGGATTCCAGTATCTTCGGCTGGAGTATCCGATCTCCTTCGACGACCGCTGGTTGACGAAGACCGCCTGCCATTTCCAGCGTTTCCTCTTGGAATCGTACCGTTACGTGCTGTTCTGTGGCGTCGACGAGATCGTCGCGCCCTCGCCGGCGTTAGCGCCGACGCTACGGGATTATCTTTCGGACTTGCAGCCGTCGCTGGCGCCTAGGCGATGCTATGGCGTGGAGGTGGTGGAGCATCACGAGCCGCCGTTGTCGCTGGACGCGCCGATTTTGCTGCAACGCCGGTGGGGTTATCACTGCATGCGTTATTCCAAGCCGGCGTTGGCCTCGGTGCCCGTATTGTGGCAGCCCGGCTTCTCGTCGGCGGTGAATGTGCCGCGCGACCCTTCGGCGATTCTGCCCGATCTGTGGTTGTTCCACCTGCATCGGGCGGATTTCGATGTATGTCTTGAGCGCCACCGGGAGAGGGAGCAGCGCCCGTGGGTCGAGGGGGCCAGGTTTCGTCCCCCATACTTCCAAAACGTCATCGTCGAGCCGGACCGGCTCCGGGCCTGGTTCGGTTGGCACGCGGACGACACGCGGCAGTATGCTCAGCTTGAGATGTTGCCCGAGTGGTCGAAAGGGATCGTATGACTTGCACGGATACGTTGTTTGTGGTCGGGCCGAGCCTGAGCAAGTATCGCGCCCAGGATACGCTCGACGCCGTGCGGAAGTGGTCCGACGGTTCGTGTTGCGTGGTGTTCGTATCGAACACCGAGCAACCGCTTCCCAAGGACGGCGACGCCTGGCCGGTGGGTCGGGCGTTCAAGCCAGGCACGGACGAGGGGTTCATGCGGGGCTACGGGCTGTGGTGGGCGATGGATCGCGGGATCCAGTTCCGGCAGGCGATTTTGATGAGCGCGACTTGTCTGATCGTGGCCCGGGGTCTGGATGCGTGGTGCGCGGAGCGGTTGCGGCGGACGGACCTGGGGCTGATGGGCGTCCAGGCGTGGACGAACTACGCCGACGCCTACAAGCGGTCCCTCGGCCTGCTGGCGGAGTGGGGGGTTCCGTTCGAGAACTGGGACTGCGCGACCGAGGTTTTGTCGTCGTCGTTTCTATGCCTGTCGGCGTCGTTCGCCGACTTGCTCTTTGGCCGAGGCTGGCTGTTTCCCGAAAGGTGCGAGGCGTGGCCGGCAAACTACGGGGCGTTCCTGTCGTGGACTGCCCAGATGTTCGGATATTACAAGCTGGCGTGCGGGCACGTGAACAGCCCCTGCCCGCCGCTCTACGTGGCCCTGGATACCAGTGTCCCGGTCGATCATCCGGCGCCGATGATTCTCCACGAATCGTTCAAGCTCTATTGCCCGGTGGATCGTGTCCGGGGATATAGCGAGGAGGAAGTCCGGCGGATTTATGCCGCCAGGCGCGCCGGGAAATACGAGGACGAACCGGATTTTCGGTATTTGGGCGGACCGCCGGTTTGACTCGGCGGAGTTCGCGGATCGACGCACAGCCAGGCAACAGGTGGAGTATGGGCGATAGCAGGCGTCATCGCGTGTTTGCGAGATTCATTCGCCGCCAGTTCGGACGAAAGGCATCTACCATCCTGGTAGTGGCCGACGGCAAGGGCGAGCTGGCTCGGGCCCTTGCCAATAAGGGCTTTCGTGTCAGGGTCGTCGAGGCCAAGCCAAGGTTTAGTGGTCGCGGCCACAAGCGCATCCAGTACACCGCGGGGTGGTTCGACGAGTCTGCGCCGGTGCCAGAGGACGTTATCGTGGCGATGCACCCCGACGAGGCTACGGGCGAAGTGGTCCTTGCGGCAAAGCGATTGCGCAAGCCCTTCGCGGTCGTGCCTTGCTGCATCAAAGGCAAACTCTCTAGCGGGGTGGGGAGCTTCGCTGGATGGGTAAATAAGCTCATGGCCGCGCACGGCAATTGCCGTCGCGCCGTGCTTAAGGGAATGAACGGAAAAAACGTGGTGATTTATGGCTAGAGGCGAACGCAATGAATGCTAACCAAGAATTTAACAAAATGTTTGCCGAGGTGCTCAATCGCGAGTACCAGCTCGTGTCTACGGCGGCGGAAATCTATTCGAGCCTGGCCGCCAATAGCTGGTGTCGTGCTAGCCGCATGGCGGAACAGCTCGTCGCGATGCAGAAGGACTTCGAGAGTGAAGTTGAGGAGGTCGCCGAGGCGAACCAGATGCGACGATCTCCGCCGGTTGTCTTGATGACGCTTACGCCGCAGGATTTGGCGGTTTTGTTCAAGTTGCTGCTAGGAGCGAAGTAACATGGACGAGCTATTTGTGTTTGCCGCGGATACGCACCTGGACCTGGCGCGCTTCGCGCGTCACCCGGCGATGACCGGCGATTCGCGGTTCGCGTTTTCACAGATCGTGGACTATTGCGTCTGCGAGCGTCTGCCGCTGCTGTTGGGCGGCGATATCTTCGACAAGGCCCGGCCGGATCCCGGGACGGTGCGGTTCTTCATGGATCAGCTCGCGCGGATGCGGGAGGCGGGCCAGCCGGTGTATTTCGTCCAGGGGGACCACGATCGGGACGCCTTGCAGCCGTGGCCTGGCCTGAGCGACGTCGCCCAGCATATCCATCACAAGCTGGTGGAGTTCGACGGCGGGATTCGGGTCTGGGGGCAGGATTTCGTCCCCCGCGCCCAGGTGGCGGAACAGTTCGCCGCCATCCCACCGGAGGCGAATACCCTGTTGATCCATATCTCGTGGAGCGATCTGCGCCGTATCGGGACGACGCACGCGGAGCTTTCGTCCGTGCCCGTCGTCCCGGTGGTCCTGACGGGCGACTATCACGTGTGCTGCGAGGTGGCGGCGACCGGCGCTAGCGGGCAGCCCGTGCGGGCGATCTCGCCGGGGTCGACCCATAGCCGGGCGTTGAACGAGCCGTTGCAGAAATACGTGCTTGTCTGCGGCGTCGACGAGTCGGGCCGGTTTGCCTATCGTCGGCAGCCGCTCTTGTCCCGACCGCAGTTCAACGGGGTGGTCCAAACCGAGGAGGATCTCGCCGCGGTGATCCGCGACGCCTACGCCTTCGCGGCGGCCATTCCCGAGTCGATCCCGGAGGAGATCCGCAAGCCGGTGGCGTGGATCAAGTTCCGGGACGACATTCCGGACGCATACGCCCGGCTGGCGGCGGTCTTCGCCGAGGACTGGTTCTTCTTCCCCGACCCGCAACACGTCGAGCAGACCGTGCAGGTCGGGGTGACCGAGGCGATGGCCGGTTCGACCAACGGGTTGTTCGAGGCCCTCGCGGCGCTCCGCCCGGAGAAGGATCGCGTGTATCAGGCGGCTTGCCATCTGCTGGAAGCGGCGATGAAAGGCAGGCTCAAGGAGGCGGTGGACGAGGTGGCGGCGATTTTCGAGAAGGATGCACTGGTTTATGGAGCTACTCAACCTGAGTCTTTGCAATTTCTGTCAGCACCGGCGGCGGGAGCTGGAGTTTCATAAGGGGCTGACGGCCCTGTTGGGGCCGAACGGTTCGGGCAAGTCGAACATCCTGAACGCGATCCGGTGGGCGTTGACCGGCGACCCGCAGAACGCGGGGGTCAAGACGGACAACATCTGCCAGCTTGCCGACGCGACCGAGCGTTCGAGCGTCGCCTTGCGATTCCGCCACGGCGGCGCGGACGTCCTGGTGACGCGCTACCTGCGTCCGGCGACCAAGTCGGTCCTGGAGATCGACGGGTCGCCGACGATCACCGGCGACGTGGCGATCAACGCTGCGATCCAGGAGATGCTGGGGATCGATTTCGACCTCTTGAACGCCCTGGTCCTGGTGAGCCAGGGAGACATCTTTGGGTTTCTGGCGAAGACGCCGGCCAAGCGGGCCGAGGCGTTGCAGAAGATGTTCCGCACGGACTGTGCGGAACGGATCCATAGCGCCTTGGGGCAGTTTATGTCCGGGGTGGAATTGCCGGCGGTCCCGGGAAATCGCGACGAGGCGGTCCGGGCGCTGGAGGCCGCCTTGTCGCGTCATCGGGAAGTCCGCGAGAAGCTTCAGCAGCGGCGGTCGCTGGAGGAGCTGCGGAACGATAGTGCCGCCGCCTGGCGGGTGTACGAAACCTGGCAGGCGCATCAATCCTGGACGCAGCACCTCCAACACGTCGTGGCGCAGCTTGCCGAGGCGGAGAAAGCCCAGGCGGCGAGGCAGGACGGCATGGAGCGGATGGCGGCCGAGGTGGCGCGGCTGGAGGAGTCCCTGCAAGGGGCCCGCCCGGATTACGAGCAGGCCAAGGCGTCGCTGGCCGTGCTGGCCCATTACGAGCGGGTGGCGAAGAAGCGCGAAGAGATTCACGCCAAGCTGGCGATCCGGCGGCGCGAGCTGGCGCAGCTCGTGCCGCCGACCCCGCCCGAAGGGTATCGGCCCGCCGATGACGCGTTCCGCAATGAGCTCCAGGCGATGGCGAACGCCTTGACGGCCGACGAGCAGTTCGTGTCGAGCTTCGATCCGGCCTCGGGTCGGGTCGAGTGTCCGTGTTGCCGCACGCCGGTGAGCGTGTTGCAGCCGCGGCTGGAGGAAGTCCGCAAGGCGCTGCCGGAGAAGACGGCGGCCTATCGTCGCAGCTCGGCGCATTATCATCGGTGCGTCGAATACGAACGGCAAGCGTCGCTGTATCAACGGGAGCGGCAGCGTCTGGAGGACCAGATCCGCCAGCTCCACGCCGAGGACGCCAGTCTGCAAACGTTGACGCCGGAGGCGCTTCAGCCGAAAGCCGAGCTGGAAGGCAAGATCCGCGCCTATGCCGACTACGAGGCGCAACTGGCGACGTTCCGCAAGACGCTGGAGGAGTGGCGGTTGTCGCATGCCCGGCAGGAAAGCTCGATTCGCGAGCTCCGCGCGCAGAAGCAGCGGATCGAGCAGACGCTGGCGTCCGTGTCGGTTACCGAAGCCGATGCGGCCGACGCCCAGGCCCGGCTGACGCGCCTGGAAGCCGAGGAGGCCGAGCTGCTGAACTTGCAGGCGTCGGAGCACGCCGTCCAGGTGGAGGTCGCGCGGTGGCGGGAGCGCCTGGAGGCGATCGACGAGGCGATGCGCAAGGCGGCTCGGGCGCGGGCCTTGTTGCGGCATCTCGGCGAGGTGCGGTCGTTGTTCCACAAGGACGCGGCGCCAAGATTTGTCGCTCAAGCGAACTTGTCGGCCTTGTGCCACGGCACGAACGAGTACCTCGAGCTTTTGGGCGCGGAGTTCCGCGTCTCGGCGAGCGAGGGGTTGTCGTTCAACGCCGTGTTCGCCGACGGCCGCTTGCAGCCGGCGGAGCGTTTGTCGGGCGGCCAGAAGGTGGCCCTGGCCCTGGCGTTCCGGCTGGCGGCGTATTTCGTGTACGCCGGGGACCTGGCGTTCGTGGCGCTGGACGAGCCGACGGCCTATCTGGACGCCGCCACGCTCGACTCGCTGAAAGGCACTTTGGAGCATTTGCGCGGGATGATTAACTCGCGGGGGATGCAAATGCTGTTGATTACGCACGAAGCGGCGCTCCAGCCCTGCTTCGACAACGTCATTTCCCTATGAACCGATGCTATGTTCTGTATCGAAACGGCGAGTACTGGGCGAAGCAGGTCCGCGGCCGGCCGCGTCGGGTTTCCGACGAGGCCGGCTTGTGGGGCCTGCTGGAACGCAAGCCGTCGATGCTCTGTACGATGGGCGACGCGGATCACGCCCGGTTGATCGTTCGGGCGTCTCGCCGAGGGATCCGCGTCGCCCTGGTCCGGCCGGATCCGGCCTGGACGAATCCGGCGACGCCCGCCTCGGAAACGCTGGCGCGGATGCGGGAATGCACGCGGCCGCCGATGTGCGGTGGTTGGCATACGGCGACCGAAGCGGATTTCGCGACGTATGCTTTGCTTGCCGGAGACGAGCCGGACGACGGAAACGGCGAACCGGCGCACCCCCTGCTTGATTATCTGGGGTTTGTCGTCGGGCTTGACGAGGCCGCCTGTCGGGACCTGATCCGCGAGGTCGTCGATCCGCGCTGGCACGCGGATCCCGAACGGCCGGAGCGGTTTTCCAGGCTCCAGATGTTTCTGGGCGTGAATCCGAGGTGGTTCGAGCGGTTGCGGGCCGGCGGCGAGCTGCCGCCGGCCGCGCGTCGCTTGCAGATGGTGTCGCGGGCGTGGGCGGCGGGGGACGGATATCCGCTGGACATGCCTGGCAATTTTATTCAGCGCATCTACGTCGCGGGCGGGAGGTCCGACCGGGCGTTTTTGCGGGCGTCGCGCCGGTTTGTCCTGTTTCTCGGGCACGCCTGGCGGCAAGTGATTTACGAAGCCAACGGCGGCGCGGCGAACCAGCTCTTCGTGCCGGAGCTGTTTTTCAAACAGCCGGCCGAGATCGAGGGGTTCAAGCAGCACTTGTCCCGTTGCCGGGAGGCGCGCCGGTGCGCGGCGGGACGCAAGACGGAGCAAGCGGGCGGTGAGCTACGCCGTCCGGAGGGGGAAGAGCATGGAGGAAGTTGAGGCGAGGCTGCGGTTTACGCGGGAATGCTTGGGCAGCGCTCGGGACAAGGCCAATATCTTTCGCATGTTGCGCGGACCCGACGGTCGGGTGATGTTTCTACCGTCCTGGTGGCGCGACCGCATGGTGTACGCGGCCCAGGTGACCAACCAGTCGGCGGACCTCGTCCGCAAGATCGACTGGGATCCGTTCATCGACGGCAAGCCCGTCGGCGGTTGGCGGCGGACGCTGCCCGCCGAGAAGGGGCGACGGCGTTGTTACGCGATCCACGAGGCGTTCCGGCGGGGCGACGTGATCGCCGTGAGGGCGGTGTTGCCGGACGGCTTGTCGCGGGAGGTCTTTCATCGCCTGTTGTCGGTCGTCGGGACGTATCGCGGCATTTCTCCGTTTCGGGCGGAGAATCCCTACGGGACGTTCGAGGTGCTCTCGGTGGGGCCTCCGGGGGCGGATACTTAGAAATTGCGACGGGCGCGTGGTCATGGATCTCATCTTGCGGAAGTACGGGACTCTGGTGGACTTGGGCGTGGGCGAAGACGGCCCGATCCCGGACGATGTCTTGGAGATTCTCCGTCCGGAGCTGACCTATACCTATCGGCAGTATCATCACGGCGCGGACGCCTATAACTGGACGACGGGAGAGCGGACCCCGGTGACGCTGGAGCGGCGGTCGATGTATCTGGTCGAGCGCGGCCGGCTGACTACCGGGTACGGCTTGACGCCGCGGATCCTTCGGACGTTGGCTAGGCACGGCCATCGGGCGTTCGTCCTGGACATCAGTCCGCCGCGTCCCCGACCGGACGCCTACGTGCCGGACTGGGCCGCCGTGCGGGACGCGATTTCCTTTCGCCCCATGCAGTTGGAGTGCCTGGAGACGATCGCCAGCCAGCCGGGCGGGGTGATTAAGGCCCCGACGGGCTTCGGCAAGACGATGCTGATTTACGCCTTGGCGGTGTTGTATCCCCGGGCGAAGATCGACGTGGTCATCAAGTCGAAGGACGTGGCGGCGCGGATTGTCCGCCAGCTTTCCCGGCATCTGCCGACGGTCGGCATGGTGGGCGGCGGACGCCATCAGACGGGCCGCGTGACGGTCTATACGGCGGACAGCCTGCATCACGCCACGGGGGATACGGACTTTCTCCTCGGCGACGAGGCCCATCAGCTCGTCGCCCCCCGCGTGGCCGAGGTGTTGGGAAAGGTGTATCGGCACTCGCGGAACTACGCCTTCACGGCGACGCCCGAGGGGCGGTTCGACGGCGCGGACGCGAGGCTGGAGATGTTCTTCGGGCCGGTGATCTTTTCCCTGTCGTATGACGACGCGGTGCGGTTGGGTTTGGTCGTGCCGATCCGCGTCCGCTGGCTGGTGTGTCGGATGATGCACAACCCGGTGGCCGGGCGGACGAGCGCCACGGCCAAGAAGCGGTGGGGGATCTGGCGCAACGAGGAGCGCAACGCACTGATCGCCGCCGACGTGCGGGAGAACTACGCCGACCAGCAGGTCTTGATCCTGGTGGAGACGGTGGAGCACGCGATTTATCTCTGGCAGCACCTGCCCGAGTTTTCCTTGTGTTACGCGGCGATCGACGACCACCGGCTGGAGCAATATCGGCGTTGGGGCATGTTGCCGGACGATTTCCAGCCGATGACGGCCCAACGGAGGGATGCGATGCGGCGGGCGTTCGAGGCCGGCGAGATCAAGAAGGTGATCGCTACCGACGTCTGGGCGACGGGGGTGGACTTCGAGCGGCTGCAAGTGGTCTACTCGGTGTCGGGTCGCCAGTCGGAAATCTGGGATACGCAAGGCCCCGGCCGGGTGAGCCGGGTATATGACGGGAAGGCGTATGGCGAGGTGGTCGATATCGTGGATGTCTTCGATTCGGGCTTCCAGGCCAAGTCGCGGGCGCGATACCGGCACTATCGGAATCTGGGTTGGACGCAGGATTGGCCGGTGTCCAGTCGGCAGATATCGAGTATTGGTTCGTCGGACTGATGCTGGCAACGCGGAGGAACGCGGATGACGATTCGGCCGCAACGTACGGTGGACTTGCGGGAGTACGCGCAGCCCGTCGCGTCAGATAAGGAGCGGGAAGAGAACGAGGAGCGTATCGCGAGGATCTCCTCGTTCGTGCGGTCGATGTACGTGTCTTGTGCCCGCGAGTATTTGCGTTCGCCCAATTATGGCGAGCGCGAGATACCCCAGTGGGACGGCGGCGCGGATCCGTACGGGGTCCGGCACACGGCGGTATGGCCGAAGATCGCCAGGTTCGTATTGCAGCACAACGTGCCGCTGATGCCGTTTATCCGCGCCCAGTTCCAGGCGGTGAAGCTGGGGCGTCGCATCCCGACGCCGAACCAGTTCTACAACCAGCAGGCGCTGGAGAATTACTATCGCTACATGGCGAGCGTCGAACCGAACGAGCTTGCTCGTCGCGCGCGACTGGAAAAAGACGCGATCTTGTCGGTCGCCGGGCCGTATGTCGAGGAGCTGGGTTGGCCGATCCAGCGCGCCGTGGAGTACGCGATGGGCGATCTCGCCGGTCTGGGAATTTCTCCCTTGACGCGGTTCTGCGTGGCCGTTCAGACTGAACTTCCCGACCTCGCGGAGCGCTATCGCGACCCGGCGTTGATGCAGTACCTCTGGGAGAGCGCCCAATATGACGAGGTGTGGGGGGATAAGATCCCGGCGGAGTTTAGGCAGGAAGCTGACTCGCTTCGGAAGGCGTTGGAAAGCATTTGAGGGAGCGCTATGCAGACTACCGACCCTGTGTGGATGGCACAGAGGCCGACGGCGACCGTCTCGCCTGTCACTAAACAAGAGCTTTTCATTCTGTTTCAGCATTTCATGCGGTCGCCGTCGTTTTTCCGAGAGGCGCGGCTGACCTTTCGGTCACATTTGCTGGACCCGGTCGGCGAGGCGGGGTTCCAGGTCCTCTGGAACGTCTTGTGCCAGGTCCACGACCGTTATCCGGCCGAGGAATATAACAGCCGTCTGGTGACGTATCTTGCTTCGCGCTATTTGCAGAATAGCGCGGACGACCTGAGTCCCGAGATGGTCAACCTGTTGACGCGATACGAGCCGGGCGGGGTGATTTTCGACGCGTTTCATCTGCCCTCGGACCAGTTCTCGCTGCCGGTGGCGAGGGATATTCTACGCCGGTTTCTTTACGAGCGGAGCATCGCGGCGCCGTTTCGCCGGGTGGCGGCGAACGTCAGCGCGTCGGGCTATCCCGACAACCTGGGCGAACTCGTCCAATTGCTGGCCGAGCAGCATCGGCGCAATACCTCGGTCGCGGCGACGCCGGTGGTCGCGTCGGTGATTCCGATGGAGGGTGATCCCCGGGCGGCGTTCGTCTTTCATCCGGTGGGGATTCCGTTCATCGACGAGGTGGTCCACGGCCATTGCGAGGGTTCGGTGTACGGTATTTTGGGGACGACCGGCTCGGGGAAAACGACGATGTGTTGCCAGATCGCGGCATCGACGGCCCGGCGGTCGTGGGTCGAAGCGCGTACGAACGGAGGTCCGGTGCCTCTGACGGTGTATTTCACGGCGGAGCAGCCTGCTCGCGAGCTGCGGCCGCTGATCCAGTCGTACATCATGCGGATTCCGCGGGCGAAACTGATGACGTTCACCGATTACCGGTGTCTGACGACCCGGGATTGCCTGGCCGAATACGAGCGGCACCTCCAACAGGACGTGAATGAGCCGGTGGGCGAGCTGGAACGGTGGCAGGCCAACGCCCCGATGCTGGAGCAAGGTCTGGTGCTGGTGGATTTCTCCCAAGGCGAGGACTTTCCCGACGCCGGCGAGGGGGGTATCGACGAGATTGTCAGCGTGTTGGAGCGCATCCTGGAGATGCGCCAGCAGCCGCTGCGGTGCGTGGTGATCGACTGGGTAGGTTGTCTCATCGACCGGCACGTCATGGCGACCGGGAGGGACGAGAACGCCTATCGCCACCTCTTGGGCCACTTCGTCGACGTGGCCAAGTCGAAGATCGCCGCGCGGTTCCGCTGTACGGTATGGGCGGCCCAGCAGCTTGCCGGCCGGGCGAAGAGTTTCGCCCCCACGAAGCTGATTGGCGAGGAGCCGGTCTTCCACGAGATCCAGGTGCTGGCTGCGTTGCACCCGGCGGCGGTCTATCGGCGACGCGAGCTGTACGAGACGTTCGCGGATCAGCTCCGGTTGTTTACGAAGCTGGTCCGCGGCGAGTCCGCCGGCCGGTCTGAGGCCGCGCTGTGTCATGTGGACGTCTACAAGGCGTCGCACTTGCGGCGGATCGTGGACGAGATCCTGGCGGATCCGGATCCCTTGCGGCGGATCATCGCGGTGGATGCCGAGTGGCACGGCGAGCGGCCCGAGGAGCCGGGGGCGTATCTGCGGACGATCCAGTTCAGCACGCGGCACGGGGAGGGCATCAATGTCGTCTTGCGGCACCGGGGCGGCGAGGTCGCGTTCCAGCCCTCGATCGAGGCGGCGGTGGCGGAGCTTTCCCGGTTGTTGACGGCCCATGACGGCTGGGTGCCCCGCGTTGGGGGACATTTCTTCCGCGCGGACCTGCCGTGGCTGCTTCACGCGGGGCTGGACGTTCGCCCGTGGTATGCCCCGGCGGAGAGTCCGGAGCGGTGTCGCTATGAGGGCGGCTGGGACACCAGCTTGATGTATCACGCGGTCTGCGAGACGGCGAGCTTCAAGCTGGAAGACATCGCGATCAAGCTGACCTCCGTGCCCCGTTATGACGTGCCGATCCACGCGGCGCGGCGCGAGTATTGCCGCCAGCACAACCTGAAGGAGAGCGATCTGGAGGGGTACGGGTTCATGTACGACTGGGTGCTGCACCCGTATGGGTGTTTCGACGCCGACGCGACGCGGCGGATCGCGATCCGGTGCATGGAGCCGGGCGGGTTGCTGGACAAGGACAGCTACGGCAACGCGTCATGGGTTCCGTACTGGATCGCTCATCGGGCGAGCCTGGCGTTTTTGGAGATGGAATTGAACGGGATCGCCGTGGACTGGGCGCGGATCGACCAGTTGGCGGCCCGGTACATGGAAGCCTACGAGAAGTTGCTGGCGTCGTTCCGCGAGGAAATCCGCTGGCCGGACTTCAATCCGAAAAGCGCGCCGCAGTGTACGGTGTTCTTGTTCGGCGACGCCTTCGGCCGGAAGCGGGGCGGCGCTTCGATTCGTCCGGACGGGGCCCTGACGCTGGGATTGACGCCGATCAAGACGACGGGTCGGCGCTCGAAACTCTGGAGCGACGTGGTCGAGCGCGGCGAGGCGGCCAAGTACTCCCCCTCTACGGACAAGGAGACGCTGGGGATTCTCGGCCAGCGGCAGCCGTTGGTGCGAAAGCTGCGGGACCTGAAGTTCGTCGGCCAGGTGTTGCAATCGGTCTTGCGGCGGCCGGAGGTCGACGAGGAAACCGAGGAGTGGGAGCTGGAGGATGGCCACGGGGTTTACTCGGCGGGTCTGCCCGGATCGGTGATGTCCGACGGGCGGATCCATACGCACTTGTACCAGACCAAGGAAACCGGCCGGGCGTCGAGCGCCCGACCGCCGCTACAGAACCTCTCGTCGCGCCGGGAGGCGGATTATCGCCGCATCCTGGGCTATGTCAAGGACGGCAAGCCCGCGGGCGATTATTTGGACGTGTTCGGAGCGCCGCAATATCTTTTCCCGCTCCGGTCGATCTTGCGGGCGTCTCCTGGGTGGGTGCTCGTGGAGGCGGACTTGATCGGGGCGGAGCTGGCGGTGATCGCGTGGGCGTCGGGCGACAGGACGATGATCGAGCATGTCCGCAGGAACATGCTCCCGGAGGATCATCCCGACTTCTACGACATCCATAGCCACACGACGGTGCGGGCCTTCCGATTGGATTGCGAGCCTACCAAGAAGGGGTTGGCGGCGATCGGGAAAAGCCACCTGCGGGTGGGCGCGAAGGCGGTGAACTTCGGCGTCCCGTACGGGCGCGGGGCGGCGGCGATCGAGCGGCAGTGCCGCGAGGAGGGGGCCGAGATCACGATCGACGACGCCCAGCGGCTGATCGACGGGTACTTCGAGCAGTATCCGGCGACGGCGACGTTTCTGGAGGAGTGCCGGAAGCGGTCCCAGGATCCTGGATGGTTATGTAACTTTTTCGGGCGATACCGCCGGTTTGTGCGCAGCAATGATCCGAGCGTGATTGGGGAGCAGGAGCGCCAGGCGATGAATTACCCGATTCAGTCGGCGGTGGCCGACGCGGTCAGCGTGGCGCTGTACAACATGCTCCAATACCGTAAGACGCATCCGGACGTGACGTTCCGGTTATTGTTGCAGATCCACGACGCGGTTCTGGTAGAATGTCCAGCGTCCCACCTGGCCGCCGTGAAGCAGATGTTCGTGGATTGCATGTCTTATGGCGTTCCGATATGGCCGAGGCGGTTGGACGGCAGTCCGATGCCGGTGAATGAGCCGTATCACTTCGGCGTTGACATCAAGGCATACCTCAATTGGGGAGAGAAGTTGACGGCGGAGAAAGCGAAAGAAGCGGGGATCGATCCTGAGTTGTTGTGATGGGTGAATTTCTAAGTATTGCGACGGTGTTTGGTGTTTGATGTAGCGTTTGGTTTAGTGTTTGACGGAGTTCGGTGGGCACAATGCAACAGACGAAACGGCGGCACCAAAGGGCAGAACTTGGTCAAGCGGAGGAGGCAAATCGTGGTCGTTATTTTTTGAAGCCTGGTCGCGGCTCGGTCTGGCGGCCCGCGTGGATAGAGGGGCAGACGACGATCCGGATTCTGCCCGTCCGGAACCTGGACAACCCGGCGGAGTGGGAGCCGTTCAAGCGCTCGCCAAAGCCGATGGACTTTGGCGATTGGATCCGGAAATATCCGGTGTGCCGTAACATGGGCGAAACGGACCCGGTGACGTTCATTATGTACGACCCGGCCGATATGACGTTAACGCGCGATCAGATGCGTATGACGCCCGGCTGGGTGCTTTTCAATGAGATTACGTTGGCCGTCACTAGCGGGCAGGCTCCGCCAGGGTGGAAAGAGCTGCTCATGGTTACGTTAAAAGGACCTGCGCCGTTGTCGCGTCCGACGGAGGTTTATCTGGTACAGTGTTTCGTGATGCAGTACGGGACGACGGTGTTCCCGTCGCCGCGCGGGTTCGCGGCGGACGACCAGCCGATCGTCATGGAGATCACGCGGTCGGCGGGCCAGATGCTCCTGGAAAAGCTGGACGAGACACGGCCGGACTATGACGGTCCGGCGGAGGACTGGGAACGGTCCATGCTTCACGGCGACCCGGTGTCGATCGACTACGGGAGGTTCGTGACGTTTTACAACCTGAGCAACGTTCCGCTCCGACAATCTTGCGAGCAGAACTGGTCGCGCGAAACGGTCTTCGGCTGCAACGGTTGGTCCGAACATCTAGGGGTCGGCGTCGATATCGACGAGACGTTCAACGGGTTGTCGGCGAACCTGCGCGATTATGAGGACGTCGTGGCGTCGAAGGTACAGCCGTGGGACGATATCCTGTATTTCCCATCGTTCGAGGAGCAGGCGAGGATGCTGGCCGACAAGTTCCCGCCGAGCGCGATCTTGTATGCGTGGCGGGATTTCCCGGATTGGATCCCGGACTCGGTCCTTCGAAGGGCAGTGAACGCGCGGACGTTCCCTGTCCCGCCAATGCAGTACCCGAAACGCGGTTTGGGCGAACGGCAGTCCGATGCCGGTGAATGAGCCGTATCACTTCGGCGTTGACATCAAGGCATACCTCAATTGGGGAGAGAAACTGACGACAGAGCAAGCGAAAGAGGTCGGGATCGACCCGACGGTTCTGTGATGGGTTGAATTTCTAAGTATTGCGACGGTGTTTGGTGTTTGATGTGCGTTTGGTTTGGTGTTTGACGAGTTTGGAGGACACAATGCAACAGACGAAACGACGGTATCAGATGGCGGAATTCGGCCGGGCGGAAGAGGAAAATCGCGGCAGGTATCTCTTGAAGCCGGGTCGCGGCTCGGTCTGGCGGCCCGCGTGGGGGGATGGGCAGACGACGATCCGGATTCTGCCCGTACGGAACCTGGACAACCCGGCGGAGTGGGAGCCGTTCAAGTTGTCGCCAAAGCCGATGGACTTCGGCGATTGGATCCGGAAATATCCGGTGTGCCGTAACATGGGCGAAACGGACCCGGTGACGTTCATCATGTACGACCCGGCCGATGTGACGTTAACGCGCGATCAGATGCGTATGACGCCCGGCTGGCTTCTGTTTCGCGCGATCGATCGGGCAATCGCTAACGGGCAGGAGCAGCCCGGCTGGGGCGCGTTGCTCAAGGGCGGGGTAAACCGCTCTGCACCGTTGTCGATGCCGACGGAGGTCTATCTGGTGCAGTGTTTCGTGATGCAGTACGGGACGACGGTGTTCCCGTCGCCGCGCGGGTTCGCGGCGGACGACCAGCCGATCGTCATGGAGATCACGCGGTCGGCGGGCCAGATGCTCCTGACGGAGCTGGAGAAGGAGCGTCCGGACTACGACGGCCCGATTGAGGACTGGGAACGGTCCATGCTTCACGGCGACCCGGTGTCGCTTGACTACGGACGGTTCATCACGTTCTACAACCTGAACAAGGATCCGCGGAAGCAACCCAGCGGCGAGCAGAACTGGTCGCGTGAGACGCCCCGCAGCGGCGACGGGCGGTCCGAACGGATCGGGTTCGGTATCTACATCGACGAGACGTTCAACGGCCTGTCGGCCAAATTGCGTGACTATGAGGACGTCGTGGCGTCGAAGGTACAGCCGTGGGACGATAT
>Ga0209101_1000552_pt1 | contig 30468 bp, 19 predicted proteins | sample ConPoolayeCmetaG_FD_185481 | JGI IMG/M metagenome (GOLD analysis project Ga0209101, IMG submission 185481) | Hot spring microbial mat communities from California, USA to study Microbial Dark Matter (Phase II) - Cone Pool mat layer C metaG... ...
ATCAGTTGCGGATCGGAAACGCACAGCTCGTCGAACGAGCGGTTGGTGAAGACGTGCCGTCGATAGATTTCGGTGCCCATCGCGCCGTCGAAGACGAGCACGCCGGTGCGTAGGGCGTCGGGAAATAATGGGCGATCCATACTGAATTCGAAAAAGCCACGAAGGACGGATTCTAAATCTTGATCGTATTCCGCCATCCCTCCAACGGCAAGCACCCCTCGGCCCTTGCCACCCCGAAGAGCGGGGATAGAATGGGGCGATTCGGGAATCGAGCCTTCGAGCTTATCCGCAAAGTCCCCTCTGCCTTCGGGAAAGGGTTAGGGTGAGAGCAGCCGAGTATTGGGATCGAGCTGAAAAACACGCCGCGGTTTCAGCCGCCCTCACCCCCAGCCCCTCTCCCGCAAGCGGGCGAGGGGAGATTTTGGGATAGGCTCTTAAAATCTTGGGGCGATCGCTGGGTGAACGGCCAACTGCTTCCTCTCGCTTTCACAAGGAACTCATCATGGTGCGCAAGCATGTTGCCTGGGCAGTGGTTGTGTTGGCGGTAGCTGGTTGTCAGGAGAGTCATCGCCCGACGGTTCGGGAGGTGAGGAGCGAGTCGGAGGCCAAGGCGGCCCCGACCGCCGATCCTAGCCCAACGGTTCCCGAAGAGAAGTCGGCCCCAGCCCCCTCCAGCCCCGAGGTGGACCTCGGCCAGGCCCGACTTACCGCCCCGGCGTCCTGGGCGCGGAAGTCGCCACGAGTGGCATTCATTCTTGCCGAGTTCGCGTTGCCGCGGGCCGAGGGCGATTCGGCCGATGGCCGACTCACCGTCAGCGTCGCCCGCGGCAGCCTGAAGGACAACATCGAGCGATGGCGCGGCCAGTTCGGCGGCAAACCCGAAAAGGAGTCCCAGGAAACCATCAAGGTCGAGGGCATCGACGTGACGCTGGTCGATTTTTCCGGGACCTACCAGGACCAGATGGGACCGTTTGCGCCGGGGGTCGATCGTTCCAACTACCGCATGTTGGGCGCGATCTTCGAACTGGGCGGCGAACTGCATTTCCTCAAGGCCTATGGACCGGCCAAGACCATGGAGGCCCGCGCCCCCGAGTTCCGCGCCTTCGTCCAGTCGCTGAAACCGACGCAGTCGCCGAAGTGACGCTGCGCGACGGCCTCTTCCAGAACCGCGCGGCATTTTCTTGGGCGGCTGTTTCCCCAAGCGGAATGCGATAGAATCGGGGCGGACGAACCAGTAGCTTAGGAGGACTGTCATGATCCGCTTCAACCGTCGGGAATGGTTCCGTGCGTCGGGGGCGGTCGCGGCCTGCGCGGTGATCACAAGCCGCGTTCGGGCGGCGGCTCCGCGGGCGAAGATCGAACCGCCTCGAATCATCAGTTGGCAATCCGACCTGTACCACGGGTGGCCGACGCTGGCGCGGCGACGCAACGGACAATTGCTGCTTGCCTATTCCGGGGGCCGCGAAGCGCATGTCTGCCCTTTTGGACGCGTCGAGTTGATGCAGTCCAACGACGGGGGCCAGCACTGGCTATGGCCCCGCGTGCTGATGGACTCGGCGATCGACGACCGTGACGCGGGCGTGGTCGAGACCGCCAAGGGGAGCATCCTGGTGACCACCTTTACGTCGCTGGCCTATGAACCGCTGCTGCAAAAGGCGGAAAAAGATCCCGCCAGGTTCGACAAGGATTCCTGGCCGCGTCCGCCGCGGCGATTGGAGCGTTGGCGGGCGGCGCACGAGCGGCTAAGCGACGAGGAGCGGAAGTCGCAACTGGGCGTGTGGATGCTCCGCTCGACCGACGGGGGCGTGACCTGGTCCGCCCCCTATCGCTGCCTGGTCAACAGCCCGCATGGTCCCATTCAGCTTTCCGACGGCCGATTGCTTTACGCGGGCAAGGCCCTTTGGGAGACTCCGCCGGACGGCCACCACGCCCGAGTGGGCGTCTGCGAATCGGCCGACGACGGCGTTGGTTGGCGCTGGCTGGCGGAGATTCCCCCCCGACCCGGCGACTCCACCGACCAGTACCACGAACTCCATGCCGTGGAGGCGGCCAATGGTCGGATCGTCGTGCAAATCCGCAACCACAATAAGGCCAACGCGGGCGAGACGCTCCAGTGCGAGTCTTCCGACGGCGGCAAGACCTGGAGCGTGCCCCGGGCCATCGGCGTCTGGGGACTGCCTTCCCACTTGCTTCGACTCAAGGACGGGCGGCTTTTGATGACCTACGGGCACCGCCGCGCGCCGCTCGGGAATCAGGCCCGCGTCAGCAAAGACCACGGCCAAACCTGGTCCGAGCCGATCGTTCTGTCCGACGACGGCGTCTCCTCGGACTTGGGCTATCCCTCGACCGCCCAACTGGACGACGGCACGCTGGTCACCGTGTGGTACGAAGCGGTCAAGGAGTCCCCCTTCGCCGTGCTCCGCCAGACGCGTTGGACGCTGGAAGGATGACGGCGTCATGCTTCGCACGCGGCTGATGGTCGGGACGCTGCTCATCGCGGCCCTGGTCGCGCTCTGCTGGCTGGATCACGGCGCGGCAGTGCCTGGGGCATGGCTCTTGCCCGTGCTCGTGGCCTTCACGATCCTGGCCTCCCAGGAACTTTTGAAGCTCTTCGCCGCCAAGGGTCTCCGGCCGGTGGCCGCGTCGGTGTACGCCGGAAACCTGCTGGTCGTGCTCAGTCCTTGGGCGGGGTCGGCCGCGAGGGGCCTGGAGTCTTCCGCCGCCTCGGCGATCGGCGACTCGATCGCCCCTGGCTCGGCCGCCGAGTTCGTACTGGCGGCCTTGGCCATCGCCGTTGCCTTGGCGTTGCTCGGCGAGATGGCAAGGTATGGGGGGCCTGGTCGGGTCGCCGAGAACCTCGGCGCGAGCGTCTTCGCCGTCGTTTACCTGGGACTGTTGTTGAGTTTCGCGGTGCGACTCCGCCTGGAGCAAGGCGTCGCAGCGCTGGCGTCGCTATTGATCGTGGTCAAGATGGGCGACACCGGGGCCTATTTCTGCGGCAAGGTCTTCGGCGCCCACCGCATGTCCCCCCGGCTCAGCCCGAGCAAGACCGTCGAGGGCGCAATCGGGGCGATCGTCTTCTCGGCGGCGGCGAGCTGGGCCGTGTTCCAATGGCTCGTGCCCCTCGCCTCGCTCCCCGGCCGCGTCGCCCACGGACCAGGCTCCTCGCTCGCCGCGATTGGCTTCGGCGTTGTCCTGGGCGTGGTCGGCATCGTCGGCGACATCGCCGAGTCGCTCCTGAAACGCGACGCGGCGTGCAAGGATTCCAGCTCGTGGGTTCCCGGGCTGGGGGGAGTCCTGGATATGCTGGATTCCATCCTCCTCGCCGCGCCGGTCGCGTTCGCTTGCTGGCGACTCGGTTGGATCGGCTAACACCGCCGGCAAGTTTACCAAGCGGCGGCCACTACCATCGCGTGGCCAAGCACGTACCGTTGATCCGCAACGCTCAAGCGGTCGAAGGCCACGCGGACCAGCGAACCATCCACGCGCTGCAAACGCACCACTCCTTCTTGCATCGCCGCGAATCGGGCCATCAGACGATACTTGCCCGTGATGTCGGTCCAAACCCGAAGTGGGTTGTCGGTCCTCGAAGTCTTCTCGGCCGGCGCCTTGGGCTTCGCCTCAGCGGGCTTCGGTTCAGGCTTGGGCGCCTCGGCGGGCTTGGGGGCTTCAGCCGGTTTAGGCGCTTCTGCCTTGGGCGCCTCGGCCGGCTTGAGTGCTTCCGGCTTGGGGGCTTCGGCGGGCTTCGGCGCCTCGGCGGGCTTGGCTGGGGCGGGAGCAGGCTTGGGCGCCTCGGCGGGTTTCGCTGCCTCTGGCTTGGGTGCTTCAGGCTTGGGCGCCTCGGCCGGCTTGGGTGTTTCCGCCGGTTTGGGCGCTTCAGGCTTCGGCGTCTCAGCCGGTTTGGGCGATTCCGGCTTGGGAGCTTCGGCCGGCTTGGCCGGAGCGGGAGCAGGCTTGGGCGCCTCGGCGGGCTTTTCGACCGGAGGGGCCGGCTTGGCCGGGGCCGCAACAGGCTTCGGCGCCTCGACGGGCTTGGCTGGGGCGGGAGCAGGTTTGGGCGCCTCGGCCGGCTTGGGTGCCTCGACGGGCTTGGCTGGCGGGGCCTTCGGGGCATCAAGATACGGTTTTTCTGCCTTCGCAGGCGCTGGCGGCTTCACGGGCACGGGCGCCGGTTTGGTCGCCGGCTTCGGAGCAGCCGGTTGCGCTGGCTCGCAGGCAGCCGGTTGGCAACAAACCGACTCCACGCATACCACTTCACCACAACAGCACGAACACTCGACCGCGCAGCATCGAATGCGCCGCGCGCCGCGGCAGCATCCATCGTCTTTCCACCGGGCCGCCCAAACACCTTCGCCCACGGCCCAAAACAGCGTCACAAACGCAGCAAACCACCATCCCCATCTTCTCATCGCAAGATCCTCCACATAGTTGAAGTCGTGGCACTACCCTCAACGCGCAAAACCGGAAAAAGCCACGACGAACTATCCAAATAGACTATCCTGTCCAAATTGTGAGGGCAACCATCTTGTCTCGGGCAACGGTGTGCGGAAAAGTCAACCCCCAAGTTCAATTGCTCCTGTTGGCGGGAATTTTACCATCCATCAACAGGGGTAAGGCGAATCCGTTTCGGACCCCTGGTACACGATTGGATATTACGCCATATTGGTGGGTTGGCTGAAATAGGGTCTCTCGATCGCACTGGTGTTGTATGAAAGTCCGTTCGACAACGATCCTTACGGTGAGGCACAAGGGACGAGTCGCCATGGGCGGCGACGGCCAGGTGACGGTCGGCAATACCATCATGAAGGCCGACGCCGCCAAGATTCGCCGCTTGATGGACGGCAAGGTCTTGACCGGCTTCGCCGGGGCCACGGCCGACGCCTTTGCCTTGTTGGAACGGTTCGAGGCCAAGCTCAAGGACTTTCCGGCCAATGTTCCCCGCGCAGCCACGGAACTGGCCAAGGAATGGCGAACGGATCGCGCCCTGCGGCGATTGGAGGCGATGCTGGCGGTGGTCGATGGGCGAAACACCCTTTTGGTGACCGGCACGGGCGACGTGTTGCAACCGACCGACGGGGTGTTGGGAATCGGGTCTGGCGGGCCGCTGGCGGTGGCGGCTGCCCGGGCACTGTTGGCGCACTCCGAGCTGGGGGCCGCTCAGATCGTGCGGACCGCCCTGGAGATCGCCGCGGGGATCGATGTTTACACCAACACCAACATCATCGTGGAGGAATTGGAGTGGCAGAACTGACGCCCCGCCAGATCGTGGCGGAATTGGATCGGCACATCGTGGGCCAGGAGGCGGCGAAGCGGGCCGTGGCCGTGGCCGTGCGCAACCGCTGGCGCAGGCAGCGCTTGCCCGAGGAATTGCGGCCCGAGGTCGCCCCCAAGAACATCATGATGATCGGCCCCACCGGGGTAGGGAAAACCGAAATCGCCCGGCGCCTGGCCAAGCTCACCGGCGCACCGTTCGTCAAGGTCGAGGCCACGCGTTACACCGAAGTCGGCTACTATGGCCGGGACGTGGAAAGCATGGTCCGCGACCTGGTCGAAAACGCCATTGGCTTGGTCCGCGAAAAGGAGCGAGGCAAGGTCGAGGCCGAGGCCCGCGCCAGGGTCGAACAACGGCTGTTGGACCTCCTCATGGGCCGACCGGCCGACGACGAATCCGCCGCCGACTCGCCCGATACGCGCGAACGTTTCGGTCGGACGCGGGAGAAGCTGCGGGCGATGCTGGCGGCGGGGGCCTTGGAGGACCGCCGCGTCGAGATCACCATCGAACAGAAGGCCATGCCCCTGCTGTTCACCGGCGCTGGCATGGAACAGATGGACCTGGACCTGCACTCGATGTTCGAGAAAATCCTGCCCAAGTCCACCACGCGACGCGAAATGAGCGTCGCCGAGGCGCGAAAGCTCCTCTTCGAGCAGGAGTGCGACGCCTTGATCAACCGCGACAAGGTCCACGCCGAGGCGATTGAACTGGCCGAGAACCTGGGCATCATCTTCATTGACGAGATCGACAAGATCGTCGCCACCGAACAGGCGCATGGGGCCGACGTCTCGCGGCAGGGCGTGCAGCGCGACTTGCTCCCCATCGTCGAAGGAACGACCGTGCAGACCCGCTATGGCTGGGTCAAGACCGATCACATCCTGTTCATCGCCGCCGGGGCGTTCCATCGCGCCAAGCCGAGCGACCTGATGCCCGAACTCCAAGGCCGCTTTCCCATCCGCGTCGAACTCAGCCCGCTGACCAAGGCCGATTTCGTCCGCATCCTCACCGAGCCTAAAAGCGCGCTGACCAAGCAGTATCAAGCCCTGCTGGCGACCGAAGGCGTCGAGGTGGTCTTTCGCGAGGACGCCATCGATGCCCTCGCCGACTACGCCTTTCAAGTCAATCAGACCACGCAGAACATCGGCGCCCGGCGGCTTTACACGATCATGGAGCGCCTGCTGGAAGCGCTGAGCTTCGAGGCCCCGGACATGAAAATGGGACGGGTGGAAATCAACGCCGCCTACGTCCGCGAACGGCTGAGCGAGGTCGCTGGGGACGAGGACTTGAGCAAGTTCATCCTCTAGGAGATACCCCTTCGACCTTAAGGCCAGTTTCAGGATGGGCCTTTTTCTCGGCGAAAAGGGGAAGGAGGGCAAGCGAGCCTCGGGCTTGGCTTGAAAAACACGAAGCGAGTTCAGCCGCGCCCGCCTTTGGTCCCTCTCCGGCGTGCGGCATAAAGGGAGACGCTGGATGGGCCCTCAAGGTTTCCCGTGGGAATTTCTACTGCCCGCGTGGACCTCTTGTACATGGTTGTTCACTATTGGGTCGCAAGCACGGCCTGTGCTAAGTTTTAGGGTCCGCCCGATGGTGGCGACTGGCGGCCGCGGTCTTGGCCGCCGGTTCCACGCGGGGTGGTTTGCGGAATGATATGCGATTGCTCGAGGAGGGTAAGCAGATGAGGACCGAATTGACCTGGCTTGGACATGGAACGTGGTTGATTCATGGCGGCGGTCATCGATTGGTGCTGGATCCGTTTCTCGACGACTCGCCGGTGGCGCCGATCAAGGCCGACGCCGTCGAGGCCGATTTCATCCTCGTCTCGCACGGCCATTTCGACCACGTGGCCGACGTGGAAAAGATCGCCCGTCGCACGGGCGCGACCATCGTCTCCACCTACGAAATCTGCGAGTGGTACGGCAAAAAAGGCCTCGCCAAACTCCATGCGATGAACATCGGCGGAAGCTTTGCGTTTCCGTTTGGGCGGCTGAAGATGACCATGGCGCAGCATACGTCCATGCTGCCCGATGGTTCCTACGGCGGCGCCGCGGCGGGTTTTTTGCTCTCGCTGCCGGAAGGCAACGTGTATTTCGCCTGCGACACGGGCCTGTTCGGCGACATGCAGCGGATCGGGGCCTCGGGCCTCGCTTTGGCCGCCCTGCCGATTGGCGACAATTTCACCATGGGTCCGGACGACGCCCTGGAAGCCGTGAAACTGCTCAACCCGCGCCGGGTCGTTCCCGTCCATCGCAACACGTGGCCGCTCATTGCCCAAGACGCCGACGCATGGGCCGAACGCGTGCGGCGGGAGACCTCGGCCGTGCCGATCGTCTTGTCGCCGGGCGAGAAAGTGACGTTGTGAAGGGCGAGGCGCCAGGGGCGGTTCTCGTCCTCGGCGATCCTGCTCATGGCAGCCGGACCTGGATTTCCTCGCCCACGACCCGCGCCTCGTACACGGTCGCCCGAAGCGTGGGCGCGTCGGGACTGGTTCCATCGGCCAGACGGAAGGCCCACATGTGGCGATTGCACACCACCATGTCGCCGCGAAGATCGCTTGCCCCCAGCGACGCGCCCATGTGCGGACAAGCGTCGTCGAGGGCGTAATACTTGCCGTCGAGGAGGAACAACGCCACCTCCCGGTCGCCCAGGCGGAACGTCCGTCCGCGGCCTTCGGGAACGTCGCCGACGCGGGCGACGGGAATGAAATCGGGCATGGGATGCTTTCTCGCGGGAAGGAACAGTTGCGGGAAGTTCGCACGCAAGATACCTTGAGTAACCGTTGGATGAAAGGGGGCAAGCCCGCCGGCCACGGACAACCGCTCCCCGCCGAGGGCGTTTTTTCACGGCAACGGCCACAGCGGTCGAGGAGAAGGCGGCATGATTGCCAAACAAATGCAACGCTTCGCCCCGCTGGCTCGATGGCTGGCGTTGGGCCTGTTGATGACGCCAAGCAGCGCCTCGCCCGCCGCCGAGCACAACCCGCGCCCGACGGAGGAACGGCGCCAACAATGCCTGGCCAAGTTGCGCCAAGCGCTTGGCGAGGAGCAACGCTGGATCAAGGTCCACGCCGCCGAATACCTGCTTTGGCTCGATTATCCGCAGGGGGTGAGCGAGACCTTCCAGGAGGAGCTGGCGTTGCATGGGCGGGAACCTGAATACCGCATTGGGATATGGCGAGTGCTTGCGCAAGCCGAGCGCGACCCTCGACGCGCCGCTCCGTGGGTTGCCCGGGTCCGCGAGGCCTTTCTCGATCCCTCGGCCCCGGATCGGCTGCACGCGGTGGAGACGCTCGCCAAACTCAACGCCAAGGCGGCCGAGGAGGTCCTCGGTCCGCTCGAGGAAGCGGCGCGCCAGGCGACCGGGGCGATGGCGGTCTTCAGCCGCTGGGTGCTGTTGAATTCCGGCCTGCCCGGCGCGGAGGACCGGCTCGCCGAACTCCTGGATTCGCCGGACGAAACGACGCGACGACTTGCTGGATATTGTTTTGGCCGAATTCCAAGCGTTTCTCCCGGCGTCTCCGAACGTCTCGCGTCGGCGGCAAGTCGCGAGGCCCCTGCCTCGCCCGCCCATGCCGCGCTCGCGGCGGCCGCGGCCATCCACGGGCCGCGCGATTCCCGGGGCCGCTTCAAGCAGCTCGTGCTTTCCTACGCTCGGACGGGAACGGTGGAGCAACGACTTCGGGCCCTCGAGGCCTTGGGGCGGGTGGCGGATGAAGGCGACTTGGGGCTTTTGGAAGAATTGTTGAGCGACCCCGACGCCGACGTCCGCGCCGCGGCCGCTTGGGCCGCCTTGCGCGTCGAGCGTCGCGCGTCGCGTGGACTCGGCGCCGTGGATTGGGCGGTCATCGTGCTCTACGCCCTGGGCATGTTGGCGATCGGCTGGCACTACTGGCGGCAGTCCCGCACGAGCGAAGACTATTTGCTTGGCGGACGGAAAATGAAATCACTGCCCGTGGGCCTATCGCTCTTCGCCACGTTGTTCAGCACGATTTCGTACTTGGCGTGGCCAGGCGAAATCATCAAGTACGGACCCATGCTCCTTTCGATCTGCGTGGCCTACCCGTTGGTTGCGATCGTGGCCGGGCGGTACCTGATTCCGCACATCATGAGCCTGAAGATCACCAGCGCCTACGAGTTGTTGGAGGTCCGCCTCGGCTTGGCCGTGCGCCTCTTGGGTTCGACGCTCTTCCTCCTGCTCCGTGTCCTGTGGATGTCGGTCATCGTCTACGCGACGGTGGGCACGGTCCTCATGCCGCTCTTGGGCCTGGATCCTTCCCTGACGCCTTGGGTGTGCGCGATCCTGGGCAGCGTGACGCTGGTGTACACGGCGATGGGCGGGCTGCGGGCGGTGGTCTGGACCGACGTGTTGCAGGCCCTCATCCTCTTCGCCGGGGCCTTGGCCGCCATCGTCGCGGTGACCGTGTATCTGGGCGGGGTGTGGGCGTGGTGGCCCAAACGTTGGGAGCCGCACTGGACGGAGCCGGTCTTTTACGACCCGAATGTCCGCGTGACCTTCCTCGGCGCCGTCCTGGCCACCTTCACCTGGTACGTCGCGACCGCCGGATCGGATCAAATGGCCGTGCAACGCTACCTGGCCACGCGCGACGCCCCGGCGGCCCGAAAGGTCTTGAACACCTCGCTAGCGGCCAACGCCCTGGTGTTCTTGCTTTTGGCTTCCTTGGGGCTGGCGCTTTTGGCCTATTTTCAAGCCAATCCGCACCATTTGCCCGACGGACGGACGCTCTACGACGGGGCCGACCTGTTGTTCACCCGCTTCGTGGCGGTGGGATTGCCCCCGGGGTTCTCGGGACTGGTGATCGCGGGCCTGCTGGCCGCCGCCATGTCGAGTTTGTCGGCGGGAATCAATGCGTCGTGCTCGGTGGTGATCGCCGATTTCGTCGATCGGTTTGGGCTGCGCCGCGGTCGGGCGAACGGGCCGTCCCAGGGGACGCCGCCCCCCAGCTCCAATGGCCATGCGATTCCCGCCGGGCAAGAAAGGAACTCGCCGGAAGGCTCGATCGTCCCTCCGCGAGGCGGCGCTTGGCTGGAACGCTGTATCTCGGTGGCCATTGGGATCCTGATGGTCGTGCTCAGTTCTTTTGTCGGCGCGGTCCACGGCAACCTGCTCGAAATCGCCTACAAGGTGGTCAACCTGCTTTCCGCGCCCATTTTCGGGTTGTTTTGCATGGCGATGTTCGTATCCTGGGCGACGGGGTTCGGCGCCCTGGTCGGCGCGGCGGCGGGCCTGGCGGTGGTGGTCGCGATCAACTTCTGGGAGGAATTGACCGGGGCCAAGGGCATCAGCTTCCTTTGGGCCATGCCGCTCAGTTTCGTGACGCAGATGGCCGTTGGCATGGCGTGCAGCATCTTGCCGCTGGGGCGGTCGCGCCGACGTTTGGAAGACGCCTGAGCGGCTCTCGCGCGGGAAAACGAAAGAACACTCTTTCACGGAAGATGCGAATCGCCTACAATGCCCGTTTTGCCGTCCGAAGCGACGCCCGACGGCTTGGGCCGTGAAGGCCGACGGCAAGCCCCGTGAATCGACGGCAGCCCCCGGGGCGAGCGGTCCTTGCCCCGGGCGAGTCCCGCTTGCCTGGTTCTCAAACCCCGAATTCTCGTTCCCCAGCCATGCGTTGGTCCCAAACCCTGATTCCGACCATGAAGGAAACGCCCGAAGGGGCGGAGATTCCCAGCCACGTCTTGATGCTTCGGGCCGGATTGATCGGCCAGGTGATGGCGGGGGCCTACACGTATCTTCCCCTGGGGTTGAGGGCCTTGCGCAAGGCCGAGCAAATCGTCCGCGAGGAAATGGACGCCGCCGGGGCGGTGGAGCTCTTGATGCCGGCGTTGACGCCGATCAGTTTGTGGGAGCAGACGGGCCGGGTGGAGGCGTTTGGCGACGTGTTGATTCAGTTCAGCGTGCGGCGGGCCAATCGCAAGGTGCAGATGGCCCTCGGCCCGACCCACGAAGAGGTCGTCACCGACCTCGTCGCCCGGCACGTCTCCAGCTACCGTCAGATGCCCATCACGCTCTATCAGATTCAGACCAAGTTCCGCAATGAAGAGCGTCCGCGTTTCGGCGTGCTCCGCACCAGCGAGTTCTTGATGAAGGACGCCTACAGTTTCGACACGTCGGTCGAGGCCCTCGGCCGGAGCTACGACAAGATGTACGCGGCGTACTGCAAGATTTTCGACCGCTGCGGGCTGAACTATCTGGCGGTAGAGGCGGAGAGCGGGCCGATCGGCGGCGACGCCAGCCACGAGTTCATGATCCCGGCCGAAAACGGCGAAGACATGGTCGTTCACTGCCGTGATTGCGGCTACGCGGCGAATCTGGAGCGGGCCGAGATCGGAGCGGTGGGCGACGCCTCGAGCCCGCCCCCGCCGCAACCGCTCCGCAAGGTCGACACCCCCGGCGCGGCCACGATCGAGCAGGTCAGCCGGTTTCTCGGCTGCCGCCCGGAACAGATGATCAAAACGTTGATCTACACCGCCGACGGACGGCCGATCGCCGTTCTGATCCGCGGCGACCACGACGCCAACGAGGCGAAGATCCGCCGCGCCGTGGGCGCCCAGAAGATCGCCTTGGCCGAACCCAGCCTGATCGAACAGGTCACCGGCGCCCCCGTGGGCTTTGCCGGACCGGTCGGCCTCAAGCAGCCGATTCCGCTATTCGCCGATCGGGCGATTCAATTCGTCCGCAATGGGGTCACCGGCGCCAACGCCGCAGACGCGCATTTGACGGGCGTGACCCTCGGGCGAGACTTCCACGTCGACAAGTTTTACGACCTCCGCAACGCCGTCGACGGCGATCCCTGCCCAAGGTGCAGCTCGAAAATAACCCTCCGCCACGCCATCGAAGTCGGCCATGTGTTCAAGCTCGGCGTCAAGTATTCCGAGGCCCTCGGCGCGCGGTTCCTCGACGAGAAGGAACAGTTGCGTCCGATCATCATGGGCTGCTACGGGATAGGCATCAACCGGATTCTCGCCTCGCTCATCGAGACCAACCATGACGCCAATGGAATCCTCTGGCCGGTGGCCTTGGCGCCCTATGAGGTGATCCTCGTCCCGGTCAACGTGATGGACGAGCCGACCCGCAAGGCCGCCGCCGAATTGCACGACGCGCTCCAATCCGCGGGAATCGACGTGTTGCTCGACGACCGCGATCAGCGGGCGGGCGTGAAATTCAAGGATGCCGATCTGGTGGGCTTTCCGTTGCGCGTGGTCATCGGCGAACGGGGCCTGAAACAAGGCAAGCTCGAAATCAAATGGCGCTGGGAAGAACAGTCCGAAATGATCGCCTTGGACACCGCCGCCCCGTCGATCGCCGAACTCATCCGCCAGGAACGCGCGACCGGGGCGCGGTTCCGCTCGCGGCACGCAAAGCACGGCTGAACCGGTCTTTCGCCGGGCAAAACGCGGAAAAGATGAGGGGATGTCGCGATGTGTTGGTCGAGGTCTTGGCCGGAATCGTATTCGACCGCGAGGGGCCGTGAGCGCCGTCACGGCATGATGACCGCGCCGCGCCGCCTTGTCGGCGTGCTCCTGTTGCTGACGGTTCATGGGTCCTGGGCTTGGGCGGAGATCGGCGAGATTCGCCCCAAGCTGATCCGGAAGAACGGCGCAGTCGCCATCGAGTACTGGTCGGAAGAGCGGCTCATTGGCCGTTCGAGCGAGGCCGCGCCGTTGGGCGTGGAACTGCTCCTGCCCGGCGCCGGGGCCGTGCCGGTGACCTTCCCCGCGTCGGCGGAGGTCAACGGCGGCCTTGAATTCGGGCCGACGAAGATCGGAGCCTTGACGCTCCGCTGGCGCGTCGTCCAGAAGACGCCGTCGCTGGTCGAGCGCACGCTTGAAGTGAGCGCGGATCAAGCGGCGAGGTTTGCCGTGGCCTTTCCGCTCGACCTTGCCGTGGATGGCGAGTTTGCCTCGTTTTCCGGCCCGGCGAAGACGCGGACCCTCTACGACACGGTCCGCGGCTCGGCCCGGACGGAGACCTTTCCCGTGGCGATGCTGCGGACTTCGGACCGCGTGTTCGGGATCGCGGCCGATTCGCCGGGCCTGTGGGAAAACCGTTGCCAGGCGCTGCTGGATCCCGCCGCCCGCCGGCTGGCCGTGATGGCCGGCGATGGGCGCGAACCTTATCCGCTGGTTGTCAAGCCGCCGGAGGACGCTCGGGACACGTACCAGTATATGATGGACGGCTGGCAATCGCTTGCCGCGGGCGAGCTCCGCCGGTTCACCACCTGGATCTTTGCCAGTCCGGCGCGAAATCACTACGACGCGCAGGTCGCCGCCCACCTCGCCGTCGCCAACGCCAAAGGATGGAACTCGTCCCTCGTGGAGGCCATTCTTCGGAACACGTCGCTGTACTTGCTTCGACGCAACCTGGCCCGCGATGCCAATAACCAGCCGCGGGAAGGACGATACATTTTCATTTCCGGACCTGGCTACGGCTGGAAGCAGTGGGTGACCGACGGTTTTTACGCCGCCCTGGGACTGGATGATCCCGAGAAGACCATCGAGGCCAACCGCGCAGTCTTTTGGACCCGGATGGATTACGAAGACAATGCCCAATACTACTTGATCTGGGCGGTGCTCCTGAAACGCGCCGGCGGGGCCGTGAACGAGGCGCTGGTTCGCAAGGCCTACGCTTTCATTCGGGAACACGAGAAGGACGGATTTTACATACCTCCCTCGTTGCCAGGCTCCCCGAACCCCAAGGGTTGGAAGACCTATCACGACGTGCTCTTGTACGACGAGGGGGACTGCCCCACGAGCAACCAGGGCTTTCACTGCGGAGCCCTGTTGGCGGCAAGGGAGCTTGGGTTGCAAGCCAGCGAAGAGGACGTCGAGCGTGCGATCCGCGCCTATCGGTCGCTTTTCAACGCCGAACGAGGCTTCTTCCCCACCAGCCGCCTGCAGCGCGACATCCTCGGACAGGACACGCTCTACGGCGCGACCCTGACCTATGCCGTCTTCGGCAGGAAGCTGCTCACCGATGAACAGGTGCTGACGCACCATCGCACGTCGGAAAAGGTGAAAACGCCCTACGGTCTGCGCGTGATCTCGCAAGCCGATGGATCGCTGCTGCCGGGCCACAGCGGCGTGTACTGCTACGGCGGTTCCTGGTTTCTGAACGACGCCGCGAACTACCTCCTGGCAGGCGTTCATGGCCTGCCTGCCGCGGAGGTCGACGCCCTGCTGGTGGAACGGATCGCCAAGGAAATTGCCCGCGTGCCGGCCTTCAATGAATCGATCAGCACGGTGACCGGCGAGCCTCACGGGCACATTCTGTACTCGTGGAACTCCGGCTACTGGTGGCTGCGGAAAGAGATCCGCCGCCGCCTGGGCCAGACGGGCCCGGACCCGGTGGGGACTGCCATCGACGCCCGTCTTGGCGTCGTTCGGGAAAATGGCATCTTGCGATTGAAACCGAACGGATCAACCCCTCTTCGCAACCGCGGAGACTGATCTGAGGAAAACGCCAAGGAAGGCGGTTTCCAAACCTCCAACCCGAAGGGGACGGTCCCATGGTCGCGGGCCTTCGCCGCGAGAATTCAGGTCGAAACAGGCGAAAAAATGTGCCTGCCCCCGGCCCGTGAACGGTTACCACTCTTGCAAGCCAGGAGCTTAGATCACTCGCCCATTTCCGACCAAGAGGGGTTTTCCCGGCCGAGTTCCTCGGCTACCCTGAAAAGAGATGCCTTGGGTGAACTAGTGGATGGCCGCGTGACCGACCTCGATCTCTCCTTCGTCGATCGCACCGTGGAACGTCTAGGCCGGCGGCCGGAGGCGGTGATCGGCATTCTTCAGGCGATTCAGGAGCATTACCGTTATCTGCCGCGGGCGGCGCTCGAGCGGGTGTGCCAGATCACCGAAATCACGCCCGCCACGATCACCGGGGTGGCGACCTTCTATGGGCAATTCCGCCACCGGCCGGTGGGACGCCACATCATCAGCGTATGCCACGGCACGGCGTGCCACGTGAAGGGGGCGGGACTGATTCAAGACGCGCTGGAACGCCATCTCGGCCTGAACGGCGAGGACACCGATCGCGAGGGCCTGTTCACCGTGCAGAAGGTCGCCTGCCTGGGCTGTTGCACCCTGGCGCCGGTGATCCAGATCGACCAGGTGACCTACGGGCGGCTGACGCCCCAGCAAGTGCCCGGCGTGTTGGCCGATTTTCTCGATCACCAGCGGAACGGTCAAGCGACGGCCACGCCGCCGGCGGCGCCGCGGGACCGACCCGCCGGAGAAATCCGCATCGGCCTAGGCTCCTGTTGCGTGGCCCAAGGCAGCGGCAAGGTCCATCAGGCGATTGCCGAAGTGCTGGCCGAGACAGGGGTCCCGGCCGTGGTCAAGCGGGTCGGGTGCGTGGGGATGTGCCACCAGACGCCCCTGGTCGAGATCGTCCCGTTGGACGGCTCGCCGCACTGGTTTGCCAAGGTCGACGCCGACGACGTCCGGGCGATTGTTTTGAAACATTTCAAGCCGCGGGGCCTGTTGCGGCGGATCGGGCAGGCGGCCAACCGGTGGCTCGACAGGTTGCTCACCGACGAGACCGCCGACCCGATCGCACGCCACGCGATTGACGTCCGCGACCCGCCCGTCTGCGCCTTCCTCGGCCGCCAGAAACGCATTGCCACCGAATCGTGCGGCGAGATCGACCCCACCGACCTGGACGAGTATCTTCGCCACGGCGGTTTCCAGGCCCTCGACCGCTGTTTAAGGGAATTGACGCCGGAGAAGATTATCGAAGAGGTGAAAGCGAGCGGGCTGCGCGGGCGCGGCGGGGCCGGGTTTCCCACCGGGATCAAGTGGGCGCGGGTTCGGGCCGCCCCGCGCGAGCGGAAGTTCATCATCTGCAACGGCGACGAAGGCGATCCCGGCGCCTTCATGGACCGCATGCTCCTCGAGTCATTCCCTTACCGCGTCATCGAGGGCATGGCGATTGCCGCCAAGGCCGTGGGCGCCGACCAGGGAATCTTCTATATCCGCGCCGAGTATCCGCTGGCGGTGAAGCGGATCCGCGAGGCGATCGAGCGGATGGTCGAGCGCGGTTGGTTGGGCGATTCGGTCATGGGCACCGACTTTCGCTTGCGTTTGGAGGTCAGGGAGGGCGCCGGCGCGTTCGTTTGCGGCGAGGAAACGGCCCTGTTGGCGTCGCTGGAAGGTCGGCGGGGAATGCCACGGCTTCGTCCCCCCTTCCCGGCCGAAAGCGGTCTCTGGAATGAACCAACCCTGGTCAACAACGTCGAGACCTACAGCCTCGTGCCGTGGATTTTCCGCCATGGCGCGGCGGCCTTCGCCGCCCTGGGCACGGAAAAGAGCAAGGGCACGAAGGTCTTCGCCTTGGCCGGAAAGGTCCGCCGCGGCGGATTGATCGAGGTGCCGATGGGCGTGACCATCCGCCAGATCGTCGAGGAGATCGGCGGCGGAGTGGCCGAGGGACGGACCTTCAAGGCGGTCCAGGTCGGGGGGCCGTCGGGCGGGTGCGTGCCCGCCGAGTTGGCCGACACGCCAGTCGATTTCGAGGCCCTCGTCGAGGTCGGGGCGATCATGGGCTCCGGCGGCCTCGTCGTCCTGGACGACACGGATTGCATGGTCGATATTGCCCGCTATTTCCTCCGCTTCACCCAGGACCAATCCTGCGGCAAATGCACCTTCTGCCGCATCGGAACGCGGCGGATGCTGGACATTCTCGACCGCATCGTCACCGGCCAAGGCAAGGCCGGCGACCTGGAAGAACTGGAGGACCTGGCCCGAACCGTTGGCGCGGCGAGCATCTGCGGCCTGGGGCGAACGGCGCCCAATCCGGTCCTCTCCACGCTCCGCTACTTCCGACATGAATACGAGGCGCACCTGAAAGGCCGTTGCCCGGCGGGAAAGTGCAAGGACCTGATCCGCTACCGAATTACCCAGGACTGCATCGGCTGCACGCTTTGCGCCCAGCAGTGCCCGGTCAACGCGATTCCCATGACGCCTTACGTCCAGCACCGCATCGATCAACAGACATGCACCCGCTGCGACACCTGCCGCGTTGTCTGCCCAAAAAAGGCGGTGGTCGTGGAATAAGCCGCGCGCCGTGGGACCAACGTCGCCGCGGGGGCGCGAAATCGCGGGCGAGCGGGCGTTGTCTCCAGCGCGGCGGACCGCCAAGGCTGGCCCGATGGTAATGGATGCCTTTGATGGTTGACTTCATTTTGACGGCCTTCGCGTCGATCGTCTTCGTGGTCGATCCGCTGGGGGCCGTGCCCGCCTATTTGGTGATGGTCGAATCCGACGATCCCCTCCGGCGACGCCAAACGGCGTTGAAGGCGGCGCTGGTCGCGACGGCCACGCTCATCCTTTTCGCCGCCGTGGGCGACGCGATCTTTCGCCTGTTCGGGTTCACCATGGCGGCCTTTCGCGTCGCGGGAGGGATCATTCTGTTTTTGGTGGCCCTGGACATGATCCGCGCCCAGCGGCCGACCCAAGAAGGCCCGGGCGAGATCAACGAGGGCCTGGCGAAGGACGACGTGGCGGTGACTCCCCTGGGCATCCCGATGCTTGCCGGCCCCGCCGCCCTGTCGACCGTGGCGATGCTGATGAGTCGAACCGAGACTTGGAAACACGCCTTGATCGTCTATGCCGTGATTGTCGTGACTGGCGTCCTCACTTACGTGACGTTGCGGCTGGCCGAACCGCTCTACCGCGGCCTCGGCAAGACCGGCATCCACGTGTTCAGCCGGGTCCTGGGGCTGATTCTGGCCTCGATCGCCGTCCAATTCATCCTCGATGGCCTCAAGGCCGCCAAACTGTTCGGCTGATCGACGATGCCCGAAGCCCCAACACCCCCTAGCGCGGGCCGCGCCCGCAACCGATTAGTGAACAATCACTGGACACCAGGCTCGCACGGCAGGCATGGTCTAAACAAAAGATGGCAACCGTTTACCGCGAAGATCGCCGGCAAAGGGTTGTGCGACGACGCCCGTTGACGGGCGTTGGCCGCCGCAGGCGGTCTAGAGGCCCGGCATTCATGCCGGGTATCCGTGTACCAACGCCACGGCGCGAGGCCCGTTGACGGGCCTTCTCGCTGGGACAAAACACAAAGCGCGGGCGTCTCGCCCGCAATTCACGAACGCACCGAGAAGCCCCGTCAACGGGGCTTGAGGTTCAGCGCGTGATCGAAACCGTTACCCGGCGTCAAACGCCGGGCCTCCAGACCGCCTACGGCGGAGAAGGCCCGTCAACGGGCCTTCGCATCGGGCGATACCATGTGACCACCCAAGGCCGAGAAATCCTTACCGCCTTGCGCCGCTCACAACACGTGACGTTGCAACAACTTAACGCCTTTGCCGCGTGATATCTTTGTGAACATTTTCACAATCCCTGGGCTTTGTAGTACAGTGGCCGCGGTGGCTGTTGCCGAGCGACGCGGAAAAGCACACAATGGCGTCGGCGCTGAAAAGCGTTTGCCGTGTCGCGCGGCTTTTTCGAGTATTGGATTTTTTTCGCATGAATCCTGAATTGCAACTGGCTGGTTTATTGGGCCGCAACGGCCGCGAGATCCTCTCAGCGGTCAAGGCGGCGCAGGAGTTTCTTCGCGAGCACGACGTGGACGAGCTGTTGAGCCTCGTGGGAAAGACCGTCGGCGAAGTCCCCCGCGCGGAGCACTTCGACAAGCGTTTTTTCCAGGCATCGTACCGGGGCGATTTGGATCAGCCCCCGGACGATGTGCTCACCGGCCGCGGGGTGTTCTATATCAGCGAGCAGGGCAAGTTGTATTTGGATTGCACCGCGGGTCACTATCAGATGACCTGGGGATACAACCACCCCGACCTCAACGCCCTGGTCCAAGAGGCGATCGACGCGGGCATCGTCTGGGATGACCACAGCAACATTCCCGGCGCCACGGTCAAACGGCTTGCCCAACGGCTGGTCGAAACGGCCAACGACGTGGAACCGGCCGGCGACGAGATTCTCGACGATTCCAAGGCCCTGAACACGGTGCTGTTGGGCGTGTGCACGGGTTCGGTCGCCGTGAACGCGGCGTTGAAGATTGCCCTGGCGCACCACGAGGCGGCGCGGCCAGGCGTGGAACCGGTGTTGATTTCGCTGGTCGGGAATTATCACGGCACCGATTTTCTCGCCCAGCGGTTGCGGGGAATGTGGAACGACTACTTCCACAACATCAAGTTCGTGGAGGTCGAACCGAACGACGTGACGGGCCTGCGCAAGGCGTTCGCCATGCATCGCGGCCGCGTGGCGGCGATGTTCTGCGAACTGGTGTTGATGAACCGCGAGGCGATCCTGCTGGACGAGGACTTCGTGGGCGAGGCGCGCACGCGGTGCGACGAGGCGGACGCCTGCCTGGTTTTCGACGAGATTCAAAGCGGTTTCTGGTATCCGCGCTATTTTCTCCACCATCAGTACGGCGTCCTGCCCGACATCTTGGTCGTGGGCAAAGGCATGACGGCGGGCCTCCACCCGTTGTCGGCGATCGTCTACCGCCGCCGCTACGATCGCCTGGCGCAGTACGACGTGATCAGCACCAACGGCAACGCCCCGCTGGCGGCGACCGCGGCGCTGGGCTGCATGGACCTGATCGCCCGCGAAAGCCAACGCATCGCCGCCTTGAGTCGGCGCTTTTTCGACCGGCTCCAGGAACTGCCCCGCGCCGCGCCGTCGCACGTGGCGGCGATCCATGGGCACGGTCTTTTGGCGGGGGTGAAGTTCCACAGGGTGGACGACGCCTTGGAAGTCCACCGACGCCTTTTGAACCGGGGATTGTGGACGCGGGTCCACGCCTATCATGAAGGCCACAGCACGGTGCTCACGAAACTGGCCTTGGCGGCCGATCTTCGCGTGGCCGATTTCGTGGTCGACGCGCTCCACGAGACGGTGCACGCGATGCAAACCGGGAGGTAAGCGATGGAAAAGCAGCTTGGCGTGGGCGTGATCGGCCTCGGCATGGGGCGGGACCTGTTCTATCTGAACCACGATCCAAACACCCGCATGGAGGTCCGCGCCATCTGCGGCCACACGCCCCACAAAACCCAGCGACTCGCCCAGCAACACGGCATCCCCTTCTGGACCACCGATTACCGCGAGCTGGTCGCGCGCGACCAGATTCACATCGTGGCCGTCTTTTCGCCCGACCACCTCCACGGCGAGCACTGCCTGGCGGCCTTGCGCGCGGGCAAGCACGTGGTCGTGACCAAGCCGATGGTCAACAAGCTCGGCGAGGCGATCGAAATCACCCGCGAGGCCGAGGCCCGAGGCTTGAAACTCCTCGTCGGCGAGACCTGCCGTTGGTACGCCTCGTTCCTGGCCTTGCGGCGTCTGTACGACGACGGCGATTTGGGCCAAATCCTCCTGGCCGAGGCCCATTACGTCCACGAACTCAAGGACTATTTCGGCCTCACGCCTTGGCGATTGGAAACGCCGCAGGATTTCATGTACGGGGGCGTGTGCCATCCGCTCGATTCGCTGGTCTGGTTTCTGGGTGAGGTCGAGGAGGTCCATTGTTATGCCAGCCGCGGCGGGCTGTCGGCCTATCCCATCGAGGACAACTTCCTCCTGAACCTCAAGTTCCGCGGCGGCGTGCCGGGGCGGGTGATCGGGGCCTACGGGGTGATTCAGCCGCCGTGGCCGATGATGGGCATCACGCTCTACGGCACGAAGGCCACGGCCACGGCCACCTTCGAGGATTTCAAGCCCGGCGAACTCCGCGTCGTCTTCGACAAGCTCAACACCAACGAACCGGCGGTCATTTCTTACCCCGCGGACATGGAGGGCGCTTACGGCCAGGGCCAGGCGGTGCGCCGGTACATGGCCCATTTCGAGGATTGCATCGTCCACGACAAGCGGCCCAGCGAAGACGGCCGCGAAGGCGTCAAGACGATCGCCGCGCTGGACGCCGCGTGGCGCTCGGTGAAGACCGGCCTGCCGCAGCGAGTCGTCGCTCCCTGGTGAGCGCCGTCGCGGCGCGCGAGGATGGGCCGAGGCGGCCGCGCCGCGTTGCCCCCGGTTTCCCGCCGCGACATACCTGCTATAATGCCTCCCGTGTGGTGCGCAACCGTTTGCTGCAACACGGTCGAGGAAACCGAAATGAGTGTCATGATGGCATTGGCATGGGCGACGGCGATGGCGGGGGTTGGGCAGGTCGAGGGCGCGGGTCGCGTGCCGCAAATCGCCTTCGAGAAATACAAGCTTCCCAACGGCCTGGAGGTGATCCTCCACGAGGACCACTCCACGCCGATCGTCGGGGTGAACCTTTGGTATCACGTCGGCTCGAAGAACGAGCGGCCGGGCCGCACCGGTTTCGCCCACCTCTTCGAGCATATGATGTTCCAAGGCTCGAAGCACTACGACCACGATTACTTCGGTCCCCTGCAAAAGGCGGGGGCGCGGCTCAACGGCTCGACCAATCCCGATCGCACCAATTACTGGGAAACGGTTCCGTCGAACTATCTCGAACTGGCCCTGTGGATGGAATCCGACCGCATGGGGTTCCTCCTCCCGGCCATGAGCCAGGAAAAACTCGACAACCAGCGCGACGTGGTCAAGAACGAGCGGCGGCAGAGCTACGAGAACCGGCCTTATGGGTTGGCCTACGAAGTGATTCTGGCCGCGATGTTTCCCCCGGAGCACCCCTACAGTTGGCCCACCATCGGTTCGATGGCCGACATTTCCGCCGCGTCGCGCGAGGACGTGGCCGATTTCTTCCGCCGCTATTATCATCCGGGCAACGCCAGCCTGTGCATTGCCGGCGATTTCGATCCCCAGGAGGCCAAACGCCTCGTGGAAAAGTATTTCGGCCCGATCCCCGCCGGCCCTCCGGTCGAGAAGATGCGGCCCTGGGAAGTCGCGCTCAAGGAATCGGTTCGGGTGAAGATGACCGACCGGGTGGGGTTGGCGCGGATCTACTTGAATTGGCCTTCGGCGCCGATTTTCGCCGCGGATGACGCGGAGCTGGACATTTTGGCGGACATTCTCGCGGGCGGGAAGACCTCGCGCTTGTATCGCGCGCTGGTCCGCGACAAGCAAATCGCCCAGGACGTCCAGGCCGCGCAGAATTCCGGCGAGATTGCCGGCAGCGTCAGCGTGATCGCCACGGCCCGCCCCGGCCGCTCGCTGGAAGAGCTGGAAAAAGCCATCCTCGCCGAGATCGAGCGGTTGCGGGCCGAGCCGCCCTCGGCCGACGAAGTGGCCCGCGCCGTGGCCCATTTCGAGTCGCAAATGGTGCGGGCGTTGGAGTCGATCAGCGATTTTGGCGGCCGGGCCGACCGGCTGAACATGTACAACGTCTATACCGGCGATCCCGGCTTCTTGCAAAAGGACTTCGCCCGATACTTGCGGGTGCAAGCGGCCGACGTGCAGCGGGTGGCGAGGAAGTATCTTTCGGGCCACAAGGTGGTGTTGGAGGTGACGCCGGGCAAGGAAACCACCATCGTGCCCGACCCTCGCCAGGCCGCCGAAAAGGTCCGCGAGGAATTGGCCAAGCAACATCAAGAGCCGCCGTTGCCCGAGCCGCCAACGATCGCCGAAGACGACGATCGCAAGCAATTGCCCGGACCTCGCCCCACGCCGAAATTCCAGTTGCCGCCGATCCATCGGCGCGTGCTTTCCAATGGGATGAAGGTCCTGGTAGTCGAGAACCATGAACTTCCCAGCGTGACGATTCACGCGGTGTTTCCCGTGGGCCGCTCCAGCGATCCGCCGGAGAAAATCGGCCTGATGAACCTCTTGGCCGCGGTCTGGGACGAGGGGACCAAAACGCGGACCTCGGACCAGATCGCCGAGGAGCTGGCCGACATCGGGGCCAGTCTGCACATTTCGGCCGATTGGGACGCCTCGGCGGCGAGGCTGTTTACGCTCAAGCATCCCTTGGGCAAGGCGCTGGAGGTGTTTGCCGACGTGCTCCAGAACCCCTCCTTTCCCGAGGCGGAACTGGAACGCGAGCGGAACATCGCCCTGGGGCGGCTGGACCAGGTCCGCAACGAGCCGATGGCCCTGGCGAGCCTGGCCGTGGCGGCATCGCTTTACGGCTACGATCATCCCTACGGCAAACCGCAGTTCGGCACGGCGAAGTCGCTCAAGGCCGTCGCCCGAGACGACTTGGAGGCGTTTTACCGCCAGCGCATCCGTCCCGACCGGGGATCGCTGATCGTCGTGGGCGACGTGACGCCGGATGAGATCGCCGCCGCGTTGGAAAAGGCCCTCGGCGCGTGGCGTTCCCCTGGCCAGCCCGCCGAGCCGAAGTTTCCCCCCCTGCCGCCGAAACGGCCGTCCCGGATCCTGCTGGTCGATAAGCCTGGCGCGGCCCAGTCCGTGATCGCCGTCAGCCTGGTGGGAACCCAACGGAATTCGCCGGATTACTTCGCCCTGGTCACCATGAACAGCATCTTCGGCGGACAGTTCTCCAGCCGATTGAACATGAACCTCCGCGAGAACAAGGGTTACACTTACGGGGCGAGGACGTCGTTCGACTGGCGCGTCCACCAGCCGGGGCCATTCGTGGCCATGGCCTCGGTGCAGACCGCCGTCACCGCGCCCGCGCTGGTCGAGTTCCTCAAGGAGTTCGAGGGCATGGTCGGCGGCCGGCCCGTTGACAAGGATGAATTGGAGTTCAACAAGAATTACCTCACTCGCGGCTACCCAGCCCAATTCGAAACGCCGGGCAACGTGGCCTCGCAACTGGAGACCCTGGTCGAGTTCGGCCTGCCCGACGATTACTTCAACACCGTCGTGCCCAACATCGCCGCCGTGACCGAGGCCGACGTGCTCCGCGTGGCGAAGCGATACCTGGACACGAACCACCTGACGGCCATCGTGGTCGGCGACCGGGCAAAGATCGAGTCCAGCCTCCGCGAACTGCCCATCGGAAAAGACCTCGCCGTGGTTCACTTCGACGAGGACTTCCGGCTGGCGCCATAAGCCGCCTGGGAGCGAGCCTCGCGCTGGAGCAAGGCGGGGGTTGATGCCCACCTGCCATTTGGGTGATTGCCTCGGTAAGCCCCCGGGGCAACACTTCCGAAGTAGGGCGATCGTCTCTGAAAGTCGGTCTGTGCGAGGCGTTCGCGACCGCGGTGGGAATCGAGTCATGTGCGGTAAATCGTTGCGGATTGGCGGCGTCATCCACACGTACCAGAAATACGACCCCAAGAATTTCCCCAGTCCCACGCAGCCGCCGCCAGACCTGGTTTCCGGGGCCTTCCAGCACATGCTGGCTTACGGCAGTCTTCGCGAGTTGACCGACGAAGAACTGGCCAAGGCCGTCAAGCTCGACCCCAGCCAGATCGTCGGGTTGGGGCCCAGTCTCGATTACCTGATCGAGAAGCTTCGCGAACGGAAGCGGAAGATCCTCCAGACCTACGAGACCAACCGAGTTCAGGCCGAGGCCGCCGGGCGCTACCGGCAATGGGGGTTGCGGATGAAGCCCCCACTGAATCTGGCTCAACGCTTTCAACGGGCCTTCGCCGAGGAACAGCTCTACGACCTGGAGCGCTTGTGGTACGCCTCGGGCGACGAGCGCAGCGCCTTTGCCCGAGAACTGGTCCAGTTGGTCCATCGGCTCGGCGACAAGTACCAGATCGACGAGTTGGCCTCGAAATACCAGTTCACCGGCCGCACCGAGTTGTCGATTCCCCGGGCGTTGGAGATCAAGGAAGAGCTGGAGACCATCGACCGGTTGTTGCAACAGCTTGAAGAGGCGCGGAAAACGGCCCAGATCGCCCTGATCGATCTGGATGAACTCAAGGAGTTCGTCGAGCAGGCCGACATCGATCAGCTCAAGCAACTCGCCCGCCAGGTGGAGGAGTACGTGCGGCAAATGGCCGAAGATCAGGGTCTGGAACGCGCCGCGGGGGGCTACCAGCTCACGCCGAAGGCCTATCGCATCTTCCAGGGCCGCCTGCTGGACCGGATTTTCAGCAACCTCGAGGCCGCCCGCACCGGCAGGCACCACGGTCCGGTGATCGGCGAGGGAGCGGTCGAACTCCAGCAAACCAAGCCCTATGAGTTCGGCGACTCGATCGCCAACATGGACATTCCAGGTTCGATGATCAATGCCTTGATCCGCTCCGGTCCCGGCCTGCCGGTGCGGCTGCGCCCGGACGACATCGAGATCCACCGCACGCGGAACACGCCCAAGTGCGCCAGCGTGGTGCTGTTGGACATGAGCGGCTCGATGCGTTACGACGGGCTGTACATGGACGTGAAGCGCATGGCGTTGGCGCTGGACGGGCTGATTCGCCGCGAGTACCCCGGCGATTACCTCCAGTTCGTCGAAATGGCGTCGTTCGCCAGACCCCGGCATCCGAGCGAGATCGCCGGACTGATGCCCAAGCCGGTGACGCTCTACGAGCCGCTGGTTCGGCTCTACGTCGACATGAGCGACCCGCGGATCAGCGAGCTGGACGTGCCGCCTCATTTCACGAACATTCAGCATGGGCTGGCGATGGCGCGGCGGTTCTTGAGCGTTCAGGACACCCCCAATCGGCGAATCATCTTGATCACCGATGGCCTGCCCACCGCCCATTTCGAAGACCAATTCCTGTACCTGCTCTACCCTCCGCACGAGCGGACGGAAGAGGCCACGTTGCGCGAGGGGCGATTGTGTCGCCGCGAGGGGATCACGATCAACATCTTTCTCTTGCCCAGTTGGTCGCAGTCGCGTGAAGACGTGCAATTCGCCTACAAGCTCGCCGAGTCCACGGCCGGCAAGGTCTTTTTCACCGCCGGCAAGAGTCTGGACCGCTACGTGGTCTGGGACTACCTCAACCGGCGTCGGGAAATCGTGGCCTGATCGAAGCGGCGGTACAGGGCGGATCGTTCCTGCCATGGGCTGCGGCCGGACGCCGACCACTTTCGCCGGCGCCATCCGCCGCGTACAGTGGTGGTATCCGTCGTTCGGGTCGCCGGCGCCAGGGGCCACGTGACCCTTGCCGCGCCCGGCGAAACTTCTCCCTTTGGATATCGGCCCTGGCTTGAGCGAGTTCCATGAAATGGTATCTGGGCGCGATTGCCTTGCTGGCGGCCGCTTTGATCTTCGATCTGGGCCTGATGGCCTATGCGATGTACGTGCTGCTGGGCGTGATGCTCGTGAGCCGCCGCCTGGCCCGGACCTGGGCCGAAAGCCTCGACGCCGAGCGGGAGTGCAACCGTTTCTCGGCCCACGTGGGCGAGATGGTCGCGGTGGTCCTTCGCGTGAGGAATCGGGGCGGCCTGCCCGTCGCCTGGGTGCTGCTGGAAGACCTGCTTCCGCGCGGAGCGATCGGCGGCCCGGCCCCCCGCCTGGAAGTGGTTGGTTCTCGCCTTTTCCTGGCGATGCTGCTTCCGGGCGGGCGCAAGACCTTCTTTTATCAAGTCCGATGCCGGGGTCGGGGATACTTTCAGATCGGCCCGTTGATGCTCGAAACGGGCGACCTGTTCGGCCTGCACCGGCGGTTTCGCACGGTGACGGCCCCTCATTTCCTCTTGGTCTATCCCAAGATCGTCGCGCTGGAGGGCTATCAGATCGCCTCGCGGCGGCCCATCGGCGAGGTCCGGCTGACTTATCGGTTGTATGAAGACCCCACGCGCATCGCCGGGGTCCGCGAGTATCAGCCAGGCGATCCGCTGAACCGCGTCCACTGGCGGGCCACGGCGCGGACGGGGACGATCCACAGCAAGGTCTACGAACCCTCGACGGTGGCCGGGGCGACGCTGGTGGTCGATTTCCACCGCGACGGCTTCGACCCGAGCCACGAACCCTTTCGCTCGGAACTGGCCGTGACGGCGGCCGCCTCGGTGGCCCACGCCTTATATCACCTGGGCCAGCAAGTGGGGTTGGTGAGCAACGGCCGGGATGCCGTGGACCGCATCCGCCGCGAGGGCTGGGACCCCGACCCCCAAAACCGCCTCGTCGCCCGGCAGGCCGCCGCCATGCTCGACTCGAGCGACCGCCTCCAGCCGGTGGTGGTCGAAACGCGGCGTGGACCGGACCAGCTCATCCGTATCCTCGAAACGCTCGCCCGGCTCGAATTGACCGACGGCCTTTCCCTCGCCCAAGCCCTGGAGGAAACCGCCGGCCGCATGCCGCGCGACGCCACCGTGCTGGCGATCGTCGCCAAGGTCACGCTCCAGACCGCCTTGGCGTTGGGCGAGTTGAGACGGCGGGGATTTGCCGTCGCGGTCTTGGTCAACGCCTACCACGTGCACGAATTCGAGGCGGCCTGCCGCCCGCTCTTCGCCGAGGGACTCGAAGCCCGCCACTTGCCCGATGAGGCGGCCGTGGCCGCCGTTTGTGAAGACCTTTACATGCGGGGATCGGTCTACCGATGAGCAAGCGCCTCCATCCCACCCTGGCCGATTACCTGGTCGTCGCCGTCAGCCCGGCGCTCATCATGGCCCTGGTCGGCAGCCTGGTCTTCTTCTTGATCGACCTGTTCTATCAGGGGCAGTACATCGAACGATTGCACTTTGTCTTCGCCTTGTTCGTGATGGCCTCGGTGCTGGTGGGTCGGATCGCGATCGAGATGGGCTCCAGCCACGCCATGATGTACGCCGCTCCGTTGGCCGTGGTCGCGTTCCTCGCGCTCCAACGGTTCGTGCAATATCCCGGCGGCGCGGCCGCCTTCAACCCTGTCGTCAACGCCGCGTTGGTCGGGTTGATCTTGTGGTGTTCGCAAAAACTCACCTGGAATTGCACGTTCATCGACGAATCGTTGGAAGAGTCGGGCGAGGGGGTGCTTCGCACGATGGGCCTCGACCCGCCAAGGGCAGACTCTCCGACGTCTCCGCTTGCCTCATCCCAGGCTCAAAAAGACGCCGCCGCTTCGGCCCAACCTCGTCCGCACTCGGGCGGGGTTTGGGTCGTCTATTTCTCCCTGGCCGCCTTGCCGGTCTTCGGGATCGGGCAGCGCTTCCTCCCGCCGGATGACCTCGACCGACGACGCTACGCCTTTCTACTGCTTTGCGTCTATGTGGCTAGCGCGCTGGGACTGCTGCTGACGACCAGCTTCCTGGGGCTTCGCCGATACTTGCGGCGGCGGCGGTTGCAAATGCCGGCGGCGATGGCTGGAGTCTGGGTGGCGACGGGGTGTCTTCTCATCGCGGTCACTCTCGGCTTCGCCCTCTTGCTCCCGCGCCCTAACCCGGAATACGCCATCTCCGAAGTCCCCTGGAAATGGTCCTCCGAAAACCGATCCGCGTCGCGCCATGCCCTGGGAAGGGAGGGCACTCGCGACTCACGCCAGGACGCCCCGGCCGGCGAGGACCATGGGCCGGAAAAGGCAAGGAAGGCCACCGGCCAACCGACCGAGGGTTCCACCGATGCGCGGCGGCAAGATCACGAGCGACCCGGCGAAGGCAAAACCCCACCCAGTCGCCTCGCTCCCAAAACGTCGGACGACGAAACCCGGAAAGGGCCGGGCGGTCAAAAGGATTCTCCCGGAACAGTTCCTTCCCGGGATTCGCCACAGTCGAGCCAGAGCCGGGAAGGATCCCGCCCCGACGCCCAGCGCGGCCAAGGCGACCAGAAAGGCAGCGGCCAACCCCAATCCCAATCCCAGTCCCAGTCCCAGGCCCAGGGCGGGGGCGCCCACCAGAACCAAGGCGGGCAGGCCCGCTCCAAAGAAAGTTTCTCCGACGATCGCAAAGTCGGCAAAGACGAGCAAGTCCGCTCGGCGGCGGGCGGGAAAGCGGATCGGGAGCCTGATGCCGAAACGCGGCGGGCGGGCAAGGCGGAAAACGCCGCCCAGCGCGATGCGTCGCCGCCCTCGACGCCCCAATCGCCCTCCGAACCGTTCGCTTGGGGCTTTTCGTTGGTCGAGATTGTGAAATGGATTTTCTATCTGGCCTTGTTGCTCGCCGTGGCGTATGCTGGCTGGCGTTCCCGGGCAGCGGTGGCCCAGGCCCTGCGGGAATTCGCGGAGGCGTGGCGGGCATTCTGGGCGAGGTTGTTTGGTCCGAAGGGCAGCTTGACGGAAACCACGTCGGCCCCCACGGCAGGTGAAGCGAAGGCGGTCCCGCGACCCTTCGCGGCCTATGCCGATCCGTTCGCCGCGGGCTGGGTCGAGCGGTGGTCGCCCGAGGAATTGGTCCGCTATAGTTTTGCCGCCTTGGAGGCCTGGGCACGCGAACACGGCTGCCCTCGCGCTCCCGAGCAAACGCCCCGCGAGTTCGTGGAGCGGATCGGGGCCCAATCCCCTCGATTGAAAGACTCTTGCCTCAGGATGGCCGAGCTGTACTGCCGGGTGGCCTACGCAGGCGGCCAGGCGCCAGCGGGGGGCATGGCCTCGCTGCGTGAGTTCTGGCAACAGCTCACTTCGACTTGAGTTCTCGCGGCGGAGAGGCTTTGGCTGGCGGAGGCGGCCGCGGCGTGTCCTCGGCACGCGCCGCCGACGCCTTTCCTCCCGGCCGTTTGTCTCGGGCCGGCCTTATCGGCGGCAATTGGCGGAGTTTCCAGCCCAGATACATTTTCCACAAGGCCCGCTGCATCTCGTCCGGCGACAGCGTGGTGAGCAATTCGCGTTGCTGGGGGGTCAGTTCGCGTTCGAAGAAGTCGGCCATTTCCTTTTCCGTCACCGACTGGATCGGCACGCCCGCCTGCCGCGCCGAGTGCTGGCGGAGCATGAACGCCGTGAACAAGCCGGAGACCATCCGCCACTGTTCGGCGGGAGGTCTTGCTTCGAGTTTTTCCCGCGTGGCGGGGGAAAGTTTCGACCGCAGCTCCGCAAGGTCGCGCTCGCTGAAGGACGGCGGTTTGCCCCGATTGTCCAATTGCCACCAGAGCCAAATCCAGCCGATCAGTTCCTGGCGGCGAACAGGGTCCGTAACCCGTTTCAGCTCCTGGCGGACCCGTTCCTGGTCTTTTTGCGGGAGCTTGGCCAAGACCACGTCCGTGTTGCGGCGCGTGTATTCGTCCATCCAGGCGAAGAGTCCCTCCATGTCGGCGGGATCGAGGCGGCGGGCAGGTTTTTTACCGGCGTTGGGAATCCCGCCCAGCCCAGACTCGCGCCGCGCCAATTCGCCCCACGCCTCGCCGCGGCCCGCCCGACGCGACTGCTCTTCCAATATCGCCCGCACTCGTTGCACCCGTTGCTCCGCAGGCAATTCCCGCAACTGCGCCCGCTGGTACGCCGGCAACGTCTTCAACCAGTCATAGTAGCGCTGCATGACGAGGCGAAGTTCCGCGCTTTGCGGGTCTTTCTCGAGATCGCGGCTCAGCCGCCG
>Ga0209101_1000554_pt1 | contig 30434 bp, 20 predicted proteins | sample ConPoolayeCmetaG_FD_185481 | JGI IMG/M metagenome (GOLD analysis project Ga0209101, IMG submission 185481) | Hot spring microbial mat communities from California, USA to study Microbial Dark Matter (Phase II) - Cone Pool mat layer C metaG... ...
GGCGCGGCCACCCCCCGCCAGCCAGCCCCGCCGCGCCCACAGCGATCAGCGCCGCCAGCACCATGCGCCACATGGCCACCGCCAACGGCGCTGCGTCCACCAACCGGGCGAGCGGCCCTCCCCACGATACCGCCGCCACGGCCACCCCCAGGCCCAGCGCGGCGCGGCCCCTCACCGCGCGAACCCTTCCGCTAAGCCAGCGGCTATGGCATGGGCAAGCTTGTCGCGAAACCTCCACGACAGGATCTGCGCACGATCTTCGTCGTTGGCCAGGTTGCAGATCTCGACCAGCAGCGCGCTCGGCGCCTCAGAGTTGCGCAGCACCGCTGGCACCCAGCGCGAGCCCCGGCGTACCACCGCCCCGCGCACCGGTTCGTAGGGGTGCACGGGGATCTCCGCACGCCGTGCCGCCGCCACCACGGCCAGCGCCAGCTGGCGCGAAAGCGCTTCCGACCGCGCCAGAAAACGGCCCGAGAAACGCGGCCGCGAAACCTCCTTGAGTTCTCGGCAAGCGTGCCCGGAGGGGAGCGGAGAACCCACCCCCGGGCGTTCGGCCCGGCCCGGCACGTACACCATCAAGCCGCGCACCGAGGGGTGCAGGGAGTCGGCATGGATAGACACGAAAGCCACTTGCTCGGGATTCACCTTCTGGGCCTTGAGGCGACGGACGATGGCGTTGCCCAGCACCCAGCGCAGTTGCACGCCGGTGGTGCTGTCCGACAGGTCAAACGGCGGGTCCACCAACAGGCGCTGGGTGCGTCGCGCCGGCAATACGTCCATCTCCAGCTCCCGCAGATTCCGCTGCTGGTCGACCCCCGTCGCCCACACCGTAGCACGGGTTTCCTTCTCGAGAATCCGCTTCACCCGATCCATCACGTCCCATGCGTACGTCGACTCCCACACCCCCTTGACGACGGCGCCGGTATCCACCCCGCCGTGTCCAGCGTCGAGGATGATATGGATACCGTTGAGGTTGCGCGCTCGAATGGCGCGCTGGATCGCCGCCACTTCTTCCTGGGTGCGTTCCCACTCCTGCCGGCGCGGGTGGCCGGGGGGGAGAAACTCGGGCAGGAGCAACTCGAAGGGGATGCGCACCGGGAATCCGATGGCAATGTCAGTGACGTCGGTGATCCCCGACAGCCGCGCCAGCTCCGCGGCGGTGGCGTTGACGTCGGCGGCGTGGAGTTGCCCGGTGAACCGCACCACCACCGCCGAGTACAACGCCTCCCCGGCCTTGAGCCGGTAGATGGCGGCACCCTCCACGTATTCCAACTCCCCCGTGGGCTGCTGGGCCGCGGGGGATGGTTGGGGCGCGGAGGGCGGGGAGGGCGACGCCGCCACAGATGGCACCTCCTCCGGCAGGCGTGAAGGCGCAGCGACCGGGGTCAGCGAGTCCGGCACCGGACTGGTCGGCGCCGGGGTCGGCAGCGCGGGCGTCCCCGTGGGTGTGGCGGACACCGGCGTCGGCGTGGCTGGCATCGGTGACGGAGTCGGCGCCGCGGGTGTCGGAGCCGGCGGCACGGGCGTCGGCGTGGCTGGCACCGGCGTCGGCGTGGCTGGCACCGGCGTCGGCGTGGCTGGCATCGATGTCGGCGGCACCGTCGGCGGCGCGGCCAGGCTAGGTCTCGCCAGGGCGCGTTGGGGTTCCGGGGCCGGTGGCACCTCCTCCACCGGCAGCGCCCGGAAGGCAGGTAGAAGCAAGCTGGTAGGGATCAGAACCTCGTCACCCGCGGCGGTGAACAGCGACAGATTTGGGTTGGCCTGGCGCAGTTGGGCATACGCCCCCTCGTTGCCGCACCACCAGCGCGCCATCTCCAGCCACGACTCCCCATCCCCACCCCAGGGGGCGCGCACCCGATGTCGCCAGCCCTCGGAGGTGCGCCGATCCTCGGGGAACAGCGCGCGCAGCGCCGCCACCTTCAGCGAGGGGGAGAGCAGAGTCCAGGGGACGCGCACCCGCACGTCCCGCAGCGGTACCGAAAGGCCGGGGTTGGCGGCGCGCAGCGGCCCCATGTTGCGCCCATCGCCGGTCAGCCGCAGCGCTAGCCTGTACCACCCCTCGCCGGCCATGGGCAGGGCGCGTACCTCCGGGTCCTCGCCCCGCCGCCACACCACCTTTTCACCGCCGGGAAGGGAAGCCACGACGGGGGGCGCGGCGTCCACTAACGCCAGCGCCAGGACCAGCGGGACCACCGTCATCGAGCCGCCATGCTAAGGTTATCCATTCGTTGAGGGCAGGCCATCGACCTCCGTGGCGAGCGCCATGTTAGACTTCATGCACGCAACGAGGCTGATGGTACCACGCACCCTTTCCACCCCCGGCTTGCATCCCCGGACTTGAGCATCTGCCGTGTGTGCCAGGGGCTACTGGATGAGATTGCAACGGAAGACAATGAGCGTCTGGGCCTCGACGCGGGCCTTCGCCGTGCCGGCGCGCGCGCCCGTGCGGTTCTCATGGTTCATCAGCAGCGGCGGCGAGTCGGGGACCTCGAACCCCGTTAGGTCCATCACCACCGCGTGCCGCCATCCGGGCACGCGCATCTTGCCGGCCGAGTTGGCCACGCCCATCACGCAGATGCCACCGGGCCTTCGCCGCTTGCGGCCTCGACGACCAGGAACTCTATGACCTGCTCGGCCAGAGACTGTGCCGCGCCCTCGGCCTGCTCGCTGGCGGGCTTGAAGGGGATGGGCTTGTGCCCCAGCTCCTCATAGCCACGCCGTGGCCTCGGGGCGACGCTGAACTGGGTCGCGTCGAAGTGGATGGCCTCAAGCTGCGGGTACCCATCGGCGGTAATGCCCCACACCCCGTGGATGCTGGGGCTGACCTTGCTACGGACGGGAGAGCACACCTTCGCCATGAACGTTTGGAAATTGGCCCGGCCCTCCGCGATGTCCACAACGGCATGGCCTGCGTGTGCGTCCGGGAGATTGACGTGGATCATCTGGCGATACCATCGCGGGGCCCGTGCCCCCCGGCCAATGTGAATGGTCTCTTCCGGCAACCGGTTGATGAGTGAGAGCATGTTCGGCGTGCGTGACGCATCAGGGTACCCCACCGGCCGACACTTGGTGCATCGTGGAGGCCATGAGCGAGGGCGAGCCGTCCCACTGGAGACCGTCCAGGCCGCCTTCCTGCTCGCCACAGCCCGCAGGACGCTCCGCGACCCATCGGCCCCACCCCTTGCGCCAATCCGCTCCCTGGCCTACTTCCTCCCGGTCATTCGCGAACTTCAGCGTCACCCTGTGGCACCCGAGTACCTCGACTTCGTGGCAGACCAGCTCCGCCGCACCCTCGCCAGTGCCCCCGTACCGCCGGAAACCCCTCCTACGCCCCCCGGCGACACAACTCGGCGATGACGACTTCACCGACTTCCCCCGCTCTCCATCAGCCGGCAACAGGCGACGACTTCCGCGCGCCCCCTACGTCGGCAGGGTGGGCCGGACGTCGTCGAACGACGGGGTGGTAAGGGGCCGCCTTCGGCAACCTTCAGCGTCTTCAGTAAACTCGTCCTCAAGTTCCTGTCCGCTTCCGTTGGCACATCAGCCACACCCCCAGACTGCGCGCTTACTACCCGTGGCGGCGGAGGCGATGTTTCGCATGCGCACGCTGACCGAAATAAGCATCTCCGAGACTCGCCTGCACGAGAAACGGCATCACAGATTCGACGCCAGTTCAATCCGAACGCGGTCTGCCAGCCCGAGGTCATCCAGAATCTGCTTGAGGTCCGTTTGGAAGCTCTGGGCGATACCGGTTTCCACGGTGACCGAGAACTCGATGCCGATTCTGAGCTCCGAGCCGCTCCGTAATTTCGGCAGGACCTTCGTTCCCAGCCGGTTCCAGATCTCGGGAGGCACATCGCCGCAGATTCTGAACGTCCGCGTGGTAGCGCCAGACACTAGTTCCGGCTCGGGTTTCGGTTCCGGGCCAGGGACTGGTTGCGGCCCCGGTGGAGGTTCCGGTCCCGGACCCCGGGCGGGGACAAGCTCCGGCGCGGCGCGCAAGGTTCTCGCCTTGCTCTTCAAGAGCAGGAAGACGCCCGATTCAAACGCGACATCTGCCGTATCGATGGATTCCTCGAAAAAAACCCGCTCATAGCCGCCATCCGGCTTCTGGCCGTAGGCAAGCCCGAAATCGCCCTTATGCACGAACTCAACTATTCTGCTCCGCAGGGTCGTGTCGGGGTCCAAAAGCCGCGTGAGAGAACCGTTCAGAAAACTTTGGCGTAGGCTGGCCAAGGGCCACGCCCCGGATTCCTTCAGTGCGGGCGGCCAGTTGCGTTCGATATACCCCGCCCCGACGGACTCATTCAGCAGGGCCTGGGATTTGAGCGCGTTGATGATCCGCCCGCAGAGCGTCTCGCTCCCGCTGGAGTGCCCAGCGCCAAGGTCGATGGTCTTCAGCCCATCGGGCTCTTGGCTGTCCGCGATGACCACGAAGCGGTAACCGCCCCAGACCTCATCCTTGGCGGCCTCTTCCGCATCCGCCACCTTTGACTGAAGCTCCGCCCGGTCGCTGCGGTCGAAATCCCCGCCAAGCGTTCCCTCGGCCACCTCCTTCTCCACGCGTCTCCACGCCAGCCACAGTTCAACCTTCTCGCGGAAGTCCCGGCCGGGCCGTTTGAGGCACCACACCAGTGAGCCGGGGTAAAGCCTGGGCGACTTGCCGCGCTGCCTGGTCCATTCCGCTATCTGCTGGCGGAGCGCGCCGCCTCCCGTCCATTCGGACTCCGGCTCCACGACCACCAGCGTGAGCCTCGGCGTGTCCGGAATAGCCGCCCCATCCTCGGGGAATCGCACAACCGGAAGGCTCGCCCCCCGCTCGAACTCCTTCTGGATGAGCATTCGCATGGCGGGCTTGATCTCAGAGTCCTCGTGGAGCGACGCCCGGCGGTCGCTCACGACCTTCTTCATCGTCGGCTGGTGGCTTATTTTGAACCCGTCTGAGCCCACGCGCCGAATGAAATACGACTTGTCCTCCAGCGCGAAGGCGGCGGTGTCCACCGAGGTGGTGTCCACCTCCGGCTCGCCCAGGGCAAAGCGCAGTTCCGGCAGATGTGCCACCTTGTCCACCTGCCCGCCGGAGGACTCGAAGAGAATCGTCGTCCCCACGCGGCGATGGATGTTCCGCAACGCCCCCTTGGTGTCCGCGTCGAGCGCGCGGGCGTGGGACTGTGCGCCGGCGATGTCAGCGTCAATCGCGGCGACGAGCCGTGATTCACCGAGCTGGCCCAGCACCACGCTGCGAAACTCCGGTACGTCCAGCGGCGCGGAACCCAGCGTGATGAGAGGTTCGCGCCGGGCCTCGGTGAAGCCGGTCCGGTACGCCCTGGAAATCCACTGCGCGAGCATAGCCAGCGTCCCGCGTGTCTGTTGATACTGCGGGAGCGCCTGCCACTTCCGTTGGAATACCGACAGCGTCGCCGGGTGGAAGGGATAACAGACCTCGAAGCGGCCGCGCAGGTACTCCCGGGCCTTGGCCTCCGTCGCGGCGCTATCCACGGCCGTCCATTCCGGCGGCAGTTGCGCCCGCCGCTTGAAGCACCAGTCGGCATAAGCATTGGCGACGTTCTTGCGGACGCGGTCGCTGCCGATGTCCTCGAAGAGGCGACGCCGCACGACCTCGCTGATCTCCGTCTCGTCGTTGGCAATCAGGTCCTTGGCCACCCGGCGGACGACCTTGGTAATCCTGTCCTGCCACTGCATGTCCCAGTCGGTCATCTCGACCTGGCTGCGCGGCAGGCTGATCACCGCCGCGCCGTGCGTCGTTCCCGTTGTGGCGACCGTCAGGTTCTGGAGGAAGGCGTGAAACGACTCCGCCATGCCGCGATGGCGATTCAAGAAGTTGAGCACCTCGTCGAAGAGAAGGAGCACCGGTCCGTTCGCCGCCTGAAAGACGCGGGCGATGGATTCGGTCCCCGGCGGGGTCGTCTTCGCGGCGGCGCCGAGCGCCTCGACCCCCGCATCCCCCGCGAGCTGGCGGGCGATGTCGATCCATGGCGTCTCTCGGCCGGGTTGCGGGTCCCACGCGTTCCCCACGAACACGGCAACGCGCGCCTTCGGAACCGACGAGAGGACGGCGCCCCGCAACAGATCGGAAACCCCTAAGTACGTGGACGCCTTCTCTCCGCTCGTCGCGAGGTGGTAGAGCGCCGTCAGCGTGTGGGTCTTGCCGCCGCCGAATTGCGTGATCAGCGTCAGCACCGGCGCGGTGTTGTCCGTCCTCCCGGAGAGCCTCCGGAGCACCATGCCGGCGTGCTCCCGCAGCGCCCTGGTGAAGCAGGTGCGGGCGAAGAACTGCTTCGGGTCGCGGTAGTCCTCGGGTGCCATACCGGCCACCACCTGTTCGAGGGCGATGGCAAACTCGTCCGGGTTGAACGAGCGGCCCTCGCGGACCTCCTTGCGCGGCGTTGCGACCTTGTACCAGGCTTCCATTTCAACTCCTTTCACCGCAGAGGCGCAGAGGGCGCGGAGACGTCCTTGTAGTTCAGGACAACACGCTTGATGCCGTCCCTGAGAACCGGGACGTTGAAGTTGATCAACAGGCCTACGGTCCATCCGCCGAGCCCTAGATATGTCAACAACTGGGCTTCATGGATTGGCTGAAGGGCGCCGAGTGCCTTAAGTTCAAGGACGACAGCCCTTTCGACAAGGAAGTCCAGCCGGTATCCGCAATCTAGTGTCACGCCCTTGTAGGCCACGGGAAGCGAAACCTGCCGCTCGAAGCTCACCCCACGAATCCGCATCTCGTGGGCTAGGCATTCCTCATAGGCCGACTCCAAGAGCCCCGGCCCAATCGTCTTATGAACCTCAATGGCCGCCCCGATTATCTTTTCCGTTAACTCCTTCATATCTCGTCTTCCTCTGCGCGCTCTGCGTCTCTGCGGTGAATGCTCACCTCGGGACCGCCAGGAGCATCGCATCCAGCAGGCGCTTCTCTTCGCTTTCCTTGGGGTAGAGCGCCGACAAGGCGTTGGCCAGGCGCAGGAACTCTGGTCCACGTTCCTGCTCGGCCTTAAGGAGTGCGCGCAGCGCGTTGGCTTGGCCGCCCGCCTGGAGCAGCATGGCCGCGTGGACCCGGTCGAGCGTCGTCGGACCGGAGGATTCACCGCTGAGGCGCAGAGTGCGCAGAGATTCTTCATCTACAACGAATTTTCCTCTGCGTCCTCCGCGCCTCTGCGGTGAAGTTTTTTCCATCTCCGGAAACAGCCACTGCTGGCGGCTTATTGCCGGATCCTCCACGATCCAGTCGGCCACGGCATCCGCTCCGTCCTCGCCGAAAAGCTGCTTGGCCCGTTCGGAGACGGCCATCAGCCGCACCACGCCCTTCTTGGTCTCGATAATGCGCCCCTCCCACTTGGGAAGGTCAATCCCGAGCGGCTGGGCGAAACGCCGCACCACATCGAAGACGAGGGTGTAGCCCCGTAGCGCAGGCATCTTGCCTGCTCCCCCCTCGTCGTCCTCCTCGCTTTCGTCGTCACCTGTTTGCAGGCTGGAAGCCTGCGCTACATCCTGCGCTACGTCACCATTCGTGCTCTGGAGCGTCCAGAGAAAAAGGGCCGTCAGGCGCGCATCCTCTTCCACCGCCCCGGCCGCGCCGTTGCGGGCCTTGGCCTCGGCGGTGCCGAGCACCTGCTCAAGCGCGCTTCGGCCTACCACCTCCCAGACCTTCTCCAAGAACTCGGCGAGCGGCACCTCGCGCCCCTCGGCGGTCTCGACCCGCGAGTAGCGGCTGAAGATCTCCAGCGCCGGGCCGATGCAGGCAAAGACCAGGTCCGCGCCGCGAATCCCCTCGCCCTGGAGCCGCTCCATCCAGTCGCCCACACGCTTGGGGAGTTCGCGGAGGACTTCGCCCCAGTCGCCCACCGGTGCATCGTCGGGGCGCGGGCGGCAGACCAGGTGGACGCTGGTGGCAAGGGCGGCGGACTCGCGCGCGCGCAGGCGCGACGCCATTTCCGTGGCAATCGGCCACGAACCCGTGATCGTCCAGCCGCCGCGGATCATCCCATTCAACAGTGCTTCCCAACCCTCCGTTGTCTTGTGGGCGAAGACTATGGCTCCGACGCCGTCCTCGCGCAGCACGCGCCGACCCTCGGCGAAGGACTTGGCCATCGTTTCCTCGAACCAGGCGCGGTCTTTCGGGCGGCCGTCGTCCTTCTTGGTCTCGTCCTGCACCGCCTCGCGCCGCTTAGGCGTGAGCGGGTTCGCAGGATCGAAGGGGTCGCGCAGGAGCGGATGCCCCGGCAGCGCGCGCTTGAGCCAGACGAAGAAGAAGTCCGAAAGGTCGGCGTAGGGAACCGCGTCGTAGTAGGGCGGGTCGGTGAACCACACCTGTGCCGTCTCGTCGGGCAGCGGGTGCTCGGTGGCGTCGGCCTGATGGATTTGACCGGCACGAGCACTGCAGGACCCTGCGATGATATCCTCCACATCGCCGAGTGATGACAAGAAAACGCCTCGAGACTGGCTCGCAATCGCGGATTCGCAGAAATCCCAAACCATCGGCAGTGCTTGTCTGCTAAAACAGTTCACGGGGTTCTCATATCCTGCCATCCAGCGTGAGAGGCAGGAGTTTCCATCCGCGCCTTTTCCGATTAGAAGCGCCATCGCCGCCCGCACCGCTTCTGACAGGCTGGAAGCCTGTCTCACTTTCTCAGTCTTCTCGCGCACAAGCCGCGCCAGCGTCGTGAGCGCCACCTTCTGCCGCGCGGTGAAGAGGTCGCCCCACTGGAGCATGCCGTAACGCTGCACGCGAAAGCCCAGCGTGCCGATCGGCGGCAACGGCTCATCCGGCACCGGGCAGAGGGGTAGCGCAGGCATCCTGCCTGCATCCTCTTGCAGGCTAGAAGCCTGCGCTACGCCCTGCGCTACGCCCTGCGCTACGCCCTGCGCTACGCCGCGCTCCCATTCCTCGAGGATCGCCGCGAGCCTCGCCTGCGCCCGGCGCACCGCTTCGTAGTCGCGCTCGGTCGGAAGCCGGTAGTGCCGGCCTTGCTCGCCGGGCTTGAGCGTCACCACAGCTAAGAGCCGCGCCCCGCCGGTGCGTCGGCCGCGCTCGTCGAACACCACGTCCGCGCCGCCGCGCTGCGCCGCAAGCTGCGCCCGCACGCGCTCGGGCGGGAGCACCGCGCCGCAGCAAACGCAGGTTGCTCTTGCGCGGCTAACGGTGCCGGGCGGCACCTCTTTTTCGTTTTTTGGCTCAAAGATCTCGAACTCGACAGTGGCGGGCGACGTAGCGCAGGCATCCTGCCTGCCTTCATCTTCTCTGCCGTCCCGCCGGGGCTGCAACGCCGCGCTACAATAAAGCCAAGGCCAATCCGCCGGCTGGCTGCTCAAGCCTGCTTTTACCGGATTGTTTCGGATGTATCCAAGAATCCGCCAGAAATCTTCTTCGTCGCGGACCACGTGATCGTACGACTCCCGCTGCCAAAAGTCTTTGCCGCTTTTTTGGAGGATCTTGTTCGCCTCATTGGCTGTGTAAGACTTCCAGCTGTGAAGGATGGAAGAAAGAGTGTACTTCCGATCCGGGGTCACCAGGACGTGGACGTGGTTCGGCATGATCACGTAAGCATGGAGACGATACCGCGAACCATCAAAATGCCGTAATGCCCGACCGACCATCTCCGCGATTTGGGCTTCCCTGAGCCAGCACTCGCCCTTTCCCGCGTCGAGATACTCGTCAATCTTCGCGGCGTACCCTTGCTGCACTCTTCGCTTTTCCTCCTCGGGAATCGTTCCAAAGCGGCGCCCCAGGCGCCGCTGTTCTATTTCCCATTCTTGCTCAAGGCGGTCGAGTACGCTCTTGGGCAGCGTCCCCGCAAGACGGAAGGTTACGAAATACGTGGCCCCTTCGACCTTCCAGTGGGGCAGATAACCGCGGCTGTGAGAACCGGCTCGCAAGGCCTCTTTCTGCAGGCTAGAAGCCTGCGCTACGGTTTTCACCACGTACCGCAGCGCCCGCCAGCGGTTCGCCTTCTTGCAGAGCCAGAACGAGCGCGCGAGCGGAATCTCCGCCCCGCAGTTCGGCGCTTCGCAGCGCACCGTTCGCGCCCAGAGGTAGGCAATGGGTACCGATCCATCCGGGTCTTTCGGATAGAGGTCGGCCAGCTCCTTCTCCGCTTGCTGCTTGATCTCTGCGCCCACACGGCGAAGTTCGTCAGCGAGCTCCGGTCCATGCCGGGGGATGTCCTCCAGCATCACCTTGAGGATCAGGCAGGCGACGGGGTTCAGGTCGCTGGCGAACGCCTCGCAGCCCACGCGCAACGCCTCGAGGGGAATCGAGCCACCCCCGGCGAACGGGTCCACCACCAGCGGCGGCTCGTCGGGATACGCCGCCTTCACCAGCGCGCGGGCTACCTCGAGGTAAGTTCGATTCGCAGCTAAGTCCCAGTTAGCGAAGTGGGCGGCGAACTTGAGCAGCGCCTGGCGCAGGTCCTCGTCGGTCGTGCCAGGGTTGCACCCGGCAACCTCGCGCAGCCGCCTCCTCGCTTCCGTCTTGAAGGCCGCCGGGCAGAGGGGGTCGCACGGGTCCGGCCACAACAGCGCCAACAGCACCGCGCGGCTGGAGGCCAGCGGCCGCCGCGCCCACCACAGGTGCAGCGTGCTCGGATGCCCGTGGCGAATGGACTTTTCCCGCGCCGCGTGTTCCGACACCTCGGCAATCGGGAAGTCCACCTCGGCCAGACGTTTGCATTGCTTGGGGATCATAGGTCGCTTGCCCCTTTGCAGTCCGGGTAATCCGAGCAACCCCAGAACTGGCGGCCTGCGTTCGTGCCGGCTTTGGCTGTGCGCACAACCATGGCTTTACCGCAGCGGGGGCAGTTGGGGATTTGATCGGTTGGATCCGTCGGAGCCGTCGGATAAGTCTTTCGGGCCCGAAACGCCAACCTGGCATCCGCCAGTTGCTCGCTGTACCCACCTCGCTCAACAAAGTCCCGCTCCAGCGCAACGATCTGGCGATCGAGGAGAAAATTCGCTTGGTGAATGAGGCAAATGATGGCGTTGGCGCGAATGGCCGGCTCGTCGTGCTCGAGCCAGGGGGCATAGAGCGCCCGGCGTTCCTGATCCGTCAGATCGGTGAGATCTGACCGATCCGACGGATCCTTCCTGAACCCCACCGGCACCCGGCGCACCGCCCGGGCCTGTGGCGAGTCGGGCGCCCACAGGGGCAAGTGCCGGTGCCGCAGGTAGTCTTCAAAGTCCAGGAGCAGCTCTTCGAGGCCGGCGCGGGCTACACTGGGCAGACGCAGCTCAGTCTGTGAGGAGGCAGCGGCGGCGCGGCTGGCCTCGGCCATGTTTTGCCGCCCCGAACGGGCCGCTTGCACCATCTCATCTACCAGCCGAGAGTGCGGGTCGAGGAACTTCTCGCAAAACCAGTAGGTAGCGTCGTCGATGAGCGTGGCCGTCTGGAAGCTGGCGGCTTGGCGATACCCGCCGCTGGGGGGCAGCCTTTGGGATCTGACGGATCGGTCGGATCTGTCCGATCTGTCAGGGTTCACGTCGCCTCCCGTAAGGCGGGGAATCTTCCCGCACCCGCATCGGCCGGGTCATCGCGTTCACTTCCAGCCAGTAGTGCGCTACCCTGGTGACCTCGTGCCAGGGGAAGCGAGCCGGGTCCTTGATCGGCTCCTGGAGTTGTGGCTCAGTCGCGCAGTGGGTGACCACGTAGAGCCAGTAGCAGTCGCGGCGGTCTTCGGCCACGCGGCGCTCGTTGGGCGTCAGCAGGATCGTCCCGGTCGCCTCGGCCAGGCCCTTGACCTCGATGAGGCGCAGTTCGCCGGTGTTCAAGTCCAGGCTGGTCACGTCGTAGCCGAGGTTTTTCTCGTGAACGTCGTAGACCTGGCGGCCCTGGGCCTTCTCGTACTCTATGACCACCCGCATGGCCGTCGCCTCGGTCTCGGCATTGGGCTGCAAACGTCGGACTTCCGGCGACTGACGTTCCGGGTGGGGCAGGACAAGGACGCTGGCAATGCGCTCAACGGCCTGGAGCGTGAGCGACCGCTGCTGCTGGAGTTCCTTGCGGCGGCGCTCGCGGCGGGCCAGCAGTTCCGCGTGGCGGTTTTCGGCCTGGGCCAGGCGGCCGTCCGCGCCGGGGACGCCTTTTTCCTTGTCAACGCTCGCCTTGCCGATTTCCTCGTCGGCCCGCTGGAGGAGTTCGGTGAGCGACAGTTCCACGTGTTCGGCGATCCGCAAGACCTCGGCCAGCCGCTCCTTGCGGGTCTCCTCCAGGAAGGGCTGGAGCGCATTCTCATGCAGCCATGCTGACGCCTCGGGCTGAAAGGCGACCGGGGGCAGGCTGGCCGGCGGATCGCAGGGCATCAGGTTCGATAATACCGTTTCACCGCAGAGGCGCGGAGAACGCAGAGTTTTTTCTGGATTCTTCTCTTCTTCCGCGCCCTCTGCGTCTCCGCGGTGAGATTGAATTTCCACGGCGAAGAGCCGCTCGTGGACCACGTGGCCGAGGCCGTCCACCACCCGGGCGCGGTAGAAATCAATCCGCGAAGGCTCCTCGTGCTGAAGCGAGTAGAAACAGGCCCCCTTGCCGAAGACCTCGGCGGCCCGGCTGCACGTGTGCCTGCGGACAGCCTCGAAGAGCGGATGGCCGGGCGTGACCCATTCCAGGCTGTGTCGCTCGGCGGTATCGCGGTCAGTCGAACAGCGGGGGTACTTTGCCGCCAGGGGCGGCAGTCGCCAGTCCTGCGAGCGTTCGTACTGTCGCAGGACCGGCGGCGTGCGCTCAGGCTCGAAGGTGTGAGGCATGGTCTCGACCACCTTGAGCCTGAGCGGGACGTACTCGGCGGCCTCGCGGATAAAGCGGGCGATGGTTTCGGGCACGACGCGACGTTCCTGGGCCCGCGCCCGGCGCTCGATGAGCATCTCCAAGTTGAGCTTCTTGGAGGCCAGGCCTTCCAGTGCGTTTTGGCAAATGGCGCGGAAGCGACCCTCGTCCACATTCTCGAGCAGTCGTTCCTCCAGGTCGGCGTCGCCGAGCTTGCCGGCGTAGTAATCCCGCAGGATGCGCTCCACATGGGCCGCGGGCAGGATTTCGCCGACGACGTTGAACACGGCGTCATCATCGAGCGCGTCGCGGATTTCCTGGAGCTTCTCCAGCAGCCGCTGGAGCACCCGGCCTTCGATGGTGTTCGTGGCGACGAAGTTGAAGATCAGGCAGTCCTTGCGCTGGCCGTATCGGTGGATGCGGCCCATGCGCTGCTCGAGGCGGTTTGGGTTCCAGGGGATGTCGTAGTTGAACAGGATGTTGCAGCACTGGAGATTGATGCCTTCGCCCGCTGCCTCGGTGGCCACGAGCACCTGGATCGCGCCGTCGCGGAACTGCTGCTCCGCATAGAGACGAGTGCCCGGCTCGTCACGGGAGCCGGTCTTCATGCTCCCGTGGATGCAGCCGACCCGGAATCCCCAGCCTTTCAATTTCCCGACGAGGTAGTCGAGCGTGTCCTTAAACTCGGTGAACAGCAGAAGACGCTTGTCCGGGTGGCCGAAAAAGCCCTCCTTGTGGAGCAGGTCTTTGAGCTTCGCCAGCTTGGCCTCGGAGTCGGTGCCTTCCACGGCCTGCGCCTGTTCGGCAAGTTGCCGAAGTTCGGCAATCTCCTCGCGCACCTGCTTGGCGTTCCCCGCCAGGGTGATAGCCTCCAGCATCTCTTCCAGACGCTCGCGCTCGCTTTCCTCCATCTCCTCGATCTCTTCCGAGTCGGGCAAGTCGGGCGGGGCAAGTTTGACGAGTTCCTGGGCCTTCTTCAGACATTCCTCAAGCCTGCGGGCACGTTTTTCAAGGCTGTGGCGCATGGCGTAGGTGCTGGAGGCAAGCCTGCGCTGGTAGAGGGACATCAGAAAGCCGACCGCGCGGGCCCGGGGGTCATCGCCTTGGGCGGCGGCCTTGGCGCTCTGGCGCTTCACGAATCGGGTGATCTCCCTGTAGAGATCGAATTCCGCGCCGTCGATCTGGAAGTCCACGGTGTTGGGGATGCGCTTGGTGAAAATTTTCTCGGCGGCCCAGGTGCCATCGGGCCGCCGCTCCGGGAAGTAGACCATGGCCTCCTTGGTGCGGCGAAGGTAGAACGGCGCGCGGCGGCGTTCCATCGCCTCCCGGATGGACCGGACGTCCGCGTAGGCGTCCGCGTCGAGCAGTTGCAGGAACAGGGAGAAGTTCGCGGGGTCGCCCTTGTGAGGCGTCGCCGTCAGCATCAAGATGTGGTCCGACGTATCCCGCAGGAGCTCTCCAAGGGCGTAGCGCGCGGTCTTGCGGGCCGGGGGCGTCCAGGACATGCGGTGGGCCTCGTCCACAATGACCAAGTCCCAATGAACCTGCTTCAAGCCGGGGAGTATCTCGGTCCGCTTGGCTAGGTCCAGCGACGTGATGACCTTCTTCTGCTCCAGCCATTGGTTGACGCCGAACTGGTCGCGAATGTCGCCGCCCTTGAGGACCAAGAACTTCTCGTCAAACTTCTCCTTGAGTTCACGCTGCCACTGGAAGGAAAGGTTGGCTGGGCAGGTGACGAGGATGCGTTCGGCCAGACCGCGCAACTGAAGCTCCCGAATCAGCAGCCCCGCCATGATCGTCTTGCCGGCCCCGGCGTCATCGGCGAGCAGGAACCGGACGCGCGCCAGCTTCAGGAGGTAGTCGTAGATGGCCTCAAGCTGGTGCGGCAGCGGATCAACGCGGGAAATGGAGAGGCCGAAGTAGGGGTCGAACTCCCAGGCGATGCCAAGGGAGTACGCCTGCAGGCCGAGACGAAGCAGACGCCCGTCTCCGTCATAGGTTGGGCACGCGTCGAGAATCGTCAAAGCCTCGATATCACGAGTCGTGAGGGTCACCTTGCGGAACCGCTCCGACTGCGTGCCGACCAGCCCGGCCACCCACGCGTCAGGCCCATTCGGGCGAACGTTTTCCACGCGCATCGGCTCGCTGAACAGCGACCCGGTGAGAATTTGTCCTTCGTGGAGGAGTCGCTTCTCATTCATCTCGGCGACGTCTTTCGAGGTGGCTTGGCGTCCGGCGAAGGCAGTTCCGCCTTGAGCTCAACGAGCGGCTCCACGGCCCGTGACACCGGCACCCGCTTGCCGATCTCCCAGTTCTTCGTCGCGCTGTAGCTCAAACCTGGCGCTGGGGCCACATGGTCCTCTGTTCGATCCAACCGGTGGTGGTGGAGGTCTTTGCCGAAAAGCCAGACATTTTCGTTTTTTATCGTACCACGCTTCAGCCACCATTCTGGTGGGGTCTCACTTCCCGCGAGAGGATACAGGGGGTTTTCGATTTTCGGATTGTTGATGCCACGCCCCGAATGCGCGGCAAACTCACGCTTTCTGCCAGTGGCGGGGCTCTTGGTGCAAGGAGATTACCAACGGGGAGGAGCCTTCCGTGGAAAGGTGTAAGAAAGCAAAGGGCGAGCGGAAGCCGCTGCGGGAACGGGAGGGGCGGGCGTGCTCAGGAAAGGCGTTACGGACCCCGCCGGAGGCGGAAGAAGCCGGCCGGCTGAGCCCGCCCGGATGACCGAATGAGGGGACAAGGATTACCCCTGTCACGCCTTTCGCGCTGCAAGCATGATAGAGCCCGACGGAAGTGGGTTCAAGCTGGGGCGTTGACTCACTCCAAGCCGCTCGAAGGTGGAACGCTGACTCAGGGGAGAATCGCCGCGAAGGGGGGAGAGGCTGGCGGAGCGTTTCCCGTGGGCGAGGCGGGGTTGGAGCCAACGGCGAGCTCGCGCTGGAGTCGGATCTGCGTGGCAAGCCACTGTCGATGGCGCCAGCGAGATGGACTGAGCATCGGCGGCTTCGGCTGGCGCATTGGGGTGGGGCAAAGCCGCGAACAACCCTGCTTGAGCACCGGATCGCGGTGCCCACCTGAACGCCCCTTGTCACGGAGAGTCCCCATCGGTCATTGTTCCAAAACTCGGGTATCTTCACACCTCAAGCAACAGCGTTCTCAGCCCAGACCGACCGGGTGGCGCCACACCACCTTTTCACCGCCGGAAAGGAAGCCACGACGGGGGGCGCGGCGTCCACCAACGCCAGCGCCAGGACCAGCGGGACCACCGTCATCGAGCCGCCATGCTAAGGTTATCCATTCGTTGAGGGCAGGCCATCGACCTCCGTGGCGAGCGCCATGTTAGACTTCATGCACGCAACGAGGCTGATGGTACCACGCACCCTTTCCACCCCCTGGCTTCCTTCCCAGGATTCCCGCGTCTGTCGCGTTTGCCAGACGCTGGAGGAGGAGATCGGCACGTCTGGCAAAGAAGCTGCCGCTGGGCTTTCATTGGATCTGGTACGCACCCACCACGCGGCGGCGCTCGCCGAGCTGGTTGTAGAGGCCGCGCGCGCCCACCTGTCACCCTTTCGCGCCGCCCTGCTCACGCCGGAGACCGGCAGCTCCTGGCGGGTGACGGTGACCGCCGAGCGCTCCCACACGCGCGACCTCCTGCTCGCCGCCGAGCGTTACCCGGAGCTCCTTGCCGTGCGCCGCACCGGCGCACCGTTCGTGGCTCTTGACGTGGCTGCCTCACCCGAGCTGGAGAGTGAAATGCCTCTGCTGGTCAGGGTGGGCATCCGCGGCCTGGTGGCCTGCCCCGTCTTCATCGCCCCCGACACCGCCGAGCCCGCCGTGCTGCGGGTCACCTGGTCCGAACTTCCCGATCAGCGGCGCGGCGCCCTGGCGCTGTTTTTCGCGCACCTGCTGGCTCACCGCCTCAGCGAGTTGCCCCCCGCCGAGGTAGCGCAACAACTGGGAATGCCCACCGCCGCCTATCGCTCCGCTGGACCGGGGGCGCTTTTGAAGCTGCTGCCACTGGCGGCGGTGGTGGTGGACAAGGCCGGCATGATCAGCAGTTGGAACCGTCGCGCCGCCCGCCTCCTCGCCGGGCGTGACACCGGTCTCGAGGCCTCCGCCCTCCTCGCCGCCCTGCCCAGCGCTCCGTGGACGAGCGGAGAGAGACGCTGGAGCGCAGAACTGGCAAAACCGCGCAGCGGCGAACGGGTGGTGGGGTGGTCCTCCGCTGTGGGGGGCGACCTTACCCTCATCCTCCTCGACACTCACCCGGAGGGAGAGGACAGTGGGCGGCATCAGGCGATCCGCGCCGCGTTCGCCGACAAGGTGAGGGAGCTGGAGGAGGCCAACCGCCAGCTCGCCGAGCACGCCGAGCTCAAGGTGCGCTTCGTGTCTGATGCGGCCCACGAGCTTAAGACGCCACTGGCCATTCTGCGCTCCTACCTGGAGACGGTGACCACCGACCTAGCCGAGGGCTTGAGCGAGGAGCAGATGACGTTTCTCACCGCCGCCGCCACCGGTGCCCGGCGCCTGCAGCGTCTGGTGGAGGGATTGCTGGATCTGGCGGCAGCGGAAAGCGGCCATATGCCGGTGGATCTGGGAGCCACACGGTTAGATTCGGTGGTTGGCGAGGTGGCCGGCCAGTTCGCCGCCATTGCGCGCAGCGCCGGGGTACGGTTGAGCCTGGACGGTTTGAGACCGGTGGAGGTGCGCGCCGACCCCGAGCGCCTCGCCCAGGTGGTGCGCAATCTCCTGGAGAACGCGGTCAAGTTCTCGCGCCACGGGGGAGTCGTCGAGCTCACCACCGGCGCCACCGCCGACCGCGGCATCCTCACCGTCGAGGACCATGGCTGCGGCATCGCCCCCGAGGTGCTACCGCGGATCTTCGACCCGTTCTTTCGCGGTGGCGGTCGTGACGGGAACGGCACCGGTCTGGGGCTCGCCATCGTACGGCGCATCCTCCTCGCCATGGGGGGGCGGATCAGCGTGGAGAGCCAGCTCGACCGCGGCAGCCGCTTCACCGTGGAGCTGCCGCTGTGGACCGGAGGCGAGTGAGCATTCATGACCCCGCCCAAGTGGCGCGGCGGCTGCGCGCCTCCGTGCTGCTGCGCCGCCTCGCCTGCGTCGCCGCACCTAACCCCCTGTATCTCACCGGCGGCGCCCTGCGTGACCGCCTGCTGGGGGTGGCCACCTCCGATCTGGACCTGGTAGTGGAGGGTGACGCCGAAGTGGTCATTCGCCGGCTGGCCGCGCACCTCGGGGGCTCGGTGATCCCACTGGGCACCCCGCCGCGGGTGACCTGGCGGTTGGCGTGCCGCCGCTGGCACGTGGATGTCCTGGGTATTCAACCCGGCGGCCTGCGCCACGACGTCATCCGGCGGGATTACACGGTCAACGCCATCGTCTGGCGCCTGCCCAAAGGGCCGCTTCTCGACCTCACCGGCGGGCTCGACGACCTGGCGGCGGGTCGATTGTCCGTCATCGACCCGCGCAACTTGCGGGACGATCCCCTGCGTGTGGTACGGGGATTGCGGCTGATCGCCACGCGGCCGGCGCTCTCCCTCACCGCCGAAACCGAAAGACAGCTGGTGGCCGCCAGGGAGGGACTCGCTGGAGTGGCCGCGGAGCGTATCACCGCCGAACTCCGCATGCTCCTCGCCGGACCCGCTGCCCGGCGCGCCGTACGCGCCGCCTGGCGGCTGGGCGTGCTGGCCGTGCTCCACCCCTCCTGGCGCACAGTCGCCGCCATGGACGAGCTGCTGGAGGTGGCGGGCCGTCTCGCCGCGCTGGGCGGGCGCCCGGGACCCCTGCGCGCCGGCGCCGCCACCGCCGCCCTGGCCGTCCTGGCTGCCCCCGCCGCCGGCTTCCCCGGCGCCTGGCAGGAGTTATCCGCCGCCGAGGCTCTGGGTGCCTTCGGGTTCGCCCCGCGCACGGCGCTGGTGGCGGTGCGCGCCGCCGGCGTGGGCGAAGCCCTTGCCCCCCGACTCGACCCCAGCGATCGGCACACTCGCGCCTTGGCCGTCGAGCACCTCGGCGTTCTGCCAGCTGCGTTGGCGTGGGCGGTGGCCCGCCGGGGCAACGGCGAGACCGAGGCGCGCTCCCTGCTGCGCTGGGCGCGCCGGTTTGCCCGGCGGCCGCCCCTACTGCGGGGCGACCAGGTGGCAGCGTTGCTCTCGCTGCCCCCGGGGCCGGCGGTGGCCGAAGCGGTTCGCCTCCTCCAGCGGGCCCGGGCGCGAGGCGATGTACGCACCAGGAAGCAAGCCCGGCGGTGGCTCGCGCAGCGCGTTGACCCCCGAATGAAGCCGCTGCTAAAGTAAGTTCGTGGACGCGCCGGCCAACCTCGACGACCTGCTTAAGTTCATGGCGAAGAAGGGTGCTTCAGATTTGCACCTAAAGCCGATGCGCCCGCCGCTGCTACGCATTCAGGGCAAGCTCATCCCCATCAGGTCAGTGCCTCTCAAGCCTCGAGAAGTTGAGGACATGGTGTTGCCGCTGCTCAACCCTGTGCAGCGGCGCAAGTTCGAAGACACGCAGTCGGCCGACCTGGGGTACGGGCTCACCGGCGTGGCACGCTTCCGCTGCAACATCTACCAGCAGCGCGGCTCGGTGGCCGCGGTGTTTCGCCGCATCCCCTTTGACATAAAGAATTACCAGGAGCTCAACCTGCCCGACGTGATAGCCACCTTCGCTCAGTTCCCGGCCGGCCTGGTGCTCATCACCGGACCCACCGGCTCCGGCAAGTCCACCACCCTAGCGGCCATCATTCAGGACATCTCCCGCACCCGGCAAGGGCACGTGGTGACCATCGAAGACCCCATCGAGTTTCTCTTTACCGACCACATGGCCACCATCTCCCAGCGCGAGGTGGGTACCGACACTCCCACCTTCAAGGAAGCGCTGCGCAACGCCTTTCGCCAGGACCCCGACGTCATCATGGTGGGGGAGATGCGCGACCTGGACACCATCGCCACGGTCATCACCGCCGCCGAAACGGGGCATTTGGTCTTCTCCACCCTGCACACCAACAGCGCCAGCCAGACCGTGGATCGCATCATCGATAGCTTCCCCACGGACCAGCAGGAGCAGGTACGCTCGCAGCTGGCCCAGGTGCTGCGCGCGGTGGTCTCCATGCAGTTGGTCCCCCGCGCCGACGGGCAGGGACTGGTGCCGGCGGTGGAGATCCTCGTGCAGTCGCCCAAGATTTCTCGCCACATCGAGCGCGGCGAGATCAAGGAGATCCACCAGGAGATCGAGAGCTCGGTCAGCTACTTCCGCATGCAGACGATGAACCAGAGCCTCATCGCCCTGCTCGCCAACGGCGTCATCACGTACCAGACGGCGATGGAGATCTCCTCGGACCCGGACGATCTTTCGCTGAAGCTGCGCAAGCTCTTCCCCCAGATCGAGCAGGCGCAGCGGGAGGGCAGAATGGCACCGTCGCCCGCCGACTTCGCCCACATCGTCGAACTAACGGAAATCAAGAGGCTTTACGACGAGCAGGAGGACCTCTGGCGCCAGCGCATGCACGAGAAGGACGAACTGCTCGCCCAACTGGAGGCAGAGCTGGCGGCGCTGCGCCAGGAGATGTCGGGCTCCACCGCCACGGTCACCGAACTGCGCAACCAGCTGGAAGGGATGCGCGCCGAACGCGAGCGCCTCATCCAGGAGCACAACGCCCGCGTCGAGAAGCTCAACGAACGCATCCGCGAGCTCAACCAGCAGTTGGCCGGTAGCGCCAAGGCGACACCCGACAAACCCACCACAGGCTTCTTCAAGCGCTGACCCGCAGGCACCGCCCGGCCATCGGCCCGCCCCGCGGAGCGCGGGCCCGCAGGCCCGCCCGGCCAGAGCGTTCGAGCTGGTAGCGCAGGGCACCACCTCCACCGGTCTGGCGTCAGGCTGCTGCGTTGGCGCCCAAGGTCGAAAAAAGCGCTGCCCTCGCCGCGGGCACGGGCGCGCATCCACGGCCCCCCATGGGGTGGAGCCTGCACACCTGTTGCCGATCTGGCCATCTCGCTACAATGGCGCGCCCGTCTTCCCGGCGGGCGGAGGTTTTCATGTGCGGCATCTTCGGCATCGTTTTCGACCAGGAACAACCTCTGGGTGAGGTGCTCACCGGCGCCGCACGGCGGTTGTCCTACCGCGGTTACGACTCGGTAGGAGCGGCGGCGGTGTCGGCCGCCGGGGTGATCGACCTGCGCAAGGACGTCGGGAAGGTGGACGAAGTGGCCACGCGCCTGCACTTCGACGAGCTTGTGGGGCTGCGCGGTATCGTACAGCTGCGCTGGGCCACCTTTGGCGCCCCCTCGGTGGCCAACGCCCAACCCCACCTGGACTCCGACGGCCAGCTGGTGGGCGCCCACAACGGTAACGTGGTGAACAACGCCGAGCTGCGCCGGCAGTTCCTCGCCGAGGGGATGACCGTACGCGGCACCAACGACGGCGAATCGTGCGTCCATGCGGTGGAGCGCTACCACCGGCGGGGCGCCGATCTACCCGAGGCGGTGCGCGCCGCCTATCGCGATCTGGCTGGGGACTTCGCCTTCGTCATCTCCGATCGGACCAGTAATCGCCTGGTGGCGGTGAAGAAGGGGTCGGGCCTGGTGGTCGGCCTGGGCGAGGGATTCACCTGTTGTTCTTCGGATTTGCCGTCAATCCTTCCCCTCACCCGACGCGTCATCCCCGTGGAGGATGGCGAAATGGTGGTGCTGGAGCCCCACGGCGTGCGCCTGTACCGGGTGGCCGACGGCGCTGAGGTGGTTCGGCCGGCTCGGGAGGTCAGCGCTGAGATGGGCGCCCCCGAAAAGGGCGGTTTTGCCCATTTCATGCTCAAAGAGATCCACGAGCAGCCGGCCACCGCTCGGGAACTTGTGCACCTGCTGGAGCACGCCGAACACCTCCCGGCGCTGGTGGCGCGCCTGCGCGGCGCCGGCCGGCTCTTCCTCGTCGGTTCGGGTTCCTCCTACCACGCCTGCCTGGTGGGTTCCTCGTTCTTCTCCCGCCTGGCCGGAACGCTGGCCATTCCGGTGCTGCCCCAACAGCTCATCGAGCAGTACGGCGGCGCCCTGCGCAAGGGGGATGTGGCGCTTTACGTCTCCCAGTCGGGGGAAACCAAAGACGTCCTCAACGCCGTCGCCTTCGCCGGTCAACGCGGAGTCGTGCCGCTCGCCCTGGTCAACGTCCTTGGCTCCACCCTCACCCGCAAGACCGAGGTGTACCTGCCCCTGGCCTGCGGCTGGGAGATCTCCGTGCCCGCCACCAAGACGTACACCAACCAGGTCATCGCCCTCCTGGCCATCGCCGGCGCCCTGGCCGGTCAGCCGGTCCATCAACTCACCGATGCCCCTCGGTGGATCCAGCGCGCCATCGACGCCACCGCCGCCATCATGACCGAGCTGGCGCAGCGCTTCGTCACCGCCGACCGGCTCTTCCTGCTAGGCTACGGCCTGGGCCACGGTATCGCCCTGGAAGGGGCGCTCAAGTGTAAGGAGGTCACGGGCCTTCCCTGCGAGGGCCTGTTCTCCTCCGAGTTCAAGCACGGCCCCCTGGCTATGGTGGAGCAGGGCACCCCGGTGCTCTTCACCGCCCCCCCTTCCGGCGCCGAGATGCTCACCAACCACATCACCGAGGTGACCTGCCGGGGCGGGCACGCGGTGGTGGTGGCAGCGCCCCACGCCCAGCTGGAAGCCGAGGCCTCCCACTTCCTCCCCCTGCCTGCCGGCAGCGACCTGGAGTACGCCGTGGCGGGCGCCGTCCCGTTCCAGCTCTTCTCCTACGCCTTAGCCACCGCCAAGGGTCTCGACCCCGACTACCCGCGCAACCTGTCCAAGACCCTCACCGTGGACTGACCTGGCTGTCCCCCCGACGGGCCAAATTGGCCAGCCGGCCGCGCACGGGAAAAGCCGCCCGGCGTCGTCCGGCGCGCGCCGCCTCCCCCCGGACTCGGTCCAGCGAAGAGCTTGTGGCTTCAAACCACCACGTCTGTTCGGCAATCCGAACCACCGCGGCGTTGCCCAACATCCCCTTTGGGCCAAGGTCTGCCAATGACAAATCGCTTTGGCAAGAAAAGATTCAACCAACCACGAAAACTTCTGGTGATAAGGAAAACTGGCTACTGACATCGGGTCGAAGACGTTAATTCATTTTCACCGAGAAGGATCCCCTACCAATGAGACACACGCCCTTCTCTGGCAGAACACTTCCTTAAGAGCTGCGGTCGCACTAGCCTTTGCCACCACTGCGGCGCAAGGGCGACGGGCTGGAGGGGTCACCCCAATGTGGCAAACAACTACGCCAGCATTGATGGGGTCAACTATACCGGTTGGGTGGGTGGCCCGTTCCTCAACGGCGTCAACAGCCACAGGCGCTGCCTGGTGAACTGCAACACCCCGCCTACCGCAAGCAACGGAGCGTTCTGGCAAGAGATGGGCTCGCCCCCGCTCACCTCCAGCGGCAGTGACTCCAACGACTCCGAGGATGTCTTTGCCATCTGCCTCACTCACAGCAACAACAACCCCTAACAGGCTGACCACCAGCACCGGCGGCGGGCCGCGGCAGCGGCCCGCCGCCTCGTTTCCTCCGTGACCCACGGACCGCCCCCTCCTTCGGCTGTTCGAACCCAGTCCGCCGGTAGCTTCGCCAGGCGCCTTCGCAGCCGGCCGCGAACTGAGGATGCCACCCACCGGCGCCCGCATCTCGGGTGCTCTTGTTCTCACTGCGGCACCGTTTCCGGCGTCCCGGTCGTCCTGCCGCGGGAGGAACAGCCCTGGGAACACCCCTCCTAGCCGGGGCCTGGGCTGGGTTTTAGCCGCTGCTCCAACCACACGTGGACGCAAATGATCAGAAAAGCCGGTGTGATCCTGATCACTTCCCGTGCACTATCGCGCCACCCTGCGCTCACCTCACCACCGCGTCAAGTCTTTATTAATATTGACGTTTCATCGCTGCTCGGAAACGCAGGCAGCGGCCTCACCGGCCTTGACATCGAGACCGCGACGTAGTATCGTTTTCTCACACAAGGAGCGCAGCCCCTTGTTCGACAAGGAGGGTAGAAAATTGAACCGTGGAGCCACTTACCCGTACGTACTCGCAACCTGCGCCTGGCTGGCGCTGGCTGGCTCGGCAGCCCACGCACAACAGGGTGGCCCTGTTACCCAGGAGTCCACCGAGAATGCCCAGGCGATCGTGGAGTACTGGACCCCTGAGAGGATGGCCGCCGCCGTCCCCCTGGACGCCCCCGCCGTTGTGGACAAAGGCCTGCCGCGGCCGGCCGCTCCGCTGCCCGCCGATGCGCGGCCGGGGTTTGCCCCCGGCTGGGATCCGAAAAGCGGCGTGGAGCCACCCGATCCCCTCACCCGCTACGAGCTGGACGACGAGCAGTGGGCCAGCTTCGCCGCCTATCTCGATCGCCAGGCCCGCGCCAACGCCCCCGACGCCTTCGGCTCCCCCCCATCCAACCCGGTGGATTACCCCGGCTACGGCAAGTTCGCCCGCTGGACCTGGTACGGCAACTACCTCACCTACCCCACCTCCACCATCGGCAAGCTGTTCTTCACCAAACCAGGGGTAGGAAACTTCGTGTGCTCGGCCACGGTGATCGGCCGCAGCACCATCGCCACCGCCGGCCATTGCGTCTCCAGCATCATCAGTGGCACCCCCACCTGGCACACCAACCGTCTGTTCTGTCCCTCCTACTACAAGGCGAGCGGCTCCGGCGGGCCGCACCCCAACCGGGGGTGTTGGAGCGGGGTTAGTTCAACGACGACAACCCAGTGGTTCAATCACGAAAATCACGACCGCGACTATGCCTGCATCGTCACCGCCACCACCGGCACGGTGCACGCCAACAAGGTGGGCAACGTCACCGGCTGGGTGGGGCGGGCCTGGAACTGGGGGGGCACGGACTCCACCTTGGCCTGGGGGTATCCAGCCGGCTCGCCCTTTGCCGGGTACCACATCATCACCGTGGCCGCCAACGAGTGGTACTCGGTGAACATGTCCAACGACGGGGAGACGTCTGTCAACCTCTCCTCCAAGTACATCGGCTCCGACATGACCGGCGGCAGCTCCGGCGGACCCTGGTGGCTGGGGACCAGCCACCCCAACGCCGCGAACAACTACGCCGACACCGATGGGACCATCTACACCGGCTGGGTGGGTGGTCCATGGATCAACGGCGTCAACAGCCACAAGCGCTGCCTGGTAAACTGTAACACCCCGCCTACCGCAAGCAACGGACTGTTCTGGCAAGAGATGGGCTCGCCCCCCTTCACCTCCAGCGGCAGCGACTCCAACGACTCCGAGGATGTCTTTGCCATCTGCCTCGCTCACAGCAACAACAACCCCTAACAGGTTGACCACCAGCACCGGCGGCGGGCCGCGGCAGCGGCCCGCCGCCGCTGCCTTTTTTGAAGCGCCGGCGAAGCTGCTGTGCGACAATGAACGGGCGACGGCAATGCCTGGCTTGGATACCCCCCTTCACCTGGAAATGTACCGGCGCTTCCGGCGCCACAACACCTGGCCCGCCCGCCTGGGCAGAGCCATCCAAGGCGCGTGGCGGGAGCTGGTCGCCCCCCCCGTCTACGGCATGGCCTGGGGGGATCCGGAGAAGGTGCCGCCGCTGCGCTTCATCCGCGACCGCTACCTCCTCCCCTACGTTAACCCGGCTCACACCGCCGTGGAGATTGGCCCCGGCGGCGGGCGCTGGACCCGCTACCTTTTGAGGTTCGGTCGGCTCTACCTGGTGGACTTTCACGCCGAGATCCTCGCCGAGGCGCAGCGCGCCTTCCGCCGGCATTCCCACCTGGTCTTTCTTGTCAACCAGGGGCACGACTTCCCCGGTATCCCCCCGGCCAGCGTGGACTTTTTGTTCTCCTTCGGTACCTTCGTGCACCTGGAGCTGCCCATCATCGCCGCCTACCTGGCGGCCATGAGGGGTATCCTCAAGCCCGGTGCCAACGCTGTGCTGCAGTATTCGGACAAACGCAAGATCATGGCGCAGCTCAACTCCGGCTTTGCCGACACCACCCCCGAGCAGGTGCGCCGGGAGGTGGAAAGGGCCGGTTTCGAAGTGCTGGAAGAGGATCTCACCACCCTGTGGCACTCCAGCGTGATCCGCTTCCGCCCGGCCGCCGCTGCCAGCCAAGGAAAGGACAACCCCTCCCCGTGAACGTCCTCCTGCTCGTCTACGACAGCTGCCGCTTCGACGTGCTTCAAAGCGCCCGCACGCCGGTGCTGGACTCGTACTGCCGCCCGCGCTGCGCCCACTCCCCGGCTAATTTCACCTTTGCCGCTCACCAGGCCTTTTTCGTCGGGATCCTCCCCCACGTTCCCGACGACGTGCCGTACTACAACCGCTTCCGCAAGCAACTGCTGGGCCTGGCCGGGGTGGGCGAGGGGCAGGTGAGCAAGGAGGCTTTGGTCAAGGTGCACTCCTCCTGGAACTTGGTGGCCGGGTTGCGGGATGCCGGCTACCGCACGGTGGGGGCGGGAGCGGCTAACTGGTTTCGCCAGGACTCCCTCACCGCCGGATTTGACGAGTTCCTCTTCACCGGCACCGACGCCGACCGCCAAATCGCCTTCCTGGTGGAGCGCCTCGCTGGGCACACGCCGTTTTTCGGTTTTATCAACTTCGGCGAAACCCACGCTCCCTACACCTTTGCCGGCAAACCCGAAGCGTGCCGCGACCGGGTGCTGGCCCGCCTCATGGCGTGGCCGCCGGTGCAGCAAGGCCCGGTGGGTCGGGACACCTGCGCCTTCCGCTGCCAGAGGGCAGCGGCGGAGTTTTTGGACAGCCGCCTGCCGGACCTGTTTGCAGCCCTGCCTCCCGACACGGTGGTGATCCTCACCGCCGACCACGGCGACTGCTTCGGCGAAGACGGCTACTGGGGCCACGGCGTGCACCACCCCTTGGTGTACGAAGTCCCCCTGGCCATCTTCCGCCTGGACCGCGAGCCCTTGCCGTGACCGCTGACCTCACCAAACTGCCGCCGGAGCTGGCTCGCCACCTCCCGGATGCGGCCCTGGACGCCCTGCTGGACGAGCTGGCCGCCGCCGAAGCCGAGTTCGCGCGCACCGTGCACGGTGTCACCGACCGCGGCAACCCCTACGCCTTCGGCGGGCTGCGGCGGCCCGTCTGCCAGGGGTTGTTTGCCGCCGTGCGGCACTTTCGACCCCGCACCATGGTGGAAACCGGGGTGTGCAACGGGGTTTCCACCGCCGTGCTGCTGGCCGCCATGGAGCGCAACGGGGAGGGCCACCTGCACTCGGTGGACCTGCCCGAACACACCCACACCGCGTACCCGCCGGGGACGTTCTGGGAGGGTAAGCTCGGGGCCGTGGTGCCCCGGGACCGGCCGCCGGGGTGGCTGGTGCCCACCCCCTTGCGGGCCCGCTGGACGCTGCATCTGGGGCGCTCCCAGGAAGTTCTCCCGGCGCTTTTGGCAGAGTTGGGCAGCATCGACGCCTTCCTCCACGACAGCGAGCATTCGTACCAGTGCATGGCGTTCGAGTACCGCCTGGCCTGGCAGTATCTGACCCCCGCTGGGGTGCTAATTTCCGACGATATCACCTGGAATCAGGCGTTTGCTGACTTCGCGGCGGAGGTGGGACGATCCCCGCTGTTTTTGGACCGCAAGGTGGCCTACCTCATCAAGTAGCTGCCGCCCCACCGGCGCGACTTCGGCCCGCTATACTCCCGGCGTGCGGGTGGTGGCCCTGTTGGCGGTGCGCAACGAAGAGCTTTACCTGCCGCGCTGCCTCGACCACCTCCTGGCCCACGGGGTGGAGGTGCACGTCATCGACAACGGCTCGGACGACGCCACCCTGGACATCGCCCACACCTACGCCCGCCGCGGCGGAGTCACGGTGGAGTCGTTCCCCTTCGCCGGCGTGTACCCGTGGGAGGGGCTGCTGCGCCGCAAGGAAGAGCTGGCGGCCCAGCTGCCCGCCCACTGGTTCATCCACCACGATGCCGATGAAATTCGCCAGGCCCCTCTCCCCTGGGCCACCCTCGCCGAGGGGATCGCCCAGGTGGACGCCCAAGGGTACAACGCCATCAACTTTGCCGAGCTGGTGTTCACCCCCACCAGCAGCGAGGAGTCCTTTGAGGGGTGCGACTATGTGGCGCAGATGCGCCACTACTACTATTTTTGTCCGCGCCCCCTGCACCGGGTCAACGCCTGGAAGAAGACCTCGCACCCCGTGGACCTGGCCTCCACGGGTGGCCATACCGTCCAGTTCCCCGATCGCCGGGTGTACCCAAAAGAGTTCGTCCTGCGGCACTACGTTTTCTTAAGCCTGCCCCACCTCCAACGCAAGTACGGCACCCGGCGCTACGACCCCGGCGAGCTGGCCAAGGGGTGGCACGGGCAGCGGGCCGCCTTCCGCCCGGACGGAGTGCGCTTTCCCCCCCGGGAGCGCTTCAAGAGCCTTCGAGAAGATGGCACCTTCGATTTCTCCGAGCCCTGGAGGCGGCACTTCTTTCTGGAAACCGCATCCACGGGTGGCCCCAAGGAGCCATGAGCGAAGCCACTCACCTGCAGCTGCCGCCCCACCTGCCGCCGGGACCCATGCTCATCGGCGCCACCGGGGGGTCCGGGACCCGCGCGGTGGCCCGCGTGGTGCAACAGGCGGGCCTGTGGATCGGCCACCAGCTCAACGAGTCCATGGACGCGGTGGAGTTCGGGCTTTACTCCAACCGCTGGATCGACGGCTTCCTCGACGCCACGGATCGCTGGCGCACGCCCCTGCCAGAAAAGCAGCGCGCCGCCATGGTGTCCGAACTGCAGCGGTTGGTGTCTGCCCACCTCGAGCCGCTGGTCTCGGCCAAGGGCCTAAAGCGGTGGCTGGCCTGGGGGTGGAAGGAGCCCCGCAGTATGTACTTGCTCCCCTTCTGGAGGGAGCTTTTCCCCGGCCTGCGCTTCCTCCACGTGGTCCGGGACGGCCGCGACATGGCTTTTTCTTCTAACCAGAATCAACTGCTCAAGCACGGCAACGCCATGCTCGGGCCGCCCCTCCCCGGGCACTCCCAGGCGGTGCGCTCCATTGCCCTGTGGAGTCGGGCCAACACCCTGGTGGCCACCTACGCCGCCCGCCACCTCCAGGGCCGGTACCTCCGCATCCGCTTTGAGGACCTGTGCGCCGATCCCGTCGCCACCGTGGCCACGGTTCTCACGTTTTTCGGGCTCTCCGTCGAGGAGGCCCAGCACGCCGCCGCCCAAATCAGCCCACCCGCCACCCTTGGCCGCTGGCGGCACGCCGATGCCCACCTCCGGCGGGCCCTCCACCGCGAGGCCGCCCCTGCCCTGGTGCGCTTCGGCTACCCGGTGCCCCGGCGCTATCGACTGGCCGCCCTCTGGCGTACCATCGCCGGCTTTTGACCACCTGGGGCACGCGGCGCAGCACGGCTCGGCTTAGCTGGGCGCGCCGCGGCGCAGGCGCTCCCGCAGCCGCCAGTAACGGGAGGCCAGGCGGAACCAGCGGGTGGCGGTGAGCGCCCCCAGGGAGTTGGCCAGTTCCTCCCGCTGCCGCTGGCAGGCGGCCAGGTCGTGGGCCAGCCGGCGGTTTTCCGCCGCCAGTCGCTCTGCCTCGGCCCTGGCCGCCCCCCACGCCACCGGCAGGTCGCCCGCACCCAGTCCTTGCTGGCCTCCCAGGGCGGCGAGCCTGGCTTCCAGGTACTGCCGCACCGGCAAAGCCGCGGCCGCCCAGGGGGCGCGCTCTTCGGCCAAACCATCGAGGAGCTTGGTATCCAACTGGCCAACGTGGTGCCAGCCGAGCAGGGCCTCCCAGGCGCGTTGGGCCCAACCCTGAAACGGCTGCGCGGCCGGGAGCTGGAGCTCGCCGCGGAAGTGCCTCAGCTCCCCCTCCAGCAGCGCTGCCACCCGCGCCCCATGGGCCTCGTCGAAACGCAAGGGGAGCTCCAGCCGCCGCGCCACCTCCTCGACTTCCCGCCGCCACTCGAGGAGGAGATGGTCATAGGACACCACCGCGCGGGGCAGGGCCCGGGTCTCCCGTTCCGCCTCCAGGGTATGTTGCAGCCACAGCTCCAGGGCGTGCTCCCGCGCCATCCCGGTGCGCGCCCCGTTGGAGGCTGCCACCGCCCCCGGGTGGCGCAGCACCAGCACCGCTACCACCCGCACCCCCAGCTCGGCCAGCAAGGGTATCCACAGAGGCAGCAGCCGGCACAGGCGGGGGTCCTTCACCCCCCACAGCGGCTCCCCGCCGAACTCCTCCTCCAGGATCCGCCGCAGTTGCTCGGCGAAGGTGGCCAGGCGGGGATCCTCCCACCACCCGGGCGGCAGCGGGCGGGGATCGTCCCAGGAGGACCCAAGCGAGGCCAGGAGTTCCTCGTGGAGCCCCATGACCCGGGAGTTCTCGAAGTACCCCTTGGGGTTAGAAGGCCCGGCGGGGGAAACCGCGCGGCCCAACGACACCCCCAGCTGGTGCAGCACGCCGCTGACCGCCGAGGTGCCGCTGCGGTGCATCCCCAGCACCAGCACGCCGGTGCTACCCGTGAGGGAGAGGGATGACGACAGTGGAGTGGTTGGCTGATGCGAATCCTTCACCTCATCACCTCCCTGTGGCGCCGGCTCGGCGCCCGGCTCCCCCGTGCGTGGTAACCGTCACCGTCCTCCCCCGGGGAGTGGGCATTGTACCCCCC
>Ga0209101_1000555_pt1 | contig 30424 bp, 17 predicted proteins | sample ConPoolayeCmetaG_FD_185481 | JGI IMG/M metagenome (GOLD analysis project Ga0209101, IMG submission 185481) | Hot spring microbial mat communities from California, USA to study Microbial Dark Matter (Phase II) - Cone Pool mat layer C metaG... ...
GAGGACCTCGACATTTCGGCCATCGCCGACAACCGCCCCACCGTCTACCTCCGCTGGACGATGGGCCCGACCGACTCGAGCTGGCAGTTCTGCGGCTGGAACATCGACGACATCGAGATCTGGGGCCGGGCCCCGGGTCAGCCGATCATCCCGCGCGGCGACACCAACTGCGATGGCGTCATCAATTTCGACGACATCGACGGGTTCGTCGTCGCGCTCAATGGTGAGGCGGCCTATGATGCCGCGTATCCCGAGTGCATCTGGCTCAGCGCTGACTGCAACAACGACGGCACGGTGAACTTCAATGACATCGAAGCCTTCGTCACGCTGATCGGTAACTGACGCCGACGAACGCCCCGCGGGGCGCGACCGGCGCACGATGCGCGGCGGGTCGCGCGCGGCCCCGGTCTTCCCCGCGAAGGCCGGGGCCGTGCTGCTCCCAGGGGCGTCACCGCCCTGCTCCCGAAGCTGACACCGCCGGGCCACCCCGCCGGCTGTCCCCGGCCCGCCGCGGCGGGTGCAAAAAAAGACCCCCTGATCGCTCAGGGGGTCGCGACCACCGCCCCCACGGGGATTCGAACCCCGGTCTCCAGGATGAGAACCTGATATCCTAGGCCACTAGACGATGGGGGCCGCGCCGGCCGCCGCCGCAACCGCAGTCCGTCATCCTAGTCCGCCCGTTCCGGACCGTCAACGCGCTCGCCTGCGTGGGGACTCCGCGGCAACCGCGGCCGCGGCCGGCGGGCGCAAGCGCCTGCGGCGTGCCCCGGGCGGCCGCGCGGCTCCCGAACGCGACCGGCCCGTTGCGACCGCCCGGGCCAGAGTGCGTTTGCGGCGCGCCGCCGTGGGGTAGGGACGCGCGCTCGCAGCGTTCTCAGGCCACGCCGGCGGGCCGGCCGACGGCGACCCGCGTCCGCAGGCGATTGAGGGCCTGATCGAGGTCGGCGATGATGTCGTCGGGGTGCTCGCCGCCCACGCACAGTCGCACCATGTTGTCGGGGACGTGCGCGAGTCGGCGGCCCTCCTCGCCCTGCTGCTGATGCGTGCTGATCGCGGGGATGGTCGCGACGCTCTTGATGCGGCCCAAGTCGGTCGCGCGCCAGATGCGCTGGAGAGCGTCGAAGAACTTGCGGGCGGCCTCGTGCCCGCCCTTGACGCAGAACGACATCAGGTGACCGTAGCGGTTGACCGGTCGGCGATACAGATCGTCATACTCGGCGTCCACCAGCCACATGTAGCGGCTGGCCAGCTCGTGCAGCGGGTGGCTGGGCAGGCCCAGGTACTGCACGCTCTCGACCTGAGGGTGCTGGCTGAGGAATTCGGCCACCTGCATCGTGTTGCGGCTAAGCAGGTCCATCTTCGAGCGCAGCGTACGCATGTCGTTCATGCTCAGGATGGCCTGAAGCGGATGCAGGTTCGGGCCGTAGTCGCGGTTCGGCAGATACTTGATGTACAGCGCGAAGTCGGCCTTCATATCCGGGTTGTCGATGTTGGTGGCGATATCGCGGCGCGCGATCACGGCGCCGCACACGCCGAATCCGCTGGTCGTCAGCGACTTGGTCGCCGACTGCACGACGATGTCGGCCCCGTGGCAGATCGGCCGCAGCAGCGCCGGCGTGGCCACGGTGGAATCGCAGATCAGCGGCAGGTTGTGGGCGTGGGCCAGGTCGGCCACGGCGCGGATATCGAAAAAGCCCTGCTGCGGGTTGCTGGGCAGCTCGCCGTATAGGAAGCGCGTGTTGGCGTCGATCTTCGAGGCCCACTCGTCGAGGTTGGTGGGGTCCTCGACCCAGCGGCAGTCGATGTCACGCTCCTCCCGCAGCCGCACGTTGAACTGCTGGAACGTCCCGCCGTAGCACTGCGCCGTCGCCACGAAATTCCGCGGCTCGTGCCGGTTGTGCGTGCGGTGGACCAGGAACGGCTGCACGGCCGCGCTGATCGCGGCCATGCCCGACGACGTGGAGCAGCAGCCGGTCTCGCCGTCGAAGCCATAGCCCTCCAGCAGGGCGAGCATCCACTCGTAGTAGTACGTCGACGGGTTGGCGATGCGCGAGTAGCACCACGTCGGGATCAGGTAGCCCAGGGCCGCCGCCATCTCGTCGGAGTCGCGATAGGCCTGCGAGCTGCTCATGAACACCGGCTCGATGATCGCGCCCTGATAGTCCTCGATCGCCTCCTGCACCGAGTACAGGCCGTGCACCGCGATCGTGTCGAACTTCCACTTCTTCACCACGTCGCGGATGTACTGCGCGCGGCGCTGGAGGTACTCCGTGTTGCGGTCGATGTACTGTTGCATCCCCGGGGTGATGTGAACGTTCTCGCTGCCGAACATGTGCACCTCCTGAGGCAGAAGTGACCGGTCGCCGATACGGCCAGCATAGCAACCGCCGCCGCCGCGTGCCAACCAACGCCCGCCGCGCAATGCCCTGACCGCCCCGCGGTACAATCGCCGCCATGTGCGAGCCGCTGCGCTTCTACAGCACCAATCGTCAGGTCCCCCCCGTCGGCCTGGCCGAAGCCCTCCTTCAGGGCCAAGCGGCCGACCGCGGCCTGTTCCTCCCCGAGCGCTTCCCGCCGCTGCCGCGGTCGGAGCTCGCGGCCCTGCGCGGCCGGCCGTACGCCGACGTCGCCGTCGCCGTGCTGCGTCGCTACACCGCCGGCGTGTTCGACGATGAAACGCTGACCGCGCTGTGCCGCGACGCCTACGACTACCCGGTGCCGCTCGAGCCGGTGATCGGGCGCTGCCACCTGCTCCGCCTGGACCGCGGGCCCACCGCCTCCTTCAAGGATTTCGCCGCCCGCATGATGGCCCGCTGGATGGGCCGCCTCCACGCCGACCGGCGGCGCACGCTGGTCATCCTCACGGCCACCTCCGGCGACACGGGCAGCGCCGTCGCACACGCCTACTTCGGCCTGCCGGACGTGCAGGTGGTGGTGCTCTTCCCGCCGGCCGAGGTCTCCGACCGGCAGCGCCGCCAAATGACGACCCTCGGCGGCAACGTGACGATGCTGGCGATCGACGGCCAGTTCGACGATTGTCAGGCGCTGGTGAAACGCGCGTTCGCGGACCCCGACTTGCGCGACGTGCATCTGACCTCGGCGAACTCGATCAACATCGGCCGGCTGCTGCCGCAGGTCGTCTACTACGTCTACGCCTACGTCAACCTGGCCGACGCGGCCGCCGGCGAACCGGTCGTGGTTTCCGTGCCGTCGGGCAACTTCGGCGACATGATGGGGGCGGTCATCGCGCGGCGCATGGGCGTGCCGATCGAGACACTGGTCGTCGCCACGAACGCCAACGATGCGGTGCCGCGCTTCCTGGCCACCGGCTGGTACGAAAAAATCGCGCCGTCCCGGGTGTGCATCTCGAACGCGATGAACGTCGGGCACCCGTCGAACCTGGCGCGGCTCGTCGACGTGTACGGCGGACACCTCGACGAAACCGGAACGCTGCGCCGCCCGCCCGACCTGGCCGCGCTGCGGCGCGACCTGTACGCCGTCAGCATCAGCGACGACGAGACGCGGGCGACGATCCGCGAGGTGTACGCCCGCCACCGCGTGCTGCTCGAGCCCCACGGCGCGGTCGGCTGGGCCGGCCTGCGGCACGCGGTGGCGGCGCGACCGACGCTCGCCGACCACCTCGCAATCTCCGTTGAGACGGCCCACCCGGCCAAATTCCCCGAGGAAATCCGCGCCTTGCTGGGCATCGACCCCGACGTGCCGCCCAGCCTCATCGGGCTCGACCGGAAGCCGGAGCACTTCGAGCGCCTGCCGGCGGCGTACGAACCCCTCCGCGACCTGCTGCGGGCGCGCTTCAGCTCGCGGTGACTGTTCCGGCCGACACCCGACTGCGAGAGGCGGGACTTGAACCCGCACGGGTTTCCCCGCCAGAACCTAAATCTGGTGCGTCTGCCAATTCCGCCACTCTCGCGCTCGCATGTCCACGCCTCGCGTCGCGCGACGGCTCCATATTACCCAGTGCGTCCCGGCGAGGGGAGGCAGGACGGCCCGGCGCACGGCACAGAGCGGGCCACTCGATCCACGGCCGCCGCGGTGCGCCCGGCGATGGTCCGCCCGGCACGCGCCACTGCGCGGGCCGCCAGCTCCCCGAGCGGGTGCGGGCACGCCATCGGCCCGCGGCCGTCCGAGTCGGCACCCGCCGCCCGCCCGCGGTGCTGGCGGCCAGACTGCTGGCGCTGTGGAACCGCGCGTGACGCCGCGCGCTTCGCCCGACCTCCCGCCCGTAGCGGCTTCGCAGCGCGGAAAAACCGAAGCCTGCGGAGCCGGTTTCCAACCCGTGCCCGCGGACGGACGCGCGCACCGCGGGAGAATCTCAACGCCCGACTAGGAAACTTTCGAAACCGGTTTCTGAACCCGGAGTGCGGCCCAGGAAGCGTGGCGCTCGGCGGCCGTCGCGGCAGTCGCCCGCTTGACACCGACCTGCGGCGTCCTAAGCATCAATGAAATCCGGACCGGCCGAACCAGCCGATACGAAGAGTCTGCGGGCCGCAGGCGGACTCGGGAGGCCGGGTGGCGTCACGCGGTATGGCTTTTCCGGACAAGGATTTAGGCCCGAAACATGGTCGCACGCAAGAAGGACGCACGGGCTCTGGTGATCGTCGAGTCGCCGGCGAAAGCGAGGACGATCAACAAATACCTCGGCGACGAGTACGTCGTGAAGGCGTCCTACGGGCACGTGCGCGACCTGCCGGAACGCGATTTCGGAATTGACGTAAGCAACGATTTTCAGCCGACTTACGAGATCGTAAAAGGGCGGACGAAGGTCGTAGGCGAGCTGAAGAAGCTCGCCGAGCGGGCCGATGCCGTTTACTTGGCGACGGATATGGACCGTGAGGGGGAGGCTATCGCGTGGCACCTCGTCGAAGCCCTCGGTCTGCCCGCCGAGAAGGTTCGCCGCGTGATCTTCAACGAGATTACGCGCAACGCGATCCAGGAAGCGTTCGCACGCCCCCATCAAATCGATCTCGACCGCGTCAACGCTCAGCAGGCCCGCCGCATCCTCGACCGCATCGTCGGCTACGAGCTGAGCCCCCTGCTGTGGCGGAAAATCGCCAAGGGCCTGTCCGCCGGCCGCGTCCAGTCGGTCGCCGTCCGCCTCATCGTCGAGCGCGAGCGGGAAATTCGCGCTTTCGTTCCCGAGGAGCGGTGGGCGGTGTGGGCGTACCTGGTCGCCGACCCCGCGGCTGCGCAAAACCTGCGCCCCGAATGGAAGCGGTTTCTGTCGTCCGGAGAGCGGACGCAGAAAGACCTCACCGCATGGCTCTCGGAACACGGCGGCTTCCGGGCGGAGCTGGCCGAGGTAGGCGGCCGCCCGTTCGTGGCTCTGACCGCCGACGAGGCCCGCAAAGTCGTTGAGGCGCTCGGCTGGCAGGTCGCGGACGTTCGCCGTCGCCCGTGGGATGAGTATCGGCGCCTCGGTCTGGAACAGGTCGAGATCGTCGGCGGCGTCGGACCGAGCGTACCGACGCTGACGGTCAGCGATCTGACGACCAAGCGGACGACAACGAAGCCGCCGGCGCCCTTCACGACTGCCACCTTGCAGCAACAGGCCAGCACCCAACTGCGTTTTTCGGCGTCGCGCACGATGCGCATCGCGCAGGCGTTGTACGAAGGCGTCGACCTGAGTGGGGAGGGCGCGGTCGGCCTCATCACGTACATGCGGACTGACTCGACCAACCTGTCGCGTGAGGCGGTCGACGGCGTGCGGGCTTTCATCCGGGAAAGATTCGGACCGGAGTACCTCCCCGCTCAGCCGAACGTGTACGGCAAGCGCCAGGAGCGAGCTCAGGAAGCGCACGAGGCCATCCGCCCGACGGATCCGCGTCGGACGCCGGAAAGCGTCCGCGCGGCCCTGTCCGAAGAACAGTACCGGCTGTACGACCTCATCTGGCGGCGGTTCGTCGCCTGCCAGATGCCGCCCGCCCAATGGGACTCGACCTCGGTCGCCGTCACCGCGGATACGCCGCTCGGACGCGTCCGGTTCACGGGCAGCGGCCGCAAGCTCGTCTTTGACGGCTTCATGCGGGTCGCCGGAGTCTCCAGCGAGGACCAGCTTCTGCCTGCGATGCAGGCGGGGCAGGCGGTCGGAGTGCTCGAGCTCGAGCCGAAGCAGCAGTTCACCTCGCCGCCGCCGCGGTACACCGAGGCTTCGCTCGTGAAGGCGCTCGAGCAGGAGGGCATCGGCCGGCCGAGCACGTACGCGACCATCATCGACACGATCCAGGAACGCGGTTACGTCGAGCAGGACGACCGCAAGTTCTACCCGACAGCGCTGGGCGAGCTGGTCACGGACAAGCTGGTGCAGCACTTCCCCAAGATCATGGACGTGAAGTTCACGTCCCACATGGAGGACGAGCTGGACAAGATCGAGGAGGCCCACCTCGACTGGGTGCGGGTGCTGCACGAGTTCTACGATCCGTTCCGCGAGCTGCTCGGCAAGGCCGGCGACGAGATGGAAGCCGTCCGCGGTCAGCCGAGCGAGCACCGCTGTCCGAAATGCGGCGCGCCGCTGGTGTACCGCTGGAGCAAGTCCGGCCGGTTCCTTTCCTGCTCGACGTACCCCACCTGCAAGGCCACGCTCAACGTGGACCGCGACGGCCGTCCGCTGAGCCCGAAGGAAACCGCGACCCCCTGCCCCGCATGCGGTCGGCCGACGGTGCTGCGCCAGTCACGGACCGGCTTCTTCCTCGGCTGCTCCGGCTACCCGGGGTGCCGCGCGACGGTTCCCTGCAACGAACACGGCGAGCCGCTGAAGCTCGTCACGGAGCAGGAGCTCGAGCGCCCGTGCGACGCCTGTGCCGGCGGGACGATGATCGTCAAACGAAAAGGTCGCCGGGCGTTTCTCGGCTGCAATCGCTTCCCCGAGTGCAAAAATGTGGCGTCCCTGCCCGCAGATATCCGGCTCGAGCGGCCGCCCCGCGTCGAGCCCGAGTCGGCCGGCGTCACGTGCGAGAAATGCGGGCGACCGATGGTCATCCGCGACGGTCGGCGAGGCAAATTCGTCGCCTGCTCGGGCTACCCGCGCTGCCGCGCGACATTCCCGTTCGAAAAGCTCGCGGACGCCCGCGCGCGGGCCGCGGCCGAAGGCTCCGCCCCGCCGCCCCCACCGACGAACGGCGCTGGCGGTGGCTTCAAGCCGTGGCAACCCGGCGATCCGGCCCCTCCGGGTTTCGCCCTGACCCGCACCGGCAAACCGGTCGTCGAAGTACTGCCCGACCCGGGCTCGCTGTATTGCCCCGCCTGCGGCAACACGATGGAGTTGAAACGCGGGCGGTTCGGTCCGTTTTTCTCGTGCACGAATTTCCCTAAGTGCAAGTTCAACGCGAACTTGCGCGGCGAGGCGAAGAAACAGGCCGAGGACCTCATGCCGGCCCCCGAGCGTCCCCAGGCGATCGTCGTCGAGGCCATCCGCTGCGATGTGTGCGGCGGACCGATGGTCGTCCGGAAGGGCCGCCGCGGTCAGTTTCTCGGCTGCAAGGCCTATCCCAAGTGCACTAGTACGAAGGAAATTCCGCCCGATTTCAACCCGGAGACCCTTCTGGCGGCGGCCAACGCGGAGCGCTAAGCCCGCGTGCGCGCGCGAACGATGCACACGGCCATGCGCGCGACGACCACGCCGCGCTTCCGCAAGCGCTGCGCTGCTGCCCCCCTCTGCTTGCGCGTTGAATCGGCACGCCGCCATCCCTAAGATGCAGGCAAGCGCTGTGGATCGCGCGGACGTGGGAACGAATCAGCCGGTTGCGCTGGGGGACCGAATGAGCTCCCCGGCTTCCGCCCCGTTGTCGCGCCGATGACCTACCCTTGGCCTCGGAGAGTTTCGCAATGTGCCCGAATCGTTGCCTCGCGCATCTCGGGGGTGTCGTCCTCTCTATACTCGGTCCGATCACGGCGGCAGCGGCTGGCAGTTCGGCCGCAGCGCCGGTTCTCTGGCGGAGCGGCGCCGCGTGGCTCGCCCCCGCTCCGGCGGGAGACGCCGCGGCGCTGCTGGCGGCCTGGCCCGCCGAAGCGGTCGAGCGCCGGGTCGTGACGCGCTTCACGTGCACGGTCGACCCCGAGGAACGGGCAGCGCTAGAGACCGCCGGACTGCGACTTCTCGCCTACCTGGGTAATCACTCGTACTTCGCCACGCTCCTGCCGGAGCGCGGGGCGCTGGCGCCGCTCGCAACGGCCGTGGGGCTGACGGCCATCGAGGCCATTCAGCCGCAATGGAAGCTGCACCCCCTGCTGGCGGCGGGTCAGGAGCCGACCTGGGCGGTCGTCGCGCGCACGCCGGAGGGTGAGGCGGTCTGCGGCCTCTACGTCTTGTTGCATCGCGACGTGATCCTCGACGCCAGCGCCGTCGCAGTGGTCGAGCGCCACGGCGCGACGGTGCGCGACACGCTGACCACGGTCGGCGGGCTGGTGATCGAGCTGCCCCTGTCGCGGGTGGCGGCGCTGGCGGCGGAGGACCGCGTGCAGTGGGTCGAGCCGGCATTGCCGCCGCTGAGCGAGCTGAACGCGGGCAATCGCGCCCGGACGCAGGCGGACATCGTGCAGGCTCCGCCGTACAGCCTGAACGGGGCCGGTGTCACCGTCATGGTGTACGACGGCGGGACCGCCCGCGCCACGCACCAGGACTTCGGCGCTCGTCTCACCGTGCGGGATTCCTCGAGCATGGTGACGCACGCGACCCACGTCGCCGGCACGATCGGCGGCAGCGGAGCGGCCAGCGGGGGTCTGCACCGCGGCATGGCGCCGGGCGTCACGATGCTGTCGTATGGGTTCCAGTACAGCGGCGGCGGGACGTTCCTCTACACGAACCCCGGCGACCTCGAGGCCGACTACAACCAAGCGATCAACACGCACGGGGCACACATTTCCAACAACTCAATCGGCACGAACGTCGAGTCCAACGGCTTCAACTGCGCCATTCAGGGGGATTACGGCGTAACCGATGTGCTGATCGACGCGATTGTGCGTGGCCGCCTGGGGGCGCCGTTCCGCGCCATCTGGGCCAACGGCAACGAACGGCAGGGCAACCGCTGCGACGTGGAGGGCTACGGGGACTATTACAGCACCGCCCCGCCGGCCGGCGCCAAGAACCACATCACGGTCGGCGCCGTGAACTCGAACGACGACTCGATGACCGGCTTCAGCAGTTGGGGTCCCGTCGACGACGGCCGGCTCAAGCCGGACATCAGCGCCCCGGGTTGCGAGGTCGGCAACGACAACGGCGTCACGTCCTGTTCCAGCACCAGCAACACGGCGTACACGTCGCTGTGCGGCACGTCGATGGCGGCGCCGACCGTCACCGGCCTGTGCGCCCTGCTGCTTCAGGATTACCGCGTGCAGTTCCCGGGGCGGCCCGACCCGCGCAACTCGACGCTGAAGATCCTCCTGGCCCACACGGCGGTGGATCTGGGCAATGTCGGGCCCGACTACCAGTTCGGGTACGGCTCCGTCCGCATCCGCAACGCCATCGACTTCATGCGGCAGGGGCACTTTTTCGAGGGCGAGGTCGGCCACGGCGGCGTGTTCGCCGTCGAGACGACCGTCCCGCCGGGCACGACCCAGATCAAGTTCACGCTCGCGTGGGACGACGTCCCCGGCACACCAAACGTCATTCCCGCCCTGGTCAACGACCTCGACCTGCGCGTGCTCAGCCCGAACGGCGTGCGGCACTATCCGTGGACGCTGAACCCGACCAACCCCGGCGCCCCGGCCGTCCGCACGCAGCCGGATCGCCGCAACAACATCGAGCAGGTCGTGGTGGATTCTCCGAACCCGGGAACCTGGCGGATCGAGATCGTGGGGTTTGACGTACCGGACGGCCCGCAGCCGTTCTCGCTGTGCGCATCGACGCCGCTGACCTTCGTACCGGCGATCCAGATCAGCCTGCCGGGTGGCGCGCCGGACGTCGTCGCGCCGGGCGTGGCCACGCCCATGACCGTCCGCATCCGTGCGATCAACGACACGGTGATCGCCGGAAGCCCGCGGCTGCATTTCCGCTATGCCGGCGGCGCGTGGCTGACACAGCCGCTGGCCCCGCTGGGCGGCGAACTGTACCAGGGTGTCCTGCCGCCGCCGGTCTGTGGGGCCACGCCGCAGTTCTATCTCTCCGCGGCCGGCGCCGCGAGCGGCCCCGCGGTCAGCCCGCCCGGCGGCCCCGCCGCGCCGTACGCCTGCGGCGTTAACCAGACCATCGTCCTGTTCAGCGACAACTTCGAGACGGATCTCGGCTGGACGGTGCAGAATGACGCCGCCCTGACGGACGGCGCCTGGCAGCGCGGCGTCCCGGCCGGCGGCGGGCAACGCGGCGATCCGCCGACCGACTACGACGGCTCCGGGCAGTGCTACCTGACCGGGAACCGCCCGGGCAACTCCGACGTGGACGACGGCACGACGTGGCTGATCTCGCCGACGCTGAACCTCAGCGGGGGCAACGCCGTGCTGGAATACGCCCTGTGGTACACGAACAACTTCGGCAACAACCCCAACAACGACTACTTCCGCACCTACCTGTCGAGCAACAACGGCGCGACCTGGGTCACGGCCGAGGTCATCGGGCCCGGCAGCCTGACCGGCTGGAATCTCCGCACCCTCTCGGTCGGGCAATTCATCACGCCCACGAGCACGGTGCGGATCCGGTTCGAGGCGTCGGACCCGGCCGCGGGCGGCGGCTCGGTGGTCGAAGCCGCCGTCGACGCCGTGCGGATCACGCGGACCGGCTGCACGGCCGTGCTTCCCGACTGCAACGGAAACGGGATCGTCGACGGGGATGACATCGCCGCGGGCCGGTCGCCCGACGTGAATTCCAACGGCACGCCCGACGAGTGCGAGACGGTGTTCGTCGTGGGCGATGCCAACTGCGACGGGGTCGTGGACTTCGACGACATCGACCCGTTCGTCACGGCGCTCGGCGGGCAGGCCGCCTACCAGATCGCCTTCCCGGCGTGCCGGTGGCTGAACGCCGACTGCAACCTGGACGGCACGGTCAACTTCGACGACATCGACGCGTTCGTCGCGCTGATCGGCAGTTGAGGGGCGCGACACGGAACCGGCGGTTCCGTGCGCGCCCGGGCGCGGCCGCGCGGGCCCCTCCGTCCGAGCCCGAGCGGCGGCGAGGGGCACCGCAACCCGGAGCTTGCGCCTCGCGCTCGGATGCCGCCCGAACCCCCTTGGTCCGATCCCGAGCGCGCGTGCGGCGCCGTCCAGGCCGCGCGGCCCGCCGCCAGCGACGCCACCCCGGGTCCGGGGTTTCGCCGGGTTGCGGATTTCGCCCCGTCAGGGCACCGTGTGGGCGGGAGCGGGCCAGTCGTCGCGGATCTTCTGCTGGCTGACGGCGCCCTCATTGTTGCACGTCAGCAGGAGCGGGTCGTCTTTGATGCGGGCCTGGAGGTGGACGGGGCGGCGCCAGATCCGTTGCAGGTTCTTCAGGCACTCGTGGGCGTACTTCAGGTCGAGGTCCACGCCCAGGTGCTTGTGGGCCAGGTACAGCTCGCCGCGGTTGGCGTAGTTGCCGTCCACCACGTAGATGTACGGCTGGCCGTGATTGGTCAACATGAAAAGCAAGGTCTGCTTGATCGTCTTGAAGTCCCGGTTCACGACGACCATCCGGCCGGTCGCCGGGTCGTAGCGGTACTGGTAGAGCTTGTGACGGTCCACGAATTCCGGCGTCAGGAATTCGTCGATGAACGTTACGTCGTTGTGGACGCGGCGCACCTCGAAGATCTTCGCCAGGCCCTGGCCCAGGCCGGTGTCCCAGGCGCGGCGGCGCTCGATAGAGTCGCACTCCTCGTACTCCTTGCCGAAGCGCCCGCGATTCCAGCGGTCCTCGATGTCGCGGAACAGCTCCACGCCGATCTTGTAGGGGTTGAGCCGGCCGGGGGCGGTCGCGAGGGTCCCGGAGTGGTGGTCGGCGTAGGTGATCAGCTCGTCGTCGCGGAGGTGGAAGCGCGTCATCAGGCGGGAGTGCCAGAAGGTGGCCCAGCCCTCGTTCATGATCTTGGTCTGGCCCTGCGGCGCGAAGTAGTACGCCTCGTCGCGGACGATGTCGAGCAGGTCGGCCTGCCAGTCCTCCAGCGGCGCATGCCGCAGGAGGAACAGCAGCACGTCGCGTTCGGGCTGGGCGGGGAAGGCGTGCCGCTTCTCCTCGGCGGCCTTGCGCTCCCGCTCCCGCTCGGCGGCCAGCCGCTCGGGCGGGTTGATGTAGCGTTCCATGTAGGGCTTGGCGGGGAAGCGCGTGACGAACTCCTCGGCCCGGGCCCGCAGCGACGAGGTTCGCGGGCGGCGCGGCTCCTCGCCGCGCTTCATGAACGGCAGGTACGGGTCGATCAGGTTCTCGAGCGACAGACACACGTCCAGGAAGCGCTCGACGGTTTCGAAGCCCTCGCGGTCAATGTGCCGGTGGACGCGCGTGGCGTGGTTGGCCATGCCGTCCATCATCTTGCGGTTGGTGCGGCTGAACCAGACGTTGTTCTTGAAGAAGTCGCAGTGCGCGTAGACGTGGGCCATCACGGTCTTCTGGTCCACGAGCTCGTTGTCGGACAGCAAGTAGGCGTAGCACGGGTCGTTGTTGATGACCATCTCGTAAATCTTGCCGAGCCCGTAGGTGTGGGTCTTGCGGAGCCGCTCGTACTCCATCCCGAAGCGCCAGTGTGGGTAGCGCTGCGGGAAGCCGCCGTAGGCGGCGATCTGATTCATCTGCTCGAAGTCGACCAGCTCGAAGACGGTCTCGAAGAAGTCGAGCCCCTGTTCGCGCGCCACGCGTTCTATCTCGCGGCGGTGGGCCTCCAGCTCGGGCGGAAACGTCTTCAGCACGACAGCCTCCTGAACGGTGCTACGATTTTATCGGCGTTCCGCCGGGGCGGCGCGTAACGGCTCTGCGGCCGGCCCCAGCTTGCCTTTTGGCGGCGCCATCCGGAGAATGCGGCGGAGCGGGCGGGTTCGCGGGAGGCGGCCCCGACCCGCGAGGAGTCGGCATGGCGCGACGTCGCAAGAAGCTGGGCGAGATCCTCGTCGGCTGGAACCTGGTCTCATTGGAGGCGCTGACCGAAGCCATCGCCTACGCGACCAAGCACGGGAAGCGCGTCGGCGAGGCGCTGGTGGAGCTCGAGCTGGTCAGTGAGGACGACGTCACCAAGGCGTTGGCCGTGCAGTTCGACCTCGAATACGTCGACCTGGACAAGAACGTGCAGGTCCCGGCCGCCCTGAACCTGGTGCCGGAGAAGGTGATCAAAGAGGAGAAAGTCCTCCCGATGAAGAAGGAGGGCAACCGCCTGAAAATCATCCTCTCCGACCCCCTGGACCTCGCCCTCCAGGACAAGCTCCGCTTTCTGCTCGGCCTGGAGCTGGACCTGGCGCTGGCCCCGCGGAGCAAGATCCAGCGCTTCATCGACACGTTCCTCGGCGGCGTCGACGCGAGCATGGACGAGGCCATCTCGGAGATCGACCGGGACGCGGACCTGCTGGCCAAGGAACAGGAGGCCCTGCGCAAGGCCAAGGAGGACCGTGACGGCGACGCCCCGGTCATCAAGCTCATCAACCTGATGATCGACGAGGCCGTGCGGCAGCGCGCCTCCGACATCCACGTCGAGCCGATGGCCGACCGGGTGCGCGTCCGCTACCGCATCGACGGCGTGTGCATCGAGCGCGACAACATCCCCAAGAGCATGCAGGGCGCGGTCATCGCACGCCTCAAGATCATGGCCGGCATCGACATCGCCGAGAAGCGTCTGCCGCAGGACGGCCGCATCAAGAAGAAGGTCGGCAACAGCCTGATCGACTTCCGCGTCAGCTCGCTGCCGGCCTACCACGGCGAGAGCGTCGTGCTGCGCATTCTGCGGCCGGACTCGGTCAAGATCGGCATCACCGGCCTGGGGTTCGAGGAGGACGACTACGAGCGCTTCCAGCGCATCATCCGCCAGCCGAACGGCATCTTCCTGGTCACCGGGCCGACCGGCTCGGGCAAGACCACGACGCTGTACGCGGCGCTCCAGGAGCTGAACCGCCCGGACCGCAAGATCATCACGGCCGAGGATCCGGTGGAATACAACTTCACCGGCATGAACCAGTGCCAGGTCAAAGAGGAGATCGGGCTGACGTTCGCCCGCATCCTCCGGGCCATGCTGCGCCAGGCCCCGAACATCATCCTGGTGGGCGAGATTCGCGATCGCGAGGTCGGCGAGGTGGCCATCCAGGCCGCCCTGACCGGCCATCTCGTCTTCAGCACGCTGCACACCAACGACGCGCCCAGCGCCATCACCCGTCTGATCGACATGGGCATCAAGCCGTTCCTGGTCGCGTCTTCGATTCAGGCCATCATGGCGCAGCGGCTCGTGCGCGTAATCTGCAACGAATGCAAGCAGGTCGATCCCGCCCCCGATCGCTTCACGCTGCGCCTGTTGGGCATCACGGATGAGGACCTGGCGGGCCGGCAGATCATGATCGGCCGGGGCTGCAACCGGTGCAGCAACACGGGCTATCGCGGGCGCCAGGGCATCTTCGAGCTGCTCGAGATGAACAATGAGCTGCGGGACCTGGCATTCTCGCGGGCACCCACCAACCAGCTCCGCCGCGCGGCCCGCGCCAGCGGCATGCGGACCCTGTTGGAGGACGGCAAGCTCAAAATTCTCCGCGGCGTGACCACGCCGCTCGAGGTGGTGCGCATCGCCCAGTTGGAAGGTGTTCTGTCCGAGGACTGAGGCCTGCGGTGGCCGCCGGCGGCCACCCCTGAGGATTTGTCGTGGCGACCGTACACATTGACCGCCTGCTCGAGACCTGCATCCGCGTCGGCGCGTCCGACATTCACCTGCACGTCGGCCGTCCGCCGGTGCTGCGCGTGGACGGCCGATTGCGCTCCCTGGAGACCAAGTCCCTCGAGCCGGACGACACGACCGCGCTGATGAAGTCGGTCACGCCGGAGCGCAACCAGCAGGAGTTGCAGGAGGAAGGCGGCACGGACTACGGCTTCGCGTTCGGCGACGCCGGGCGCTTCCGTGTGTCGGTCTTCCGCCAGAAGGGCAACATCTCGATGGTGCTGCGTCTGATCCCCTCGAAGATCCTCTCCTTCGAGGAGATCGGGCTCCCGCCGATCGTCAAAGCCCTCTGCCGCCGGCCGCGCGGCCTGTTCCTGGTGACCGGCCCGACCGGCTCGGGCAAGACCACCACGCTGGCCACGATGCTGGACTACATCAACCGCCACGTCGGCGACCGGCACATCATCACGATCGAGGACCCGATCGAGTACTACCACACGCATCAGAAGTGCGTGGTCACCCAGCGCGAGGTCGGCGTCGACGTGCCGAGCTTCGCCGAGGCGCTGCGCCGCAGCCTCCGCATGGACCCCGACGTGATCCTCGTCGGCGAGATGCGCGACCTCGAAACGATGGAAGCCGCCATCCGCGCCGCCGAGACCGGCCACCTCGTGTTCGCCACCCTGCACACCACCGGCGCCCAGGGCACCATCAACCGCATCATCGACGCCTTCCCCGTCAACCAGCAGGAGCAAATCCGCGTGCAGCTCAGCACCAACCTGCTGGCGGTCCTCTCGCAGGCCCTCCTGCCCAAGCAGGGCACCGGCGGCCGCGTCGCGGCCTACGAATTCCTGGTGGTCACGCCGGCCGTCAGCAACCTCATCCGCGAGAACAAGACCTTCCGCATCGACTCGGCCATCCAGACCGGCAAGAAGTACGGCATGCAGCTCCTCGACGACCACCTCTGGTCGCTCTACGACAACGGCATCTGCGCGGCCGACGAGTGCGTCGAGCGCGCCCGCAACCCGTCCGACCTCCAGGCCAAGATCGAGGCCAAGCTCCGCGGCACGACCGCCGGCGGCATGCTCGGCCGCAAAAGCTACGAGGACCAGGTCCTCGAGCGCGAGTCGCAGGGCTGACGGCCCCCTGCGCACCGCCGGGAAGTGCCGCGCACCGCATCTGACCCGCCCGAACGGTCGCGGCCCGGGCCGACGGCAGCCCCCGCGCCGCACCCGGTGCGGGAACGCCGCGGCCCCGCGCCGTGCCGCCGGGCCGCGGGTCGCAGGGCGGCTGCGGCCAGAGGCGTTGTCAGGACACCGACCCGGCCGGGCTCGGCCGCCCGCCGGGCTGCGGGCCGGAGGGCCGTTTCCCCGGCCCGCGCCCGCCACCGCCCAGCGCCGCGATCCGCCGGCCGCCCCTGTTCGCCCGACTCCGGCCGGTCGTAGAATCGGCGGACCGACGCCGCCCTGGTGGAGGCGGCGCGCCTCGTACGGGAGCAGCGTCATGGCCGGGGCCGAGACACACGTGCAGGAACAGGTGAGCGCCTTCCGCGATGACTTCCAGCGGCTGCGCGCCGAGATCGGCAAGATGATCGTCGGACACGCCGACGTGGTGGAGGGCGTGCTGGTGTGCCTATTTGCGGGCGGCCACGCGCTGCTCGAGGGGGTGCCCGGCCTGGGCAAGACGCTGCTCATCCGCACCCTGGCCGAGGCCCTGCAACTGGACTTCAACCGCATCCAGTTCACGCCCGACCTGATGCCGGCCGACATCATCGGCACCAACATCATCACGGAGGACCCGCAGACCGGGCGGCGCGGCTTCCAGTTCCAGCGCGGGCCGATCTTCGCGCAAATCGTCCTGGCCGACGAAATCAACCGGGCCACGCCCAAAACGCAGTCGGCGCTGCTGGAGGCCATGCAGGAACATGCGGTCACCAGCGGTGGTGCGCGCTATCCGCTCCAGGAGCCGTTCTTCGTGATGGCCACGCAGAACCCGATCGAGCAGGAGGGTACGTATCCGCTGCCCGAGGCCCAGCTCGACCGGTTCTTCTTCAAGCTGATCGTCGGCTATTCGGATCGCACGGAACTCATGACGATCATCGAGCGCACGACCAGCGGATACCGGCCGGAGGTACGGCCGGTGCTCGACGGGGCGCGGATCGTCGCGGGCCAGGCGCTGGTCCGGCGGATCGTCATGGCCCCCCACGTGCAGGACTACGCCGTCCGCCTGGTGCTGGCGACGCATCCCAACAGCGCCTTCGCAACCCCGACCGTGAACAAGTACGTCCGCTGGGGCAGCAGCCCGCGCGGCGCCCAGGCCATTACTTTGGCCGCCAAAATCTACGCCCTGCTCGACGGCCGCTACAACGTCAGCTTCGACGACGTGCGCAAGGCCGCCTTGCCGGCCCTGCGGCATCGGCTGCTGCTGAACTTCGAAGGTGAGGCCGAGGGGCTCAGTACGGACTTCGTGCTCAACGACCTGCTCGGCCTGGTGCCGACGGCCGCGGACAAGGCCGCGTAGGCGCGGCCGACGACGACGCGGGATGCGCTCTTTCATCCCGCCTCGGCTAGCGCGCGATTCGCGTCGCATCCGAGCCCGCAGCGCAAGCTCCGGGTTGTTCATGCCCCGCGCTGCCGCTCGGGCTCGGGCGCGGACGGAACTGGCGGTTCCGTGTCGCGCCCCTTACTGGCCGACCCGTGTTACGCCCCTCAACGGCCGATCCGGGTCGCGTTCCTCAACGGCCGATCAGCGCGACGAACGCGTCGATGTCGTCGAAGTCCACGACGCGGTCGCCGTTGCAGTCGGCGCTTTCCCAGAAGCACCCGGGATACTCGGCCTCATACGCGTCGCGCCCACCGAGCGCCGTCACGAAGGCGTCGATGTCGTCGAAGTCCACCGCGCCGCTGCAATTCGTGTCGCCCGGTGTGAACGGCGGCACGAACGCGCACACCGGCTCCTCGAGCGTGACCCGCACGCGGTCCACCAGCCAGCCGCGCGTCGTGTTGTAGTTCTCGTCGATGCTGTCGAAACGCCAGTCCAGCACCACCGTCTGCCCAGCCCACGCCGTCAGGTCCACCGACCGCGTCTGCCACGTCGCGCTCTCCGCCGGCGTATCGACCAGCGCCCCGCCCAGGTGCACGCCGGCGATGTCGTACCCCCACGCGTTCTCGGTGTGCAGCAGCGAGCAGTACGTCAACGTGATCCGGCCGCCCACGGCCACGGGGGGCAGCCCGAGCGGCGGGGCCGTCAGCGTCCCGCGCGTCCGCGCACCGGTCGAGTAGTTGCAGCCGCTGTCCCGCCCGTAGTACGCCCATCGCGCGCCGTCACAGACCGGCGCGACGCCGCAGGTCGTGCTCACGTGCCACAAACCCGAGGCCGTCCAGCCCGCGGGCAGACCGCTCTCGAAGCGCTCCTCGAGCAGCGTCCGCGACGTCAACGCGCCGACGGACGCCGCCAGCGGCGCCGCGGCCCCGCCGGGCGGCGCGGTCTTCAGCCCCGTCCGCGTGCCCTCGGCCGCGACGTAATACTCCGGGCTGTCGCCGCACAACGCCCGCGGCAGCGTGGCGGCGTAGGCCGTCCCGCCCAGCGGCACGAGCGGCACCGCCTGAAACGCCCCGCCGCGCAGACGGTAGTGGAGCCGCGCCGAGCCGGGCACGAGCCCTTCGTCACCCGGGTCGATCGTGACCGTGAAAGTCGTCGGCGACCACGGCGGCACGACCGTCGGCGGCGCGGGCACCATGACGCGCAGCCCCGTGTCCCGCACCGTGAACCGATAGGTACCGGCCGGCGCCGTGCGCGGCAGGGTCTCCGCACGGCCCGAGGCGTCGGCCGCGGCGACGTAATACTCGACCGTCGTGCCCGGCGGCGGACCCGGGATCAGCGCGGCGAACTCGTGCGGGGCCCCCGTCGCGACCAGCGGCACGCTGTTCCAGGCGGACGCGCCGGCGACGCGCCACCAGACGCGCAGCGCGGCGGGCAACAACGCCGCACCGCTGTGCGCGCGGATCGTGGCGGTGACGAGGTGCCCGGCGGCCGGCGCCACCTCGGAATCGAGTCGGCGGTGCGCCAGATGCAGCATGTGGCGGTCGAAGACGGCCCGCGTGCGGCAGTGCAGGGCGTCGTAATAGTGCCAATTGGCATACAGGAAGCCGGTCACCTCGTAGCCCGGCAGGGCCGCGCGGTACGTCGCCAACGCCGCCACATCGGCCGGGATGTCGAACAGGGGCACGAACACCCGGCGGTTGAGGATCAGGCTGTTGGTGTAGTTGGCGATCCGCCCGGCGTTGGTGTACGGCGGGCAGTCAATCCGCACGATGCGGTAGGGCCGACCGTTGCTGTTGGTCAGGCCCGCCAGCGTCGCCAGATTCGCCTCGATCCGGGCGTGCTCCTCGTGCCAGGGCGGGGCGCGCTTGACCAGCAGCGTCTCCTCATCGAGCACCTTGAGCCAGCAATCGATGTGCTGAATGCCGTTGTTCTCGGTGTTGTTGAGCACGCGGTACGCGCCGATGCCGACGTACTGCTGCGCCAGCGCGAAGAACTGCGCGGGCGTCCAAAGCTGCTGATTCTCCCCGAACATCGCGCAAGTCGAGAAGGCCGCGCCGCGGCCGTCCACCAGGAAGTTCCCGCCCGTGAGGTACGCGTTCAGCGCGTACACCGGCGCGCCGAAGTACGCGGCCACGCTCGTCGGCACGGTGTCGTCGCCCGTGTAGCCGCCGGGCGACGTGATCGGCACGCACGGCGTGTCCACCCACGGATAACCGCGGAAGATCGGGTCGATGATCGCCCACTGCCCGCTGCCGTCGAAGATCTGGTGCGGGCCCCAGTCGCGCGGCCAGATGCTGCCGACGTTGCAGCGAATGTACTCCACGCGGTCCGCCGCGATGCCCCACGACGTCAGCGTCGCGCGGGCCTGGTTCTCGTGCGCGGCGCTGCGGACGAGCACGTACAGTCGGTCATCGCGGGCCAGCTCGACCACCAGCGCCTGGGGCAGCCCCAGCGGCCAACTGATCAGCGTGCCCAGAGCCGGCTCCCACTCGGCGCAGACCCGCACCGGCCCGACCGGCTGCGCCAGGACCGCCGTCCGAACCGCGCCGAAGATCACCAGGAGCACGTACCACCGCGGACGCAGCGTGCATGTCATGAAAACTCCTCGCTCGGGCTCGCGGCACCGTTTGCAGTATAGCGGGTGGCGCGCGGTGTCCGTATGTCCGGATCGCGCAGCGCCGTTCTCGAGCGCCGCACGTTCGCGCGGGCCGCGGCGCTGCGCGTGATCCGCGTCACCACCCGGACGTCCGGCGCGGCACGAAACGACGGCGCCGGGCGGCGCGCGCTGCTCCGCCCCGGCGTGCGTCATGGCCCGCGCGTCGCGCCGCGTCCGAGTGCGCGCGCCACACTACCCGATAACGGGCCGGCGTTGGGCCGCAGGACGCCGCCCCAAGCCGGCCGACGCGCCGCGCGCCGCCGACCCCGCGCTCGAGCCGACGAGAGCCGTGCGGGGCAGTCGCCGAATCGGCCGACACCCGGCGCGCGCGGCGCCGCGCCGGGCCGCCGGTCGCGCGACAGACGAGCCTGTCTGATAACGGCTGCGCGCGCTTTTCGGCTGGCAGTGAGACCGCGCGCTGTGCTATCATCGGCGCGCACGGGCGGGAGGAGCGGGAAGCCCGCGACGGGCCTGGTGAGGGACATGTGCCGGCACCCCTTCGATCTACTGATGGAGCTCGACTCTCAGCACATCCGGCTCGACTGTGCCGCGCTCCATCTGGCGCGCGACGTGTACCCGAAAATCGACGTACCCCGGTATCTGGGCCTGCTGGATGAGCTGGCCAAGGCGGTCGCGCGGCGCCGGCCCGGGCCGGCTGCCGCGCAACGCCACGCGGCGCTGCGCGCGGTGCTCGTCGACGAGTTCGGCCTGTCCGGCAACGCGCACAACTACGACGCGCCGGACCACAGCTATCTCAACCGCGTGCTCGACACCCGCGTCGGAATCCCCATCACTCTCAGCATCGTGTGGCTCGAGGTCGCGCGCCGCCTGAAGTGGCCGGCCGCCGGCGTCGGTCTCCCCGGGCACTTCCTCGTGCGCCTCGACGATCCCGGGCGCTTCGTGCTGGCCGACCCGTTCCACGCAGGCGTCGCGCGTTCGCTGGACGACTGCCGACTGCTCGTCGCCGAGCGCTTCCACAGCGCGATCGAGCTGAGCGCGCGTCACCTGCGCCGCGTCAGCACGCGCGGCGTACTCGTCCGTCTGCTGCGGAACCTTCGCAATATCTACCTCGCCGCGGGGGATTGGCCGCGTTTGGCCAGCACCCTGCGGCGCCTGGCCGCGGTCCAGCCGACCAACGGGCGCCACCTCCGCGAGCTGGCCGCCGTCTGCTGGCGTCAAGGCAATGTCCGGGGCGCACGCGACCACCTCGCCCTGTATCTGCACCGCCAGCCGACCGCGCGGGATTCGCGCGTCGTGGAGCGGATCCTCCGCAAGCTCGACCTGGCGCTCGTCGCGCAGAACTGAGGCGCGGCCGCCCCCGCCGCGCCATCAATCGTCCAACACGCCCCAGGGCCGATCGGTGCGCAACGGCTCCGGGCGCTCACAGGTGCTGGTCAGCGGGACGTGCCGCCCGGCCTCCGCCGACTCCAGCAGCGCCTGCATCACGTCCAGCACATGAAACGCCAGCTCGCCGGACGCGCGGTGCGGGCGGCCCGAGCGCAGGGCGCAGGCCAGGTCGGCCGCGCCCAGCCCGCGGCTGTCCGCGACGTAGGGGCCGCGCAGGGGCACGTCGCGCCACTCCGCGTCGCGGGCCCCGCGGATGCGCAGCGGCCCCCCGAAGCCGTTCGGATCCGGCAGCCCGAGCGAGCCCTCCGACCCGTACAGTTCCAGCAGCGGCGCGTGGGAGTGCCACACGTCGAAGCTCGTCACCAGCGTTGCCACGGGGCCGCCCGCGAACTCCAGCACGCCCGCGACGTGCGTCGGCGTCTCCACCCGCACGCGCCGCACGCGGGCCGGGTCGCTCGTGATCGTGCGCTCCGGAAACGTCACGCGCGCCGCCGCGCACACCCGCCGCACCGGCCCCAGCAGGCTCACCAGCGCCGTCAGGTAGTATGGCCCCATGTCTAGCAGCGGCCCGCCGCCGTCCTGGTAATAGAACTCCGGCGCCGGGTGCCAGTGCTCGTGCCCGTGGCACAGCATGAAGGCCGTCGCGGCGACCGGCACGCCGATCGCGCCGGCGTCCAGCAGCGCCCGGGCCGTTTGGTACCCCGCCCCCAGAAACGTATCCGGCGCCGCGCCCAGCCGCAGGCCCCGCCGCCCCGCCTCCTCCAGCAAACGCCGCCCCTCGGCCCGCGTCACCGCCAGCGGCTTCTCGGAATACACCGACTTGCCGGCCGCCAGCGCGGCCGCCGTCACTGCCGCGTGGGCGCGCGGCACCGTCAGGTTCACCACGACCTCCACCGCGGGGTCGGCCAACAGCGCCGCGGTGTCGGGCGCCGCGGCGATGCCGTACTGCGCGGCCGCCGCCCCCGCCCGGTCGGGCACCTGGTCCGCGCACGCCACGACCCGCGTGTCCGCGAAACGCATCAGGTTCCGCAGGTACACGCCGCTGATATTTCCGCAGCCCACGACCCCGACGCCGACCGGCTCCATGCGTTCGCTCCTGCGCCGCCCGACGCGCTTCCGGTTCGGAAACGCCCGCGCGGCCGGCGGACACAGCCTAGTCGCTCGCGGTCCGCCGGGCAAAGCCGACGAATGTCGGTCACGCGGCCCATTTTCCCTTGTGAAGACGCCGCGCGCTCCGATAGACTGACCACTTGGAGCAGGAAGGGCGCCGCCGCGGAGGAGACGGTGGCGCCGCGGCCGGCCGTCCGCACCGCGGGCTGCGGCCGAGCCGAACCCCCTGTGGCGAGGCCCTGTCAACCGTCCGCGCCGGGCGCGGCTCCGGTCACGGAACGCCACGGACCCCACGTAGCTCGGAGAGGAGGAGTTCATGTCTCGCAGACTGCCCTGGTGGTTTGTCGCGCTGCCCCTCGCACTGGTTGTGACCGCCGCTTCCGCGCTGCCGCCGGTGCCGGCGTACGTCGTGATCAAGCAGGGCGACGCGTACGGCGGCTCGACGGTCAGCTCCCTGAACGCGCCGTTCACGGACGGCAACGGCAAGGTCGGCTTCGTCGCCGCGCTGGCGAACGGGCAACGGATGATCTGGTGGAACACCGGCCCGGTCTTCTTCTCCGGCAGCGCGCTGCCGGACGTGCTGACCGGCGGCGAGAGCACGATGGGCGTGAGCAACACCGGCGGATTCATCTACAGCCCCTCGGTCAACGGCAACGACGCGGTGTACACGCACGGCGGCTCGCTGCTCAAGCGGGGCGACCCGATCCCGCCGCTGCCCGGGCTGTTCAGCACGTTCAACAGCCGCCCGATCATGCTGCCGGACGGCACCGCGTACTGGGTCGGCGGATCGTCGGCCACGCAGGGCAGCTCGACCTCGACCAACCGGCACCTCTTCAAGGCGACCGACCCGACGAACCCCGCCACGATCGAGCGGGTGCTGGGCGGCGGCGACGTCATCGCGGGCAAAACCATTCGGACGACCGCCAGCAACTTCGATTTCTGGATCTCCAACAACGGCCTGTACCACATCCACGTGCTGGACATGAACGTGACGCTCAACGAGCACGTGTACCTGAACGGGGTCTTCGTCGCCGCCGAGGGCGACCCCACGGGCCAGGGCGACAACTGGGAGAATTTCGGCTCGGTCGCTGTGAACAGCGTAGGGAACTACATCTTTTCGGGCGACACGAACGGCCCCTCCGCCGCGGACGCCTTCGTGGCGTACAACAACATCATCAAGGTGCGTGAGGGACAGACGATCGACGGCGTGACGCTGGCCCCCGGCGCGACCGTGCGGGCGTTGAGCATCAACGACATCAACGAGGTGGTGCAGATCTGGGGATGGGGCACCGGCGCCGCCGCGCAGGAGCATCTGTTCTTCGGCAGCGGCGCCACGCTCGAGAACTCGATCCGACTGTTGAGCCTCGGCGACGAGCTCGACATCAACGGCGACAGCATCGCGGATTACCGGGTGATCGACTTCAATGCCAGCGCGGCCATCGGCCCCGGCCTCGACCTCGCGGAAGACGGCTACGTGTACCTCGACGTTGACCTCCAGACGATCGGCGCCAGCGACTCGATCCAGGCGATCATCCGCATCGTCGTGCCGGAACCCGCGGCGCTGCTGCTCGCGGCCCTGGGCGGGCTGGTCCTCCGCCGCCGTTGACGAACGCCGCCCGTTGACGCGCGGCCCGACACGGCAGGGCCCGGCCCGGCCGCGCTTTTCGCTTGGGAGCGGCCGCTGCGGAGTTTACGATGAAAGGGTCCGCGGGACGGGGGGCGTCCCCGCCCGCGCTGCAACGCTGCCAGGAGGTGGTCCGATGCTCCGTCCGCAGGCTCGTCTCGCTGTGGCCCTTGCGGTCCCCGCCGCGCTGGCCGCCGCGCCGGCCGCCGTGGCGCAGGCCGTCGGCCGTACGCTCTTCGTCGTGAACAACGGCAACCTCGAGGGCAGTGTGACCGCCCTGGCGATCGCGCCCGACGGCACACTGTCGGTCATCAACCGGGTCGTCACCGGCCGGCGGCCGAACACCAACGTGCCCTGCCCGGGCTGCAACCCGTACGAGGTGGCGCTGACGCCCAGCGGCCGGTACCTCGCGACCGGCCACGCGTCGACCAACGATCCGTTCGAGCAGATCACGATCTTCACGGTCGCCGCGGACGGCAGCATTTCGCAGACGGCGGCGTTTAGCGTGCCGGGCACGCCGATGGACCTGACGTGGGTCAGCGACTCGTTGCTCCTGGCGACGCGCACGGACACGTCGGCGATTGTGCTCTACGAGTGGGTTCCGGCGGGGCCGAGCCTGATCGAACGGGACGTGGAGTATGCCGGCACGTTCTGCACATACGTCGTGAAGCACCCGACCGGACCGTACGTGTATGCCAACGATACCGGCGCGGCACGCGGCGTCCGCGCGTATCGGATCGAGCCCGACAACACACTCACACTGATCGACACCGAACCGACCGGGTCGCTTTACGCGCTCGAGCTGGCGATCACCCCGGACGGCACGAAACTGTACGCGCCCGGCGGGATCACGCAGGTGGTAAGCGGCTGGGCGATCAACCCGGACGGCACGTTGACGCCGCTGCCGGGCTCCCCGTTCCCGGCGTTCGGCAACTCGCCCGCGAACGTGGCCTGCACGCCGGACGGCGCGTACCTCTTCGTCGGGCACGGCACCGATGCCACCGTGCGTTCCGCTGCCATCAACCCCGTCACCGGCGGCCTGACGCCCACCGGCGCCGTCTTCGACGTCGGCTTGCAGGGCACGCTCGGCGACGTGGCCCTGCTCGACAATCTGCTATTCGTCACGGACAACTCGACGGCCCTCGACGGGCTGATGGGCATCTACTCGTTCACGGTCCACGCGAACGGCTCGTTCACGCCCAACGGCCCGATCGTCTCGACGGAGGGCATCGCGCCGCGCTCCATCGCGACCTGGAAACCGCCGGGTTTCCGGCCGGGCGACACGAACTGCGACGGCGTCGTGAACTTCGACGACATCGACCCGTTCGTGTTGGCGCTCAGCGGGCAGGCCGCGTACAACGCGCAGTATCCGGACTGCGACTGGCTGACGGCCGATTGCAACGGAGACGGGTTCGTGGATTTCGACGACATCGCCGTCTTCGTCGGGCTGATCGGTAACTGAGTGGCGCGGCACGGATCGGCAGTTGCGCGGCGCGACCCTGATCGGCGGTTGACGGGCGCGACACGGAACCGCCAGTTCCGTCTGCGCCCGAGCGGTGGCGCGGGACTCCGCCCGCGTCCCAACCAACCGAGTTCGAGCGGCAGCGACGGACCGGTTGTCTGGGCCCGAGCGGCAGCGAGGGACCGGTTGTCTGAGCCCGAGCGGCAGCGAGGGGTAGCGACGCGCTTAGCGGTATTCCCACCCCCCTCTTTCCCAACCGCGCCCGACCGGCCGCGCGGGCCTCAACGCGCGCCGCGCGGTTCGCAGCTAGCTCCCAACCCCCGGCCGGAAACGCGGCCGGCGAAAGGTGGCGATGGGATTCGAACCCATGAAAAACGGATTTGCAATCCGCTCCCTTGGACCACTCGGGCACGCCACCGTGCGATGCAAACGATCTTGGAACCTGCCCGTTTGCAAGCTCCTAACTTGCCCGCTTGTACGCCTCTAACTCGCTCGCCTGTACGCTTCCAGACTGCCCGCCGGCACGGCTTCCCGAATCGTATCACAAGCGGCCCTCGGAACAAGCCGGACCCGGCCGGTCCAACCCCCCGGCCACGCGAGGTTGCGGCCGTCCCCCGCGATGGACCCGGGCCGGGCGGTTCCCCTTGCAATTGTCGGATTGACGGACCAGGACGCTGTACGGCCGTTACCCGCGACGACTCGGACCAGGCAGGCCTCCGCGCCCGAACCATTCCGAGCACCGCCACCAAGCCGCCGCCCTCCACGGGCGGCCGCGCTTGCCGGACCGACCACCTTCCGCGCCGGCTGCACGCCCTCACCGACCGCCGCCGCCCAGCAGGTCGCCCATCCCCGGCAGGTTCAGCCCGCCGGTCGCCGCCTGCATCTCCTTCTGCAACGCCTCGCGGGCCCGGGCCGTCGCATCCCGCACGGCCGCGCACACCAGGTCCTCGAGCAGTTCCACGTCGCCCCCCTGGACCAGCGTCGGCTCGATCTTGACGCTGACGAGTTCGCCCCGCCCGTCAACCGTCGCGCGCACCTGCCCGCCGCCGGCCTCGCCCACCAACCGGGCCGCCTGAAGCCGCGCGTTCATGGCCTCCATGTTCTGGCGGATCGCCCCCATGTTCTTGAGCAATCCTGCGAGCTGTCCCAGGTTACCGAACATGTCGATGCTCCTGCGTGCCCGTGGTTCCGATTCCGTTCGCCGCGGCGGCCCGGCCGCACCAATCCTAGCGGTCGGCCGGCGGCGGGGCCGTCCGCACATCGACGATGAGGCCGTCGAAGAGCTCCAGCGCCTGCCGCACGACCGGATCCTCCTCGACGCGGCGCCGCACCTCGCCGGCGACGCCCGCCGCCGGCACGGGCACGGCCCCCCGCCACGCGTCGCCGTCACCCGGCGTAGCGCGCAGTTCCAGCGTCCCACGCACGCCACCCGGGTCGGACGCACCCCCGGAGCTGCGAAGCGCGCCCACCGGCTCCGGCTCGGCGGGTTCGAGCGGCGCAGCGCGCGGCGGCGGACCTTCGACCGGCCGCGCCGCGGCCGGGGACGGTGCGGCGCGCAGCGGCGGCGGCGATCCGGCCGGCGCTGTGGTCCGCGCCGGCTCCCCGCGCCCGGGCGACCGACCCGGCGGCACCGCATCGGCATCGGCGGTCACCCCGGCGGGGCCGCGCGTGCCGCGCGCCGCGGGCGGTTGCGCGGCGTCAATGGTTTCTAACGGCTCCGGGCCGAGCTTTTTTTTTTCGCTCCCGCCGTCGTCCGGCGCGAGCTGGGCGAGCAACTGCTCGATCGCGGCCCACTCCCTCAACCGGGCGAAGCGCACCAGCACCGCCTCGGTCAGGGCCCGCCCGGCGCCGCTGGACCGCACGTGCCGCCGCAGCTCCTCGAGCATCCCGATCATCTGCACGTAGTGTGACAGCTCGAAGGCTTGGGCCAAGCTCAGGTACTCGTCGCGTCGGCCCGCGGGGATGTCCACCAGCGGCGCGTCGGGGCCGCACGTCCGCACGAGCATCAGCATGCGCACGGTTTCAACCAGGTCGCTCACGAAACTGTCCAGTCCGCGCCCCGCGCCCAGCAGCCCATCCAGTTCGAGCAGCACGGCCGCGGCCTCGCCGCGGGCGGCATGCCCCAGCAACGTCACGATGCGTTCGTCCTGAGTCGGCGGCAGCAGCTCGTCCAGCACCGCCTCCGTCAGCCGCCCCGTCGTGAACGCCAGCAACTGATCGAGGATGCTCAGGGCGTCGCGCATCGAGCCCGCCCCCAGCCGGGCGACGCGCTGGAGCACCGCCTCCTCGGCCTCCCGCCCTTCGGCCTGCACGATCTCGGCCAGCCGCCGCGCGATGTCCTCGGCCGTGATGTTCCGGAAGCTGAAGCACTGGCACCGGCTGCGGATCGTGGCCGGCACCTTGTGGATCTCGGTGGTGGCGAGGATGAACTTGACGTGGTCCGGCGGCTCCTCGAGCGTTTTGAGCAGCGCGTTGAACGCGCCGGTCGAGAGCATGTGGACCTCGTCGATGATGTAGATCTTGAAGCGCGCCCGGGCCGGCCGCAGTGTCGCGTTGCTGCGCAGCTCGCGGATGTTGTCCACGCCGGTGTTGCTGGCCGCGTCGATCTCGAGAACGTCGATGTCCTCCCCCTCCGCCACCGCCCGGCACAGCTCGCAGTCCCCGCAGGGCGTCGGCGTCGGCGCATCGTAGGCCCGGCAGTTGAGCGCCTTGGCCAGGATCCGCGCCATGCTGGTCTTGCCGACGCCGCGCGTGCCCGTGAACAGGTAACCGTGGTGGATGCGGCCGGCCTTGATCGCGTTCACGAGCGTCGTCGCGATCGGCTCCTGCCCGACCACGTCCGAGAACGTGCGGCTGCGGTATTTGCGGGCCAGAACCGTGTACGCCATAGCGGGTCCGACTTCCGTCGCGCCGCGCCCCCGCGGCCGTCACGCCGCCCGAGCCGCGGCGCCGCAGAAAACGCCCGGGGCCCAACCAGGTTTGCGCTGCACGTGGGCCGTGCCGGGTGGGCTGCTACCTTCCGGTCCTGACCCGTTGTCCGACCGACGCACTGCACCGGCCCAGCCGGTGCCCCGGGCGCGGCGTATCCTAGCCCGCGCGGCCCCCCTCATCCAGCCGCCGTCCCCGCCGGGCCCCGTGCGGCGCGGCGCGCGGCGGGCGGCCCGGGCGGGCCGGCCGCGCGCCCCCGCTACGCCGCGTGCTCCGCGCCCGCCGCGGCCGCCGCCTGCTGACAGAGAAACAGGACCGCCATCCGCACCGCCAGCCCGTTGGTGACCTGCCGCAGGATGCTGGAGTTCGGCCCGTCGGCCACGTCGGCCGCCAGCTCGATCCCGCGGTTCACCGGGCCGGGGTGCATGATCAGCACGTCCGGCCGGCAGCGGCGCAGCCGCTCGCGGTTCATGCCGTAGAAATGCACGTATTCGCGCACCGAGGGGAACCCGCTGGCCGTCATGCGCTCCTTCTGGATCCGGAGCATGCTGATGACGTCCATCTCCGGGAGGATACTGTCGAAATCGTGCGTGACGCGGGCCCCCATGGCCTCGAAATCGCGCGACACGAGCGTCGGCGGCCCCACCAGCGTCACCTTCGCCCCGAGTTTCTGGAGCCCCCGCATGTCGGAGCGCGCCACGCGGGAATGCTGGATGTCCCCCACGATCGCGACGTTCAGCCCCTCGATGCGCCCCTTGCGCTCGCGGATCGTGAACAGGTCCAGCAGCGCCTGCGTCGGGTGCGCGTGCTGGCCGTCCCCGGCGTTCACCACGCAGCAGTTCACCGCGCGGGCCAGGTGCTCGGCCGCGCCGGCCGCCGGGTGCCGCAAGACCATGATGTCCACGCCCATCGCCTCGATGTTGCGGGCCGTGTCGAGCAGCGTCTCGCCCTTCTTGGTCGACGAGACCTTTTCGGCGAAGTCGATCGCGTCCGCCGACAGCCGCTGCGCCGCCAGCTCGAAGCTCATCCGCGTCCGAGTGCTGTCCTCGAAGAACATCAGCACGACGACGCGCCCCCGCAGCGCGGGCACCTTCTTGACGCTGCGGGTCGAGACCTCCTTGAAGCCCTCGGCCGTGTCCAGCAGAAACAGGATCTCCTCGCGGCTGAGCGCGTTGATCGTCAGCAGGTGCTTGCGCGTCCAGACGGGCCCCTCACCCGCGGCGGTCATAGAGCTCCACCTCGTCCCGCCCGTCGACCTCCGTCAGTTTCACCTGCACGATGTGATGCGGCTCCGTGTCGGTCCGCAGGCCCACGAAGTCCGGCTGAATCGGCAGCTCGCGCAGCCCGCGGTCCACCAGCACCGCCAGGCGGATCGCCCGCGGCCGGCCGAGGTCCATCAGCGCGTCGAGCGCCGCCCGCACCGAACGTCCGGTGTAGAGCACGTCGTCCACCAGCACCACCCAGGTGCCCGTCACGTCGAAGTCGATTTCCGTTCCGCGCAGGACCGCGTTCGGGCCGATCGTCGTCAGGTCGTCGCGATACAGCGTGATGTCCAGCACCCCGTAGTGCGCCGCCTTCAGCCCCGCCCGCTCCAGCCGCGGCAGCAGCCGCCGCGCCAGCGTCTCGCCCCGCCGCCGGATGCCGACCACGGCCACCGGCACGTCGCGCGGCGCCGCCCCCGCGATCGCCCGGGCCATTTTTTCCAGCGTCTCGTGCAGCTCGTCTCGATCGAGTAGCAACGTCATGGCCGCGTAGGGTAACGGCCCGGCCGGCGGAGCGAAAGCCGGGCCGGACCGAGGCACCGCCGCGGCCTGAGCGGAGCGCGGGGCGCGTCGGTCGTCCGTCGCGGCAGCGTCGCACGGACAGCCCCTCGTTAGCGCTCGGGTGCGGACGCAGGGGCACTCGCGCCGCATCCGAGCCCGGAGCGCAACCTCCGGGTTGTCCGCACCCCGCGCGGCCGGTCGGGATCCAGATGGGGGGTGGGCGGGTGAGGTCCCCCG
>Ga0209101_1000556_pt1 | contig 30420 bp, 32 predicted proteins | sample ConPoolayeCmetaG_FD_185481 | JGI IMG/M metagenome (GOLD analysis project Ga0209101, IMG submission 185481) | Hot spring microbial mat communities from California, USA to study Microbial Dark Matter (Phase II) - Cone Pool mat layer C metaG... ...
GGGAACCAGGGGGAATAGGGGAGGGGAGAAGGGACGTAAGCCTCGCGGATGTCGCAGATTCACCACCATCGCCGCCGACACTGTCGCTCGTAACCCCATGCCCTTCCTCGACTTCTGTGTTTTTCTGAAAGCCTTCCCCAAAGCCTTTCGCAAAGGCTTTCATAAAGGCTTCCCTAAAGGCTTTCGTAAAGCCTTTCATAAAGGCTTTAAGTTCCTGGTGCACCTTGACTTTCAGCGCGCATGTCGGCACGCGCTCGAAAAACTTCCCCCACGCCTTAACGATATTAGGGTTGCCAGGCGGGTTGTCGCGCATCGCAGAGGGTATCCATATCATGCGATTCTCCATGGATGCCTCCACGAGGCCTCCATCCAAAAGCTCTTGAAAGGCTTTACGAAAGGCTTCGAGGGGCCAACCCAGTTCCTCGGCCAGCGCGGCCTCGCCCTTCAGGATCAGCCCCGGTATCACGGCGCCACAAGGTCCAGTCAGAAGATACAACATCAAGGTTTGCGCATTGGGTTGCGGCGCCGACAACCCGCGAAACATCCCCCAGATGCTAACGGATATCTTCCTCTTCATAGCTTTCCTCCTATCTGCTCTACAGCGGGCGCCGGCAGGCCTGTCCAGCGGACAGGCAGGCGGATATGGCGCGGGATGCCATTACCGGCGCCCGCAAGTCTCCGGGCGAATTACGGGTAGCCAGCCTCGTATTCAACAATTCCCGACGGATAGACCGTCAAATACAAGACAGAGTTTGCCAGCGGTTTCATATGTTCAGTATATGGCTGTGCATACCACCTTGTCTTCCCATTCGCCTTGCAATAAGCGAGCCAGGCAACGTCGCCCGCAGCAATGTTGCTATTGGGTTTAGTCATAAATGCCAACTCATTCATTGATTTCCTTCCAAGATTTTGTTCGCATATATCAGCACGGATATTGGAAGCCCCAATTCGCCCCGTTCCCAACGGCGCACATTGCCAATACCCCAATTGTAAGCATACAACGCAAGACGCCAGTCGCGTGTCCGCTCATAGCACCACTTCAAATAATCCAACCCCACCTCGATATTGCGTTTCGGGTCGAACCGCCAATGTTCCGAATCCGGGTCTTCCCCCATCTCCTTCGCAGCAATGCGAGTGACCTGGCAAAGACCGTATGCCCCCTTATTGCTAACCGCGTCGATCCTCCAAGACGATTCCGCTGTAACAAGATTCAACGCGATATGTTCCGGTATCGCACGCTCTCGCGCAGCAGCTCGCACCATCGCCCGCAAATCATTTGTCGAATACCCAACACGTTTCTCCAAAACGACCGTCGCCTTGTTTTCCTGGGGTGATTCACAGTACCATCTATCATAAACAAGCCTCGCGGCCATACCTGCAATAACCCCAAACGAAAAGCTAAAGAGCACCATCCCCAGTGCAAGCTCCCATAGTCTTATTCCCATACGCCGTCTCCGTTTCCCCCAAATCTGCCCCATCCCGCACCAGACGGCGGCAGCGGCGTCCTGGCCTTTGGCCCCGGAAGCCGAGCGCTGGGAGGCTGTGCCTCGGCTCGAACACTCGCGCCGCCCGCCGCCGCCATCATCCTCTGCTTTTTCGCAGGACAAGCGTTCTCGACATCGCACGTCCCCCCAGTCTCGATGCAAATGTACCTTACGTGGTGCTGATGTCGCTGAAGCGGATCAGGATTGTTATCCCATTCATCCGAATGAATCTCTTCGCATGACGGACATTCAGGTTCGGCTGTCACGACATTCTCCTTCCAGAAGATGTTTCACGTCCTCAACGTCGCGCGCCTCGATATATATAGCGCCCAGCTCGCGAACCCGCCGACAAAACTCTAACTGGTCGGCAGATAGCCTGTCCCTGCCAACTTTGCACTCGATGCCAAAAAAACCGCCACCCTTAACGACCCCCAGGATGTCGGGGCTCCCACGTCGACCGTATCGCACGAACCGGTTCCCCACAGGCAGCGCGCCCGTGTTATTCTTCCACGCAAATACCTTCCCAGGATGCATCGCCAGATACGCGAGAATCGCCTTAACCAGTTGCGTGTGGCGCTTTACGGGTCTCTTCGGCACGGCAGCGATTGTCATTCTTGACATGACATTTCCTCCTGCACCACTTTCGACGTTCCGGAGTCAGCAAGTGCTCCGCATACCGCAGCGCCGCTAAGGGGTATCGAGCGGCGCACCAGTCAAGACGCTTCTTTGTGAGCAGATGCGCGGCGTATTCCAGTGCTGCCCTTGGTGCGCAAGCGGCGCACCAGTCAAGCCGCTTCTTCGTAAGCAGTGGAGCCGCATACCGCAGCGCCACCCATGGCGGTGCTTTTCTCGCACACCAGTCAAGCCTTTCTGGAGTCAGCAGCCTTGACGCATACTCAATTGCTTCCCCAGGAAAATACGCAGCACACCAATCAAGCCTTTCTGGGGAGAGCAAATGTGGCGCATCGCAAATGGCGAACAAGGGTGAGCGCGTGGCACACCAGTCAATCTGTCTTGGGGTAAGTAGTAATACGGCATAGCGAAGTGCGAACCACGGCGAACCTTTTACAAATTCGTTGAACCTTCGTACGCCGAGTTTCTTGATAGTGCCCCTGTCAAGATGCTTGCATAACCAGAAAAACCAGTCCTCCTTTTGACATGTGCGCCATATTTCGCGCAACGTCTTGCCTCGCGCCCATAATCTGCCTTCCGGGCAGGCCTTGCGGAGAATGCGCTCTGGCAGTTTTTTGTCGGGACTAAGCTCTTCTCGCCTCATGAGTTTCTCCTTTCACTTGAAGCTCTGCCTTCAGCGCGGCATTTTCCTTTTCAAGTTCTTCTATCCGTTGTGCGGCATATTGCATCTCAAACCTATCAGAGACTCGAAGCATCTCAACCAATAGCCTATTCATTTTGTCATATGTTTTAATTCTATTGAGTCCTTTCATTGGTTTCCGCCTTTCGCTCTTCGGCCCAGCAACATTTCCGCAGACATCAGTTGCGCGGGTGTGAGAAGTTCGGCGTGACGCAGAGCCGTCGCAGGGTCACACTTTATTACAAATTCCATGTCGTCCCTCCCTCTGTAACGCCCGAACATACTGCCGCGACACCCCAAACGCTGCCGCCGTTCGTCCAGCCGCTCCGCGGCTCCTGGACTTCATCTCCGCAGCCAGCCGCTGACGTACCTCTTCGGGGTCAACCCGGCGCCGCCTAAGACCACTCGCGGCATTGGCGCAGGCGCGGCCACAGTAAATGGGTAATGGACGCCTCGCGAGCAGGCTGGAACGGGTAGGATATACCGGCGCGCCGCAATGAGCACACGTCTTAGGGTCTTCAAGCGCGCGGTCTATCTGCATGCGCAATTCAAGCAGGCGATTGAAACGCGATATCATTTGTGGTGTTTTCCTTCGATGTATCATACACACTCCCCACATGATCCTTATCCCCATCCGGCACAAAAACCGGCTTTACGCCTCTCTTCTCCCACCTCTTTATTTCCTCAGTACCCCTCTCTGATTCCCAAAACAGTCTTTCTATATATCTCGGTGTCCAGGCGAGAAAAATCCCAGGCATAGTCTCAACCTGCATCTTTCCAGTCGCTTCGTCTTTTTTCTCTATTGTTTCATTCCTCGTAAAAGTCCTTGGATGAGCCAGATAAACCGTTGTCTGCCCAACCCTAAACCAACGAGGTAGACATGATATCCTCTTTGAAATCCCCAGCACACCAGCCTCAGAAACAAAATCTATCGGAGTCGGGTAAAACCTAACCCCAACCCACAGTAATGCGTGTTCTCCATCCATCGGATTGCAAATCAAGCAAGTCTTTTTGCATGTGCATGGAACTGTTGTTCCATCAGAATTCGTTGTAGCATGCTTTCCAAACAAATCCAATGGAGTTATCTTCGTCCACCCCATCGACTGATGAACCCCTCCGCCGCACACTGGGCAAGCCTTGAGTTCCACCCGCCTATCGCACAAAGCAATCTCAGCAGGACCAACCAAATACATCCCATGCACCTTTCGATATCCACAACCCCTTTTCGGTTCTATCGCGCACATGTCCTATCTCCTTTCAAGCAGGCGATTGAAACGCGATATCACTGATTGCTCTCCTTGTATGCTTTCAACGCCGCAAGGGCTTCGCGCAACTGCTCCCGCGAGCGCTTCTTCAGGACATCAAACTTCGACAATCCGGCGTCAATCAGAACCGCGTCCACGCAGTTGTTGCCTGTTGCCGAGGTCAAACTCTCCGCCAGGCTCCAGATTTCATCAAGCAACTTCTCGATCTCGTCTGACGCCGGTGGGTGCTTCACGAATTCCGGCACGTCGGGGTCGTTTTCAAGGCTGTCCGCGCCAACCTCCTCGGCAATCTGTCGTAAACGTCCCAGTGTCGCCCGCATCCACGCAACCTGCCAGTCGCCGTTTTTCCTTCGGAAATCGGCAATCGCCTTCTTTCCATGATACATCTTCCCATCCTTCCCCGTGAAACTGGAGGCCTCCTCCAGAATCTGGGAGGCCGACCTTCCAGTTATAGCAGAAATCTTCTTTAGTTCTGCTTCCAACTTCTCCGCAAGGCCCTCATCGGTTTCGTCGTTTGCATCGTTCGCCTTCGCACGCACAGGTGCCGGCGCTGGACGGGCGGGCGCTTCCGTCTCAGCCCGCTTCACCGGAGGATGCGTCGCCGATTCGGCATCGTCGTCCTCAGTCGCGATGCCTATGATGGCCGCAAGAGCGTATCTGCGGGCGTAACTGATAGCCATGCCATAAGCCTGCGGGTCGTGCGAATCCACCCACCCCCTGTCCTTCTGCTGTCTGCAGGGAGCGATGGGGTATTCTCCCTGCAGCCACTGGCCGCTCTCGTGCATGAGAGTGGTCACGAGCACCGTCATGTCGCCGGTGACGGCCGTGGTCTGGGTGATTGCAAGGCCGGTGCCCTTAATTGCCTCTCGCACACATGCCCAGACCTCCGCAAGATTCGCATACTCCGATGAGTAATACGGGTTTACAGCGTTTGGCACGGCATTTCGGATTACAGCCTGCGCCTTCGCGAGCGCGGCCGCCAGCTGGTCAATCTTCTCCGACATCTTCATGACTTTCTCCTTTCACCTGATGAACAGGTTTTCCTTATCGGTCACAACGTTCACGCCGGGGAGGATTTCCCCGGTTTTTTTGAAGTGCTCCAGCACTTTCTTTTTATCAACGACGACCTCGACGCGCTTCTCGGCAAACTCCGATGGAACCTGCGACACGTCGAGCACTTCGACGCTTGGCGGGCACTTGCGGAAGCCCACGGTGACCAGAGCATCCTTTACCCCCGAAAGACCCGTCGCTCGCATGTTCGTCGCAAGATACTTCTCCAGCCAGGCGCGCTTGCGCTCAAGCGCCGCCCGCCGCTCACGCAAGCGCTTCTCCTCCGCCTTTATCATCTCCGCTTCGGCTTCCAGGGACTTCACGAAGAGAGCGATATTACTTATCTTCTTCGTGAGTTCCCCCTCGACGCGATCGAGTTCAGCAAGAAGCCATTGCTCCCGCTCGCCCTCATTCCCCTCAAGTGCGTCGGCCTGGTCAGCAAGCGACGCATAAACCTGGGTAACCTCATAGAGACTTGCCATTGCGAGACCTCCTAATCAACGTGTAAGCGTAAATCCGCGTGCCGTCCTTGCGTGTCGCGAGGAGTTGCGCGGGCAGTATTTCTTCATCCGTTCCGGCCAGCATCGCCCGCGCATTACTTACATCGCGGCTCACGGCGAGGCTGCCGGTCACCCTGTGGAGTTCGAGCGTCGTGGCGGGCCTACCAGGCGCCATTCGCAGATACTTAATCACCCGCATCGCCTGGTTGTTTCCTCCGTAACGTCCGCCATGTCTTTTCATATCTGTTCCCTTCATCCAGGAGAAAGTTCCGGGCGCGGGGAAGGAGAAGGCGCATGAGGAACGCCCGCGGCGGCCAGGCCGCAACCCGCGCCCGGTGCTTATACTTCCTCGTGACGGCGCCAAAGCATCCTCTCGATTTCTTCGCGCTCCTCGAACGCCTTCCGCTCCTCCTCGTCGCGTTCGAGGGTCTCGCGTCTGTCGAGTTCGAGACTCAACTCTTCGAGCGCCGCCATCTGGGCATCGTCGAGTTCGTAGTGTTCCGCGCGCTCTTCAGGGGCGCGCCCTAAGATGGTCGCGCACGTTTCCCTAATCAGGCGAGCGACGCTTGACACGTTTCCCGCGAGCGTCATGGTTTCTCTCCTTTTCACAGGCCGTTAGAGTTTCTACAGGAACACCGTATAGGCGACTTGCTTCCCCCAGTACACGCGGCGTCGCCTTCGCCCCATTTTCCAGTCGCGATAGATACGTCCTCGATATCCCAAGCCGCGCCGCCGCCTCAGCCTGCCTCAGTCCGCAGACAATACGCATTACCTTGAGCAGCGGCACGTGGTTCATTTCATCTTTCCTTTCGAAAGTAATATACCACGGGACAGCACAATTGTCAAGAAGAATCACCGCACAATTGTAAACTTTTTTACGACACGCAAGTTACGACAGCGCATACGGTTGCAACGCGCAAGCCAGCGCGGCGCGAAAAATTCTTTGATGGGAACATGCCGGCGGGAAAATTCCCGCCACTGCCTGCCGGTCGCCGTCAGCCTTCGGCGGACATCCTTTTCCCACGGCGCCTGCGTCGGCTCTCCGCCGCCCGCTTAATACGATGCACCCTTTCTGGCAGAATCCCAGTGTCCGGCGTATGTGCGAGCCAGCGCCTCGCCGTCCCCTTCTTCAGGTCGCCACGCGCCTCTGACGCGAACATCCACCGCACCTGCGCTTTACTCCTGAACGGCATGTTACATCCCCTTCGACCACAATCGAACCAAAAACGCAATCCCCGTGAATATCGCGCTCGCTATGATGACCGCCGCGGCGCTGTAAAAGGGCGTCCAGAGCAGTTTTCGCGTGTCGCCATGCGCTTCGAGGCGCACGACGCGCTCACGCGTATCGTTTACCTTGTCGTGCAGACAATTATGCTCGTGCGTATTCTCGGAACGGAGTGCATCTATCTTAGCGCTCAAGCTGTTGATGGCCTGCAAGAATGCCGCCGTGTCGTCCGGAGACATGTGTGTCACTCCTTCGCGCTCTGTAGTGTTTTCATTTCGTGTATCGCCAACAACCACTCATCATCGCTGTGCTTCTCAAGCTCCGCTGCTTCAAGAAACATCTTCGTGTTGCCAAGTCGAATCCAGAAGCCACGCACGGGGCAGGGGAACGCCTTCTTTTTCGTGAGAATGAAGACCCTTACATTACCCGCGAATAGCAGGCAATCGCCTGGCGTTTCCGCGAGTTCCACCAGGCCGGACTTTAGGAGTCCGGCGTCAAGAAGCATCTGGAGACGTTTTTTGATGTTCGACACGCTACCCTTTCCGGATGCGGTCAACCCAGCCACGGATGCCCGACTTGTCCTGCGCGGCCGCGAGCACTTCGTTGAATGCCATCCGTTCGGGCGGAGAGACACCGTTTGTCCTCGGCCAAAGCGCATCCTTCGCGGCGTCGATGCTCTTAGTAAGTCTCCGTGCCCGCGATCCGAGGAGGCCGCGCATCGCCAGGGCAAGCAGGATGTTCGTTGCGATGCCCGCGCCACCCCAGAAGTTCCGCGACCGCTCTTCCGCCAGTTCCAACTGTCGCTTCTGAGCCGCCGACCTCGCCGCCGCCAATGCCGCCACCTGTCTCGCTGCGTCCTTGGCGCTTACCTCCTTTGCGGCATATGCCCGCATCAGCGACAAAAGTTGCGGCTCAAACTGCTCGATTTGCTCCGCGATCTGGCGCCACTCCGCCTGTTCGGCGCGCGATAATAGACATCCGGTTGCCCCCACTCCCAGCACAACAAGCATCAGCCACTTCATGGTTTACCTCCTTACGTGTCCCTATGCCGCCGAGTCGTTATCGAGAAAGAATGCCGGCATTCCACCTGTCCATGATGCCTGTGCCGCCAACGATGGTAGTGTGGAAGGTAGAGCCCCGCTCGTTACCGTGAACTGGCAAAACCCCATTGCATCTACCTTCGGAGAAGCGGCATCTATGTCGAGATTGCCAGGCCAACTCGTAGGGAGAACGCCTATGCGCCCCGTTGGGCCGGAATGACAGGCAACCCCAGCTGTCGCGCCTGTTGTGTCCACGGATGCCGCTACAAGATATAACACGCCCGACGCAATTGTCACACCCGACACAGCCGCGCTTCCCCAAGCCTGTGCGGCGGTATTGAAATCGTCCACCACAAACATCCGAGCGCCATCGCTCACGCGATATACCGCGACATGGTATATGCCAGAGGTTGCGCCTACCCCGAACCATCGTATCCTGTTGACTATTATCGATGTATCAGTCTTGAAGAACGCGCACCTGGCAACTGATGTCCCAATATTTGCTGGCGTCGCGTGATTTGGAGCGTGCAACATGCTGTTGAGCACCCAATGCGGATCGCCGTTCTTCCAGCAGGCTATAATTGCGCCCTTCCACGGAGGACTATCACCTCCACCTTCGCCTGGAACCCATTTCGTGTTGGTTTCATTCCAAACGAGTGTGTTTCCATCAGCAAGACCGGTAATGTCAACATCAAGACCCGCCACATGAGTATCACTATACTCTTTCGTAGAAGCATCTTCGTCATCCGAGGGAGTGGCAAGACCTTTGACCTTGTTCCCGTCCATGTCTATATCGCCGGTCATTGTTCCACCTGTAAGAGCAAGATACTCCTTCGAAAGCCACCGCCGCAGACCTGCGTATACATGACCGAGAAAACTCATGACAGGATATCCTCCACTCCTACAATCGAGGCTATGACATCATCGTCAGCATCGGATACGGCTTTGAGCGTATCGTTGGCCTCAAGCGAGACCGCAATAGTCGGACTGTCATCGCCGGCGGCCAGTGTGTCGCTGTACACTTCGTATTCCACCGAGCTAACAATGTGCTTCAAAGCAATCGTCCGCGATGCTGACCCAGCATTGTGGAAGCGCACCCATACACGACGGCGGGTGCTGGCATTGCCACTGGCAATCGTAGTATCCGTGCTTTGTATCTTCACCGGAGGCGTAGAGAATGACCGGTCATGTGCGCCCAGTCTATACGTACCTGTTTTGCTTGGGTTCCCATATTGAACGCCATACCTCACGTCGTTCTCTTCAGGGTCTGGGTTTTCGACAGGGTCTGGGTCATGAGCACCAGCAAATACAATGCCGTCTATATTGCGCTGATTTCCGAAGGCATCATATGGATGCAGTGGATATCCATAGAAGCGCGCCTTTGTCGTCTCCTTAACACTGGCCTTCAGGCGGAAATCATTGCCTGCATAGTCTTCAAAGTCGGTTGTCAGGAAGCCGGTGGCCGAACCCACGCCGGGAGCAGTGCTATCAGCACTCGCATTCATGCACGCTGACGCAACCCACACGGTTTGTGTTGTATCGAAGTCCTCGCCATTGCCAGCACCAAGACACAGATAAGCCCTGCATGGGTATCCCCCAGCCAAACCCTGCCAAAACCCGTTTTCGGTATTATCTACAGCGGTGCAATGTACAAAAAGAAGTGCTACGCCCGCTCCAAAACTTGTGAATCCGTTAGTATTATCGTATGCCAAGCAGTTAATAACAAAAACTCCCGCATTGGTCGTAGAACCGGCGAAGCCTTTGCCGGTAGCGTGAACAGCCCCCGTCGCTGTAACATCAACCACAGCCCCAGATGCAAAAGACATACCGACGCACGCCACACTTGTGGAGGCAGTGCCGACTACCGTAAAGTTCTTGAACAGAATGGCACCCGTAGTGTTTTGTAATGTAACTACTGTTGCCACATTGTTTGTAATTGTAATCACCCTGTTAGCAACCATACCAACTATCTGTAGGGCTTTGGTTGCAGTCGTGATTGTTTCCGTGTAAATGTTCCCGGTTGTGGCGTATACCTCGATTATGTCGCCGCTCGATGATGCCGTAATTGCTGCTGAAATCGTTGCATAGGTCTTCCCAGTGCCGACAGTGAGGATGGCGTTCTCGCGAGTGTCGTATTTATCGACCAATCTCATGTATTCTTCTTCGGTCGTGTCTGCCAGACTCACGTCGTTCTGATATACAAGATTATTTCGCCCCTTGGCCGATGGCGGCCTTATCCGTTTCAGTACGGTCTGCTTGGACTCGCTTTCTAATAGAACAACAGGCTGTATGTCAGCCGGCATCTCGATGAGTTGTTCGCCGACAACATATTCCGGCATCCTGCCGTCGGATATTACCCCAAGTCCCTCCTCAAGCCCGCCCTTGAAGTCGCTCGTTTCAATCACGCCATACAACTTTCCTGAACGAAATACCACGTGGTCTTCTGGTATCTCATATTCTTTCTCGTCTCGCCCGACAAAGCGATACACTATACGCTCTTTGGGCACCTCGATATCGCCGACAAAGCCCTGCTGTCGAAGCCAGCCAGCCTTGCATCGTACCCGTACAAACACATCAGGATTGCACTCGCCATCCGGGTGAGCGTCGAACCACCCGGCAGGCTTGGCAATAACCAAATAGCCACCGCCTGGGTCTCCGGCTGGACACCAGAAAACAGCATCGACATCGTCTTCGTCGCGAACGCTGTCAGCAAGACCGTTGACATAACTGCTCATAGCTTCTCCATCATCATACGGGTAAACCACATCCTCGCGCCGTTACTATTGCCTGTGTTCAGCAATGTATCGTCCGAGGAGGCGCCATGCACGTCCTGAGACATGGCGGCGTGCGTGGCAATAGCGTCATCAATTTCGTCCTCCAGGTCTTCCACGGACACACCGCTTGAGCGCAACTTGCCATCAGCGTCCAACTCGACAAGGTCGTCCGCATTCCCCGAAAGCGGGTTATGGTCATCTCCATCAATATCGTGCACCTGATCGTGTGTTTTGTTTACCGCATTGCTTATCTCTTCATCCGTGTTCGTGCTGCTGATAAGAGGAGTTTCACTATCCCCGATCTTGGCAAGTTTGCCGGTAGTCAAACCACCTATTGTATGAGTGCCGCTATCAAGAGCATGTGTCCCACCTCCACCTTCGCTTGGAACCCATTTCGTGTTGGTTTCATTCCAAACGAGTGTGTTCCCGTCCGCAAGACCGGTAATGTCAACATCAAGACCCGCCACATGAGTATCACTATACTCTTTCGTAGAAGCATCTTCGTCATCCGAGGGAGTGGCAAGACCTTTGACCTTGTTCCCATCCATGTCAATATCGCCGGTCATTGTTCCGCCAGACTTCAGAAGATACTGCGTATGGTCGTCATCCGAAAGACCAGCAAGTGTACCATGGTCTATCTGTGCCCCGTCACCACCATAGTGGTCGTGGCTGTCACCATTGGTTACGCCTTTACTGGCAGGTGCGAAATCAGTGGCCTTGTAGCCGCTATCTTTGGGCAGACCATTTACGTCGCGCGCGAGGAAGTTGTCGGTGGTGCCGCTTACGCCGGAATGATTCGCCGTATCGCTCAAGCCATGCTGCTTCGCATGGTGGTCGTCTGGCAGAATGTTCGAGAGCGTATTGTGTGGTATCTCCAGGATTACCCAGCCGCTGCCCGAGTCGTACCGCCACAGAAGACCGTAGGCAGACACTATCATCCAGGGCTGCGGCTCTATGCGCAAATACGTGTTGTCGGTACGCTTGACGTATATATGGTCTTTCGTGTAGTTGTCGAATGAACTCGTCGGAATGAAAGCATAGTCATCAGGAGCGCCATCCGGAGTATAGTTCACGGTCAGGTTGTCGAACTCGACAGAGATGGCAACGGTGTTCGTGGAGCCAGCAAGCGGGCCTAAGTCGAGGCTGTCCGTCCAGTAGTTTGCCCCTGGCGTCGTAGTCTTCGCTGCCGTGAAATTGCCGGCATCACCGAGCCGCCAGGAATACGTGAGCGTCCTCGTTCCGCCAGGGAAAGTCTGTGCGATGCGCAGGTAGAGCGGCGTCGTGCGCGACGGCAACGCCGCGATGTCGGTATAGCCGTTGGCGCTTGCATCGCCGTAATAGAGACGGAAAAGTGACGTTGTCTGGTGCCAGAGGTAGTTGTAGCAACTTGGGCCGATGCCCGCGTTCCCCGTCCACCCGTCCGCGAATGCGCCCTGCCTTATCTTAAGACCGGCCTTGTTATAGAGTGTCCCGCAGCCGGTCACCTTGATTGTCACCGTCCAGGGCGAGTTGTGCGGCAGAAACGGGCCGCGGACGCTGCCTGCATAGACATAGGTGGGCGAGCCGGTGGCCGAAGCGGATAAGGCTAACCATCCGGCCGCGGCGAGCGCGGCATCGGAATACTGATATCCCTTCGGAGAAGCGAGCATGCTTCTCGTCACGAACTCGTCAGTGTAGGGTCCGAGAAATACGACCGGCACAACGGGGAAGGAGTGAGCGTGTTTCTCGTCCGTGACTTGACTGACAAGACGGTGCGTGAAGACGCGCGCCTCGGCGCGACTCCGGTTTATCAGGTCTTGTATGAAGTCTATTTGAGGCCGTGTAAAAATCACCTGCTCCTTTTCGAGGTCTGCCTGAGAAGCCGTATATACCGCAATGCCCGTGCGCTCTCCTCAGGCGTCATCTCTATGTCCTTCGAGATATACGGTATCTCGATGTGCCGCAATAGCCCCTGCCTCTCCAGTTCCCGCACGCCCTCGCGTATCTGCCGCAGAAGCCCCGTCGTCTTCAACTGCTCGATATCATAGATGTAACTCTGCGTACCAGTAAGTGCCCATCGCAACCTATCGCCGACATCGCGGCGAGGGTCGGCCAGCTTCAACAGGTCGTTCAGCGGGCGCACCATGCCTACCACCCACAACAGTTCGCCAGGCACGACATAGTACTCCTTGCCGCCATGCTCCACGGTGCGCACCAGTTTCCTGTCGAACAGCGCCTTCCATATCGGATTCGCCAGTCGCAATACCGCCGCTGCGGTCGGGCTATATATCCGATTGATGTCCTCGATGTCGCGGTCGATGAAGAAGCGCTTGCCGCTTACCGCTTCCAGTGGTATGCGGATGCCAGGGGCGATCGCGCCAAGCCATTCCCTTGCCAGGCTCCCCGGCAGTATCTTGGCAAAGGCGTCGAACACCGACAATCCCAGTCCGGGGCTGTATTCCACCTGGCTGCCAGAGCGCCATATCGGGAAGCCGCCGCGCTCACGTATCCAGCGCGGCATGTACACGTCTTCCGGACGCTCATCCTCGCCGAACAGCCGTCGCGGCCCGACCAGCGCCATGTACTGCGAGAACGGCTTTGCGAACAACATCTTCACGTGGAAAGGTATGTTCCTGCGAGCGAACCGATAGAAGAATATCACGCGTGCCGGGACTGCCGCCTCGAACGGAGTAATGTCGCTGTAGGAATAGAGAATCTCTCGCACATCCTTCAAGGCTGCCTCAAGGGCTTCCGAGAACGGCTTGTTCCGGTTAAGCCGCAGAGAGGCCATCAATTGTGCGCGCGCCCTGAAGTTCTCCATGAAACTGTTGATTTGCATCAGCGAATACTTGTGCGCCTTCTTCATGAATTCGTTCATCGACACCGACAATTCCGGCAGGACGCCTGCCTCCACCACCGCCTCGGCCTGTTTGCCGCTCTGCAGCACGTAGCGAGTAGCCAGGCTTTCGGTCATGGGCACGGTCGTGCCGTCGGCGAACTTTAGCGTCACCGTCCGCCCGCGTCCCATCCGATACGCATCCATCAGGCCGTCCGCCGTGGCGGCAACCCCATTCCCCACCATCATGCGCACCACGTCGTCAATCCAGTTTCTGACCATGTAGCCGAAACTGTAGTTCAGCGACAGGTGCTTGTTTATGCCGAGGAACCTGTCGTACAGCCGCAGCAGCAGCCGCGAAATCGTCTCCACCGGCTGCTGTTTAGAGAACAGTTGATAGGCGCCGCGCACGGCTCGTCCAAGCCCCTCGTCTATCGGTATCCACTCGCCGGTGGCAGCATCGCGCAGCAGGTCGTATCCCCTCAGGTCGCGCACGCCGCGCCGCAGCACCCATTCCATGCCCTTGTATGCCGGTTCGCTGTAGGTCGAGACCGCCTTGTTAGCCGACCACTTCAGGCCGAGTTTCTGCGGAAGCGTCGCCGTCGCCGTATCCGCCCTCGCCGCTTCGAGCGCGGCGAGTCTCGTCCTCAGCATCATGTTCTGCTTCACCAGCCGGACGCCGCGCAACGAACTTGATTCTATGAGACCTGTGCGGAAGAGTTTCATGGTGTCGGGCAGGCCGGCGTCCCATGCTGCCTTGTTCAACTCGTCCGCCGTGAGGTGCCGGAACAGGTTGAGGCGGTGCTTCGGAGACATCACGGTTTTCGCGGATGTTTCGACGCTCGTCGCCTCGGCAATCAGTTTATTGATTTTGGCCGGTGACATGCCTTCGGTACGGCGAAGCGTAGCGATGGCGTTGGCCGTCATTTTCGGCCACAGGCCATGCTGGTTCATGTAACTTATCGCCGCCTCCTCCCCGAAGCGCGTGGCGTAAGCGATGCGCGGGCTTTTCAGGGCGAAGGTGAAGCCCTTTAGTTTGCCGCGTGGCACCACCGCCTCGCGCAGGCCGAGCCGTTGCGCCTCGTCGAGCCAGTCGGCCTGTTCAGCGAACAGCGGGAACGCCTTCTTCAACTCCGCCGATGTTACAGGAGACAGGCGGTACAGTTCCCTCATGGAAAGCGGGGTAGTGCGCCGCGACAGTATTTCGAGCAGCGGTTCACGTATTTCCGGCGGCGCATAGGTGCGCGCCCACAGTATCTGCCGCGCAAGCAGCCCCGTGTCGGTCGAGTTCTCGAGCAGGAAGCGATTATGGCGGATGATGGACATGAGGAGCGTTCTGGAAGGCTTTGACAACGGCAAAGCCCTTGCCACCGCCGCGGCGCCGCGTGTTTCGGCAAGACGCATGAGCATGTCATCCGGAGCCCCCGCGCTGACAGAATGTATCTCGCGCAGGGCGTTCATCGTGCCCTGCGGCCCCAGGTGTTTCAGCACACGTGACAGCAGTCCGGCGCTTTCGACAACCCGTTCGCCAGTGGCCAGGGTACGTGCCATCGTCTTTACAGGGTAAGCGTTGGCGGTTATTTCGAGATTTTTCGCCGCCGCCCCGAAATCACCGGCAGTCCATGCCTTGCCGAACTCGTCGAACTTCGACCAGCTTGTGGCCTCTGCCGTGGCGCGTATCCCCAGCGGACGCACCAGTTTCGCCCACCAACCGCCCGCCCCGAAGGCGTCGCGTATCGCGTTGGCGCTTCGTATCAGGGCGCGCGCCGTGCCGCTTCCGAGTCCAGTGCCTTCCGCAGACTTCTGTATCGCCGAGGCCAATGCCTTGAACGGTGCACCCATCATCTGGGCTACGCTGTGCTCCTTGGCAAGCCACCCAAGCGCGCTTATTCCCCGCGCTATCTGCTCGGCTGGCATCGTAATTCCGACCTTCACAAGAGACATCGGCCAGGTCATCGTCCGGAACGGTGCGCTCAGGATCTTGCCTACTGTACCCGCGCCTGGTTTGAAGAATGCTTTCGTTGCCGGTGCGGCCAGCCAGGCGAGCAGGCTTACCGGCATACTTCCAATGAAGCCGCCTATACGTCCGCCCCACCGTACTGCCGCGCCTTCGGGGTCGAGGCCGCCATAGCCGACAAGAGCGCTGCGCACGGTATCCCGCACTTCCTCGTAGGGTGTTCCTACGTCCTCTACAACGCCCAATTTCTCGTACACTTTAGCAACGACGTTCCAGATGCTTTCATCAATGTACTGGAGCGCCTTCAGTGGGTAGAGGTATGCGGGGGTGCTATTCGGCGGCGGTGGCGGTTCCGGCGGCGGCATTATTTCATCGAGCGATGGTCGGCGGGGGCTGGCCAGTGTTATCGCCGGAAGTTTCGGCGGCTTCGGCATCTTCACCGGAGGGAAGTATTGCTTGGCCACGCTCGCCCGCCTTCTACCGCTGTATCGGGAAAAGCTGTCGGTGCAGCGGCAAGTAACGTTCTATCGGCAGGTATGGCCAATTGGCCCGTACTGGTGTTTCTGGCGGCGGTTCAGGAGTGAACCTGTATTCGCGAGCAGGCAATGGTTCCGGCGGTGGCGTCCCTATGTCCTGCCGCGCCATTATCTTATGCGGTTCTATCGGGGGGTATAGCCGGTTGGGCGGGAAGAGGTCGAAGAATTCGCGCGCCCTCTGGCGCGTCGCGGCTTCGGCATACGTTGACGAGAGCTCCGGCGCGGGCGGCGCCGCAGCCTGCGGCGCGATGGTCTGCGGCGGTTCCGGCGGTGGCAGCCTTATGCCCTGCTCCTCCATTAGCTTGTAAAAAACTGGCTCGTTTATCCCGTACGCTCCTATGGTGGCGAGGAATTTAGGGTTTACATAGGGAGTGCCTTCCTTCCATATGACTGAGCTGGGGAACGAGCGCTCGATTTCCTTGTCAATGGCGGCGCGCGCGGCGTTCATCTCAGAGGCGGTCATTGGCCGCGGCATCTTCGTCTTTTCGTCGTACACAAGTCTGTTCTGCAGGTCGCTCTTCAGCTTCACCGCAAGCGCACGCTTCGTCCCCTCTATCTGATTCAGCAGGTTCAGGATGTAGCCTCTCTCGGCGCGCTCGATGTCCGATAGGCGCGCCTCCTTCTGCTCGGCGTAGCGCTGGGCTTCGATGTCGCGTGCCTGCTCGCGCCAGGCGCGCTCCTGGGCATACCTTGCGGCCTCCGCCAGTCGTGCGCGCTCATTCTCACCCATGGCAAGCCGCCGCGCCATGGCCTGCTCAAGCGGCGCAAGCAGTGTGCGCCCAAGCATTGCTCCCTGTAGGAATGCGTCCATGTCGCGCGCCATGTCCTGTCTCCCGTCTAAATCCGCGTCCCGTAGTAATCATATGGGTTTTGCGTGCCGCTTTCAAGTCCGCGCCCCATGATGTCGAGATACCTGTTTCCGAATTCGCGCTGGCGGCCTATGTCTTTCGCCTGCAGAAACAGTCCTGCTATTCCGAAGGGCAGGGTGCTAAGGAAGCCGAGGAAGCCGTGTCGTCTCCGTCTCCGTCGCTCTGCCGCGGCCTCGGCGCGTTGCTGTTCGATGCCGGCCTGGCGTGTGTATAGTTCCTGAAACGCCCGCATTGCTCCGGCGCGGAGCGGCGCAAGCATCCGCTCCGCGTCCTCAGGCGAATAGCCTCTGCGCAGCAGTTCAGCGCGTTGTCGTCCCATCTGGCCGCCGATGCGTTCTTGCAATGCCCGTTCGGCCTCGACGTATGCCGGATCGCCATAGAAATAGCCTGCCTGCCACGCGGTAGACAGGCCTGCCTGCGGCGCAGCTTTGCCGAGTCTGCCGAGCAAGCCAGAGAAAGTCTTGAACATCTTATTCCTCCTCACATACCACCCTCTCCATTGCCGTGGCTTATCGTCGGGTAGCCCCTCGCTTCCATGAGTTGCAGAGAAACCCGCTCGATGTTCACGTCAACCGAGGTTTGCGCCACAATCTTCACCTTGAAACGCCGTCCATGCCGTAGTGCGGGCGGGACGCCGAGACGTATTATACCGCCACCTTTCTCGGCAACCGTAACGCCCTCCGTGCCGGTCATCGGTATCCAGTCGCCACCGTCGACCGCGCCATACACCTTCAGGACGCAATCATCCGTGAATTTGTTCGCGAAGATGAACAGCGTTTCCCACTCGCTCCGCTCCTCTGGCGACGGCGAGACGTACTCACGCGTCACAACCATGTCGGTTTCGTCGTTGGAATACGTGCCCCTTTCGTACATGATGGCAGTGGGCGTCATTAGCAGCTGGGCGTTGTTCCTGAATGTGGGGGTGCGCCCCAGCATTTCGACGGTGCCAGCTGGTATATTGGCGCGGCCCCATGCGCCATACGGGGAGCGAATATAACCTCGCGCGGCCTCCGTGCCGACAAGCATCAGTTGCCCGTCGAAGTCCACGATACCTGTGTTTTCGTCGATGAGTAACGACATTTCGCCGCCAACCGGTTCGAGGTTGTACCCGTCGGTCGCCCATATGCCCCATTCTCCATTAAGGCCGCGCGCAACGACGAAGATGTTCTGGCCGGAAAGCACCAGTGCGCGCGGCGAAACGCCGCCGTGGAGGGACGCCATCGTCTGCATCGTCCACATCGCCGGGTCGGTGTACTCATCATTCACCTTGTACAACCCGTTCTTGCCGAGGACAAACATCTTGCCGCGGCCGGACACCGCTGATACTATGGTGTCGCGCTCCGGCGTGTTGAGGAAGTATTGCCAATAGTCCTCGCCGAGCACCGCATCCCCGTCGTTGTCCGTATATCCGGAGAAGTAGACGCGGTAGTCGTGCAGCACGCCGCATACGAACAGGTGGCCGAGGTGGGCGCCGAGGGCGAGATTGCCGACGTATTTCCCGTGCTTTTTCATCGTCGGGAATGAGTAGCGGTTTAGTTCGAGGCGAGCGCGCTTCACGAGGTCTGAATCCGGAATGGCGTTCACGTCCACGGAACCGGCGGTATCCGCGACGCCGGTATAGAAGTACGCTGGCGCGAAATCAAGTTGTGCCTGGTTGGAGACCACCGGCGTCCGGTAGATGTATATCGCGTCCGTTCCAGGGTCATCGCCTGGCGGCAGGTTGGAAATCGTTACCTTATTGGTGGTGTTATTGCCGGTAAGTTCGATATCCTTCTTGTTGTCGTGGTCTGGAGCGCCCTCGATGCCACCTGATATTCCCTTCTTGTTAGTGCGGTAGGTGAAATAGAAGCGTACCCAGCCCTTCCCCATGACGCCGCCGGTCGAGGAGGCCGTAAGGATGATGCCGGATGCGTTCATCACTTCGCCACCGACAGGCCAGGCCAAATCGCCGAACCCGGCATTCGACATGCTTCTGAACAGTCCGCAGCCATGTTTCCCGCTGAGATTCTGGGTGTCGAGATCCCAGCCCAGCACGTATTCCGCGCCGTCGTATCGGAAATACTTCACGACATCGCGGGTTGTATCCTGGTTGCTGCCGTACTGGTTTCCGCCCCAGGATTCGCATGTGCCGTTGGCGAGGAAGCGGAACTGCTGGATATTGTTGGTGGAGGCGTTTTTCAGGGTTGCGGTAATCTGCGGGGTTTCGCCGGTTGCTATGGCGCCCGCCTGAGATGCGCCTATGATGGTCGGCAGGTATGGCGTTCCGTGCACAGACCACTGTGGTGCGCGCCTATAGCCACCGCGATAATATGGTACGAAGCCGCTGGCGTCGGAGAGCACGCCTTCGCGCAGGAGGTAGGCGCGCCCCGTCGGGTTCACCGTGAAGAACGGCACATCCCGTATTCTGATTTTACGCATCAGTAGCCCGCCCTCGCGCGTGCGCTTCGCGCGTTCGTATCCTTCATGCCTGCCACCCACAGCGCCCGCACCCATGCCTTTGCCTTGGCGGCGCGCTCGGCATACATGGCGCGATAGATGGCGGCCTGTTCCGCATCTTTCTTTGCAATGTACGCCCTTGCGCACGCTCCGTGTACGATGCCCGGCGAGTATTCGTCTGGTATCTCGCTGACATCGTCCGGGTCGATGAGCGTTGCGGCTAGTTTCCAATACCACAATGTCAGGCCGCCCGCGAGCGACCGCGACGGTATAGGGTACAGCATAATGTAATTTTTACCGCCGTGCGTGATGGCATACCAGGCGGTTGGAGTTCCTGTATCGGCGTGCGGCTGGCCGTCGCGTTTCGCAATGGCCACTGCGCTTGTGGGGACGAGTTCGACATCCGTATCGTAGAACACATTGCATACCGCCTGCGGGCCAGGGCAGTCGGGCGGGAGAACATATCCGGCGGTTCCAGCTATCACGTCCGTTTTCACGGGTGGGGCTTCGAGTATGCCGGTGTCGACAGAGAAATCGCGCGCGGCGAGGTTGATGTAGCCGGTAAGTTGTTCATCAGTCCAGTAGGCCGCCGTCGGCTCTGCCAGCTCGACACGTACTTCCTCGAGAAGTTGCGCGAGGGTCATACTGTCTCCCATTCAGTGGTGGTTGCGAGCGTGATGATGGGCAAGTATTCCGCCGTGACCATCGTCAGAATCTCCTCATACTCAGCCGCGGTGAGCGTTATAACGTAGCTCCATATCGTTTCGTCTTCGGCCAGGTATGCCATAGGCAGCCTCATCAGCGGGCGCATGCCGGGCGCCCGGACGGGCGTCCGCACGGCGGACACCCGTTTCGGCATCGCGTTAGCTTCCCGTGCTCGCAATCATCATGCCGTGCATATACTGATTGCGGACTTCGAGCGTGCATGGAAGCGCGATCTGGAACTCGGTGCGGTTGGTTTCTTTGAGCACCTCGTGCGGCTGCCCATTACCGAGCGGGAAACTGCCCTTGCGGGCAAGCCGGACGTTGGGCGCTCCGTTGCTTGTCGGCGACAGGAATATCGCCACCGCCTCGGTATCACTTCCGGCATACTTATCCAAAGCTGGTTCCTGGATAAGGTCGAAGGTGTACCCGAAAATCGACTGGCGGTCGAATCGGTCTTCTCGGTCGCGCACCAGTTTCGTCACGTACGAGGCGTCGTCCAGCTTGTAAATGGCGTTCTTCCAGGCAGCGTTGTGGATGATGACGCCCTCGCCGTTGGGGAAACCTCCGCGTTTGGCGATGCCCATGACGAATTCGCGCATGAGCGGCTTCGTCAAAGCCGGTGGTGTTTTGCCGACGCCGACCGTATTGCCGCCGGCAATCACCAGTTCAGCGAGGCCGGCCATCGAGCCGTAGCCGCCTGCGCCGACCGCTTCCTCCTCCGTGCCGAGCAGCGTGGCCATGGTGAGGTTCTGCTTGAACGTGCTCACCAGTTGCTTCATGATTGTGCTCATGAAGGTTTCGCCGCCGATGTCCTCGGCGTCGGCGAGGATGGACGCCATCGTTCTGGCGGCAAACACCAGTTCGACCGTGTTACTATCCACGGTCTGCAGCCGGGTAGGCTGGCTGAGAAGTTTGTCGTCGTACTTGATGCGGCTGTTGGCCAGAACGATGTTTGTTCCGGCGCCGTGCGCGGCTATCGCGTCCGTGGAAAGGGACGCTACGGTCATGGTGGTTGCGTCGGCAATCGCGGTGATGTAGTACACCCTGGCGTCGACTGTGCCTTTGCGCCCGAAGAGTACCTTGTTGCCGACAGTGAAGATGCTCGTGTCGGCGACCGTCACTTCCTCGGTCGCTTCACCGCCGGTCATATCCGCGGTGAGCGTGGTGGCAACCAGGCCTTCGGGGTCGTTCTTCCAGTAGTGCTTTACATCGTTCTTGATGCCGGTTTTGATGCGGAGGTTGCCAGCCTCCAGCCAGTAGAGCCATTGGAAGTTCTGGTACGCCCAGAACTTGACCGCGTGGTCAGACTCTATCTTCACAAGGTCGCGGTCTAAAATCGGGGGGCCGTTATAGACACCCATTGTGGAACTCCTTTCTGTTGGTGGTTGTGAGTGTCACGCTTGACCTCTCATCCTGCGTGACATTGCCTCCGCGACCGCCGCGAGTTGGGCGTTCAACTGCTTGTCGCGATCCTCATCGGGCGGTGGTGCGGAGGGTGTTGACGAGCCGCCGTTTATTCTGGCGGCGGGCGGCTTCGGCTTCCCTGTCTGCCCGGCAGGTGGGGGGGCGGGTTTTGTTTCGGGGGGTTTGGGTGGCTGTCCTGCTTGCGAGCCTTCGGGCGGTTTCACGTCCGGTTTCTGCCCCTCTTCTTCGCCCTTCACCAGTTTGTAGCCGTACCGCTTCGCCTCCTCCTGCAGAGTGTTTTCAAGGACGCTTGCTATCACCTCGTTTTCGTCCTTGAGCGTGAACATGGCTTCGTTGATGGCGTGCCGCATGGCGGCCGCGTCGGGTTTGCTGACGCCAGCCTCTTCGAGCGTGGCGGCGGCCTCTTCGAGCACGTCCTCGACGGCGTCGACTATCTCTGAGCGCCGCATGTCGGGCATGGCCGCGCGAATCTCACGGATGAGGTTTCTTCGCACCTGCGACATATCGACACCCCCTTCGTCGTCCGTTTCGTCGTCTTCGTGCCTTGCGCGGAAGCCCGTCTGTCTGGCAGGCAGGCCTGTCGCGCGTCTGTTGCCGTCGTCGGCGTCGTCATCCTTCGGCTTGCGATACCATTTGCCGGTATCGCCGTCGAAGATGAGGCCACGGTAGCGGTTCTGGGCGTCTGCCGTGCCGGTATCGGCGGCGGCTTCACGACCCGCGAGTGCCTCGGCAAGCATTTTTTCGAGCCGTGCGATTTTGGCGCCCTGACGGCCGAGGAGCGTTCGCACCTTGCGCGGGATTTTTTCGTCGCGCTGCTGTGCGTCGCCGATGTCATCCTCGGCATTGTCCTCGATTTCCGCGCTGTCTTCTACTTCCGGTTCTTCTGCCATGTTCACACTCCTTCGCCGGATGGTTGTTCCATGTCGCCAGCCGGCGGCACGGGCGGCATGGTTCCTGCCCCGATTTCAGGCATCGCGACGGGCTGGGGCGGGAGGCCCGCCGCGGGTTCCTGCATTCCGCGTATTCCCATAATCAGACGCTGCTGCTCCATACTCTCGATGTCGCGCTTCAGCGTCCGGCGCTGAGCATCTGTGAGACCTGGCACTACGTCCACGAATATGCCAGGCGGCAACTGTACTCCGGCGCGTGCGAGTTCGAGCACCGCCTGGTACTGACGGTCGCGTGTATTCTCCTCGTTGATTTCGAGCACCACTCTCACTTCGAGCGCGCCACGGTCGTACAGTCCCATGTCGTCGAGCACGACACTTGCCCACATATTGGCGAAGTCCCGTATGGCCTCGACGAGGTGGCCGGCCATTCGGTCGATGCGGCGTCCTCCCATCTTGGCGAGACTCATGATGGCGATGCCGCTTTCGACGCCGCGGGGCACGTGTCCCTGCCATGCGGGGGTGATGCCCGCGATGCGCTCCATGTTGCTTATCATCATGGAGAGCAGGGCGCCGTATTCGCCGGCCATGGGCGGGGGAGGGAAAATCTTCATATCGCCGTCGTGGGCGATGATGCGGGTGCCTGGCGCGGTGAGCGCCTTTTCGTCGGTGTTCGTGAGGCGGACGCCTTCCGGCATAGTTCCGCCGGCGCCGAGGCCGGACAGTTGTATGGTCTCGCCGCTTGCCCTGCTTGCCCTCGACAGCATTACCGCGAGGGTTTTGTCGATGGCGACCTGCGTGTTCCAGAGTTCGCGGGCGAGCGATGTTCCGAAAAGTCCGTGTTCGGGTTCGAGGCACACCGGGGTTATAGGGAGTTTATCGTGGTGCCACGGTTCATCGAGTTTTATCTCGCCGGAGGTACGCATGATGATATGGGCGCCGGCATCCTCGTAGCGATGTCCGGCGAACAGGCCGCCACGGCGGACGAATATCTCTATTTCCAGTTCCTGGCCGTCTGTTTTCTTCAGCATGTCGTTGGGCCAGGCGATGATGCTGTTCAGGTCTGGCAGGCCCTGATAGAGGGCGCCCGTGCTGTCTTCCCGGGCGCGGGTGACCATCTTAGCCACCCATTCGAGTTCATAGGGGCGTTCGGCGTCGAGGTTCCAGAGCACTATCTGCGGATGTATGGCCTTACCGTAGGTTTCAGAGCCGCGTGTATGCAGGCCGAGCCAGCCTATGGAGTAGTTCAGGCTATCGATTACCGCGAGACTGAATTCGGAGAGCAGTCTGCTGTCCTCCGTGAACTTGCGCCACGCGCCGTTGAGGATGTCGCTTACGTACTGGCCGGCGTCAATCGGAGGTTCTTCGCCGGGAAGTACGACGGCGGCCTGGGACGTGGGGCTTGGGATCTGGGCTTCGATGTTCAGGTCTACGGCCTGCTGCGCCTGCCATGCGGCGGCCATGTCCGTGGGGAGTGCGCTGGGTGATACATCAACGGCGAATGTAACCTTGGGCATCGCGGCGAGGAGCGCCGCGGTCATCTGTTCCACGATGACGCGGTACACTTTGAGGACTGGGACTTCGCGCAACTGGAGGTTTTTGGGGCACACCTCATTCACCCAGTTATCCGGCAGATGCGAGTAGCCAGGCGTCCACATCCTGGTGCCCATATCCCAGGCGTTCTTTGGAGCGTCAACGCCTGTGCTGTCGGGGTAAGCAGCCAGGCTTTCGCGTTGTTCGTATACCTTCCTCAGGTAACTGAGTATGTTTTTCTCGGTTTCGCGGCGTGCGCTCTTGTGGCTATACGCCATTCCTATGGTCTCCAGTCCCAAGCCCCAAGCCCCAAGCCCCAAGTCCCAAGCCCCAAGTCACTTAAAAGCCTCCGCGTTGCGATGGTTCCGGGAAGCGTGCGAGCATTTTCTCGAACTGTTGGCGCACGGTTTCCACGGGCGTCATACCCCGTGCGCCGTCGAGCGCGCTCACGGCGAGCGCGAGGGCGTCGGAGTAATCGCAACTTCTACCTATTCTATCCTTCAGGCGCTCCTTGGGTTCGAGCATGGTAGCGCCGGTGGTGGTCACCTTGTAGCGTATGCTTCGCAGGTCTTCGAGGAGGCGCTGCGGAGCGTTCATGGGTATCTTGAGTCGTTTTGTCCTGAAGGCGTCGAGGAGCGCGGCGTAGTATTCTGTTCTCTTGTTGGCCCAGCGCTTGTTCGATGCGGCGCGTGCGAAGTGGACGCCGTGCACTGGTATCTTTCTGGCGAGCGAGCCGAGGCCCCAGCCGCCGGCGGTAGCATCATAGACAGTGAGAGCGCATCCGTTTTCGCGGTGGCGGTTTTCCACCCATGAGACCACCTCGGTGACATCGCGCCCGCCCGGCAGGAATGCGACGCTGGCCACGATGGCGGTCTGGCGCCTGTCGGACTGGCAGGCAGGAACGATGTCGAGTATCACACTTACGGTATTGTCATTGCCGTACATGGCAACGTCTACGCCCTGGACGCGGACGACTGGTCTGGTGTTCTGTCTTCTGCCCGCCGCCTGCGGCGCGGCAGGCAGGGAGGTATCTTCCTCCATGGCTGCGAGGAGCAAGGCCTCATTGAAGTAGCGGTCGTATTCGCCGGTTTCGCTGAAGAGGCCGAGCACCTTGCTTTTGAAGGCGGGGCTATCCTCGCCCCACTCGCGTTTCAGGGCTTCTATGCCTTCGAGGGTGGCGAGGCCTGGCACCTTCATTTCGCCAGTGATGTTGGGCGAGTCGTAGCTCGATATGCGAATTACATGCCAGGCGGGATCGCGGCACTTCATTGCGAAGTGGCCGGTTGTGCGGGTTGGATTGGAGAGCAGCAGCACCCTGGCCTCGCCAACGCCGCGCGAAATCTGGCTGCCCATGATTTCGTTGAAGGCGTCGTCGGCGACTTCGCTGGCCTCATCCTCGATGAGTAGCACGGTAGGCGAATGGAAGCCGCGCAGCGACTGCGGATTCTCGGCGTTTATGGGGAGTATTCCGCGCAACGTCTCGCCGGGCAGAAGCCAGCGTTTCTTCTGCATGTCGACAGGTTTCACCCCGAACTTTTCGCAGATGAGACCGGAAAGGCCTGGCCACCACTGTTGTTCGAGGATGAACCAGGAGGGTGCGGCAACAAGCACAAGGCCGCGTCGGCATATGGCGTGCCAGGCGGCTATCATCTGGCTGGTGAAGGTCTTGCCGACGGCCTGACCGGTCATCACGGCGACCATGTCATGCGTCGCGGTGGCCTCCACTATCTTCCGCTCGCAGGACGGCAGCGTTATATTGAATGCCGCCTCCATCCATGCAACAGGGTGCTGAGCGCCCCAGAGGCACCACTCGACGAACTTCTTTTCCTCGAATCTATTCAAGCCCCGCGTCCTCCGAGAGCGTCCGCGTTCTTCCTCCGTTGTTTTCCCAGCGGTCTCCCGCCTCCGGTCTACAGCCTACTTTATCGTCGTTTTTTGCAATCCTGCCTATTTGTTTCAGCACTCTGTCGAAGCCAGTCCCGCGTTCCTTGCCGGTGTTGCCGCGCCAGCCATACACCATTTCCACGAGGATGCGCGCGGCCTGGACACGCGCGTTCGCCAGCTTGGAATCCTCGTCTATCCTCTTCGCCTGCTCGAACAGTATCCGCATGGTCTCCTCTCCCATGCGCAGCAGTTCGGCCTCTTTCTCGACATCGCCGTCTATTCCGTGTGGCATCACATGCTCCGGTCTCAAATCCAATATAGCACCGCGTCCCGATCCTGTCAACAAAAATTTTTTATTTTTTTTGCTTGACAACAGAACGGGAGGCAGTAGACTGAAGGATGATGGACCGCAGACGCACAAGACGCATGGGCAAGGACGACTCCATCCACCCGGAAAACTATTCGCTCTGGCCGTCGCGTCGTCTGGCTCGCGCCATCGTCGCACGCGCGTCTCTCATCCCTCTGACCGACGCGGCGCTCAAACCGAGACTTGGAACTCAGCAACATTCACATATCGGCATCGTTGACAGCGGCATAGCCCTGCCGGTTGCCTGGCAGGCATAAGTCGCACCTCAGCCCCGCTGGGGATGGCGCCCCAGAGGACTGAAGCCGAAAAAAGAGCCGACGAAGCGGCTCCCGCCAACAAACCGGCCACGGCCCCCCTTAACCGGCATGAGAGGCTGGAAACTGTAGACCGGAGACTGTAAACACAACCCTCAAGTCTCAGGTCTCAAGCCCCACGCCCCACTCATGGGTCGCCTGGACAGCAGCATCATTACCTTAACTGCCCAGGGGAATAAGCGTATTCGGCAGGCCATAATGTGACCAGCCCGCCTCGCTTACGCACTTCGCCCACAGCCCAGACATGACCCCCCCACCGGGGGGAACCCTGCCCACAGGACTGCCTGCCGGCAGCCCCGCCCCCCCTGAACCAGTAACCTGAACCCTTGACCACCCATAACCACCCCCAACCACCTATACCACGCATACCACCTATACCACGTACTCGCTCTAAAAACACCTCGCCCACCCTTCCCCTGTCGATTTCCCTCCCCGCACCCCCTGTGCTGGGTACAGCCACCAGCAGGCGCTCACCCGCGGCAGAGGCCGCCGCGGTGGGCGGTGCGCGCCAAGCCGGAGCAACCGCACACACTGCGCTGTGGCGAGTGGCGGGGCTACCCCAAGGCGTACCCCACGGAGTGAGGGTTGGTTGCATTGTGGTTTTGCGTGGCTGGGGTCGCGCGCGTGCGCGCGCCATTGGACTTCTCCGGCTTGAACCGGAAGTTCATCGCCGCCTGAATGACGTCCTGCTGAACGTCTTCCAGCTCGTCGGGGTGGAATCCTTTTCTCCGCGCCCTGTCCAAAATGAGCATGTGTGTGCGTTATGTGCGGGCTCACAGGCTCATGCGTGCATAATGTGCGCATAATGCGTGCATATGTTTTTGGGTGATTCTTGACAATGAGCCTGGATGAGCCTGCTGGGTGGCACGTGTTTTGCGGGCGCGTGGTTGCCATCGCGAAACATATACGCCTGTGGTATAGTGAGCGGTGAGTTTCCGTCATACGTTTATGGTATAGCGGGAAATTTCCCGTCGGGTGCGCGGTTACGCGAATTTTGCGAGCGCGTTGTTTTGAGTGTGGGTAAGTGTTTGCGGGTCAACGGGTTAGCGGCGCGAAGAATTTTGCAAGAATTCTGTAGATTTCAGTTGCATTTCGGTCGATAAATGGTATTATGTAAGTAGAAGAACAGGCCGGGGCCGGAGGCCCCATAGAAAAAAGGAGAGAAGCCATGAAAACAGTCCAGACCGTCGTGAAGTTCGCGATGGCGCGCGACAAGGAGAAGTTGCCGCGGCCGTTCCTCATCGTGGTGCCCCATCAGCGCGACGCCAGCATTGAGTATGAGTACGAGGCCTGGCGTGAGTGGTATGAAGCAGGCGCGCCGGATGATTGGGACTACCCCGCGGGGTCAGAGGCGTGGCACGATGTGCGCGATATACACGTTTTCGAAACAGTCGAGGATGTTCAAATGTGTCTGCGCAACTACGACCGCGGGCATCTTCATCAAGGAGCGAAAGTGAGGGTTCTGCTCGAGAAAGAAATGGTCGAGCAGGGTTTGTTTGAGGAACTTGAGGTTGACGAAGATTGACCATTCCCGAAAGGAGAGAGCATGGAACATCTGGAAGTGGAATTCAACAGGGATACACATCCCTGCGACATCGCGACCACCATCGCGTTGACAACACCGTCCCTTGCTGGGACGGTGGCCTCCTGGGGAGCGCTAATGAGCGCTCTACAGGAGGAGGATCCCGCGGCGGCACGGATCGCCGCGGAGAAGATTGTGTCGGAGGCCGTCCCTGAGGAGGGGTGGCCGCACCCCCGACGGGGAACCGTCGGGGAAGTCGGCGGGTCGTCCGCCGAGCTCATCACCCCCGCAGGAGTGGGGGTGACGATCATCATCTCTGATGGAACTCCCACCGTACGGTGGGAGTTCGCCAGGGACTCCCGGGTCCTGGCGGCCAGGGTCTTGGCAACCGCTTTTTTGTACGGCGGCGTCCTGGCCGCTGCAAATTATGTTTCCCCCTCCCCCGAGGGGGCGGTAGTAGTCCCACACCGCCCCCTCGAGGAGGTGCTGGGCTTGCACCTCCTGATGGGGCTTTGAATTTTGAAGAGGACGAGGCGCGGCGACGAGTGCGCGCAAAAGATCCCGAGCAAGGCGCTGGCGCGCTTCTCAACCCAGAGCGGCGCGCATGGTGTGAAGCGAAAAAGTCCAGGTTGAACCATTCCCGAAAAGGAGAAAGACATGAAAGAAGCCAGTAGACGTGGATGCGCTAATTTGCGACGCGACATCGAGGTCCTGATAGCATGCATCCGTGCGGAGCTCGATAAGCATGCGAAACGGGGCTGGAGCGCCGCCGCAAACCTTGCGCACATACGCGGGCACCTAAAGGAGGTACTGCAAAAACTCCTCCTATCGCAAAGAGATTACGCGTGGAAGGTCGATGAAGCATCGCGCTTCATCGAGTACTTTCTTGCTATAGCGAGAAAGTATGGGCACCGTCATTAAACGTTGTAAGGGCTGGGGTGCTTCGCCGCCCCACTCAACCACCATATACCTGCTTCCCCAACCATTCACCCAAGCCCCAAGCGCCACGCCCCAGGACTGGGTAGACCAGGCCGCCTTCGAGGCCTGGCGATCCCAGAATCCCAACCACCAAATCACCGACGGCATGTGCCCAGCATGTTACTCCAGCCTAAAAGCCCGCCTGCCGCGTGGCAAGTAAGTCCTGCCTGACGCATTCCCGTGCGTTCTGGGACGTTTTGTGCGCCTAAGGCTATCCTGGGTATACTCGCCCCGTCCAGGCGCCGCCAAGGCGGCTTTCCGTTCGCCTGGTGCGATTCTGGCGCGCTATCATCCTTCGGCCCGCCCAAACCGCCGGTCCTCACCCTTCACTTCAACAACAACCCCACTCCATAGCCTCGAAACCATTCTTTCCCCGTAACGCCCCCTGAAATCTTCGGGAGTCAGGTTTGTTGTCCATATTACCGGCTTCCCGTCGCGATCCCGCCTCTCTACAACACCGTACAACACAGCACTGGAGTACTCAGTATCATGCTCTGTCGCGAAATCGTCGAGTACCAACAGGTCGCATTCCGCATACCGTCGCAAGATATCCTCCTCTGAGACGCGTTCGGCTATCGCTGAACGAAAGCCTCTGACGATATCCGCCGCCGTCGCAAAGATAATCCCCACTTTCTCGGCGCCATTCTCGTACCGAAGCGACGCGAATTTCATGCCAGCGAGGCAGGCGAGAACGGTCTTCCCGCGGCCGGTCTTCCCAAAAAAACCAAGGGGGCGGCATAAGCCCCCCGCCGCCGCCCTCTTAGTCCACTCGACGACCTTTGGATATCCATCAAAAGACGAGACCGCTATCGTCGCCATCACGGCGGGAAAGCCCCAGGCGGGGTCGATGTACCCCATAGCGTACTTCGCCCGCCGCCGCTCTCGCTCCCGTTTCAACACTTCCTCCGATTTTTCGCGACGCGCCTCGTCAAGCGCCTCCAGGCACGTACGACAATGACGCGGCTTTGCTTTTTCGCTTTCCGCTAAAAATTTGGGAGCAGTGAAGTCAATTTCCGAGCCGCAAGATATGCATCTGCTCGTCAGTCGCACGGGTTGAAATAAATCAGACTGCGAAACTTTTGCGCTCATCCGAACTCTCCCCGTCTACTAACTTTTCCCTAATTTTTTTCAAGGTATCGCTGTCATCCTCCAGATAAACACCAGATCTCCTCGAAGGCGGTATCCCCGACTTGAACTCTTCCATGTGGCCCCCAGGCCCGAAAAAGGTCGCTGCCTGCTTGATAAACCGACTCTCGACCCCCTCCCTGCGGCACCAGGCAGCATAGTTTCTCGTCGCGGCAAGCATCTCGTCCTCGGTGTACTCCTTCGCCCGCACACGAGCCGCCCACGCTGAAAACGCACGCGCCTTGGGATTGTTTTCTCGTTTCGGGTAAACCCGCCAGGCCTCCTCGAATTTCGGCGTCCTCATCTGAAGGGGGAAACCTTCCAGGAAGGGGGTTGTAGTAGTTTTACCTGAAGATTTAATCGCGGTCTGTGTTAACACTGAGGGTTGTGGTGGTGGGGTTAAAGAGGGTTTAAGGG
>Ga0209101_1000557_pt1 | contig 30417 bp, 31 predicted proteins | sample ConPoolayeCmetaG_FD_185481 | JGI IMG/M metagenome (GOLD analysis project Ga0209101, IMG submission 185481) | Hot spring microbial mat communities from California, USA to study Microbial Dark Matter (Phase II) - Cone Pool mat layer C metaG... ...
TCTTAAAGAATGTGAGTGGAGATATAAAAAAAGTAAAGAACAACTATACAATGAGCTTATAGTTTTATTGAAAAAGAAAAAGATATTATAAATTTTCTAGTCGAGAGCCTCTTATTTTAGATTATTGCGATAATTTAAATTGAAGTAGATCTTTTTTATATTTTTTAATACATTTTTTTTATGTTTGTTTAACAGATAATTTTTACAAGCTAAAATAAAATATCGGTATAAAAATTGATGCGATCGCACCAAAAATTATACCCCTGATAATTTTTTAGATTGTTTTAGCAATCTAAATTTAATTGAATTTTTTTAATCTCTATTTATTTCTGCCTTATTTCCATTTTATTTCTATTTATATCTATTTATTTCTTTTTAACGTTTAACGTTGAATGTTTAATGTCTAATGTTATAATCTATCTTATGTTCATCCGATCCCCAACAATTTTACAAAACTATGCGAAAGTAATGGTTGATTTTGCTTTGGGAAGAGGGAAGGGGATTAAAAAAGGTGAGGTTGTTTATCTTGTTTACGATTTAGAAGCAAAACCTTTGGCTTTGGCGATTTATCAGCGGATTTTAGACAAAGGCGGACACCCAATTGTTAAAAGTGCTGATGAAGATTTTGAAAAGGTTTTTTTTGAGAAGGCGGATGAGGAGCAATTAAAATTCACTCCAAAAAAATATTTAAAATCGTTAGTTGATACTATTGATCACCGTCTTTATTTAATTGCTCCAACAAACCCATTTTTACTTAAAAATATTGATCCAAAAAAAATCGTTTTAGCCAACTCTTCCCGCCAAATTTTAAAAAAGTGGCTTTTTGAAAAAGAGGATAAAGGAAAGTTAACCTGGTCGCTTTGTTTGTACGGTACGCCAGGTTTAGCCAAAGAAGCAGGTTTGTCGATTGAAGAGTTTTGGGGGCAAATAATTAAAGCGTGTTATCTTGACCAAAAAGATCCAATTTTAATTTGGAAAAATACTTTTCAATCGATTAATCAATTGAAAAATAAATTAAATGCACTGCCGGTTGAAAAAATTCATCTTGTCTCAAAAGATACTGATTTGTATATTACTTTAGGTGAAAAAAGAATTTGGCAGGGCGGTCGAGGTGCTAATATCCCATCGTTTGAGATTTTTACTTCGCCTGATTGGCGTGGTACTGAGGGAAAAATTTATTTCGATTATCCTTTGTATCGTTATGGTAATCTTATTAAAGATATTTATCTTGAATTTAAAAATGGAAAAATTATCAAAGCTAAGGCTAAAAAAAATGAAAAACTACTTCAAGAGATGATTTTTAAACAAGAAAATGCGGATAAAATTGGTGAGTTTTCTTTGACTGATAAAAGATTTTCCCGAATTTCCAAGTTTATGGCTAATACTTTGTATGATGAAAATTTTGGGGGGCGGTGGGGGAATAGTCATATTGCGATTGGTTCTTCCTATCATGATTGTTATTTGGGAGATAAAAATAAGATGAAGAAAAAAGATTGGGAAGAATTAGGTTTTAATGATTCGGTGGAGCATTGTGATATTATTAATACTATCCCAAAAATAGTCGAGGCAATTTTAAAAAATAAAACAAAAATTTTAATCTATAAAGACGGAATTTTCAATCTTGACAAATATTAGATTAATGATTATTCTTTTTTTTACCTTATGAGTCGAGTTATTTCTTTATTAAAGACAAATAATATTATTAAAGTTAGTCCTTCAGAAAATTTGTCTGCGGTTCTTAATAAACTTTCAACTTCGCATGATGCGGCATTTGTTTTTGATAATGGTCGTTATCTGGGGGTAATCAATCCCTATTATAGTGTAATAAGATTTTCTTATCCGGCTAACACTAAAGTTGCCCATTGTCTTTTTCATCCGCCGCGGGTTTATCTTAATACACCGATTAATAAGGTGGCTAAGTTTTTTATTGAGTCAAAGATTCATTATCTTCCGGTTTTTAATGAGAAAGATGAATTTTTAGGTATTGTTTCGGCAAGAAGATTTTTAACTTTATTCCAGAACAGTGGTGTTTTTAAGATTAGTATTGAGAATTATTTAAAGATTAGGAAGAAGCCTCTTTATGTTGTGGGTGATAAAGATAATATTAGTCGGGCAATTAGTATTTTTAAGGAAAAAAGAATATCAAAGTTAGTCGTGGTTGATAACCAAATGAAACTAAAAGGAATTCTTAGTTACTATGACTTGATTGATTTTTTGGCGATCCCGAAAATATCAGTTCAGCGGGGTGATCGCGTCGGAACAAAGATTAATTTTTATCATTATTCCGTCAATCAATTTGCTAAAACATTGGTTTTAACTCTTCAACTAAAAGATAGTTTAGAAAGGGTGTTAAATTTAATCCTCGAAAAAAAAATTGGTAGTGTAGTAATTGTTGATGATCAAAGACATCCGCAGGCAATAATTACTACCAAAGATCTTTTACTTTTTTTTATTCAGCAAAAAACCGAGAAAAAAGTGGAATTCATTTTCAAAAACCTATCTACAGAAAACCGCCAGATTATTGGCGGTTTTTTTGATCGATTTAACTCTTTCGTTAACTTAGACTCTTCAATTGAAAAAGCCAGATTATTAGTCAAGGAAGAAAAACAAGGGGGTTTGTTTCAGATAGTTTTTTCTTTGTTTAAAAAAACTGGTCAGGTTGAGACAATAAAAAGAGAGGGTAAATCGCTTCCAAAGATACTCACTCCATTAACTCATCTAATCAAAACAATAGTTAGACCGCCAAAAAAAGATGATGACAATAAAAAATAAAACAAAAGCAATTTTTTTATTAGGTGCTTTTTTCTTGGCTATTTTTTTTCGGTTTAATTACTTGAACTGGGATCAAAATCATCATCTTCATCCGGATGAGAGATTTTTAACAATGATTTCGCAGGCGATGCGTTTGCCCCAAAATTTTGAAGAGTATTTTAATCAAAAAAAATCACCCCTTAATCCATCAAACATCGGTTTTAATTTTTATGTTTATGGCACTTTCCCTTTGGTTTTAACAAAGTATTTAGCGGTTAATTTGGGAATGGATAATTATAACCAGATTACTTTTTTGGGACGGTTTTTGTCAGCTTTAGTTGATTTTTTGGTGGTAGTTTTAGTTTATAAGACGGCAAAAATTTTATTAAAGGAGATCCTGAAACTTGCCTTCCGACAAACACGGCAAGTTCAGGATGACACGATTGAAAGAGTTTCTTTATTTTCGGCTTTTTTTTATGCAGTTTCTGTTTATTCGATTCAATCAGCCCATTTTTTTATTACTGATACTTTTTTGAACTTTTTTATGTTTGGGAGTTTTTATTTTATTTTAAAAACGATAAAAAACCAACGCTTTATTTTATATTTATTTTTTTCTTCCTTATTTTTTTCCTTAGCTTTAGCTTCAAAAATTTCTGCTTTATATATTTTGCCTTTAAATTTAGGAGTTTTGTTTTTAACAAAGACAGTCTTTATTAAAGACAGTCTTTTTAAAAGACAGTCTTTGTTTAGGATATTGGGAACAAGCCTTTTTATTGGGTTATATCTTATAGTAAGTTATTTTTTTCTTCGCCTTTTTAATCCGTATTATTTTGAAAATCCGTCGTTTTTTGATTTTAGTTTAAATAAAAATTTTATTACGAGTATTAAGTCTTTAAGTTTTTTTTCTAATTCTGAAGTTTGGTATCCACCAGGAGTACAGTGGATAAATAAACCTTGGTATGGATTGTTGTTGACGACATTTTTGGTGGGGTTGGGACCGATAAATTTCATAGTCGTTTTAATTGGATTAGTATCTTTACTAAGAAATTTAAAATTAAAAATTAAAAATGAAAAATTACAATTAAAAATTAAAAATTTTATAATTTTATTAATAATTATTTGGCTCATAAGTTATTTTATTTATCAGTCTTTTCAGTTTATCAAATCAATTCGCTACACCATCTATCTTTACCCCTTTTTTGCGATTTTTGGAGGAATAGGAATAAGGGTTATTAGTTATTGGTTATTGGTTATTGGTAAAAAAAATAAGAATTTTTATTACGTTACACGTTTTACGTTATACGTTATACTCCTTATTTGGCCATTACTTTTTTTCACTATTTATTTTCATCTTCATACTCGAGTTGAAGCATCGGAATGGATTTATAAAAATTTAAAAAATAAGAGTACTATTTTAGGTGAACGTTGGGATGATCCTTTACCTTTACCGATGGAAAAAAATTATGGAAAAGTTTTTCAAATTGAGCTTTTACCGGTTTTTGATCCAGACACTCCTGAAAAATGGCAAAAAATAAAAGAACTTTTACAAAAATCAGATTACTATGTTTTATCATCTAATCGGGGATGGGGGAGTATTCCAACGGTACCTTCCCGCTATCCTTTGATGAGTCAATATTATCAAGCTTTGTTAAATGATGGTTGTGAGAAACAAAAAAAAATAGTTGGAGTTTGTTATAAAAAAATAAAAACATTTGAACCTTATTATTACAAATTTATAAAATATCCAGATAACTGGGTTGAGGAGACTTTTACTGTTTACGATCATCCAATAGTTATAATTTTAAAGAAAATTTGAAATTTAGTATATTTTTTCTATTATTGTAGACATAATGTTACAATTGGTCTATAAATTATGATAATAAAAGATTTAATTTATCTCTAAAATCCTTGGTTTCGTCCTTCTGATTATAAATTTTTATTAGAGTTTATTAAGGAAAAAAAATATCGAGGGATATTGGTTACTAAAAGTTATGACGATGATAGTTTATTAGATAAAAGGATTAAAATAATCTCATTAGAAAAAATGGAAAGAATGGTTGATAAAAAGGATCTTTTTAAAAGTTAAAAATTTTATGATTTTGTTTTAATATTTGAGTGGAGGAGATTTTTAATGTTTACGATCACTTAATAGTTTTGATATATGAGAAGATATAAAACTTTTTCTATCATTATTCCCGTCTACAACGAAGAAAAATTTATTGAAGAAACAGTGGAAAAAGTTTTAAAAGCTCCGTGTTTAGGATTAAAAAAAGAAATCATCATTGTTGATGATGGATCAGTTGATAAAACAAGAGAAAAAATATTGCGGTTGGCAAAGAAATATAAAAATATAAAAGTTATTTTAAGAGAAAAAAACAAAGGAAAAGGCGCTTCTTTAAAACTTGGTTTTTTAAAGTCAAAAGGAGAAATAGTTTTAGTTCAAGATGCTGATTTAGAATACGACCCCTTTGAATACCCAATTCTTCTTGAGCCTTTTTTAAAAAATGATGCCGATGTTGTTTATGGTTCAAGATTTATCACTAATCGTCCCCATCGTGTTTTATATTTTTGGCATTATTTGGCGAATTTTATTTTGACTACCTTATCCAATATGTTTACAAACTTAAATTTAACTGATATGGAAACAGGATTTAAAGTATTTAAGGGTGATTTAATAAGAAATATCGCTAAAACTCTTCAAAGTAAACGTTTTGGTTTTGAGCCAGAAATAACTGCCAGAATCGCCAAAATCAAAGGAATAAAAATCTATGAAGTTGGTATCTCTTATTTTGGAAGAACGTATGAGGAGGGGAAAAAGATAAATTGGCTTGATGGGATAAAAGCATTTTTTGAAGTTATTAAATTTAATTTATTTTATTTTAAAGATGAATAAAAAAGAAATAATAATTTTAGGATTGATTATTATCTTTGGTTTTTTAATAAGAATTTTTTTATTGAAAGAAATTCCATTTGAGATCTGGGATGATGTAAATGAACATTTTATTTATGCAAAAGAAATCTTAAAAGGAAATTTAAAATTTGATTTTTGGGCTGGTGATGGACCTTTTTTTGATTATTGGGTAGCTTTCGTTTTTAAAATATTTGGCAGAAGTTTTGAGACAATAAAATTTTCTTCAGTTTTGATTGGTTTTTTTACAATTTTTACCACTTATTTTTATACAAAAGAGCTTTTTAAAAATAAAAAGATAGGTTTTTTAGCTTCATTTTTTACCGCTTTTTCTTTTTGGTCAATTAGTTTCTCAAGACAAGCAAAACCTTACATTTTAACTCCTTTATTTTTATCATTATTTTTATATTTTTTTATAAAAAAACAATATTTTTTAGCGGGGTTGTTTCTTGGTGGAGGAATGTATACTCAAGTTTCTTTTTGGGGTTTATTTTTTTTGGCTTTTTTAAATTGGCGTTTATTTTTTGTTAGTTTTTTCTTTGCTTTTCCTTTATTTTTGCAGATAATCTTTTCCAAAGATAACTATTTTGTAAATGGTTTTACTTACTTAGGTGAGAAGTTTGGATTTAATTTGAGTATTTTTGAAAAAGTAAAAATTGCTTTATGGAATTTTTTAAGAAATTTTTCATCATTTTTTTTAAGAGGTGACCCAGTTTTTCGTCATAACATCCCTTATCGGTCAACGCTTGATTTTTTAACAGCGATATTTTTTCTGTTTGGTTTAATTTTTTTGATAAAAGAAAGTTTTAAAAAAGAAAACAGAAAAAGATACATTTTTTATCTTTTTTTACCTTTTTATTTTGGTCAACTTGCTTCTAATTTAGATATGGTTGTTGTTAATACTCCATCAATTGGGCGGATGCTGACAATTTCACCACTGGTTTATAGTATCTCTTCTTTTGGTTTGTTTAAAGTTTATGAGAAGGTCAGAAAAAAATATCAAAAGATTTTGTTTTTGGGTTTAAGTTTATTTTTTATTTTTTCAATAAATATTTTTGATTATTTTTTTATTTATCCAAAAACATTACCCAATGGTAATCTGCCTTTTTCTTTGTTTATAAAAGAAAATATTTTAAAAGAAAGAAGAGAAGAAAATTTTTATTTAATTGATTGTTATTGGGGGGAGTGGGGTCAACCAGAACCAAAAAGCATCATGAATCGTTTAGATGAAAAAAGAAAAATTATTTTGATATCTAGAGATGAAATTTTTAGAAATCAATGTAATTTTAAAAAAGGTTTATATTATTTTAATCCAAATGATTTCGATTTAATTAGCTATTTTAAAAGCTGTGATTTAGAAAAAAAACTAATGTTTTATGAAACAAATAATGTTAAAATCTTTGGAAGATTAAAATTTGATTAATTTTTATGGTTTTTAAAAATAAAAATCTTGAATATTACACTGAAGAAAAAGTTTTAAATCCACCTTTTCATGTGAGAGAGGAGTTGAAGTTCTTTTTTAATTAAACACTTTCATTAATACAAAAAACACTGCCGCTGAGTTTTGAGGAAGGGGAAAAGAAATTTTTCTTTCGAAAAATTTATCAACTTTTAAAAATTTATACCACGAAGGAAAAATTACCCAGCGACCAAAGATTTTGTAAGTTAAAAGAGAAGGAATAGAAAAATAGTGGACAAGATCTAATAATTGGGAGTTATTTTTTGAAAGATAACCCACCTTTTCAATAACCTCAAAACCATTTTTTCTAAAAAGTTTTTCCCATTCTGATACTTTAAGTAAGTTAAAATGTTCTTGTTTTTTATTCATAAAAGAAACATAAATTTTTCCAAAAAGTTTTTTTCCCAACATAAAATCACTCCACCTTTTTGTCATGACTGTGGTTAAAAAATATCCATTTTTCTTTAAAACACGGTTTATTCCTTTTAGCGAGATTTCTAATTCTGGCAGATGTTCTAAAACGCAGTTCGAAATAACGGTTTGAAAGTAATTATCTTTGAAAGGAATTTTTTTGCCATCATAGATAACCACTTTTTTATAAATTTTTTTATTAACAATTCTTAAAGTTCTTTCGTTTTTAATATCCAAACCCACATCGACAAAATTTTTGCCAAAAGTAACTTGAGCGAAAAATCCATCACCACAACCAAAGTCTAAAATTTTTCTTTTGATATATTTTTTAAATTTTTGAAAAAGATAGGCTTCTTGAGGTCGAATTAAAGCCATAAAAGCCGGCCGATTTTCAAGATATTTTTTGATAAAAAAATTAAGAGAGTTCATTTTTTAGCAAACAAAAATTTTAAATAACTATGGACAGGATTGTCGATTTCTTTTATTTTGAATTTATTTTTAATAAACAAATTTTTTAGATCTTTAAACTCTTCTTTCATTCGGTCATTAAATAAATGAATTTCTAGAGCTATATATTTTATTTTTTTTAAATTCGAAAAACTAATTTTTTTAAAAATTTGATATTCACAACCCTCGCAGTCAATTTTTAAAAAATCACATTTTTTGATTTTATAGTAAGAAAATATTTCATTTAATGAATCAATCTTTTTATTGATTACAATTATATTTTTGACATTATTTAATTTAATATTTTTTTTCATGATTTCAACCAATTTTTTGTTCATTTCAATTGTATAGATTTTTTTTGCTCTTTTTTTACTTGATAAAATTGAGAAATCACCGATACTAGCACCAATGTCTATTACCACATCGTTTTTTTTAACGTTTCTAAATTTTTCATAACATTGATCAACAACTACTTCTTTTATTGTCCAAATATCCATAAGGTTATTGACATATAAATTGATTTTTTTTGAAGTTTTAATGAGAATAGGTTTTTTGAAAAAAATAATAGCGAAGGACCAAAAATTAAAGTTATTTATTAATGAGGGTATTGATGATAGATAATATTTTAAAGCAGAAAATAGTTTCATTTAATAATAATATTTTTGTAAAACTGATAAACATTTTTAATGTCAAAGATTTTTTGAACGTTTTTTATTAAAGCTTGGTTAGTATATTTTTTAGGAGTTTTTAATATTTTTAAAATTGCTTGAGCTAGTTTTTTTTCATTTTTTGGTTCAACAACTATTCCCATTTTTGTTAAAGAAATAGGAATTTTAACACCAGGCAAATTGGTGGCAATAACAGGTGTTCCCAAAAGCATCGCTTCAGCTTGGACCATCCCAAAAGCCTCGGTTGAGTTGACCGATGGCAAAACTAAAACATCAATTGTTTTATAAAATGCTCCCAGTTGACCTTCACTTAGATTCCCCAAAAAATAATGATTTATTTTTTCTTCCTCAAGCATTTTTTTTATTTTTAGATAATAACTTTCTTCACTAGAAACATTTTTGCCATATGGACCAGCGAAGATTAAAGTGTAACGTGTAACGTGGAACGTGAAACGTTTAAGAGAATTAATAAGATGTTCGATTCCTTTTTCAGAAGCAATTCGACCGGAGAAACCAATCCAGATATTTTTTCCTTTTTTTCTTTTTAATTTTTGATAAAAGTTTTTATCAACTGAAAGTTTTTTTATTGGTGGAAGAGTGAAAAAAACTTTGTTTTTGATTTTTTTGTAAATTGGAAAGGCTTCTAAGTAGTTTTTGGTATAGGCGATAATTTTGTCTGATAAAAGAAGTTGAATTTTAACGATTTTGTTAGCGAGTTTAATTATTAAATTATTTAAGAGATCCTGAAATAAATTCAGGATGACAGATGAGTAAGATTTTTTTTCATTAAATAAAAAACAATGAAGAAGAGATAAGGTTTTTTTCTTAAAAATTTTTGCCAAAATCATTAGCGGTAGTCCTTCAACATTTGGTTGATTAAAAAAAATTAAATCGGCTTTTTTTATTTCTTTTAAAAAATAAAAAAAAGATTGAGGAGAGATAAAACCTTTAGAAAGGCGAAAAAGATAAGGAAGATAAATAATTTTTAGTTTAATTAATTTGTCATACTGAACTTGTTTCAGTATCTTTTTTTCTTGAGATCCCGAATCAAGTTCGGGATGACATAAAAAAACTTTTCCATTTATTTTATGATAAAAGATCTTTAATTTATTTTCCTTATGATTAAAAGTTAAAACGGTAATTTGATGAGTTTTTGCGAGATAGTTTAAAATTTTCCAGGGATAAGTTGTCAGACCACTAGTATAAGGATAAAAATAAGATGAAAAAAAAAGGATTTTCATAAAAGATTTTCTTTTTGCCATTTGATTAATTCCTTTAATCCATTTAAAAATTTAGTTTTCGGTTGCCAATTAAGAAGTTCTTTTGCTTTTTGGTTTTTTGAGACAAAATATCTTTGATCACCAACACGCATTTTATCGAAATAAATAGGGACTTGATAACCAAACTCTTTTTCTAAAATTTTTATTACTTCAATTAAAGAATAGGCATTTTTTTTACCACCACCAATATTTATTGCTTGACCTTTAACTTTTTCAATATTTTTAACTGCTTTTTCATAAGCCTCGACTAAATCTTCAATATATAAAAGGTCTCTTATTTGTTTACCATCACCAAAAATAGTAATTGGTTTTTTAAACAAAAACTGTTTTGCAAAATGGGCGACCCAACCTTGATCTTCAACTCCTAGTTGATGAGGACCATAGATACAAGATTGACGAAAAACAACGGTTTTCAGGCCAAAAATACGATGGTAATCAAGAAAATAACAATCAGCCGCTCCCTTTGAACAACCATAGGGAGAGATAAAATCGAGGGGTGCTTTTTCATCAATTGGGGTAAATTTTTTCATTGATGATAAATTGCCATAAACTTTATTGGTTGATGAATAAATAATAATTGCGTTGGGATTATTTTTTCGAAGATGTTCAAGAAGGGTAAAGCTATCAACTAAATTATTTTCAAAATCGTTTTTTGGATTTTTAATTGAGGTAGTAACCGCAGTTTGACCGGCAAGATGGATGATTACCTCAACTTGATTTAAAAATGATTGATAGTTTTTGATTGAGGTAACATCGCTTTTAATAATTTTTATTTTTGGAAAATTTTTTTTCAAAAATAAAGCATTTTTTTCAACACCTAATCTTGAAAAGTTGTCAACAATAGTGATTTGATGGTTTTTTTTGGCAAAATAAATCGCTGTATTTGTTCCAATAAAACCAACGCCACCAGTAATTAAAATTTTCATTTTTTTATAAAAGAAACAACTTCTTTTAAACTTTTAAATTTATACTTATATTTTATCTTCCTATCCAACAAATTATAAATCCAAAAAATTTTTGTTTTTTTTCCAGATTTGAGATTTGAGATTTGAGATTTGAGATATTTAACGATATCCCAGTTGTCTTCAACAAAAACATCAAGGTTAAGTTTTTTTATCATTTTTTCTTTATAAAGATAAGGTTGATCGTTTTTTTCATTGTAATACCAACCAGAAAAAAGATTTTCAGGATCGATTTTTTTCTTCCAGTAAAAAAAGTCATTTTTTAATGATTCATAGCGCGCAGAGACAACATAGGCTTTGATTTTTTTTTGTTTAATTAGTTGTTTTATTTCTTTTATTCCCGGAGCAGGGAAGAGGCTTGATTTATGAAGAAAAAGCCAGATAAGTTGTTCTAATTTATTTTTTGGATAATAAAATTGGTCAGTTTTTCTTTTTAAAAGATATTTTTTTAAAAAGTAGATAATCGGTCGAAAAATACGCGCCGGATTGTAAAGCAAAACCCCATCTAAATCAAAACCGATTTTTAGTAACCCTTGGGGTTGTTTTATATTTGAACCTTTATTTTTTTTCAAATTAACTTGGGTGATTTGAGTAATTGGTTGTTTTTTCATTGAAAATAAATTATACTAATAAAATGTCAAAACTCAAAACTCAAATGTCAAAGCGTAAGATTTCTATTAAAAATTTTTAATTTGTTTAATTTTAAATTTTTAATTGTCATTTTTAATTTTTATTTTTTATTTTTTATTTTTTTATGTTGCCTATTCTTTTTTCAATCGGTCCAATTAAGATCTATACTTTCGGAGTTTTTTTGATGCTGGCTTTTTTTTGGGGAAGTTATCTTTTGTGGTATCTTTTTCGTTTAACTACCTATAAAGAAGAGGAGATGTTTGACTGTCTGTTTATTAGTTTGGGTGGCGCCTTATTTTTTGCTCGGTTGGTCTATGTTCTATTTAATTTTAATAAATTCGGTTTTGATCCATTAAAATTTATCTTAATCAATGGTTATCCTGGTTTATCTTTATTAGGTGCTCTTTTTGGTGGTTGGTTAACGGGTTTTTTATTTTTATTACATAAAAAAATTAAGTTTCTTTTCGTTATTGATTACTTCGTTGCCTCTCTTTTTTTAGCCTTAGCCATTAGTAAATTAGGTAGTTTTTTTGCCGGAATTGAGATTGGGACAAAAACAAAGTTTTTTTTGGCAGTTAGGTATTTTGGTTTTGAAGGATCAAGACACCTAACTCCTTTTTATGAAGGATTGATGTTTTTTTTCGCCGCCTATCTTAGTTATCGAATTCTTTTTGAAATTCGAAAGGAAAGATTAAAAAATGGTTTTAATGGTTTATTTTTTATCTGGTTTTTTTCTTTAGTTAGTTATCTATTTGATGGTTTAAAAGAGAAACAGAGATATTTAGACCAGTCAAACTTCAATCAAAATTTGTACTTAATTTTCTTCTTGACAACCAGCCTTTACTTCATTTATTATTTTAAGACAGCGATTATTAATTTAGTAAAGGAGATTTTTTATGCTGGCAAAAACCTTTATAAAAAAACAGCAGGAAAGATTAGAAAAAGAAAGAGAAAAAATCCTGATTCAGATAGAAAATCTTAGAAAGGAAGATCCATTTTCTGATCCAGATCACGCCTCTGACAATGCGGCGGTTGATACCGATGTGCGCGAACAAGTTGGTCATGAAATCATAGAGGCGCAAATAAAAGATCTTCAAATTCGACTTAAAGAGATTGATTACGCCTTAGAAAAAATAGGCAAAGATCAATATGGTAGATGTGATTCTTGTAAGAAAAATATTTCCCAGGCTCGATTAAAGTTAATACCAGAGGCGCGTTACTGTATTGACTGTGAAAAAAAAATAAGAGTGTAGATTAATTTTTTTCCTTCCTCGATTTTGTTATACTGATTTATATATGGCTGAACTTTCCTCTTCGGTTCTTTTTAGTTTTTTTTTGTTTTTTCTTATTCCGTTTTTAATTAGCCTACTGACAAATAAATTTAAACTTTCGCCTGTTAGTGGTTATCTAATTGGCGGAATAATTTTGGCAAATATTTTTGGCAATTTTTATTCTAAAGAAGTAATTAATCACTTTGCTTACTTTGGGATTATTCTTCTTCTTTTTACCGTTGGTTTAGAAATTGATTTTAATCAGATATTAAACCTTAAAAAGTATATTGTTTTTGGTGGTTTTTTACAATTAGGTCTTTCTTTTATTTTTATTTTCTTGATTAATTTATTATTTAAATTTGATCTTTTAACCGCAACTTTAATTGCGATTACTCTCTGTTCGTCTTCAACTACCTTAGTTGCTAAAATAATTGAAGATCGGGGAGAGGAAGGCACTTTTTTAGGTGAGTTAGCGATTGGAATTTTAATGTTTCAGGACTTAGCCTTTATTCCGTTTTTGATTATCTTCAGTTCAATTGTTGGAAGCGATACCTCGTTTTTTAAGGTTTTTTTTAATATTTTTTTTAGTTTTTTAAAGGCGGTGATTATTATTTATTCTTTATACTTCTTTGGAAAAAAAACCGTTCCATTAATTTTTAATAAAATTACCAGATTTTCAAGAGAGATTTTAAATCTGTTTATTATCGTCTTTATCTTTTTTATTACTTATTTGTCAACTCTTTTGGGTATACCAACATTGATTGGTGTTTTTATTGCCGGAATTTTAGTTGGAAAAACATTGGAACATCGGCATATTTTTTCGCAAATTAGACCAATAAGAGATCTATTGGCGATGATTTTTTTTATCTATATTGGTTTTAATCTTCAATTAGGATTAGCGCTTTCTTTATTGTTTAGATTAATTTCTTTTTTTATTTTAGTGGTTTTTGTAAAATGGTTGATTGTCTTTCTTATTTTTTCTTATTTTCGATTACATAGTCGAATTAGCTTTTCTTTGGCAACATATCTTTTTCAGATTGATGAGGATGCGTTTATTCTTCTTTCCTTAGGATATTTGAATAAGTTAATTAATTTGGAAGATTATACTTTTGTTATCGGGGTGGTTATCTTAACGTTAATATTAACGCCGATATTTATTGAGAATAAAAACTTTTTATATGAAAGATTAAAAATAATTTTTAAAAAAAACCTACCGTTTTTAGGTAATTACTTTCACTATCAGATTGATCGGGATGTTTCTACAATCAATGAGTTGAATCTAAATAATCATATTGTTATTTGTGGCTACGGCCGGGTCGGGCGATGTGTTGGTCGAGCTTTAATGCTGGCAGGCATTTCTTTTGTGGCGGTTGATTATAACATCAGGGTTGTTGATCAGGCTAAAAAAGAAGGGTCAAACATTGTTTATGGTGATGCCTGTGATATTGATATTTTAGATTATTTAGATGTTGATAGAGCAAGATTATTAGTTTGCGCTTTACCCGACAGACGATCACAGGAGACGGTAATAATTAACGCCAAAAAATTAAATCAAAAGATTATTATTTTAACTCGAATTCAAAAAGAAGGAGATCAAAAAAGAATTAAAGATTTAGGAGGTCAGATTGTAATCCAACCTGAGTTTGAGGCTTCAAAATCAATTATTCAGCGGCTTCTTTTTTGGCAGGGGCTGGATAAAAACGAGATTAGTCGTCAGATTAAAAGAATTAAAGTTGAGTATGGCTTGGTATGAAAAATAAAAATTTTAAGATCTTTTTTTTAATTTTAGTTTTAATTTTTATTTTATATCTTTTGGCAATAACCCTGCGATCATCACTAATCTTTAAAAAAAAGGATCGATTGAATTTAGTTTTTTATGATAAAAGTAGTCGTTTCTACTCAATTGGATTTAGTGATGGGGTAAACTATTTTTTATCATTTCCTTCTGATTTAAAAGTATTAGTGCCTGGTGGTTTTGGTTATTATCGATTGGGCGGATTAGGAAAGTTAGTTGCCTTAGAAAAAGACCCGGATATCTATCGAAAAACGTTTTCATTCCTAACCGTTTCTTTTTTGGATGTTTATTTTTATCCGAAAAAGCCTGAAGTTTATTTTAATGAAAGTAAAAGTAATATGATTATTAAACCAAATTTAAAAGCACTTCTTTTTGACAAAAGTAATGTTAATATTTTTGATCGATTATATCTAATTTTTTTATTTCTTCAAAAAAAACCAGCCGAATTTAAAAAAATTCAGTCACTGCCGATAATAAAAAAGAGTAATGATCTTTTTCTTGACCAGAGACGTTTTATTGATCAAATTAGTGGTTTTTTTTATCAAGGTAAAATAAGAAAAGAAAGAATAAATGTTCAATTAATTTATTCTAATAGTTATAAAAATGCTGATTTAATAACAAAAATAATTGAAGGGGAAGGGATTTGGGTGACTGATATTAGTAATGACTTAATAATAAAAAAGTTGTCTAAAAAACCGTCACGGTGTCAAATAATTGAGTCTAATAATTTAAACTCACTAACCGCCAAATATTTAAACACTTTTTTTAACTGTTTTTTAACAAAGGGGAAGACCGAGCCATTTGATATAATATTTAAGTTAGGAAGTTTAGAAAATAACTGGGCGATGGAGTAAATTTTATGTTATACATTCTTTTATTAATCTTTCTGGCTTCGTTTTTTTTAGCCTATCGATCAACCAAAAAAGACTATGGTTCAACTGATCAATTAGTGGAAAAGACAAAAAAAACATTATTAAAAAAACAGATTCGAAGAACAATTTATCTTAACAAACGATAAACATTAAATTTTATTCTTCCTCTTCTTCATCATCGGTAATTTTCTCATCAAGATGGAGAGGGTCCTTTTCTTCGGTAATTGTTTCGGCTATTTTTTCTAAGTCGATTTCGTTTTCGATTTCAGTTTCGTCATTAATCTCTTCATCGTCAAGTTCTAAATCCTCCAACTTATCACCGATATGAACAATGTTTTTCGATAAATCTTCAGGAAAAGAAATGTAGTTGGCAACCTTTGGTCCTTTAGTTAGTTCTTTAATAAAGACAACCACCTGATTAATTGAGGCTTCTTTGATAAAAGTTTGATATTGACTACCGGCTTTTAAGAACAGTCTTAGGCGACGGGAGAGATCATCAGGCAAACTACCAATATAGTCGCCGTTTTTGCTTCGAACATCAACCTTTCTCCGTTTTACCTTTAAATTAACTTCTTGACCAATACTAAGATTGGCAATAATGTTTTTCTGTCCTAAATTAACTAATTTAACGGTCTTTGTTTTTCCAATTGCCTCTAAAAAAGTATCTGGATTTAGATTAACTTGGTTGTCAATAGTAGTTTTAGACTTTTTGTTGATTAGAATTTTAATCTTTTCTAAGTTTTTTTTTGCGACAAGGTTATTTGGTTGAATACGCAAGGCTTTTTGATAAAAAAAATAAGCTTTTTTAAAGTCTTTGGTTTGAAAGTAGGCAAAGGCTAAACGAAGAATGGCGGCAAGATTTTTCTTATCGAGTTTTATGATCTTTTTATTTAAACTAATTGCTTCCTGCCAAAAGGAATTGATTGCCGCCTCAATGGCTTTTTTTTCTAATATCTCAATATTTTTTTCCATAGATTAATATCTAACTATTTGAATTAGTATATTTTAATTTTATTAATTGTCAAGTATAATATTAAGAAAGTTATCCGTTTAATTTTAATTATATGTCTGGTCATAACAAATGGTCGAAGATAAAAAGAGTTAAAGAGATTAAAGATAAAATAAAAGGGAATACTTTTTCCAAGCTTTCGCGCTTGATCACATTGGCAGTAATTGAAGGCAATGGAATTAGTGATCCGGAGAGTAACTTTAAGCTACGGATGGCGATTGAAAAAGCAAGAAACTTTAATATGCCGAAAGAAAATATTCAAAAGGCAATTAATAATGCTTTAGGACCGGACAAAAGCCAGCTTAAAGAGGTTATCTATGAAGGTTTTGCTCCCGGAGGAGTTGGTTTGTTAATTGAGTCAACCACCGATAACCCGAATCGCACCTTAGGTGAAATTAGAGTTGTTTTAGATCGTCATCAAGGTAAGTTAGCCAGTCAAGGGGCAGTGGGCTATCTTTTTAAACGTTATGGTCAGATAGTTTTTGAGAAAGATCAGATTAATGAAGAAAAATTATATTTGTTTGCTGATCAGATTGGGGCTTTAGACATAGACGAAGTAGGAGAGAAGTATTTAGTTTTAGTTCCTTATGAAAATATGGGCAAAATAAAAGAGTTTTTAGTTGATACTAAACCGAATAACATAGAGATTATTTATAAACCCCAGACTTTAATTAGTATTACCGATAATGAAACAGAGCAAAAAATTATTCAGTTAATAGAAGCATTGGAAAGTCTTGATGATGTTCAAAGGGTTTTTACTAATTATGAAAAGGGTTAATCGTTTAATAAAAACAATAAAGGAAAGGATTGATCGAGTTTTTTTGAAGATAGAGAAGAGAGCAAGAACGGTAATTACTACTTTGATAATAACTGGTTTAATGCTTTTTTCAACCTTTTTTTTCTTTGAGAGAGTTTTCTTGTTTGTTTTTCTTTTTATATTTTTGGTTTATTTTGGTACTTATTTTGCTATTCTTGAGGAGATAAAAGGGATTGAGTGGTTTACTTTATTTATTATGCCGATTTTTTTAACGGTTTCTTACTATCTTTTTTATTTTCTTTTTCCGATTCGTTGGTTGACCAGACTGCCTTTTATCTTTGTTTATGGCATCTCTTTTTATGCGATTTTATTAGCCAGTAATATTTTAAATGTGAAGATGGAAAGGAGTCTTCAACTTTACCGGGCGGCTTTTTCGGTTAATTTTTTTCTTCAGGTGGTGACAATTTTTTTATTTTGTTCCAGCATTCTTTCTTTTCACTTTGATTTTTTAATTAACAGTTTAATCATTGGTTTAGTGGTTTTTATTTTTGGACTTCAACTTCTTTGGAGTACTAAGATGAGTGAAAAAATCGATAAAGAGATAGTTAGTTACGCCTTAATAATTTTTTTGGTCATCTTTCAACTCTCAATTTTCCTTTCATTTATCGAGATTAAAACAACAATTTATTCTTTGTTTATTGCCACTTCGTACTATAGTTTAGGGGGGTTGATCTATAACTGGATTGATAAAAGATTATTTAAAGAAACAGTTCGGGAATATTTAATTGTTTGGGGATTTATTTTTTTAATTTTATTGCTTTCAGTTAGATAAAAAATAACTGATCAATAAGATAGGGAAGAGGGGAGAGAAAAAAATTAAAAAATAAAAAATAAAAAATAAAAAAGATACGGACGTGAATAAAACTATAGGATATAAATAAAAAACTATAGGGTATTAAGGGAAATAAAAATTTTTATTCGTAGAGACACGCCATGGCGTGTCTCTACCAAGATAAATTCAAGCTAAAAATTAATACTTAGGTTGTTACTACACTCCAAATTGATCTATCAGCCTTTGTGGATAAGTGATAAAATTCAAGGCTAAAATTAAAGTTTTTATTGCTATAACAATCTAAATTAGAATATTCTACGGCATATTTTTGAGAGAAAATAGCCTCAATTTTTAATTTTTAGATTATTTTAGCAATCTAAATTGAATAAAAAATTAATTGCTTTCTTGTAAAAAATAGCCTCAAAAATTAATTTTTGGATTGTTATATTGCTCTAAAAAAAACATAGGAATATTCTTTTTTTTAGATATTTAGCCTCGAAAATATCAATTTAGATTAATAAAACAATCTAAATTAAATTGTATTAAAGAACAGAATTTATCTTACCGGAGAAGGAGTTGATTTTTGTTTATTTTTGAAAAATTAATAAGGAAATTAAGAAATAAAAAATAGAAATAATTAAAGAAATAGAGTGAGAAGCAAAAAACCCATTCCTCTTTGTAATTGACATTAACTGTGTCATTCCCGCGAAGGCGGGAATCTATATAATAGACAATACAATTTTATAGATTCCTGATCAGAGTCAGGAATGACAAAGCTAGTCTATAAGATTCCTGGTTAAGCCAGAAATGACAATTATATGGATAGGTATTAGAGAATAAGAGTGTATATAACGTCGTAAATTGTATCTTTTACGATGTTATGGAGGGTGAAAAGAAGGGGAGGTATTTTATTTTTCTATCGCGCTGAATTTTAATTTTTGTCAAAATTTTTTTTATTATTTTTTTATTAATTTATAAAAATGTCTTTATTCTTCTCTTTGATCGCCTTTGGTCTTTTTGGCTTGATTTTAAGGGTCTTCCCTACCGATAAAATTAAATTTTAGATTGTCATAAAAATCTAAATTACTCCTCTACTCTAGTTTGTTTTGGTGATAGGTGAGAGGAAAATATTTTGAAGTTGGGTAATTAAATTTTTGAAGTTAGTATATTCAATCAAAAAATCAGCAATTCCATCTAAGGTGGTTGATAACTCTGAACCTTTTTTCTTTATGTAAATTATTTTTTTACCTTTTGCTTTAGCATAGCCAGCCTCAATTCCAATACCAATTTGTTTAAAAGAAGCTTCAGTAATTAGAATATTTGATTCATTAATTTTTTCTAAAGCTTGTTTCATCATTTGTTTATTGTTAACTTTTTTTTTGAATTCAAAAACGAAACTATATAATTCAATATTAAATTTTTTTAAAATTTTTTTTAGTTTTTTATGAAAATTTAGGAATTTTTTTCTATGTTGATAACTATAGGAAATAAAGACTTTTAACATTGGTTTATTTTTGAAGTTGTTTTTGATTTTATTGGGCATAAAATTCGTTTAATGTTTGTTCAATTATTTCTCTAACTATTCTACTTGGCACTTGAGCAATTTGCAAATCGTCAGGTAATTTAGCATCAACAACTAATTTTTGATTATTACCTCTTCTTATATATGAGAGTTCTTCTAGAATCGCTGGATTAGTTTTTTCTAAATAAAGCCATTCTTCAGTGCCTGGATAGGGTTTAAATTGAAAGAGACTTATATCCGTTAACCCTAAATTTTTTAATTCCATAATAAAATTTTTCGTGTTTAGTATTTGTTTTAAGGTTTCGTCAGGAAAACCCATTATGAAAAAAGCTTTTACCTGAGGAACACCTGCTTTTCTTAATCTTAAAACAGCATTTCTTACTTGGTTTAAAGTAATACCTTTTCTGATTCTATTTAACATTTCTGCATCGCCACTTTCAACACCTAACGCTATTCGCCAAGCACCAGATTGGGGTAAAAGTTGTAATTGCTCATCAGTAAATCTTTCGATTATTGACGCCCGAGTCATTCCGCGCCAATAAAATTCGGATGGATTTAGAGATAATAAACCGTGATAAAAATCTTCAAACTCTTTGGGAGAAAGAAAAAACATATCATCAAGAAAATGAATAGCATTAGCTCCAGTTTGAAGGGATAATTCTACATCTTGTAATATTTTTTCAGTTGAAGGTTTAAGGTAGGGTTTTCTTCCTTGGCCTCTACCAACTAAAACAGGAGTTGAACAATACGTGCATTCAAATGGACAACCATAGGTTTCAAAAAGAGAAATTTCACGAATTTCAATTTTTCTTTCTGGTAGTTGTATAACTTTCTGTGTAAGAGGATTGGGAACCCAGATTGCATAATTGATAGAAGGGATTTGGTTGATTGGATAAGGAAGAGCATAGTCTTTACGGTTTGAATTTTTGTCTTCCTTAAAATAAATACCGGGATATTCATTTTTATCACCTTTTAAAATGTGTATTAGTGCATATTCTCCTGGTCCTCTTACTATTGCATGCGTCATTGGAAAGTCTTTAAATGCAATTTGAGGATTAAGCGTGGCATGAACACCGCCAATAATTATAGGAATTCCTCTGCGTGCTGCCATTTCAGCTATTTCTTGAGCTTCTGGGATATTTACTGAAGTTGGATTTAGACCGATACGGTTTGGTTGTAATACATATAAAAAATCATCTATTTCAGATAGAGTTAATTTTCCTCTATGAGCATCAAGAATAGCTGGTCTAAAACCTTCGTTTTGTGAGACAACAGCTAATCTTAATAATCCAAAAGGTGGTTCATCATCATCAGGAATAACACCTTGCTGAAAAGTTGAAGGAGTGTTTATAAATAAAACATCTAGTTTTTGTTGTGTGTGTGTGTGTTATATGGTGTTAACCATTGTTCTTTAGACATAAATTAATTATATCAATAACCTATAATAATTTCAATATTAAAAAATTAAAAATCAAAAGTCAGAAGTTAAAAATTTATTTAATCTAATTTAATAAAAGCTTTCAATATGTTTTGGCGAAAAAGGGATTAGTGAAGGTGTTTTAGGGATGGTTTTGTGATAAAGACAAAATATCAGAAGTTGAGACGACTCCTACGGAAAAACGAACATAATTCTGAGTATCACCAAAAACTTCACCGGGGACACCAACAATATTTAATTTTTTAATAAGATCCCACGCACTAACCCCCTCTTTAAGTTTTACATAAAGATATAAAGGGACATCCTGAATCAATGTTGCTTGCGATAATTCATTTTCATAGCCAGGAATAAGGATATCGTCTAAACCTTCAAATAATTCTCGATTTGGATCTAAGGTTTTTAAAACTGTTAGTAAATAAAACTGTCTTTGTCTTAAAAGGGCAATATATTTCTCTAATGATTCAGATAACACCATCCGACTTCTTACTGCAAATTCATAATCGATGTTTTTTGAGTATCCAGGATAACATCTCATCGCGTCGGATTGAAAAGCTGTTTTTAATTCCTCACCCAAAATAACGGCGGCACCAACTCTTAAACCAGGAATAGCAAATCTTTTTGATTCTGAAAAAGCAAAAATAGCCCTTTCCACAGCACCAGTTTCTTCGATAACTCGCATTATATCCAAAGCTCTTTCTTTTGGAATCATTGACATATAAGCCATATCAAAGATAAAGTATCCTTCAGGATTAATCTTAAGAAAAGACTCAATTAATTCTCTTAAGTTTTCTGGATCAACTGAACGACTAGTTGGATTATCAGCTAGCGTAATTAAAAAAATATCAGGTTTTTTATCACACAATTGTTCATTTAATCTTTGAGCAGTTAATTGTTTTTTTGGTAAATCAGAAGCATCAATATTAATTATTTTTAAACCATTATCAGAAGCGGCATTTACGGCCATTTTAAAACAAGGAGAAGAAACAACTAATGTTGGTTGATAATTCTCGCCATTTTTTTGTTTAAGATAGTTGTTTAAATTGCGAAATGACCGAACTAAAATTCCCATTCCGCCATCTCCCATCCAGACATTATCTTCATTAGCATTTATTCCCAGTTTGTTTGCTTCGTGAGCAATGGTTTGTCTGGAAATTAGCAAACCGCGAGTAGCGGTATCGTATTGAGAAGGAGCGCCCCGACTTAAATTATTATAATCTTGAATTTCTAAATCTGCCCTTTCTAAAAGCATTTTTCGGTATCTATCGGTTCCTGGATTAAGAAGAAGTTCGTCGGCTAAATCAGCAAATTGAGATTCCATTTGATCAATTTCACCATTTCTTGTTCTTCCAAAGGTGCGTGGGTCAACATCACCAATGACAGTTCTAAGAGGCGCATATTGTAAAAGACCCGCTTCTTCCAACTGGTTATTAATTTCTACCACGCATTGTTCCATAAATCTTAATTGATTGGGTGCTTGAGCGGCTTGATTTTGATATCTATCGACAATAGAAGAAATTATTTGTTTAGCATGTAAAGAAAGGTTAAGTTTTTCTGACATGATTTTTTATTATATCATAAAATCTCTTTATTTCAACCTCTTCCACATTAAAAACCTTTCCCAAAGATAAGTGATATAGTATTTTTTAGAGATAATATAGTCTTGAGTGGGTAAAAAACGTTTAATTTGGCCGGAAAAGCCGGTTTTGAATAAAGTTAAGCCCTGCCAGGATTTGGGAGTTCTTTGCGGTCTTTGTTCATCATAAATTCCCCAAAAGTTATAAAGTTGGCAGCCGCGATTTTTGGCTTCTTTGATTGCTTCCCATTGGAGTAAGTAGGTTGCGGGAATTTTGGTGTGGAGGGAGGCTCCTTGATGATAAAAAGCGGCAGATTTGGTAAAAATAATAAGAGATGAGGCAATAACGGGTCCTGTTTCGGTTTCCCTCCCGCCAATGCTCATTTGAGGGTTTTTTGAATAATTTTGGTTGCTTGAAAGTACATAGTTTAATTTTATTTTATTTGTTTGGTTGGCAACCTTAATAGCATTGCGCGTTGGCGGGATCCCTTCCACCTCAACACCCGTTATTGTTTTTGGTATTTTTGCCAAAAAAATCATCGCGCTATTAGATTTTGAAAAAGCCCTAAACTCGTTTTTGATAAAATCAAAGGAAAAAGGAGTAAATTTTTCTCGTTTGGCGGTTTCTTGGTAAAGTTGGTAAAAAATTTTTAAGGCTTTGGGGTCGGTTGTTTTTTCTATAATTACCCCATCACGGATAGCTTTTTTTATAAGATAACGAGTGGTTTTTCGCATATTGGAAAGAAGTTCATCGTCGGTTTTTGGTAATATATTTTGTAGAGACACGCCATGGCGTGTCTCTACACTAGTTTTTGTTAATGGTAGTTCCCATGTGGTTTCTGCATGCATATAGATAGGGGCGATTTTGAAGCCTAAATCAGCAAAAATTTTTTGATATTCTTTTTTATCTTCTAAAATCGGCGCGATTCTTATAAATGAATAGTTCTCTTTTTTAGATAGATCAATTAAATAATTTTTTATTTTTTCTATGTAATTTTTAATTTTTCTTTTTTCATTTTTATTTTGATTAACGATTGGGCCATGGGGAACAAACAAAAAATTACTCCGTTTACTTCTTATTTTCAGAACAAGACAGATAGTTTCTAATTGATTTTCGTTATTATATAACCCTAAGCGAGTTATTGGATAGCCTAAAGATTGTTGAAGCTCTCCCCATTCCCATGAGTGTAAAAAAGATGAGTAACAATTATTATTAAAAAAATTTTGCCAATTATTTTTTTGGTCAATTATTTTAATTTTCATCTAAAAAATTTTCTATTTCGGCAATGAATTTTTTCAAAGTTTTTATATCTTCTTTGTAATCATGAAAAAGCTGAGAAAGATCTAATTGACTATATTTATGAACAACAATGTTTCTAAAAGAAACTGCTAACATCATTTCTTTTGATCTTCAGAAAAATTCATTGACTTAATTCTTTTGATAAACTCGTCCATTTTTTTCAGTTTTTCGTAGATAAGATTTTTATCAAGCGGCATATTTATTTTTTAATTTTTGATAATAGATTGAATTTCTATATTGATCGTCAAAATATAATCGTAAAATTAATGATTCAATTTGAATATGAATACCAGGATTTTTTTCATAAATTAGTTGTCCATTTTTTATTATTTGATAAAGATGCAATGGAGAGCTTTGGGTTAAATCAACAAAGGTTAAATGAAGTTTTTCTGGATATTTAAAGTTTTCTAATATTTTTGACAAAAAATTACGATAATCAACTTGGTTTTTATTTTCAACAAATATTGCTAAGTCATAATCACTTTCTTTATTTTTATTACCAGTAGTAATTTGAGAGCCGTAAAGATATACGGTTAAGATTGGCAGCGGGTTAAAGATTTTTGATATTGGTTTTAAAAAAAGATCCAAAGTCATAAATATATTCTATCAAAAATAATTTAAAGCTGTGTTTTTAAAACGTCGTTTAATGTTTTGAGTAACTTCTCTACTTCTTTTAATTTTATATTAGTAGGTAAATTAATAATTTTTTGGCAAACTTCTTCAGCCACAGGACAGCTTCCTAACCTATACCCTACTCTCTCAAGCGGAAATCCTTTTGGGGCAATGGGATTGTCATACCAACGGCCTAAAAATATGCCTTTTTTAGCCAAATTTTTTAGGATTTGATCACGGTTTTGAATAAGAAGAGGGAAACGAATGAGTGGTTGTGTAACGTGTAACGTGGAACGTATAACGTTATTTAATTTCTTTAAATAAAAATTAACCATTTTTTTTCTTTGATTTTGGATTTTTGCGAAGCGCTTAAGTTGATTCAAGAGTAAAATAGCTAAGGCGTTGGGATATTTTTTATCAAAAAAATGATCGTACTCCCCTGCTTTTTCTTTTTTGGTAATTTCTGGAATTAAAAGATTGAATTTTTGGCTAAAAAAGTGAAGAATTTTGCCCAAATAAAAATTATAGGTTAATTTTATTAAAAATGCTATAGGTTTGTAAAGGAGGAGTTTAAAAATTAGACTATAGGAAGGGTAAGGAAGATTAAAAAAATCAAGTTTTTTGGCAATTGTTTTGTTTTTAGTGACTATTGCTCCTCCAAAAACCGAAGAAAGGCTTTTTGACCGACCAAAAGAAAGCAAATAAAAATGATTTTTTAAAACTTTTGACTTTTGATTTTTAACTTTTAACTTTGTGCTGTGTGCTATATCCTCAATTAGCACTAAGTTGTGTTGTTTGATAATGGAAAGTACTTTCTCTCTTTGGCTTGGTGTGATACCAAAAGTGTGTTGAAGGATGATGACTTTAGATTTTTCTGACAACTTTTTTTCTAAATCTATAGGATTTATCGAAAAACTTTCTTTTTCAATATCAACAAAGACTGGTTTTAATTTTAGGGCTACAATAGGCAAAACTACTGCTTCACAGGTAAAAGCCTGAACCAAGACTTCATCGCCTTGTTTTAGATTTAGGTTTTTGAGAAGATGGTAAAGGGCGGATCGGCCGGAGAGAAAGAATGAAACGTGTAACGTATAACGTGTAACGTATAACGTAGAACGTGAAACGTTAAAAAAATTTTTTAATATTAGTGATTTTACTTCTTGCAACTTTTTTCCCCTTTTCCAGCGCCAGGGTTGAAAAAGGAGGAAAAAAGAAGTTAAAGCATCGGAAAGAGTTTCATTGGGAGCAAAGTTTAAATTAATCATTTTTATTTTTAGTTTTTTAATCTTTAAACTAACGTATATATAATCCTCCGTTAATATCTAGGGTTATTCCGGTAATATAATTTGAATCTTCTGAAAGTAAAAAACTAACAGCCCCAATAATATCTTCAGGTTTTCCTAATCGTTTTAATAAGGTATTCTGTTTATTTTTTTCTCTATCTTTTTTTTTCATATGTTGTGACATTTTTGTATCAATAGTTCCTGGAGCAATTGTGTTTACTCTTATATTATATTTAGCAAGATTTCTTGCAAGTGATTTTGTAATACCGATAAGACCTGCTTTTGAAGCGCTATACCCTATGTCTCGACTTCCTAAATGCGCTGCTGTTGATGAGATATTAATTATAACACCACCGTTTTTCTTCATGAGAGGTAAAGTATTTTTTATAATTAAAAAAGGAGCAGTTAAATTAATCATTAGAACATTATTCCATAATTTAAGAGTATAATCTTCGAAAGAAACAATAGGATAGATTCCAGCATTATTAATTAATCCAAATATTGACGAGTATCGTAAATTTATATAATCAAAACATTTTTTAATGTTACTTGGGGAGGAAAAATCAGATTTAATTATTTCGATTTTGTTTTTGTTATTTTTTTTGAGAGTAATTAAATCTGAATATTTTCTTTGTGAGTGAAAAAATGCTATAACACTGTATCTTTCCAAAAGTAATTTTTTAGTAATAGCAAAACCAATATCTCCATTAGCTCCAGTTACAATAATATTTTTAGTCATAATTTAATAAAATAATTTATTGAATCCCTATGTTGCTTTTAAAATTATTTATTTTATCAGGATCTATTATTGCTCCATTTGTTTGAAGGGCTAAAGACGAAAGAGCGGCACCTACTTCTGCTGCTTGAGGTGGTAATAGTTTATTTTGAAGACCAATAAGAACACCTAAGGCAAATGCGTCACCAGCCCCTGTAGAATCCCCACTAATTGGTGCTACCTCTTTTTCTTCAACAATTATTTTATTTCCATCCTGATAAACAATTTTATATCCTTTTGATCCAAGTGTAATTAATGCAATTTTAGGACCTAATCCAATTAATTCTGCAGGGGTTAAAATATTAAAATGATTACTTGCTTTTAACCACTCTTCTTCATTAAAAAAAACAATATGAGCAACTTTTAAAAAATCTCTGTTTAAATATAAATCAGGATATAATACAGATTTAGGACCAGGAGAGAAGCTAATCATAGGGCGAACTATACCGGATAAAATTTCTTTTAGAGCTTTTTGGATAATTATTGGATGAGCGCTAGCAAAATGAATAATACCATATTTTTCAGATGCTGATTTATCGAGATAAATTTGGTTAAAGTATTGAGTAATACCATGATCTATCCATCCTGTATTACGATTATTGTGATTAATATAATTTACTGGTAATTCTATATTAGGTAATCTTATTGAGTATGATAAATCAACACCTACTCTAGTAAGAAAATCCCAATATTCTTTACTTTTTTGGTTTTCACCAAATAAAGCACATAATCCTGTTTCCATGCCTAATCTTTTTCCGTTTATTGCTAACGCGGCAGCAGATCCTCCCCAATATTCGTTACCGTCAATTACATCAATTACCGCATATCCGTAAGATAAAAGTTTTTCTCTCATTTATGAAAATTTTAGTAATTCCGAAATATTATTGATAATGTATTTTGCTCCCAATTTTTTTAAAATAGATGGATGATCTATACCCCAAGAGACTCCAATCATATCAATTTCTGAATTATGAGCAAATTGGCAATCAACTATTGAGTCCCCTACCACAACAAAATTAGTTTTAGGAATAGATTTTTTAAGATTTTTAGTTATGTAGTCAAAACACTGTCTTTGCGGTTTTTTAAATTCTAATAACCCTTCCCCAATAATTATATCAAAAAAAGACTTAATTTTAAATTTATTTAAAATAAAAATTATTTGATCGATGTGTTTTGTAGTTAGAATCACTAACTTCTTTCTTTTTTTTTGAAGTGTTTTTAATGTTTCAAAAACACCGTCAAAGAGAAAGATCTCTTTTGAAATGTGTTTTTTTTGGTATATTCTAAAACTTTTAGCTAATTTTTTTATTTTTTCTGAAGAAAAATATGGATAAAATTTTTTAAATGTTTCTTCAATATTAAGTTTACCAATTAAAGGATGAATTAATTCTGGTGAAATTGGTTTAGCATGGTAAAGATTAAGCGCCCGATTAAAACTGTTGACTATATTTAATCGAGAATCTGCTAAAGTGCCGTCAAAATCAAATATAAAGCAATCGTATGTAGGCATAAATATTAATATTATAAAATATTTTTAGTAAGTATATTTATTCATTATTAATCATTAATTGATTTGAAAAATTTTTACTTTCATTAAGGTATTTTTTAATAATTCAAACGCCTTACGATTTTCTTTTTCATAAATTATTGCTTTAGCAAATTTATTTTTGCATTTTTGGCATAATAAAAATTCTTTTGTCTTAAATTCTGGTGGTTTTAGGTTTGGAAGTAAATATAATCTATCTAAATAGCATCTTTTTAACCATCCATCACCATCTTTTTGATAGTATCCAATTTTGTTTTTGCATTGTTTACATTTTAATAATATAATTTTTGAAAAATTTCCTCGTTTTTTTCTATATTTATCTTTTTTAATTTTGATTGGTATTTTTTTATTCATAAGCGATTTTATTTATTTTTTCTTTATATTCTTCTGCTTTTTTTTCGATAATATCAAAAACTTTATTTTTATTATTTTTTTTATAAATTTCTTGAGGAAAACAGATTGATCTTGAGATTGAAACGATAAGTCTTTTTTTATCTTTACCAAATAATCCTTTTAAATCTTCAATTTTGCCTCCTTGAGCGCCGATTCCTGAGCTTAAAATAATTTTTTCTTCCCCAATTGTTTTTCTTACTATTTTTAGCTTTTCTGGATAAGTAGCTGCCGCTTCATAAACTATGTTATTATTATAATCCCAATTATTTTTAATAAAATTTGCTAAATACTCAAATAAAAATTGATTATTTTTTAGTTTTAAATCTTGAACTTCTTTTGAAGATAGATTACTGTCATGAATATAAATTGATACTCCTTTATTTTTATCTTTTAATATATTTTTAAAACTATCATATCCAAACCAAGGAGTCATCATTAAATAATCAAAACCTAAAAAATCATAGTATTTTTTTATTAAATTGTTTACTCCTTCACCGATTTCTGCAATTTTTGCATCGGCGAAAAATAAAAGATTTTTATCTAATTTTTTTCCAAATTTAATTGTTTCTTTAATGATTTTATAAGATATGGGTCCTAAAAATTCGTAAAATGAATTATTTATTTTGTATCCTATAACTAAATGATAAGTATTTTTTATTATTTCTTTGTTATATGATAAAATAGAAAGATTTTTATTTATTTTTGGAATTTTATTTTGGTTAGTATCTAAACCTATAATAAGAAGAGTTTTCTTTTTTTCAATTTGATCAATGAGTTTTTCGTTAATTGTTTTCATTTTGATAATTTTACTTTTATGAGAGAAAAATTTCAAAGGATTTTTGATCGATATAAAACTTCAGATGTTTCTTTACAATTAAATAGTTTAGTTCTTCAGAGAGAGAAGTAAAGAAGGATTATTAATAACTAAATTTTATGGAGGTCCTTTAGATTTAAAACATTTTGGTATCGAAAATGCATGGCTTTTTCCTTTTGAGATAAAATCAAGGCCGGGGCGTTATTCATTATTGAATGTTGATGTTATTCAAATTAATGATGATCGTTTTAGTGGATCTATTTTGGTTGACTTAACGCCTGATGATGTGTATTAGATTAGGATTAAAAAACCCAAAAGAGTTTTTTTTGGTTTTTGAATTATTTAGGGATTGAGCAACATCCAACCGATGAAGAAATAAGAAATTATCTGCAATGGTATAATCTTGGTGATATTAGTAAATTAGAAAATGTGGGTGGGTTTTATATAAGAAAAAGAAGATTGGGTAATTTTTCAGTATGGGATGTTGTAGATGGAAATGTTTCTGCTTCTTTTCCTTTTTTTCAAATTTTTCAAAATGGAGAAATATCATTTACGAATAATATGGAAATAAGAATTGATTCAGGTTGTCAGATAGGCCAAATTTATTATGATGGTGGTTGTGATTGTCGAAGTCAATTTTTAAAAGCATTAAATGATGGGGCGACTTTATTTCATTTTCCTTTACAAGATGGTCGAGTCTGGAGAATGTTATCGAAAATGAAAACTGAAGAGTTAAAAAGATAAATGGATACAATTGAGGCAGCAAGATTTTTTTTGATAATAATCCTTATGATATAAGAGATTATGGAATAGTTGGAGATTTTTTAAAACATTTAGGAATTAATCAAGTAGTTTTACAAACTGATAATAGAGTTAAAGTAGTCGTCTTGGAAGAAAACGGGATTTAAGTTTTAAGAAAATCTACGGAAACTTTAAATTATTGTAATTATAAAGGTTGTTTTCATCATATTAAAGCTACATGGTGCTTCTGATTATTTTTCTTCTTAAATAAAAAAGGGTTTTTTTAATAAATCTATTTTATAATTTTTTTCTTATTTATCTAATTTAATTTATTGTTGGTTGAGGAGGGTATTTAGTTAGAATTTCTT
>Ga0209101_1000558_pt1 | contig 30392 bp, 23 predicted proteins | sample ConPoolayeCmetaG_FD_185481 | JGI IMG/M metagenome (GOLD analysis project Ga0209101, IMG submission 185481) | Hot spring microbial mat communities from California, USA to study Microbial Dark Matter (Phase II) - Cone Pool mat layer C metaG... ...
GCATAGGGATGCGTCGGCTACGTTTTTCGATGCATAGGGATGCGTCGGCTACGTTTTTCGATGCATAGGGATGCGTCGGCTACGTTTTTCGACGCATAGGGATGCGTCGGCTACGTTTTTCGACGCATAGGGATGCGTCGACTACGTTTTTCGATGCATAGGGATGCGTCGGCTACGTTTTTCGACGCATAGGGATGCGTCGGCTACGTTTTTCGACGCATAGGGATGCGTCGGCTAGGTTTTTCGGATAGGCCCTCGATTGGGGGCGCAGCAGGCCTCGCGGGCACGGTCTGGAGACCGGTCCGAGCCAGGGACACTGCGCCCTCTATGGCGCGCGGGTCAACGTAAAAAGGGTGATTTCCGGACGACAAAACAGGCGCACCGAGGGCGAAGCGACACCCAGGCCACGGTTGGTGTACAGCCACATCCCGTTCAGGCGATACAAGCCCATCGGATATTTGCGACCCAGCACAGGCAACAGGAGCGGGCCAACACCCGGCAGTCGCACCTGTCCGCCGTGGGTGTGACCGGACAATTGCAAATCGATCGGGCCGTCCATCGTCTCGACAACGTGATCGGCAAAATCCGGCTCGTGGACGAGCAAAATCTTGCACGCTTCTGGCGGCACATCACGTCGGGCCAGTGCCAGATCGCCGAGACGCATCAGGACATCGTCAACGCCGATCAGCCACAATGAAGCGCCGTCAACATAAAGAGGATGCGCAGCGTTACATAGCAGACGAAATTCAGAACGATGGAAAGGCTTTTCTCCCCACCTGGGGTCGATGCGCCGTTCATGGTTGCCCAAGACCATATAAACCCCCAGTGGTGCACGCAATGCAGCCAGTGCCTCGGCACACATTTGCGCTTCATGGGGGGCATTTTGAAATTGATCGCCGGTGATGACGATGATGTCGGCCCCCAGGGCATTGATTTGTTTGACGGCACGGCAGAGCGAGGAAAGAGGAAATGGGCTGCCGGCATGCACGTCGCTGATCTGAACCAGGGTCAGGCCATCAAACTGGCGCGGCAGGTTGGGCAAGGAGAGAGTCAGACGCACAATTTCGGGCCAGTAGGGTTCGATCTGTGAGGCATAACCGGCCACCAGCCCACCGAGCAGTGCCGCTCCGCCGGCGGCCAGACACATAGAGCGAGGTGGCATCAGGCGTCCCGTTCAACCAGCAATTCGTACAAACGCTGAAGGTCTTCTTCAGAATAGAAATGGATGACCAGTCGACCGCCCTTTTTGCTGCGTGAGAGGCTGACTTTGGTGCCCAACGAACGGGCAAACTCGGCTTCCAGGGCGCGCGTTTCCGGCGGCACGGTGCGGGTGGCTTTGGGTGACGCCGGCGCGGTCGAGAGCCGCCGTACCAATTCCTCGGTCTGCCGCACGCTCAGGCGCTGAGAAATCACCCGCTTGAGCACCAGCTTCATCGCTTCCAGGTCTTCTTCCAGGCCGAGCAAAGCACGGGCATGTCCTTCGCTGATCTGTCCGGCGGCCAGCACCGTCTTGACAAAATCGGGCAGGCGCAGCAAGCGCAAGGCATTGGCCACCGAAACCCGTCCCCGCCCCACCCGGTCGGCGATTTCTTGCTGGGTCAAACCAAAGCGGTCGATCAATTGCTGATAGGCGGCCGCTTCTTCCAACGGGTTCAGGTCGGCGCGCTGGATGTTTTCGACCAGCGCCAGTTCGAGCTGTTGCTGGGGTGTGACCTCTTGGACGATCACCGGCACGGTGGAGAGACCGGCCAGGCGTGCAGCCTGCAAACGCCGTTCACCGGCAATGAGCACATACCGGCCAACGTTGTCGGGGTCGGCGGTGACGATGAGCGGCTGGATCACGCCATGGGCCTTGATCGAGGCGGCCAGCTCGGCCAGCGCATCAGGATCGATGTTTTGACGGGGTTGGCTGGGGTTGGGCGCAATGGCATCGACGGAAACCTGGTGCAGACCGCTGCCGATCGCGGCTGCTTTTTCCTCATCAACCGGAATCAATGCCCCCAAACCGCGCCCTAAAACCTGTTTCTTGCTCATCAAGCATCGCCTTTCTCAACCTGGGCCGTCGCCGAAAGCCGCCAGCCATCGCCACGGAGCAATTCGACGGTCAGTGCCTGATAGGCTCGTGCACCCACCGACTTGGGGTCGTAATCCATGATCGGTTTGCCAAAGCTGGGGGCTTCACCGAGACGGATGTTGCGTGGGATGATGCTCTTGAACACCTGATCGGGAAAGTAGCGTTTGACCTCTTCGACCACTTGATTGGCCAGGTTGGTTCGCGCATCGTACATGGTCATCAGCAAGCCGCGAATGACCAGACGCGGATTGAGGTTCTCACGAACCAGACGGATCGTGTTCAACAGTTCCGATAGTCCTTCCAAAGCCAGATATTCGCACTGCACCGGAATGATCACCCCATCGAGCGCCGCACTGAGGGCGTTGACGGTGAGCAACCCCAGCGAAGGGGGGCAGTCGATCAGCACATACGCATAATCGCCGGCTACCGGTTCCAATGCCCGACGCAGCAAAAATTCGCGGGCCATCACGCTGACCAGTTCGACTTCGGCGCCGGCCAGGGCCGGCGAGGCCGGGGCAAGGAAAAGGTGCTTCCAATCGGTCGGCATCACCACTTCGGCCAGCGGCACATGCTCGATCAAGGCATGGTAGGTCGAACGCTGTACAGTTCTCTTGTCAATGCCCAGGCTGGACGTGGCGTTGGATTGGGGATCGACATCCACGATCAAAACCTTGATTCCCAACGTCGACAAATACGCGCCCAGATTGACCGCTGTGGTCGTTTTTCCGACGCCCCCTTTTTGGTTAGCCAGCGCATAGATTTTGGTCATCGCCGCTCAAACCAGATGAAATAACGCACGACAACGCGCAATTTCGTCGCGGGTCGGAATGCTGTCCAACCCGCTCCGTTCGACCGAACGCGAGGCCACGCAATTGGCAAACTGTGCCGACAGCCAGGGATCGTGGGTTTGCGCCAGAGCGCTCAAAAAGGCAGCCGCAAAAATATCCCCTGCGCCGGTCGGGTCGATCTCTTGAACGGTTGGTGCTTCAAAAGAACGCACCTGCCCTGCCGTGTACACTGTCGCCCCCTGCCAGCCGGCGGTAAGCACCACCAGCCGGGTGCGGCAGGCCAACGCCTCAACCACCGCCCAATCGCCGCCCACATCCTCCTGGCTCAGAATCACGGCATCGGCGCGAGCCAACAGCGCGTCAGAAGGAGTCCAGGCTATTGGCGAGACCACCCCCTGCGCATCCCAACTGCGCATCCACCCCTGTGGCGTCAGGCCGATCAACGCGCCGGCAAAGTGATCGGCCAGGCGTTCATCGACTTCTTGATCGACCGGCCCCAGATGGACAATCCCTCCTGCCTGCCATGCGGTCGGCACATCGTCGACGGTTAACGAGCGAGCACGGGCACGGATAAATTGCCGCCGATGGCCGCCGAGATAGACGTTTTCAAAGGTTGTGGTTTTCTGATCTTGCCCGACCTCGATCTGAACGTCATCGGGCAGGCAACTCAGGTCGATGTCAGGGCCGCAACATGTGACAATGCGCGCTTGATGCCCCAGATTCCGGGCAGTCAGCGCGCTAAAAGTGGCCGTGCCGCCGATCTTGTATCCTCCCGGATACAGGTCTTTGGTCACGTGCCCGATCACCAGATAGTTTGGCAAAGGCTGCGATTGAAATAGCATGGTATCCTTGAGCGGTGAAATTTGCAAACGCGCCTATTTTAGCATACTCTAGGGAGCAGGTCAAAGAACGATGCCCATTGGATCGCTCGTGAGCAGACTTGATCGATCCGGCAAACGTGCGAATCTGACATTTGACATGCCTCTGATTGTGTGGTATGCTTGGGGCAATCCAGTGCAACGGCGCACTGACCAGGGAACGCGCCACAAGGGGCTTGTCCTTTTTGGGCGCGTTCCGCTTTAACGAGGCGATTGGCAATGGAGCAAGCCCAATACCGAATCGATCATCATCCCATTCTGCCGGTTGTGCCGCGCGGCACAATCTCGTTTTACTGGCAAGGCCGGGCTATGGCCGCCCAAGAAGGGGAGACCATTGCCGCGGCCCTTTTTGCCCATGGGATCAAAACTTTTGGTCACCACCCCAAAGACGGCGCGCCGCAGGGCATTTTCTGTGCCAACGGCCAGTGTGCGCAATGCATGGTCATAGCCGACGGCCGGCCGGTTAAAGCCTGCATGACCCTCGTCCGGGCCGGCATGCGGGTCGAGCCGTTGGACGGCCTGCCTGTTTTGCCGCCGGGTACACCCGTCGAACCGAACAAGACCCCCATCGAACGGCTGACCGTCCCCGTTTTGATCATCGGCGGAGGGCCGGCCGGGCTGTCGGCGGCCATCGAACTGGGCCGGCTGGGCATCGAAACGCTGCTTGTCGACGACAAACAGCGTCTGGGCGGCAAGCTGGTGTTGCAAACGCACCGCTTTTTCGGCTCGGTTGAAACGGTTTACGCCGGAACGCGCGGGATCGACATTGCCACCAGGCTTGAAGAGCAGGTCCGCCAAGTGGAGAGCGTGCACGTCTGGCTCAATAGCACCGCTCTGGCCGTGTTCGCCGACCGTCAGGTAGGCATCTGGCGCGACGGAACAACCTATGTGCTGGTAGAACCACAGATGTTGCTCGTCGCCACCGGCGCACGCGAAAAGTCACTGGCTTTTCGTGGCAACACCTTGCCCGGTGTCTACGGGGCCGGCGCATTTCAGACCCTGGTCAACCGAGATTTGATCCGGGTGGCCGAGCGGCTGTTCATCGTCGGCGGAGGCAATGTCGGACTGATCGCCGGTTACCACGCTTTGCAGGCCGGCATCCAGGTTGTCGGTCTGGTTGAGGCATTGCCCGAATGCGGTGGCTACAAGGTCCACCGTGACAAACTGGCCCGCCTCGGCGTGCCCATTTATACCTCGCACACCATCCTCAGCGCCAACGGCGCCGAATGCGTCGAATCGGTCACCATCGCTCAGATCAACGCCCAATTTACCCCCATCCCCGGCACAGAACGCTCCTTTGCCTGCGACACGGTGCTGATCGCCGTCGGGTTGAACCCGGTAGACGAATTCTATCGCAAAGCATGCCAGTTTGGTTTGCCGGCCTACCGCGCCGGCGATGCCGAAGAGATCGCCGAGGCCTCGGCCGCCATGTTGACCGGCAAAATCCGCGGCATCGAGATCGCCCGTGCGCTGGGCCACCCGGTGGATCCGCCGCCGACGACATGGTACCACCTGGCCGAGGTGCTCAAGTCGAAACCGGGGGCAAGCAGGCCGGAATGTCCCCCCGAACCGGCCGAAGGAATCCGGCCGATATTCCACTGCACTCAAGAGATTCCATGTGATCCATGCACGGCCCTGTGTCCCCAAAAAGCAATACGAATTGACGACGATATACGTCAATTGCCTCATTTTATCGGAGATGAACAAACGTGTATCGGCTGCGAGCGGTGTGTGCTGGGCTGCCCCGGCCTGGCAATCACCCTGGTTGATTATCGACAAAACGCCGAACGGCCCACGGTGTCGCTCCCATACGAATTGGAAGCAACGATCCGCGTCGGCGAACAGGTTGAGGTAACCGACACCGGCGGTCGGTTGCTGGGAAAGGCAGAGGTGGTCGGCGTGCGCACGCCGCGTCGCGCCGACGACCGCACGGCGGTGATCCGCGTGCAGGTGCCGGCAGCGTGGGCGTGCCGCGTGGCCGGTGTGCGAGTCCAAAGCGAACGAGAAAGCGAGCCGTTGGCCCGCTATGTTGAGCGGATCGCGGATGACACGATCATCTGCCGCTGCGAACGGGTGACAGCAGGCGACCTGCGCAGACTGATCGGCGAGGGCTACCGCGACATCAACGAACTCAAGGCAATAACCCGGGTGGGGATGGGCGCCTGTGGTGGCAAAACCTGCATGCCGTTGATTCGACAGCTTTTCCGGCAAGAAGGAATCACTCCGTCTCAGGTGATCGATCATGTCGAACGCCCCTTGTTTGTCGAAGTGCCGTTGGGCGTTTTCGCCGGCGTGGAGGATCAAAATGCCGGAGATTGAACGCTATGAGGCCATTGTCATAGGGGCAGGAAGTGTGGGCCTGCCAACAGCACTGGCACTGGCCCAGGCCGGAATCAAAACGCTGGTTGTCGATCGCCTGCCGAGCGCCGGGCAAGGCTCAAACAAGCACGCCATCGGCGGCATCCGCGCCACCCACTCGGACCCGGCTAAAATCCGCCTCTGCCGACGCAGCATCGAAATCTTGAGCACCTGGCGTGAAACCTATGGCGATCCGATCGAATGGCACCGCGGCGGATATTCCTTTGTCGCCTACCGCGATCAAGAGGCTCAAACGCTGCAAAGTTTGATCGCTACACAGCATCGATATGGGTTAAACATCGAGTGGCTGGACGCGCAGTCGTTGCGCCAGGTGGTACCCGACCTCAACCCGTGCGAATTGCGCGGCGGCACCTACTCACCTGATGACGGCAATGCCTCACCGCTGCTGGTGGCGCACGCCTTTTACCGTCACGCCAAACGTATGGGTGTGACCTTTTGCTTTGGCGAGACGGTCACCGCAGTGGCCGTTGAAGGGGGACGGACACGCGGAATAGCCACCGATCGGGCGCGCTATGCGGCCGAGGTGGTGATCAACGCGGCCGGCGCATGGGCACGCCCGCTGGCGGCCCTGGCCGGGATCGACGTGCCGGTATACCCCGATGCGCACGAGGCCGGTGTCACCGAGCCGGTCCAACGCTTTCTGGAGCCGATGATCGTCGACATCCGCCCCACACCCGGCGCGTCGAATTTTTACTTTTACCAGCACGACACCGGGCAGATCATCTTTTGCATCACCCCTTCACCGAACGTCTGGGGCACCGACACGCGCGAGACCAGCACATTTCTGCCCCTGGTCGCACCGCGTATGCTTGCCGTCATGCCCCGCCTGCGCACGATCCGCGTGCGGCGCACCTGGCGCGGCCTCTACCCGATGACACCGGACGGGCTGCCGATTGTCGGCTGGGCTGAAGGCGTGGAGGGGTTTTTCCTGGCAGTGGGAATGTGCGGTCAGGGATTTATGCTGGGGCCGGGGTTGGGCGAGTTGATCGCGCGGGCTGTGCAAAACAACCTTAGCGCAGACGACCGGGAAACGCTGAGTCAGCTCTCACCCCAACGCGATTTCGGACAACACCAGGAAAAGTTGAAATAAAAAAAGACCCTAAAGGTCTAAGACCTTTAGGGTCTTTGACATTCGGCGTAATCGCGCCCTTCGCCGAGCACAGCGTGTACCAACGGCATCCACTCGCTGATCGGGATGCGTTGTGGACAGAGATCTTCGCAGGTGCGACACTGCACACATGCGCTGGCCCGTTCTGGTTCTGGAATGTGTTGGTAGCCCCGCCGTGCTTCGTTGAACTTGTTGTACATTTCGCCACTGTTAAATGTCGCAAAGTTACGTGGAATATCGACTCCGTTTGGGCAGGGCATGCAATAACGACATTGTGTGCACGGGATCGGGCACAGTTCGTTGTATTGGTCGCGCACCCGCGCCACCAAGGCCAGCTCGGCCTCGTTGAGCATCCCGACCTCGGCGCGTTCGGCATATTGGATGTTCTCAACCAGTTGGGCCATCGTGCTCATGCCGCTGAGAGCCACCGAAACCTGCGGCTTGTTCCACAACCAGTCGAGCGCCCACTCGACCGGCGTGCGCCTGATCGGTGCAGTATTCCACAGCGCTTGAATTTGCGGCGGCGGATCGACCAGTTTGCCGCCGAGCAGAGGCTCCATCACCACCACAGCCAGCCCTTTGCTCGCCGCGTATTCGAGTCCGGCGGTGCCGGCCTGATTGTACTCGTCCATATAGTTGTATTGAATTTGGCACATGGCCCAGCGATCATAACCATCGACAATTTTCTTAAACGCTTCCAAATTATCATGGAATGAAAAGCCAAGATGTCCGATGCGCCCGTCGGCAATGGCACGCTCGGCGCGGGTCAGCAGGTCGAGCTTGTGCACCATCTCCCAGCGGGACGCGCGCAGACCGTGAAAGAGGTACAGATCGAGATGTTCGACCTGTAGCCGCTGCAATTGTTCACCGAGGATACGGTCGAAATCGTCGGCGCTTTCGACGGCCCACATTGGCAGTTTGGTCGCCAGCCTGACCCGTTGGCGATAGCCATCCTGGAGTGCCTTACCCAACACCCGCTCGCTGTTGCCGCCGTGGTAAGGATACGCGGTATCAAAATAGTTGACGCCCTGATCGATGGCATAGCGGATCATCCGGATCGCCTCGGCTTCGTCGATCTGAGAACGGTCTTCGCCCAGCACAGGCAGACGCATACAACCCATTCCCAACGCCGACACCTGCCAACCCAACCTTCCGAATTGACGATACTTCATCTTGTCCTCCATTTCTGTAAAACCCTGCTCAAACCCTAAAGGTCTTGAAGACCTTTAGGGTTTGAGCATCATTGTACCAGCAGCGAGGCAAATTCGCCGGTATTGATCAGTTTGATGATGTTGTCCGCGCTGTCATGGCTGGAAAAGCTGAGGTGACGAATCAGCCCTTCAGCCTGGGCCTGTCGCGCTGCCTCCAACGCCATCCCCGACCTGGACACCCACCCTTCAAAGGCTTCCCAGGTCAGACCGTGAAAATGCATAAAATCGATATAAGGCGTATCAAAACGGCGCAAACATTCTTCCAGTTTAGTACGCCAGACCTTTGCCGTGGCTTCTTCTTTATTGCCAACCGGAATCTTGGTTGCCAAAACAAGCCGGGAACGGTCGTAGCCCTTGATTGCCTTGCCAACGGCAACTTCGCTGGTCCCGTTGATATAGACGTAAGCACTGTCAATGTAGGTAATGCCCAGGTCGAGACCGCGCCGCAACAGTGGGATCGATGCTTCATAATCACACGTTCGGTCTTCACGTTGCGGCAGGCGCATGGCGCCAAACCCCAACACAGAAACCTCGACACCGGTTTGACCAAATGGAACATATTTCATAATGTCTACTCCCAAGATGGTTTGAAATACAAAATGATGCGTGAAACGTGAGACGTGAGGCGTGAAACGTGACATGCGGGATGCAACCGACATTCGGTATGCTTGGCACTTTACCAATCGTATAGAACTTCCGAAAAAGCTGTTTCGATGCTAGACAAGATGTCAGAAGTGTGCGATCCTGAGACAAACTGTGGTGTCTCAGAGGGAAATATGGCCGTATCTCAAGTACAAGCGGCATAGGGATGCCGCTTGTACGGTTTTTCGGATAGGCTCTAAGCCAAGAAGCCGGGCTATTCAGCCCGATTGAAATCGGCCTCTTGGGGCGCTCGGCGCCGGCCTGTGCCGACGTGCGCCGACGCAGGTCTGGTCGGCGCAGGCCGACCGTTGGCCGCAGGCCCCAAAGGGTGATTTGAGTCACCGCGAATAGTTACCTATTGCGGAAAGATGTATGCCAGTCCTTTGGCCCAAGTTTTGAGGGTAGCCTCTTCCTCAGGGGTGATCGGCCGAAATTCTTCTGCGGCGTCGCAGGCCCACCACAGCAGTTCTTCGTGGCCGGGGGTAACGGCGGCGGTAACCGGCAAAGAAAGGGTAAAGCGGATGGCCAACCGCGCTTCCTGGTAGGTGTCAACGGGTGCATACCAGCTCTTGCTCCAGCGACGCGGCTCCCCTTCGGCCCAACTGCGTTTGGCCAATGCTTTGAGCGCCAAAATGCCCATGTTGCGTTTGTGAGCTTCTTCTAACATTTTAGCCCCAAAGCCTCCCTCCAGCCAGCAGACCCAGTTAAAAGGCGCGAGGATGGTATCAAAGTCAAAAGCCGCCATCAGGGCCAACGCCGCTTCTTCCGAATGTGCGGAAAAGCCGAGGTAACGCACCAGGCCCTCCTCACGGGCTTTGACAAAGGCTTCCAATGCGCCGCCCGGCCCCAGGATCGTTTCCACGTCCTGGTCGGTTTTGACCGCATGGAGCTGATAGAGGTCAAAGTGATCGGTGCGCATCCGCTTGAGCGATTGTTCCAGTTCGGCGCGGGCCTCGGCAGCGGTGCGCTTGCCCGTCTTGCAGGCCAAAAACACACCCTGACGATACGGCTCCAACGCCGGGCCCAACATCTCTTCGGCATTGCCATAGCTGGGTGCGACATCGAAATAGTTGATTCCACGCACAATAGCGCGGTGGACCAGCTCACTTGCTTTCTCGGCCGTCTCGTTCATCACCAAAATGCCGCCAAAGCCGATCACCGAGAGCATCTCACCGGTTTTGCCTAAACGTCGTTTTTCCATCGTAAAATAACCTCCCTATATCATACAAACCCAAACCCTAAAGGTCTTATAGACCTTTAGGGTTTTCTTTTGAAACCAGTTCGACCATCTCGCGTGAATGCTCAATATGCGCCTGCATAGCCCGTTTTGCGCCGTCAACATCGCGAGCGCGAATCCGCTCCAGGATGTTGCGGTGATATAAAAGCGCGTCCTGAACGGCATTGGGGACTTGATAAGAAATGCGGATCACTTCTTGCCAGAGGTCGGTAATCGGATAAAGGAGCATAGAAAGCAGTTCGTTGTGCGTGGCAGCCGCCAATGCCATATGAAAGTCAAGGTCGAGCTGGACAAATTGCTCCGAATTGTGGGCTGCGGCAGACATTGCGTCGATGGTCTCTTGAGCTGCTTCCAAATCATCTTCGGTCGCACGGGCAGCGGCCAGTCCGGCCACTTCAACTTCGATCATGCGGCGGACATCGTACACATCGCGGATCAGCGTTTGTGATGATTTGAGTTTGAAAAAAAGGGCCATCGGCGCCGAAAGATCGCTGGCTTCCAGCGCACGCACATAGCTGCCACACCCCGATTTGGTTTTGATCAACCCGCGCACGCTGAGCACACGGATCGCCTCGCGGACCACCGTTCGGCTGACCCCCATCCGCTCGGCCAGTTCGCGCTCGCCGGGCAATTTGTCACCGGGGCGCAACGATTCGGAAACGATCAGCTCTTGAATGCGATCGGCCACCTGCTTGTAGAGATTGTCACGTTGCAAAGAAAAATCAAACATTTCGCTCATCAGTCGACTCCTGCTTGCGAGAGGTCAACTGGTCTGACCACATGTCCATAATACCAAATTTGGGAACAAAAGTCAAATCGTGGCCAGAACAAAAATGCCGGTTTCGACAAGCAAAACCGGCATTGGATATGGTGATTTGCGTTCTAGGCCGCGGAAGAACCGGCTTGCCATTCTTGCAGGCTCTTGACCGAGACGCCGTTTTCCCGCATGGCGCGGATCGCTTCAACGGCGGCCGAAGCGGCCGACAGGGTGGTTGTGTAGGGAATGCCATAGGTCACGGCGGCACGGCGCAGGGCGGCTTCGTCGAAAAAGGAGGCTTTGCCCAGTGGGGTGTTGATGATCAGGTCGATCTGCCGGTTCACCACATAATCCACGGCATTGGGGCGTCCTTCGTTCACCTTGAATACAGATTCGACAGGCAAACCATGCGCGCTCAGGTAAGCTGCCGTTCCGCCGGTTGCCAGCAGTTTGAAACCTAGAGCGTGCAGTTGGCGGGCAATAGGCAACAGGGTGGGCTTGTCGTTGTCGTTGACGGAAAGAAAGACGGTGCCCGAACGGGGCAATTCGCCCCCCACCCCACTTTGGGCCTTGGCATAAGCCCACCCAAAGTCGGCAGCCACCCCCATGCTCTCACCGGTGCTTTTCATCTCCGGCCCCAACAGGGTGTCAACGCCGGGAAATTTGTTGAACGGCAAGGCCACTTCTTTGACAAAGTAACCCCGTACCGTCGGCTCGGCGGTGAGTCCGAGTTCGGGCAGGGTATAGCCGGCCATCACTTGAGCGGCGATCTTGGCCAGCGGCACACCGGTCGCTTTGCTGACAAAGGGCACCGTCCGTGAGGCCCGAGGATTGACCTCCAGCACATAAACAACGCCATCTTTCATCGCATATTGCACGTTCATCAGCCCACAGACCCTCAGCGCGCGAGCGAGTTGCACCGTATATTTACGCATTGTTTCAATGTGTTCCGGTGCAACCATGTAGGTGGGCAACACACATGCCGAGTCGCCGGAGTGGACGCCGGCCAGCTCGATTTGTTCCATGATCCCACCGATGACCACATTGCCTTCGCGGTCGGCCAGGGCGTCGACATCCATTTCAAAGGCGTCCTCTAAAAAGCGGTCGATCAGCACCGGTGCATCCGGTGTCACCCGCACGGCTTCACGGATATAGCGCTCCAGGTCGTCCTCTGAATGGACAATGGCCATTGCCCGTCCGCCAAGCACATACGAAGGGCGCACCAACACCGGATAGCCGATGCGTTCGGCCACCTCGCGCGCTTCGCTCAGCGAAAAAGCGGTGCCGTTTTGCGGTTGGGGAATGCCCAACCGCTCCAGCAGTGCGCCAAAACGTCCGCGGTCTTCGGCCAGATCGATGCTGTCCGGTGAGGTGCCCCAGATCGGCACGCCGGCAGCCTCCAGGGCGCGGGCCAGCTTGAGCGGAGTTTGTCCGCCGAACTGCACAAATACGCCATCCGGCTTTTCGACATCGACGATGTTCAACACATCTTCCAGGGTCAACGGTTCAAAGTAAAGGCGATCAGAAGTGTCATAGTCGGTGGAGACGGTTTCTGGGTTGCAGTTGACCATGATCGTTTCGATGCCGATTTTGCGGAGGGCAAAGGCGGCATGACAACAACAATAGTCGAACTCGATGCCCTGGCCGATGCGGTTGGGGCCACCACCGAGGATCATCACCTTGCGTCGGTTGGTCGGCGCGGCCTCGCAGCTTGTTTCATACGTTGAGTAAAGATAGGGGGTAAAAGATTCAAATTCGGCAGCGCATGTGTCCACCCGATTATAAACGGCGCGGATGCCCAGGGCGAGTCGCTTTTGGCGCACCTGTAATTCGGCCTGATCGACCGATCGCTTTGCCGACGGTTCGACAAGCAAGTGGGCCAGTTGACGGTCGGAAAAGCCGGCCCGCTTGGCCAGGCGCAACAGCTCTGAAGGGACAGTTTCAAGGGTAAAGGCGCGCAAACGTCCTTCGAGGTGAATCAGCCCCTCGATCTGGGCCAAAAACCAGGGGTCAATATGGGTGAGGGCAGCCACCTGTTCTACCGACATGCCGCTTTGCAGCGCATAGCGGATGTAAAAGATGCGTTCTGGGTTGGGCATGATCAATTTTTCGCGCACCCGCTCCCGGTCGATCCGGTCGTCGCGTCCATCTGCGCCCAGACCATAGCGGTCGATTTCAAGCGAGCGCAGCCCTTTTTGCAGCGCTTCTTGAAAGGTGCGTCCGATGGACATTGCTTCGCCGACCGATTTCATCTGCGTGCCCAGGGTTTGATCGGCGCCGGGAAATTTTTCAAAGGTCCAGCGCGGCACTTTGACCACCACGTAATCCAGCGTTGGTTCAAAGGAGGCCGGCGTGACACGGGTAATGTCGTTGCGGAGCTCGTCCAACGTGTAGCCGACGGCCAGCTTGGCGGCGATCTTGGCAATAGGAAAGCCGGTAGCCTTGCTGGCCAGGGCCGAAGAACGTGAAACGCGCGGATTCATTTCGATGACCATCACTTCGCCGTTGCGCGGATTGATGGCAAACTGAATGTTCGAGCCGCCGGTTTCCACGCCGATACGCCGGATGATCTGCGCCGACATGTCGCGCAGGCGCTGGTATTCGCGGTCGGTGAGCGTTTGGGCCGGGGCCACGGTGATGCTGTCGCCGGTGTGCACGCCCATCGGGTCGAAATTTTCGATTGAACATATCACTACAAAGTTATCCGCCAAATCGCGCATCACTTCGAGTTCGAACTCTTTCCAGCCGATCACCGATTGCTCGACCAGAATTTGGTGAATGGGGCTGGCATCAAGACCCCGGCGGACGATATCGCGAAATTCTTGAACGTTGTAGGCAATGCCACCCCCCGTGCCGCCGAGGGTGAAAGAGGGGCGGATGATCGCCGGAAAACCGGTCTCGCGGACCACCGCTTCGGCTTCTTCGAGCGAATGGGCAATGCCGCTGCGTGGCACTTGAAAACCGATTTCGAGCATGGCTTCTTTGAACAATTGGCGATCTTCGGCAATGCGGATCGCTTCCCATTTGGCGCCGATCAATTCGACACCATAGTGCGCTAACACGCCTTGTTCGGCCAGGTTGGTAGCTAAATTGAGGCCAGTCTGCCCGCCAACGGTGGAGAGAAGGGCATCCGGCCGCTCACGGGCAATGATTTTCTCCACCACCGGCACGGTCAGCGGTTCCACATAGGTGCGGTCGGCCATCTCTGGGTCGGTCATGATCGTTGCCGGGTTCGAATTGACCAGGATTACCCGGTAGCCCTCTTCCTTGAGTGCCTTGCAGGCCTGTGTGCCGGAATAGTCAAATTCGCAGGCCTGGCCGATGACGATGGGGCCGGAGCCGATGATCAAAATAGAGCCAAGATCGGTGCGTTTGGGCATAAGATACTCCGTGAGACGTAAAACGTGAGACGTGAGGTGTGATACGTATTATGGCGATTCTAAAGGTTGAGCGCAGCACATCAGTTGGACAAAGTCATTGAACAGCGGGTTGGCATCATGGGGGCCGGGTGCGGCTTCGGGATGATACTGTACGCTGAACGCCGGTAAGGAACGATGGCGCATTCCCTCCAGGGTGCCGTCGTAAAGGTTGATGTGCGTGGCCTCCACTTCGCCGGACAGGGAATCGGTGTCGATGACGAAATTGTGGTTCTGGGCAGTGATGGCAATTTGTCCGCTGCGCAGGTCTTTGACCGGATGGTTGCTGCCATGATGGCCAAACTTGAGTTTGCGCTTTTTGCCACCCAAGGCCAACCCCAACACTTGATGTCCCAGGCAAATGCCGAAAATCGGTACCTGCCCCAACAATGACCGGACAGCTTCGATCGTATAGGGCACATTTTCGGGATCGCCGGGGCCGTTGGAAAGCAAGATGCCGTCTGGATGGAGGGCCAGCACCTCATGGGCGGAGGTCTGCGCAGGGACAACCGTCACCCGACAACCAACCCTGATCAATTGGCGCAAAATGTTGCGTTTGACACCGCAATCATAAACCACCACATGCAAGCCACGATCGACAATTTGCGATGTATGACGTACAATATGCCACCCCGATTCGAGCGCTTGTGTCCATTCATAGGGCCGGGCACAGGTCACTTCGGCGACCAAATCCTGATCAGAAGTGGTCGGCGCAGCCAGGGCCTTGCGACGCAAGGAATCGGGGTCAAGGTCTTCGGTCGAAATGACGCCGCGCAATGCGCCGAACTGTCGCAGATGGCGGGTCAACGCGCGGGTGTCCACATCGGTCAAGGCCATCACCTCATGTTCGCCGAGGTAGCGGACCAGGGTTTGATGAGCACGCCAGTTGCTTTCGCGCACACTTGCGTCGCGCACGATCAACGCGCGCAGATGTGGCCGGGCCGATTCGCCATCCTGGTCGTTGATGCCGGTGTTGCCAATGTGCGGATAGGTCATCACCACCATTTGTCCGCGATACGAGGGATCGGTCAGGATTTCCTGATAACCGGTCATGCCGGTGTTAAAGACCACCTCCCCCACACATTCGCCCGGCACACCAAAGGAGCGTCCCCAAAAGAACGTACCGTCTTCTAAAACAAGCAAGGCTTGCATAAAACCTCCCAAGTGGAAATAGGAAGTAGGGGAGTAGGGAGTAGGAAATAGGGAGTAGGAAATAGGGAGTAGAAAGTAGGAAGGATCATTTCCGGCGCTCGGTGCTGTTGATCAGGCCGTTGAGCAGGCGACCTACCGTTTCCGATTGCAGGGTCAAATCTTGGGCAGTTATCTGGCCGGGTACATGGGCGGTCGTTTGGTCGGTTGCCTGGTCGGTTGCCTGATCGGTTGTCTGGGCGGTTGCCTGGTCGGTTGTCTGGGCGATTGCAATGTAGCCCAGGTCGTGCGACAGCAGGATAAAATATTTGAGCTCTTCCAAAGAGCCTTCGGCAACGTTGTAAAAGCGAATTTTGTCTTGCACCCCACGCCGTTTAAAGCCTTCGGCAATGTTGGCCGGCACCGAAGCCGCTGCTCGACGCATTTGAGACACAAGACCAAACCGTTCATCGGGAGGAAAATCCGCCGTAACGCGATAAACCATCAAAACCAATTTGTGCGCTTCTTGCCAGGTCTCCAACTGCCGAAAACTCGTTATCCCCACCATAGCCACCTCCTACTCCTTTCTCCCTTCTTCCTACTCCCTACTTCCTACTCCCTATTTTCAACACCACCGCCGTCTCGTCACAATTCGGAAATTTGGGACAATCCATACACTCGCCCCACACTTTGCGCGGCATAGATTCCTTGGGCACCTCTTGAAAACCCAGCCGCTTGAAGAAATCTCGCTGGTAGGTCAGCGCAAAGATTTGGGGTAATTCGAGATCGTATGCATCCTGGATCAAGGCCTCCACAATCTGACGACCGACACCGTTGCCGTGAAAGCGCTCGTCAACGGCCAGCGAACGGATCTCGCCCAGATCACACCAGAGGACGTGTAGAGCGCCACAACCGGCAAATGTGCCCTCACACTCGGCGACAAAAAAGTCGCGGATATTCTGATACAGATGGCTGCGCGACTTGGACAACATCAATCCCTGCGCCGCAAAATGATTGATCAGAGCATGCATGGCCTCGACATCGTTCAGTGTGGCACGGCGAACGAGCAAATCGGACATAAAAACCTCCAGAACTGACAGATTTCGTGCTCTGTGTTGCGTTTTACACAAAGAATATCTCAGAACAATCTAAAAATGCGATCCAGCCGTTCAATCGCCTGATCGATCTCGGCCTTTTCGATGATGTAGGGCGGCAACAGACGGATGGTGTGTTCGCCGGATGAGCCGAGAAGCAGGCCATGCCGGTAGCCGGTAGCCAGCACATCGGCGGCCTTGAGGGGGGTATCCACCCCCCACATCAGGCCACGGCCACGGATTTCACCGATGTTGGTGTGCCGGGAAGCCAAATCGCGCAGCGACGCGCCCAAATAGTCGCCCTTGGCGGCAATGGCGGCCATAAACTCGGGCTGAGCAATCACCGCAAGCACAGCGCGCGCGACCGCACAGATCAACGGGTTGGCCGCAAAGGTGCTGCCATGATCTCCCGGTTCTAACAACGAGGCCACCCGGTTGGCCACCAGTGCTGCACCGATCGGCAGCCCGCCGCCCAGTGGTTTGGCCACGGCAACCATATCGGGCCGGATGCCACTCGACTCAAAGCCCCACATGCTGCCGGTACGGCCCATCCCACACTGGATTTCATCGCAGATCAGCAAAGCATCGGCGGCGTCGCAGGCGGCACGCAGTCCTTGCAAAAATTCGGGCTTGGCCGGATTGATTCCCCCCTCCCCCTGCACCGCCTCGACCACCACAGCACATGGCCGTACCTCTGCGATCAAGGCCTGCGCGGCCGCCAGATCGTTAAAAGGCACAAAATGGACGCCCGGCATCAGCGGCGTAAAGGGTTCACGATAGCGCTCCTTGGCGGTGAGGGCCAATGCGCCCATCGTCCGTCCGTGAAAAGCGTGCTCAAAAGCCACGAAATCGGTTTTGCCGCCATGCGCTTTGCCCCACTTGCGCGCAAACTTGATGCATGCCTCTATCGCCTCGGTCCCTGAATTGGTAAAAAAGACCCGGTCGACGCCCGGTGTGCACGCGATCAGATCACGGGCCAGCAGCGCCTGCGGCGCGGTGTGATAAAGGTTGGAAACATGCAGCAATTTGTCGGCCTGCTCCTGAATCGTCTGCACCACCACGGGGTGGCAATGCCCAAGGGCATTGACAGCGATCCCGCCTAAAAAGTCCAGGTAGGCCTTTCCTTCTGTATCGTAAACATACACACCATTTCCTCGATCGAGCACAAAATCGGGGCGCTTGTAGGTTTGAACGACATACGTGTTTTCCAAAGCGATGATCTCTTGGGCATTCATTGAACTATCCTTTCGAGTTGCAAGTCGTGCAGACAGAATAGGCTACACGTTCAGTATACACCATCTTGCCGACGGACAAAGCAGGTTCCGCCGCCGTTGACCAACCCGGCCAGGTTGACAATTCTGGCCCGTTCTACGCCGCGTTCCAAAGCCGTCAACGCCGACCTGACCTTGGGGATCATCCCGCCGCTGATCTCGCCCGTGGCGATCAGCGCCTCAACCTGGTCGGGCGAAAGCATGGGCAAGCACGCCTTTTCTGCGCCGGTCAACACGCCGGGCACATCGCTGATCAAGACCAACTCGCGAGCGTTGAGGGCCACGGCCAGCGCCGCGGCCGCGTGATCGGCATTGACGTTATAGCTGTGCCCGTCCAGGCCAAGCGAAATCGGCGAAAGGATCGGCACGGTGCCTTGGGCAAGCAATGTTTCAAGCAAATCGGGATTTACGGCAACCACTTCGCCAACCCATCCCCAGTCTTTGCCGGGTTGCGACAGCCGACGAACGCGGATCAATCCGTCGTCAACCCCGCTCAGCCCCACCGCACGTACACCTGCCGAGACAAAACGCGCAGTCAGCCGTTTATTGGTCAGGCCGGAGAGCACCATCTCGGCAACATCGAGTGAAGCGTCATCGGTCACCCGCAGGCCGTCGACAAAGCGAGCCTCCAAACCCAGCCTGGCTTGCAGGCCGGCAATCGTCTTACCGCCGCCGTGGACGAGCACAACGGCCGCTTCCCTTTGCAATGTGCGCACCGCCTCGATCAACCCGGCAACAAAATCATCACCCGAAGCGGGCAAAATGTTTTCCAGTTCACTCCCACCGATTTTAAGGACCAGGCGTTCCATCATTTCTCCCCAACGAAAAATTCAAATCGCCAACTACCCAACCACCTGATTCTCCAACCCCATCGCCTCATCCAGCCCGAACATCAGGTTCATGTTCTGCACCATTTGCCCCGATGCCCCCTTGAGCAAATTGTCAAGTGCCGAAACCAGAATAAACTCGTTTTCGCCAGCCTGGGCAAAAGAGACGACAAAACGGTTGGTATGAACCACATAGGCCAGCGAAGCCAGTTTACCCGGCGGCAGCACGTGGACAAACGGCTCACCGGCGTACAGGTCGGCATAAAACTCGGCCAACCGCTGCACCGACCAACCCGCATTGAGCGTAACGTAAATCGTCGATAAAATACCTCGATTTACAGGCAAAAGATGCGGCGCAAAGATAACGCTCAGCTCTGCACCGCCCCATGTTTTCACCTCTTGCTCGATTTCGGCCAAATGGCGATGCGCCCGTCCGACGCTATAGGGCTTGAAATCCTCATTCACCTCAACAAAGAGCGAACCCATCTTGGGCGCGCGTCCGGCTCCCGAAACCCCCGATTTGGCATCGACGATGATCCGCGACGACGCCAGGTGGTGATGTTTGACCAGGGGGTAGAGCGCCAGCAGCGCACACGTCGGGTAGCAGCCAGGGCATGCTACCAACCGTGCCCTGGCAATCTGCTCACGGTAAACCTCGGTCAGGCCATAGACGGCATACGCAAGTAGCTCCGGCGCGTGGTGGGTGGTGTTGTACCAGGTTTCATACGTGTGGACATCGCGCAGGCGAAAATCGGCCGACAGGTCGATGCAGCGCACTCCGGCCTCATAAGCCCGTCGCACCCAGCTCACCGATTCACCATGGGGCAGGCAGAAAAAAGCCACCTCGATCTCGCTCAGTGGCGCCGCTTCATTGGCGATCAGGGGCACATTGTACGGACATGGATACAGATCGCCGATGTTTTGGCCAGCACTATGCTCAGAAGTGGCAAAAACAAGCTCAACTTGTGGATGTTGATGAAAAATCTTGATCAACTCGTAACCGGTGTACCCGGTCGCTCCAAAAATCCCTACGCGGATCATCCCCAATCTCCTTGTCCAACAGGCGATTTAGAGCCTACTCGAAAAACCGTACAAGCGGCCTCCCTGTGCCGACGCATAGGGAGGCGTCGGCTGCGTTTTTCGGATAGGTGATTTAGTGTGGTATCGACTTTCCACGAAATGGCGTAATTACCTACCCGGCTGCTCGCTGCCTTGCGCCGATTAGAAATCGGCCTTTGTGGGCGCATGCGGCACCAGGCGTCGGCCTGCGCCGACGCAGGCCGAAGGCCCAAAAAGGGCGACTTGGGTAGGCAGTTACGAAATGGCACAAAAAAAGCGGCCTCCAAGACGGAGGGCCGCTTGCGCGATCCACGTTGATGCACACCAAGACGACAGCTCAGTCTGGAACCCCTAGCTGTGTGTCCTTCGTCGTCGGATGGTGTGCAAAAACCAGGCAATCATTCGAATCACTCCTGGGCGTGGAGTGTATCATAGAATGATTGATGTGTCAAATCATGCCCATGGGCGACGCCAATGTGCCGTTGCCCACCCAGATTATGACACGTGTTGGAGAAAACAAGTTGTGGGTCTTGAAGATGAGGGGTATAATCGAGCCTGATCGGTCAAACTGCAGGCTTAACAGACGGCAAGGAGGCAGCCAGAGCGAAGCCTTCAGACGAAATCCTCTGCTAAGAGCCTATCCGAATAACCGTACGAGCGGCATCCCTATGCCGCTTATACCGACGCATAGGGATGCGTCGGCTGCGTTTTTCGGATAGGCCCTAAAACCTCGACTCTGCTACCAAGAACCCATTCGAAAACCCGTACAAGCGGCATCCCTAATGCCGCCGATACCGACGCATAGGGATGCGTCGGTTACGGCTTCCAGATAAGCTCTAAATGGAGGTCCACCGAGCCTGGCAGACCCAAATAAACGGATACCACCATCGGAAACCCAACATGTCTCTCGATGAAACGCTGAAATTCTGGCAAAATGAGCCGACGATCGCCGCCAACATTGCGGCGTGGCGCACCATACCGGCCCGCTTGGCGCAAACCGTTCCCCTACCCGTCGACCTTCATCCGGCACTGGTTGCCGCGCTGCGCGACCAGGGCATCGACACGTTGTACACTCACCAGGCCGAAGCGTGGACACGTGTGCAGCAGGGCGAAAATCCGGTGATCGTCACCGGCACGGCCAGCGGCAAGACCCTATGCTACAACCTGCCCGTGCTCGACCATCTCTTGCGCGAACCGGATGCCCGTGCACTGTACCTTTTTCCGACCAAAGCACTGGCCCAGGATCAACTGGCCGGACTGAAGCAGTTGATTGCGCATCTGGCCGATGCAGCAGGGAACATCACCGCTGCAACGTATGACGGAGACACGGCGGGTGAACAACGTGCCCAGGTGCGTCAAGATGCGCGGGTTGTGATCAGCAACCCGGACATGCTGCATGCCGGCATCTTGCCTCACCACACAGCCTGGGCGCATATGTTCGAGCGATTGCGTTACGTGATCATCGACGAGATACACACCTACCGTGGCGTGTTCGGCTCACACGTCGCCAACGTGATCCGTCGTCTAAAGCGAATTGCGAAATTTTACGGAGCGCAACCACAATTTATACTCACTTCCGCGACCATTGCCAACCCCCTCGATCTGGCCGGGCGGCTGGTTGAAGAGCGAGTTACGGCAATTGACCAGGATGGCGCGCCCAGAGGCGAAAAACACGTCATCATTTTCAACCCGCCGCCGATCGAACCCGAATTGGGCATCCGGCGCAGCGCCCTGACCGAGAGCGTGCGCCTGGCCGGTGACCTGCTTGCCCACAACGTACAAACGATCCTCTTTGGCCGCACGCGGCGCAGCATCGAACTGGCACTCAACTATTTGCGTGCCGCCGCGCCCGATCACGCCGGACAGATTCGCGGCTATCGCAGCGGCTACCTGCCGCGCCAACGGCGCGAGATCGAGCAGGGACTGCGCACCGGCGACGTGCGTGCCGTGGCCGCTACCACTGCGCTGGAACTGGGCATCGACATCGGCAGCATCGAGGCGGTTATCATGGCCGGTTATCCGGGGACCATCGCCGGAACGTGGCAACAGGCCGGACGCGCCGGGCGCACAACCGGGCGTTCACTGGCTATGCTGGTTGCCTCGGCCGATCCGCTCGATCAGTTTTTGGCCCGCCACCCCGATTACCTGTTCGACCGGCCCTTTGAGCAGGCCTTGATCAATCCCGACAATCCGTTGATCTTGCTTGGTCACCTGCGCTGTGCGGCATTCGAACTGCCCTTTTACGACGGCGAGCCGTTTGGCCGCGTTTCCGCCGAACACGTCGGCGAGTTTTTGGCCTTTTTACAGGAAGCCGGCGCGTTGCACCGCTCAGGAAAGTGTTACTTTTGGATGGCCGAGGGTTACCCGTCGACAAAGATTTCTTTACGCAGCACATCGCCAAACAGCGTTGTATTGCAAACAGTGGTCGACAACCGACCTTGCGTCATCGGGCAGGTGGACGCAGAAAGCATGTATTGGATGGTTCATCCCGGCGCGATTTACATCCATGAAGGAACATCCTATCTGGTACAAAACCTCGATGCCGAGCAGGGCGTCGCTCACCTCATCCCGGTTGAAGTCGATTATTACACGCAGCCGCGCAGCCAGACCGACGTGCAATTGATCGAAAAACTCGCCACGTCGCCCGCTCGTGGTGCGATCAAGGCACACGGCAAAATTCTGGTCACCACGCAGGTGATCGGCTACCGTCGCGTGCGATGGTTCACCCACGAACAACTCGATGTCCAGGACCTCGATCTGCCGCCTTCACATTTACAAACGACCGGTTACTGGCTATCGCCGAATGAAGAGACGGTTCAAGGGCTGCGTGAGCAGGGCCGGTGGACAAATGACGCCAACCTCTACGGCCCCAATTGGGCACAACAAAAAGCGGCAGCCCGCGCGCGTGACGGCTATCGCTGCCAGATGTGTGGCCTTGCCGAGCAAGGCCGCGCGCATGACGTGCATCACAAAATACCATTTCGTTGCTTTGAAAGCTATGTACAGGCCAACCGGCTGGAAAACCTGATCACCCTTTGCCCGGCATGTCATCGACGGGCCGAACAGGCCGTGCGCATTCGCAGCGGGTTGGCCGGGTTGGCATGGATGCTGGGCCACCTGGCCCCGCTCTTTTTGATGTGCGATCCCGCTGACATCGGTGTGCACGCGGATTCCCGATCACCGCTTACCGACGGTCGGCCGGCCGTGGTGATTTACGATCAGGTGCCGGCCGGTATCGGCTTTAGTGAGTGCTTGTTCCAGATGCACGATCAATTGCTGGAACGTGCTTACAAGCTAATCACGGGCTGCCCATGCGAAGATGGTTGTCCGTCATGTGTGGGACCGGCCGGAGAAAAGGGTCTGGGCAGCAAAGACGCAACGCTGGCCTTGCTCGAGGCACTGATTCCGGGCCACTCAGCGTAGGGCAACCGACGCCTTTTCGCCATGTATGCTCAGACGATATTGAGATATAATTTCATAGCACACAGATCAAAAAAATCCGTAGTAACTTGTATACTGGACTATTCAACCCGTTGAGATCGGCCTCTTTGGGCGCTCTGTGGCGTGCGTCGGCGAAGGCCGACCGAAGACCTGCGGCCCCAAAGGGTGACTTTAGTCACCGCCTGAATAGATAGCATACCATTCCTGATATTTTTTGACAAGCTATTTGGGGTTGTTAAGGTTCAAGTCCAGTATACAAGTTACAATCTGTAAACATCCGTCGCATCCGTGCCGATCCATGTTCCATTTTGCATCCATCCCAACCGGGCTGAATAGGACGCTTATCCAATCAATCTGAAGGTGAAACAATGGTCACAAACGGACAACCGATCTCCGAAAATTTGTTAACAGCCCCTTCTGGCAGCACGCCCAACGAGCGACGCTCTTCCGAGCGACGCTCTTCCGAGCGACGCTCTTCCGAGCGACGCTCTTTTCTGAACATCTTGTGGGGCATCCTCGTCCGCCCGCGTCGCACGTGGCCCTACCTGAGCGAGCACGATCGCCAGGGGTGGTGGATCTTGATGGTGCTGCTGCTGACGTTGACCCTCATCCCGGCGGCCATTTCGTGGACGTACGAAAAAAGGGCGCAAACCAACATCGTTCAACCCTCCATGCCGTATGAGAGATTCGGCTATGTGGAGCAGCCGGTCACGCCGTCAGGAGGGGTGAACCCTGCCGGGTTGATCCTCCACCTGTTTGGACGCGGGGCCGGCACGGTGATCAACTGGCTCTTGTGGGCCACAGCGTTGTACCTGGTAAGCGTGTTCTGGGGACGCAGCAGCAAATTCGGGCGCATGTTTCGATTGACGTTGTGGACATGGGTCCCCTATGCCATCCGTGGAGTCCTGCAAATCGGCTTTTTGTTGATCGGCAAAAGTCCCATCTGGAACCCCGGATTGTCGGGTTTCGTCATCGACCGCAGCACATCCGGCACAACCTTGATCCCGCCTGGCGTCGGACAGGTGGCGCTGGCCTCCGTGCTGGGACATATTGACCTTTTTCTGGTATGGAATTTATTTCTGCTGATCGGTGGTCTGATCGCTTTTACAAACCTGCGGAACAAACGGGCCGTTTGGGCCGTCATACTCATTTGGGCCGTGTTGGTCGGCCTGGGGGTGATCCCGGCCATTATCGGCAGCAACCTGAGCCGGATCGGCCAAATCTAAACCTATGCCGACCATGGGAATGTTCCGTCTGAAGGCTCCACTCCCGGTGATTTCTTGTGCTCCGCTGAGCATCCGAACAAACGGCCTTTCGAGTAGACAGGTGTACGGGTGTCTATGAACAACAATTTGTACCAGGAAGCACAGGGGCAAAACCGGCCGCTGATCCGCATTCATCACCTGCACCGAGACTTTCCAATGGGCGACCAGGTTGTTCACGCCCTGGACGACATCAACCTGGAAGTGCCGCAAGGAGAGTTTTTGGCCGTTATGGGGCCTTCCGGTTCGGGCAAATCAACGCTGTTGCATCTGATCGGCGGGCTGGATCGCCCCACCAGCGGCGAAATTTGGGTCAACGGCCACGAAATCGGCCGCATGGACGAAAACGATCTGGCCGCTTACCGGGGTCGACATGTGGGCTTTATTTTTCAGTCCTTTCATCTGATCCCGACCATGACCGCTTTGCAAAATGTCGAATTTCCGATGATCTTTGAGCGGGTGCCGCCCCGTGAGCGACGGGAGCGGGCGTTGGCTTTGCTCGCGTCGGTTGGCCTGGCCGACCGGGTGAGTCATCGTCCTACCGAGCTTTCGGGTGGACAGCAGCAACGCGTTGCGTTGGCCCGTGCGCTGGCCAACAACCCGCCGCTCATCCTGGCCGATGAGCCGACCGGCAACCTCGATTCGCACCGTGGCGCCGAGATCATGGCGCTGCTGAAACAACTCAACGTCGAACAAGGGCGCACGGTGATTGTGGTTTCGCACGACCCGATGATCGAGCACTATGCCACACGACAAATTCATCTTCTCGATGGGAAAATCGTTGCAAGACCCTAAAGGTTTCAGAAACCTTTAGGGTCTCTCTCAAAAGGTGGAAAACATGCACAAATGGTTTGGATTGATCCTGACTCTTGGGCTTGTTCTCTTGACATGGCCATTCAGACAGGCACTGGCCGCTCCGCCGGCACAACTCAGCGTGACCACAGTTGAACCCTCGACCTTGCCGGCCTCGACGGGAGGCGTGTTAAGCATCTACGGCAGTGGATTTTCGTCGTCGTCGACCGTGCGATTGGTCGGCTATGGCCTGCTGGTCACCGAATTTGTCAACAGCACGGCGCTGCGGGCCACCGTGCCGCCCGGCGTGCCGGCCGGCACGTATGACTTGCAGATCAGCGAAGGCGGCGCTACCGTCACGCGGGCCAGAGCCGTCCAACTCCTTCCCACGCCAACCCCCACTCCCGAACCGACCATAGCAACCGGCCCGGTGCCGGGGCAACCCAACCTGACGATACGCAATTATACGGTTCAACCGGCGCAGATCAAACCCGGACAAGACTTTATGGTCACCCTGTACATCTATAACAACGGCAGCCGGGCCAGCGAGAACACGCTGGTGCTTTTTCCGGGCGGCACGTTTCTCCCTGTAGGCCCAACCGGACACCAGTTGTGGCAGTTGCACATCAACGCAACAGCGGTGGTCACCCAGATGCTGCGCGCGCCGGCCACCGTTCCGGCCGGTGTACAGAGCATCCAGGTCAACCTGAGCGGCAATGATTTTCAGGGCAATCACTATGAATTTCCGCACACGCTCAGCGTCGAAGTGTTGGGCACGCCCACCGTCAAGGCCGGCGCCCCCCGACTGATCATCGAAGCGGCCGAGACGACGCCGGCCGTGCTGGTGCCCGGCGATCCTTTTACACTGACCCTGCGATTGACCAACCTGGGCAATCGCGCGGCGACCGGCGTCACCGTGGGGACGGCAAGTTCGCCGGTGATTCCGCTTCAGGGCGGCAATGTGTTCGCCGTTGGAACGATCAAGATCGGCCAGGTGATCACCGTCCACATTCCGCTGGTGTTGGATCAGGCGCAAAAGGGCGGGCGTCAGAGCATCGCCCTTGCGCTCCAGTGTACCGATTACGAAGGCAACAGCTATAGCGAACAGCAAAACATCGGCATCGACGTAGATACCGGCCTGGTCGGACGGCCACGGCTGGCCATCGACAGCTATGTCGTCGAACCGGCCAGCCTTTTCCCCGGCAGCCGCTTTACGTTGACCCTGATTCTGGCCAACCATGGGGAGCGACCGGCCGGCAATGTGGACGTCAGCGTCGGCGGCACCCTGGCCCTGCCTGGGGAAAGCAGTAACACCGCTTTTGTCAACGCCATCTCCGCAGGCGAGCACCAGGCAGTGACGTTTTCGCTGGTGCTGGGCAAGGTCGATCAGGCCGGACGGCAAGGGGTGCCGATCGATTTGCAATACACCGATCCGGTCGGTAACAAGTACACCGATCAACAAACGATCGGGCTGGATGTAAACACGGGAAGCTTGTATCAACCGCAATTGCTGATCGCGGGTTATACCATCCAACCTACCGAGTTGTCGGCCGGGACACGGTTCACGTTGACCCTGCAGCTGACGAACGTAGGTGGAGGAGCAGCACAACGCATCTTGATCATTTTGGGCGGTGAAGGCGCCGAACAGGTCAGCGCTTTTGTCCCGGCGGCGTCGAGCAACATCGGTTTTTTGGGCGAATTGGAGGCCGGAGCAAGCGCCGAAATCGTCCAGGCGATGATCGTGGATGCCAAGGCCGAAGCCAAAGCCTACAGTGTGCCGATCGGGCTGACCTACAACGATACGTTTGGCAACCGCAAGAGCGAAACGCACCGCATCAGTTTGATGGTCTTGCGGCGACCTGAATTTCGGGTTTCTTTCTATATGCCGGTCTCCAATGCGATGATCGGCGTGCCCTTTATGCTGCCGATCGAAGTGATGAACGCCGGCACCTCGCGCATCAACATCCCCTTGCTCGAGCTGACCAGCGAACAACTCCAGATCGAGAACGGCTCGACCTTTGTCGGTGGCCTGGAGCCGGGCCTCTCGTGGAACATAGACGCCACGGCCACCGCCGGCACGGCAGGGCCGGCCGAGGTCATCGTCAACATTCACTACCTGGACGATTTTAACCAAAAGCAGGTGATCAGTCAAACGCTGGAAGTCATGGTCATGGAGGGCGGGATGGGGCCAGATGGCCCATTTGAACCGGGGCCGGTTACGCCGGAACAACCGCCGACATTTTGGCAACAGGTGTTGCGCTTTTTGCGTGGGTTGGTCGGCCTGGGGAGTTGATGATGACCACTCGTGATCTGCTGCGGCTGGTCTTGAGCAATTTGCGGCGCATGAAAGCGCGCGTGGCGATGACCGCCATCGGGGTGATCATCGGCACAGCGGCCGTAGTGGTGTTGGTTTCATTGGGCGCCGGTCTGCAGCAACGCGCCCAGGAAAGCCTGTATTCATTCGGCAGCCTTTCAGAACTCCAGGTTTACCCGGCCGGCGCCTATGGCCCGTCGCCCGATCAACCCGCCGAACCGGAGCGCAAAAAGGTCGTGCTGAACGACAAAGCCATTGAACAAATTCGGCAGATACCCGATGTGTTGGCTGCCACACCGTTGGAGTATTTGTACGGCGGTGAAATCAAAATGGGCCGTCGAAGCGGTTATGCCAACATCGTCGGCGTTGATCCGGCGGCCTTTGCGCTGATAGCCCCGCCGATCGTGAGCGGCACGCTGCAACTGGGACGTGATAAGGTCGTCGCAGGATCAGAAGCCGGCCAGGGGTTTGTCGATTGGGAGACCTACCAACCGGGCGATCCGCTGCCCGAACTGATGGATCAAACGCTGCGCCTGGTGCTCTATCCTTTTTCCAGCGATTCAACACGGCCCCCGGAGCCGTTTTATGTGACCCTCAAAGTGACCGGCAAGCTCAAGCAGCAAGGTTATCAATACGATTACAGCATATTCATGCCGCTGAAACAGGTGCTCGACCTGAACACCCGCATTTCGGGCAACCGACCCAACAAAGACAAAGACGGGTATAACCAGGTGCTGGTCAAGGTGAGCGACCCCAAACGGTCGCCGGTGGTTGAGCAAGCGATCAAAGAAATGGGTTTTTCCGTCGCATCGGCGCGCAGCCAGTTGGAACAGATCAACTCGTTTTTTCTGGTGATCCAGGCCATTTTGGGCAGCATTGGGGCCATTTCGCTGTTGGTGGCGGCCTTTGGCATTGCCAACACGATGATGATGGCCATCTATGAACGCACGCGCGAGATCGGCTTGATGAAGGCCATCGGGGCCTCGAACCAGGATGTGATGTCGGTTTTTCTCTCCGAGGCCGGCGGGATCGGCTTTATCGGCGGCCTGGGGGGTGTTTTGCTGGCCGCCGGGCTGGTTATGTTGCTCAACCTGGTGGGCAGCTCTTTGCTGGCCGGATCCGGCGGCGGATTTTTTGTCGGGCCACCAGGCTCGCAAACGTCGAACACGCTGGCCACCATCCCACTGTGGCTTCCTCCCTTTGCCATCATATTTGCCACCTTGATCGGCATCGCTTCGGGGGTCTACCCGGCACTGCGCGCAGCCGCGCTCAGCCCCATTGTGGCCCTGAGGTACGAATAATGCCCACCTTATCCGATCAACTCAAAGCACTCGGTGTCCAGATCGGCACACAAGGGTTGAAACCGCCAGAACCCAAACACCCTTATGCCGTCGAAAGGGTCATAGAAGGGCATTTGCACGAAACCGCCTGCGGACCGGTCTTTTTGGTCGAAAAGAGCCTGCACCTCGATACCCCGCACGGCTGCCGCACCCTGCACCTTGATGTCCCGTTGCAACCGGTTGCCGTCTGGGCAGGTGATTTGCGTCTGGCCCAATACGGCCCGCACGCCCTCTGCTTTCTCGACATCGAAACCACCGGCCTCGGCGGCACCGGCTGCTATGCTTTTATGGTCGGCGCAGCGCGTTATGAGGAACAACGGCTGCATCTGACCCAATTCTTGATGCGCGATCCCGCCGAAGAAGCCGCTATGCTCACCGCCCTGGCCGATTTCGTGCGTCCATGCCAGGGGCTGGTCACTTTTAACGGCAAAGGGTTCGACGTGCCCGTGCTCGAAATGCGTTACCGACTCAACCGGATGCCTTCCCCTTTGGCCGGCCTGGCCCACCTCGATCTGCTGCCGCTCGCCCGCCGCCTCTGGCGCGACCGATTGGTCAGCCGCGCACTCGGCGCGCTGGAAACGCACATCTTGGGCCTGCCACGCAGCAGTCAGGATGTGCCCGGCTGGTTGATCCCCCAGATGTACATCGAATACCTGCGCAACGGTGACGCGCGCCCGCTCAAAAGCGTCTTTTACCATAACGAAACCGATGTGCTCTCGATGGTCGCTTTGCTGGGACTGATTGCCGGACAATTGAGCGACCCGCTACATTCGGCCACCCATCCGCTCGACCTGGTGGCAATGGGCAAAATGCACGAGACATTGGGCGAACTCGACCGAGCTGTCAGCCTGTACCGGCAAGGGATCGACGGCGGCCTGCCCGCAGAAACGCACCACAAGGTCATCGAGCGACTGGCTGCGATCTATAAACGGCAGGAAGCGTGGGCCCAAGCCGTGGCCTTGTGGGAACAAGCGGCAAACAATGGACAAATCTATGCCTGCATCGAGCTGGCCAAATACTATGAACATCGAGAAAAAGCCTACGCGCCGGCCATCCATTGGGTTGAACAAGCCATTGCCCGCGTCTACGCCCCCGATTTCCCCCCCACAGAACGTCCGGGTCTGCTCCCCGAACTGGAACACCGCCTGGAACGGCTGCGCCGCAAAGCCGGACTGAGATAATTGCCAGTCCATCTGCCCGGTGCTATAATTCAGCCGTTACAAGATACCATTTTTCCATACCGTGAAGTGACTACCTACGTGCCGACTCAAGTCGCCCGCCATAGGCTTTCGGCCTGCGGTCGGCCTGCGCCGACCTGGGGCGTCGGCGCAGGCCGACGTCCGGCACAGCGTGCCCGGAAAGGCTGATTTCCAA